>Ga0105242_10000881_pt1 | contig 23294 bp, 36 predicted proteins | sample KBSM24metaG_FD_81521 | JGI IMG/M metagenome (GOLD analysis project Ga0105242, IMG submission 81521) | Miscanthus rhizosphere microbial communities from Kellogg Biological Station, Michigan, USA - KBS M2-4 metaG | ecosystem: Host-associated > Plants > Roots > Rhizosphere > Soil | place...
GTCTACGAGCGCCTCGGGGCGAACGAGCGCCCCTCCACGTACTGCGGCGACACATCCGGCCCTGGCATTCAGGTCTACAGCCCGGAGGCGTACGCCGCGGCGAAGGCCGCCGGCACGCTGGTCAAGCGGCCCCACGTCCGGATGCACTGGACGGAAACGGCCCGCGAAGCCACGTCGGATTTTCCGGGACGGGCGATCCCCTGGCTGGAGTCGCTGGCTGAGGGGCGGCCGGTGCGACTGGTGCTGGGGTTCGACTCATGAGCGCGCCCGACGACGACGTCCCGGACTACCAGGTTGATCGAAGCCATGATCCAGTATGGGGGATCGTTCGTCTCAGCACTCGGGAAGGCCGCCCGGTACGCGGACGTGGGCAATCTGGCGCGGTTACGCGACGCCTTCCCGGACTACTGGCGGAACTACGCGGAGATGGTCCTGCTTGAACGTAAATGGAAGCGGGCCGGGCAGACCCCCGAAGGGACGGAGCCATGAAACCTGACCGCTGGGTCGTACGCGTGACGTTCGCCAGCGGCCATGACGCCTACTTGCGACACGGCGGCGTCAGCGGCGAAGGGGCCATCGTCCAGTTTCGCACGCGGGCACGCGCCGACGCCGAAGCGGACTTCGTGCGGGAAGGACTCGGCAGCGAGGATGCCGTGGCCGTCGTGCGGTACACCGGCCGGGAGGATGACTGACCATGACGAAAACCTTCTGTGATCGCTGCGAGGCGGAAACCACCGGCATCAAGTCCGGGCACGTCGTGGGGATCCCGGACGCCGACGAATCAGGCAACGGCGACGTTCAGCACCAAGCCGATCTGTGCGACGCGTGTTACCACGAATGGCGAAATTGGCTGAAGCAACCGCCCGCGAAGCGAAAACGGCCGCGCCCGACACCCGACGTGATCGCCCCCGCCGATCCCTTGAAGCGGGAGCACGACGGCACTCCCTGACTCGCCGCCGCGTGGCCTTCAGGGATCCGCGTGACCTGACGGGTCAGCGCGCGCCCCTACGATTTTGTTTGTGACTGAAAGGACTCTATGAAACCCGCCCCTGCTGAATCCGGCGTCGTACCTGCCCACGATGCCACGACCCGTCTCCGATCGATCTTGCACCCCGGTCAAACGGTGTACTTGATCTTGCGGCATCTCTCGCGCTCTGGCGCGCAAGCCGAGGTGAGTCTGATGCTCATGGCCCCGCCCCGATCCCCGGCGGCCGTCAACGGTCCCGTGGTGTCGGATTTTTCGATCGACGTCGCCATCGCGTTGCACGGCCAACTCGGTCCTGGCGGTGGCGTGCTCTGCCGAAAGTTGGACGGCGAACCGGGTGCCTGGATCGTCCATCGCTTAGATCAACTCTGCGGCTTCACCACGCCGGAGACCGCGCTCAAGTTTCATTGGTTGTGACCGATTGCTGAGGCATGAAGATTCCCCGCGCCATCGTCGACGCCGTGCTTGTCCCGGTCGATCCGGATGCCCCACTCGCGCCGGTCGTCGACGTGCGGATCGAGGCGCGCACGGTCTGTGATGAGGGTTGTGGGTTTTGTGGCCGCTGTTCGGAGGGACCGCCAGCTAACGCGATCTGCGAGGATTGCCGGGCACCCTTCTGGTTGGAACACGACTCAACCGGCCGACTCTGTGACACCTGTTGTTCACAGAGAGACCACCACACCGATCTGCTGGAATTGAAACGGATGGCGAAAGCCGTCTTACGGATCGACCCGACGACGATCAAAGACGTGGCTTAGGCGATCGTCATGATCCGCGTCGATCGCCCGACGTGCTGACTCGCCGCGAGCGACTCATCCTCGAACGCGATGTGATCGTCGATCGCCTGCTGACACGCCGCCTCACTCGCCGCCGTAATCGGATGGTGACATTCCGGACACCGCGTCACGACGAGCAGCGGGGGAATGAACGGCGAGGACTCCGCAGACGGCTTCATCGCACACCACCCGGATCGCACTCTCACGGCAGATGGGGATTCCGGAGCTTATGCCGGACGGCCGCTTCGCGGGTGCGCGCCGCTTGTTCGGTGACGCGATCGATCGCCTCTTGCGCCAGGCGGCCGGCACTCGGCGGCGGGGTTGGGAGGTCCGGCGTCACGCCGCCGCCGAGCACCCCGACACTGATCCCGGCGTCGCCCGTGTCCTCGATCGGATCCGGTGGCCCGTCGACGGCGTCCGGCGGTTGGTCGATCGTGGTCGGCGGCTCGACGACCGGCGGCGGCGCGGGTTTCTTCGGCTTCGTCGGCGCGGGCTTCTTCGGCGCTGCGGGCGGCTTGGGGGAATGGCGAACCTTGCGGCGAGTCGTCATGAGGACAGCGCCTCCTTGATCCGCGTGGCGCGCGCCCGGCGGGCCGTCTGGAGCCGCGCTTCGCGATCCGTCCACTGGGCATCGACCGTGTCGCGATACGCCCGACACGGCGGACACGGACACACGCGGCGGTTGCTGAAATTCCCGTAGTGACAGCGATTCGCGATCGGGCGGTACGGGCGGCGCGTCATCAGGGCACCGTGATTGAGAACCCGGTCGGTTGCTGCCGGCTACACCCGGCGAGGTTGCGCGCGTACACCGAGAACGCATACGTGGCGGGGCCGGCCGGCACCGAAAACCACAGAGCCCCCGGTGACGCGAGTTTATCGCCCGGTCCACTGGCCGACGCCACGCTGTCCGGCACGTCGACGCCGTTCGCCCGAATCGACAAATAGGTGATCGGCGAGTTCGGCGAGAACGCGCGAAAGCTGATGGCGGCCCCGGACCCGGCGGCCCCGCTCCCGGTTTTTTGCAACCGCCCGGTGACGAAGATCGACACCGACGTGGCCCCGAGCGGAAACGCGCACGGATCGACGGGCGGTACGCCGGCCACGAGAAACACCACTTCCGGGGACGCGTCCCCGATGAGCCCAGAGGCCGAGATCGCGCGGACGTGAAAGTAATACGTCCGGCCGCTGAGCAACCCCGGCACCGCGACCGACGTCGACGTGGTGTCGATCCGCCCGGCGGTTTCGTCGAGGCCCGCGATGAGGCTGTAGTACAGCCGATACGAGACCGGGAGCCCCTCACTTAGCGGATTCGGATCCCAGATCGCCGTCACCGTCCCATCGGCCGCGGCGAGTACACCGAGAGGCGAGGGCGCCGCCTCCAGCGAGACGGCCCCTCCCAGCAGACCCACGAGCAGCGCACAGACCAGCGGACGCATGGCGGATGTTAGGGCGTGGGCGTGTTTTGCACCGCGGCATCCGCGAGTGCTTTCGTATCGGCCGCGACGGAGGTCTCGAGCGCCGTCAGCGCATCGAGCACCGCCTGGATCGCCGCCGGGTCGTTGGCCGCGATGGCGTCGGCGAGCTGTTGCCGCAAGTCCGCGATCATGGTCGTGAGTCCCTTGAGGAGCGTCACGATCGATCCGCCCACCGACGTATTCGTGGCGACGGCTTTGGCGAGCGAGTCGAGTTGCGCTTGGACGTCTTTCAATACAGGCATCAGTTTCTCTCCTTGCGCCAAGAGGGCGCGGATGTCGAGGGTCAGGGAATCGAGCCGGTCGAGGAGGCGGTCGTCCGCATCATGAAAATGGAGATGGACCGGGACCGCGTGTTGCCGCAGCATCCGATCGAGGAGCGTGTCGAGGACCGTCATACCACTGACCATTCTGTCGGGCGAGTTACCAAACGCCCACGACCACCACCGCCACCGCGCCGGGAATCTCATTATCGGCGGTGTACAAGCGCAGAATCGTCCACGCCGCCTCCGTTCGTTGCATAAGCGCGGCCGTCGTCCCGAAGCCAGGGATCGCGACTTCCACCAGCGCGTGCGTGGCGTCTTTCGCGGCGGGTGCCAACCCGAGTACGCGGATGGCCGCGTCGTTCACTTCGTTCGTCTTCCAGATGCTCATGGCCGAGCCTTTGGGATCGCCCGGCCCCGGCCCGGCGGCGGCGTGTCGCTGATCGTCTCGCCCTGCGTCCGCCAGTGCCGGCCGGCGAACAAGCGGATCTGGGCTTCGAGCGCCGCGTACCCCGGTCGTGCGCGATACGCCTGCCCCGCGTTGGCGCGAAACAAGGGATAGCCCCCCGGCAAGGCTTGCAGTTGCCGAAACAACGGGACGATGGCTTTCCGGAGCGCCTCGGGACTCATGTCCTCCTGCCACTCCGGCGGCTCCGATCCCGTCCCCGCTGGCCAGATCGCCGATCGCCGCACCGACAACCCCATGTCACAACCTCATCCCCTGCACCCACGCCGCGCCACGCATTGCCGTCTCATCGGTCATCAGAAGGCCGCGTTGCGACTGGCGATTATGAAACACGGCGAGTGCCCAGAGGATGGAGTACGCCCGGCCGAGCGCCCACGCTTCCGTGACGGAGTAGCCGCGATCGTCGCCGAAGGGATTGCCTTCGGTCAGCCAACACATACCGGCGCCTTTCGACCGCATGAAGGGCGGCGAGGCCGTCGCATCCATCAACGCGCGATCGAAACTCGTCCGCGTCGCGTGCAGCTCACTGGCCGGTGCTCCGCGCGGATCGGTAATCGTGTCATCGACATCCGAGCCGCGCGACCAGATGATCCCCGGCCCCGGACTCGGCAACGCCCACGGATCGAAGTCGCTCTTGTTCTTACTCCACTGGTTGAAGCCAGACAGCAGGCACGCGGACCCGGCGATCCGATCGCCCAGCTTCGTCCAATGACTGATCGGCGATTGCACATCCTGATTGTCGACGAACGCCGTGAGCAGCGGAATAATCCCGTTCGCGTTCAAGGTCTCGACGAACAGCCGGACGAAGTCGTAGTACCCGGTCTCGCGCGGGCTCAACTCGAGCACCTGATTCTGCTTCGCACTGCCCTGCATGAAGACACGCCAGACCGTGAACCCCAGCGCCCGCGATTCCATGACGAAGGGCACGAGCGCCGCCGCGCCGCCATCGAAAAACTGCCGGTACGCGAGAAACATATCGCACCCGGCGAGCACGATCCGCTGACCCTGCGCATCGACGAAGTCATTCCCGCGTTGCTCGAGATGGATCGCCGAGACCGGTGGCTCGACCACGGCCCCGTCGATCACGAGCGGCGTACCTGGGATCCCGTTCCGCCAGAGCGCCGTGCCGTTCCGGTGGAGCTGCTCCCAGAGGCCGACCCGATCGGCGGCGCGCGTCTGAAGACTGCCGTTCGGCTGGATCGACAACACTCGATTCGCCAGCACGAACAACGCGACCACGTACTCGCCGTGGTCGATGAGGCGCACGACGCCGCACGGGTCGATCGTCTGATGATCCGTAAACACGACAAAGTGATACGGTTCCTCGTTTGGTTCGACGCAGAGCGCCCCGCCGGTCGAGAGCCGGAGGCCGGTCGGCATCAGCGCAACCTCGGCACCGGGACGTCCGCTAATCCAAAAGCCTTCGCTAAGACGATCACCACGAGGATCACGACCACGACCCAGATGATGTTGTCAATGATGCCCGGATGGCCCGGTGCCAGCATCCCGAGCACATAGATCGCCAACCACCCGATCAGCACGATGACGACGATCGTAAACAACAGTGCGACCACAGGTGCCCCCTTCTCGTTGACCGGGTTACCGCGGGACTTGGGTCGGCGGCCCGCTCTGCACCGCACTCGGGATCGGCGTGCCCGCCGGCACGACGATGACCTGCGGCGTCACCGCCGTCCCCCGCTCCGCTTGCGTGAACGTGTAGATCCCCAGCAGCGCCGTGATGAACCCCAGCACGCCGATCAGCAGCTTCGCGCTGTCGCTCATCCCTTGCCGCTGCCCCGCGCCCAGACTTTGCGCCGTGCGGAGCGCCCGCATCTCCATCAACATCTCGGTGACTTGCGGATCGACGACCGCTTGTTTCCCGCGGCCTTCGGAAAACGACAACTCGAGCGCGGAGAGGCGCTTGATCACATCCGCCGAGAATTGATTGAGGCGATTCTCGCCCGCCGTCGCCACGGCCGACGCCCGCGCTTCGGCGGCGCCCGCCACCGTTGCGACTTGGGTCCGCAGCGTTTCCGCGAGGATCGACGTCTGGTTCGCCAGCGCCGTTGTCGCCGTCTGGTTGGTCACGGCCGTCTTCGCCACTTCCTCCCGGTCGACCTGGCGGATGCTGTTCAAGCGCGCCGCTTCGGCCGCCAAGATTTGCGCGGCGTGCGCGTCGCGGAGCGCGCCCATCCCGTCTTGATGGATCGCCCGGAGCCGCCCGATCTCCTTCACCTGTTCGATCTTGGTGTCAAAGAGTTCTTTCGTCAGCGTCCGGAGATCGTCTTGCCGCTGGCTGAGGGCTTCGCTCAGATCCTTGACGTTCTCCGTGGGATCGACCGTGGGGCCGCCCGCGAAATCGACGGGGAGCCCGCTGCCGCTGTGCGGCGCCCGGCGTCGATTGATCTGTCCCGCGCGCCGCGGCATTAGTTGATCCCCATGAACTAATCGGAAATGACGGGCGGATCTGGCGGCCCCACCTTCGGCACCGCAATCGGCTTCGTCTCACCCGGTGCGATGATCGCCACGGGCCGCACCGTCACGGTGCGGAGGTACAGATTCACCATCGCCGCAATCGCCAACTGCAACGGCACGAAGCGCGGCGGGATCAACACGTTGACTTCCGAGAGGGACAAGAGCGCCGACACCCCGTTCGCGACGTTCCACCAGAACGTGCGCGACGAAAACAGCGAGATCGCGTAGTAGGTCCGCGTCTCCGGCCGGAGCGGAATCTGTGCGAACGCGGAACGGTCAGGCTCAGAACTCATCGGCGGTCCAGCGACTCCATCATCTGGCGCAGAAACCGATCGTGAAACTGATCCCGGGACAGGCCGGGCAGTTCGTCCGCCAAGTCCTCGGCGACGCCGCCCACCGCTGCCGGGCCATCTTCGAGCGCCGCCATTGACGCCAGCCGCCGATCCCCGGCCGCCCGCGCCGCGTCCCGAATCGGATCCGGCGTCGTTGATCGGCCGCCCAACAATCGTTGCAGGTCCGCTTCGGCCATCGGGAGCGGCTTCGGCCGGATCCAGTTCGGCGCGGCTGAAGGCGCGAGATCCTCGGCGACGGCGGCGGCTGGCGGCGCGACATCCTCAGCCGCATTCCACGCCCCCTCGCCGGGAGACCACGGCGACATCGGTTCGGGTGTCGCGGCGAGATCCTCCGCAACCGGCGCCGCCTCGTCCGCATAGCGATACGGGACTTCTGAGGATTGACGCGCGCCGGTCCCGCGCCGCCATGCGTTCTGTCGGCCGGCCGCGACGGCGTCGAGCGATTCATTCCCCATCAGACTGTCCATCGCTGAGGGCGCGCGCTCCAGTAACCGGCCACCAGCTTGCACGGCCTTGCCGCCGTACTTCAACGCGGTCGGCGCGGCGGCGAGTGCCACGCCCCGCGGGTCCAGATTGAGAATCGAATGGAGCCCGCCGAGTTGCGCCGCCTTCTGCACCGGCTCTGAGGCGCCCGCCACTTCCAAGCCTCGCCCGACTGCCCCCACGCCTCGCCCCACCGAGGCCGCCCCTTCCGCGAGGGCGGGCGCACTCGCCCGCGCGACCGCGCCCACCTTCGGCCCTGCTACCCGGCCCATGAGGACTTGCCCGAGCAGCGAGCCCGCGGCGCGGGGATCATCCCCGAGCGCCTCGATCGTGTCGAGCGGATGCGCAACGGAGGACGCCAGGTTCGTCGCCGTGTCGATCGGGTGCGCCACCATCCCGAACAGCCCTTTGACGGCGTCCAAGGGACTGCGCGCCAAGCCGATCGCCGCTTCCGTGCCGGTACGCAGGAGTTCCCGTCGCCCAGCCGATCCGAACATCCCCGGCGTGTCGTCGAGGCGCACGTCAGCGCGTGGGACGGCTCGTTCGTGCGGCGTCGGTTGGTTGATCGGATCCGCGTCCACCTCGCCGCCAATCGGCGGCAGACTGCCGCCGCTCACGAAGTCGCTCACGTCGGCGCCGATCGGTGGGAGCTTCGGCATGGGTTACCTTGTGCGGATCCAGCGTCCACCTTGGAACGTGGCTTCGGCGCCGTTGGCATCGAGGGGTTTCGTGTCGCCTTCCTGTGGGGCGCCCGGTGTCGTGCCCGCGCCAGCATCCGCCGCGCGTTGTTTGACTTGCTCTTGGTACGTCCGATACGCGCCCGGCTTCCCCATCACGGTATCGTAGCGGTCGGTGCCGGCGCCGACGCGCGCCTTGATGAGATCCCCGAACGCCCGGAAGGTTTCGGCTTGCTGGGAGGGACTCAGCGCATCGGTCATCTTGGCGTTCCACTCCTTGGCTTCCTCCCCGGTGATCACGCTGCCTTTGACGGCTTTAGCAATTTCCGTGGACACCAAGCCGCGGCTGATGTCATAGCCTTGGATCGCGGCATCGCCGCTCTTGCGGTTCCACCAGTTCTTGAACTCGTTGACGGGTTGCGTGAGCGGCCCGAGATGCTCGTAGTTGTCGAGCCCCTTGGCTTTCTTCTCCAACATCGCCGCGTGATCCTGCACCGTCGCCAGCGATTGCATGTTCTCCTGAAACTTCTTGTCCGTCCGCATGTTTTGGCGCGCGTCATACTGCGTCTGATCGAAGGACGGATCGATCAGCTTGGCGCGGCCGAGCAGATCCATCCACTCCGGCGACTTCAGAACCGACCCGCCGGGCACCTTATACGTGTAATCGAGCAATCCCTTGATGATGCCCTTCTGCTGTTCGGACAACCCCTCCATCGGATCGTCGCCAGGTCTCAACTCCGCGATCGGGACACCGCCCGCACGCGCCGCCAGTCGACCGCGCGCCTGCACCTCGAATTCGGCACGGCGACGTTGTGAGGCCGCGTCCAGGGCTTGCGTGCCTTCGTCGGAGATTTCCCCCGCCGCTTTCCCTTGAATCGCGCCTTTGTTTTTCAAAAACTCCGCGAAGGCATTCCGCCGGCTCGTGACGTCGACGGCGTCGCCGACTTCCTGGCGCTGCGTCGTCGCGGCATCATCGAGCGTGCGCGCGATGCGTGACGTGCGCGCCTGCGCTTCAAGGCCCGTGTCGGGATCCTCGTCCGCGTCTTGCCGGAGGTTCCGCACGTCCGACTTCGTCGCGCCGGTCGTAAACGTCGGCGTTCCCAGATCCCACCCCATCATGCGGTCCCGCTGCCGGGAGGCTGCCGAGCCGCCGCCGCCCGATCGATCGATCGCTTGTTCGATCCGCGAGTCGTCCTGAAAATCGCGGTTGCGCTCCATCTCGCGCAAGCGGGATTCCCGCAAGCCGCGGAGCGCGACCGGGTCGAAGCCGCCGCGCATCGCGCGGGAAAAGACGGTGATGGGGTTTTCTTCGGGGCCGAACTGTTGCGGCATGGGTTACCGTCCTCGTGTCAGGCTGTCGATCGATGCCGGCCGGCGTGGGCGATGGGTGGCGACCGTGTCCCCCGAGAGCCACGTCTTCAGCCGCGGATCGCCTTCCTTCGCGGTTTTGTAGAGCGCGACTTGTTCATCGAGAAAATCCTCGAGCGATCCCTTGAAACTGCCGTCCTGCGTCGCCTTCGTCCAGCCATCGATCAGGGCTTGTCGTTCCTCGGTCGGGGACGTGGCCTTGAGCGCCATCACCGACCCCGCCGCAAGCTATCGATCGACGGCGACGGCCGCGACGGCGTCACGCCGCGGTCCTCATCGGTCGGATTCGTCGTGCCGTAGAGCGTCATGTAGATGATCTCCGGCGCGGTGTTGTCGGCGTGCTGGCGCTCGTGGACGCCCGCGTCGCGCATCAACTGATTGAACCGCTCCCGCTCCTGGCGATCCGGCGCCCGGCCCGTGGACGCCGGCAACCCGGTCGACCCCGGCGGTAGGGGCACGCGCATCATCGCCCCCGCTGCAAACTCGCCAACGACGCGTAGAAGTCCGGCGACGGGTCGTACCGCTTCGGCTTGACCGTGGGCTTGGTTTTCCCGCCCCAGATCGACGGCGTCTCCTTCAGCGACGACGCGGCCCGTAACGCCTCGAGTTCGTCATCGGTCGGATTGCGCGCCCCCCGGCCCCGCGACGGCGTGTCGGCGAGTAAGCGATCCATCGCCACGCGCGGCGTCTCCAGTTTGGGCATCTCCACGCGCGGCATCGTGACCCGCGGCATCTCCACGCGTGGCATCTCGACGCGGCCCGTGGCGTCCCGATCGGGCAGATCCAAGCCCGGCACGGACGTCTTGACGCGCTTCCCGCTGTTGTCGCCGATCACGTTCAAGGCTTCAAAGAACGGCGTCCACTGCGAGGCGAAGCCGCCGTACCGCGGATCATTCGCCGCATCGCTGCGGCCCCGCTCGATCGTCGTCGCGACCGACGCGGGTGCCTCAGCGTCGGCCGCCTCTCGCTCGAGCCGCGTGCGATTCACCGCGCTCCGGCCGAGCAGATATTTGTAGCCCATCGGATCCAGATCCGGATCCACGTCGAAACGGCCGTCGTCAGTCTGAAGGCGTAGCGGTTTCATGGTCAGTACACCGCTCGTTGCAGGGAGGCTAAGGCGTAATTGTACTGCGGGGGGTTTCTGGTGCCGAGATTTTGCCGCAAGCCCATCGGTCCCGAGGTCGTGACGTCCGGGCCACTCCCCTCGATCGGTCCCCCCTCTAACCCGCTCCCCAGGAGGGACGCCATCGCACTCGGCGGTGTGATCGGTGGCGCGGCACTGCTGCCGCCGCCCCCGCCTGCGTCACCCCCGCCACCCCCCAAGGATCCCATCGACGACGGCGGCAGCGACGGCGGCGGTGCGGCGGCGGGTGGCGCGGCGGCGGCGGGCGGCGGCCCGGTGGTCTCTGGCGCCTGGCTGACGGCCGGCGCTTTGTCGGACTCGCCGGCCTTGTAATACTGCTGGCCGAAGCCGGCCGCGCCGCCGCCCACGGTTTCGTACCGGCTCCCGCCTTGATCGTAGCCGGTGGCCCCCGCCCCGTACGTCCACCCGCCGGACGGCTTCGCGCCGAACGGGTTCGTCGTCGTCTCTTGCTTGACCCGGACGGAGGCGTCGGCCATCAGTACGCCCCGCCCAGTAAGCTCAAGAGCGATTGCGACAGGCCGAGATTCTGGCCGCGTTGCACGAGCCCCCCTTGGTAAGTGCGATCCGCGAGCGCGTTGTTGCCGGCGACGTCGTACGCCGTCTGATTCGAGACCACGTCCGTGAGCGCCCCTTCGCCGCCGCCGAGTAAGGACGCCATCCCGCCGCCTTCCAGGCCGCCGCCGAGCGTGCCGCGGCCGGCGAGGTTTTCGCGGAGCGCCGTCATGCTGGCGCGCGTGTCGAGCCCGATTTTGTCCTTCGCTCTGGCAAACGCCGCGTCCTTCGCCGCTTGGGGATCGACCGCCGGGGCCGCCGGGCCACCGGGTGCCGGAGATCCGCCGGGCGCGACGGGGGTTTCTGTGTGATCGCCGGTCAGCGTCGCGCCGCCACTCCCGCCGCTGGCACTCATCGGCAACCATTCCGATCCGTTCCACTGTTCGCCGCCGCCCCACGACGTGCCGCGCGTCTCGCCGATCGTCGAGCCGGGCTGTTCGGTGTAGGGATCCTTGTGTTGCGGTCCCGCTTCACCGGGTTGCGTGGCGGCTGGAGCGCCCGGCGCGCGATAGCCGGTTTTCGCCGGCAACGGCGCGGATGTCCCTATCGGTGCCGCGACCGGCGGCTGGCCGCTCTGCCCGGTCGGCACGGTCGCGCCGGGCGCGGGCACGGCCGTTTCGACGTGATCCCCGCCCATCGGTGGCGCGGTCGACGTCGTCGCCGGGGCCGTCAAGCTGTCCATTGACGGCGTGCCGGGCGCGGGCGCTTGGTTCGAGGACGTCGCCCAGTCGTCGAACGTCCGGCCGTAGGGATCGATCCGCATCCCGGTCTTGTCGCCGAACTGTTTCCGCAGATTGGGATCGTCGAGGCTTTGCGCGACGCCGCCGTACCCGAGCACGGGCTTGTCATAGCCGGCCGCCTGCGCGCGTTTGGTCGCGTCCTCGGTCGTGATCTGCGCCATGATTCAGTACGCTCGCGATCCTAAGAGACTCAAGATCGACGATGACACGCCGAGGTTCTGCCCGCGCTTGGTGAGATCCCCGGCGTAGTTCCGATCGGCCCGGCGGTTCTGCGTATCCACGTCCGAGATCGTCTGTTGCCGCGTCGTGTCACTGAGTCGCCGGGCGTTCTCCCCCATCAGCGACGCCATGCCGCCGCCTTCCATCCCGCCGCCGAGCCCGCCGCGCTCCGCCAACCCTTCGCGCATCCCGGTGATCGCGCCGCGGCCGATCGCCGCCGTCTGATCTTTGGCGGTGGCGAAGGCCGCCGCGTTCGCTGCGGTGGAATCGGTATTCGCCGCTGGAGCCGCGCCGCCGCCACCGGTCCCACCCGTGATCGACGCCATCAAGCCGGGGATCCGGTTCAGCAGCTCATTGCGGGAGGCGCTCGCCCGCGCCGCCGCGTTCGCCGCGTTGGTGTCGGTGATCTGCCCGCCGGTTTGCAGTTCCCGCATCCGGGCCGCGATCTCGGCCGCCGAGAGGCCTTCCTTCGACAACCGATCCGCCGTCGCCGTGGCGAGTCGGTTCGCTTCGGCCGTGCGCGCGAGATCCGTGTCCGCCGCGCTGCGCTGATCGAGCCGGTACTGATCATCGGGCGAGAGCAGCGACGTCATGGAGCCGGATCCGCCGCCGCCCCCACCGCCGCCGCCGTAACTCCCGCCGGTGGTGCCCGGCATCGGCGACGTGGACACGACCGGCGGCCCGCCGACGCTCCCCGGTTCACCGGGTTTCGGCGGGCGATCGTAGGCTTCTGCCTCGGCCTGCGAACTGAAGTAACTCTCGCCGCCGTCGCGTGAACTCTTCCACCGTGCGTGAATCGGATCGTAGGTGACGGCCATTAGAGGGCTCCTGCTTTCGTCCGTACTGCGGCGATGGCCTGCGGCACGGTGCGATCCGGCATATCCGGCAGCGCCGCGACCCGTGTTTGGAGATTGGCAAGCGACGTCGCCGCGGCGGTCTGGACCTTGAACGCCACGATCCAGTCCCGCAGCAGATTCAATTCGTCGATCAGGGTCAAGATGATCGCCTTCTCGAAGATCGGCATCGCATCGATCGCCGTCTGGGCCGTGAGCTGCGGCGAGGACGCGGGCGCGGTGTCGATCACGTTCTGCGCTGCGGCGATTTGCGGGCCGGTCCAGGCTGTGGCTTTTTTGAGGCGATAGATCGCGGTGCCGACCGTATGCTGCATCCCGGCCGTCGCGTCCAGGGCGCGGAGTTGCGCGAGCAACGACCCCGGATCCGGTTCGGTCAGGCGGGGGCTGGTGAAGGTCTGGTACGCCGCCATTTCAGTTCACCTCGACGGCACACATGAAGTTCAACTCCGTGAGATTCGTATTCAGCGTCCAGGCCACGACCGGGCTTTGATAGCAGACCAGCAGCGTCGCGGTCGGGAGGATGATGCCAAACGCCCGCGTGGTGCCCGCGTTGACGGACCAGAGATGGAGGCCGATGAGGCCCGTTTGCGCCCGCGCGGGGATCGTGTAGCCGCCGGGCATGGACACCTGGAGGGCCAGGCCCGCCGTCCCGCCCAACGAGGAGGCGCCAATCGCGACCTGGATCGACAAGGTCCGCCCTTTCAGCCAATACGCGACCGTGCCCACGTCGCCCGCATCCACGGTCCACGTCATCGCCCCGCTGGCCGTGAAGTTCCCGGCCGCATACGGCTCAGAGATCCAGGTGCCCTGTTCGTGCGCGATCAATCGCCACACCGTCGCCGTCGCGTCATACTGAAAGACCGCCGCACCCTTCCCGGCCGCTAAGGACGTCAATCCCACCGTGGCGACTAAGTACAATTTTCCCAGCGCCGTCCCACTCGCGTGGAGATGCGCGAAGTCAACCTGTCCCGCGCCTTTCGAGAACACGAACAAGAGTTGATCCGCAATCCCCGCCGCAATCCCCTGCACGGTCAACAGGCTCGCGTTGTTCAGATACAGCGTGAGCGGGCCGGTGCCACTCGGAATCGCCAGCGCGGTTGATGTGCCGGTCGTCGTCGGCGCCGACGAGCCGGCAATCCCTTGCTTTAGGGCCGACTCGGCAAAGACAAACGCCGTCGTCGCGAGCTGCGTGGTGTTCGTGCCCGCGCCCGCGGTCGGAGCGGCCGGCGTCCCGGTGAACGTCGGCGAGGCGAGCGGCGCCTTGAGCGCCAACGCCGCCGCGAGGTCCGTCTGATCGCTCAGCGTCCCAGTCAGCAACCCCCACGCCAGCGACGAGAGCGCGGCGGGCGCGATCTTCAGGTTGCCGTCTTTATCGACCACCGTTACCGGCATGAGACTGCTCAGACCCCCACAATCAGTAAGCGTGATCCGGCGAGAAACTTCTTCGTCGCCAGCGCCGTCATCGAGAACCGCGTGATCGCCGCCGTATTCCGCCAGAGACAGCCTTGCAGTTCCGCCCGCGAATTCGCGACGGTCGTATCGACCCGCGCGTGCGTGATGATGCCGCTCTTATACGCGACCGTGTTGGTATAGCAGGGGATCCAGAGATGCAGCACCGAGAACACATTCGCCGCACAACTCGCCCCGGCGATCACCATCCCCCATTGCGTTTCGGCATTGCCGTTCGAGGCCGACGCGGTCACGTTGTCCCCCCGCACGAACTGGCGATCGTAGTTGTTCCCGGCATCCGCGTTGACCCGTAAGAGACACGTCGCGCCGACGACCGCTTCATCCGACCGCGCGAGAATCGTGATCTCCAGGTTGTTACTGCCCGCCGCAATCCCGGCCGCCCCGGTGTCGATCACCGCCGTATCGACGGCGAGGGTCGCATCGAACAGCGTGACGCGCCCACTCGCCCCCGTCGCGCCGGTCGCCCCCGTGAGCCCGGTCGCGCCCGTCGCGCCGCGCGTCTTCAGGTAGCCGTTGGCGTCGATCACCGCGAAGTGTGGCCCGTGCATCAGTCCGTGTAGACCAGGTTATCGCCCACCGCGAGCGTGATGGTCACGATCTCCACCTTCGTGCCATTGTCATTGATCTGCACCGTCACGATCGCCGGGACGGTGTCCTTGTTCACGACCGAGAGAAATTTTACCGTGCGCGTGTGCCCCGTGACCGGCGCCACCAGCACCACGACCGCCGTCCCGCTGGTCGTCAGGCCATCCGTCGCCCCCACGGCTGACACCGCCTGCGTACTACTCAGCAGATCGACATAGCCCAGCACGTAGGGGAGCTGCCGTGTCGTGACGGCCCCCGCCAAGATGATCTCCAGGCTCCGCGTGGGCGTGTCGAGGATCAGCATCTACGTGCCCAGCACCACGCGCGCCATCACTTGCGCCGCCGTCAACCCACCGCCCGCGCTCGTGTCGATCACGATCTGAATCGCCGCGTCCAGCGCCGAGAGGTCGTGCTCGAGCGAGGTAAAGCATTCTTCGAGGTCGTCGATCTGCGGCGGTCCCATCTCGCCCGAAAAATGGTGCGGGATCGGCCGCGTGCGCGTCGTCGTCGCCATCAGCGCCGCCCCAATTCGTAGAACGGCAGTTCGTAGCCGTAGAGGTCGACGTCTTGCGCCACGACATTCTGCCGAAACTGCAACCCGGCGTGTTTCCCTGGCCCGAGCCGCGGGAGCTTCTCCCGGCCTTTGGTCAGATCCGCGATCAGCGCCGTCTGCGCGGGCGCATTGAGCGCGCCCACGTACGGCGTCACCGTCAACGATCCGGCGGCCTGCACCTTCGACAGCACCGAGAGTGCCCCCCAGTTTTTCTCGATGTCCGGCGTCAAGCCGTCGTGCCGTTTGGTTGAGACGTCGAAATCGATCGCCGTCGCCGTGTCGTCGGTCCCGGCCACGGTCCCCGGCGCCCAGAGGTAGCCGTTCGACGATCCGATCAGCGGCACGTACCGATCGCCGCTGTCGGCCGTCCCGCCGGCACTCGTAAACTGCGCGAACGCGCCCGTCTTGTGCGGCCCCCACCAGGTGCCGTCCGTCAAGTCGTATTCGACGTAGCGGTCTTCGACGACCGAGCCGAGCGCCGCGAGAAACAACCGGTAGCGGTTGGTGATCGGGTCGATCCCGGCAAAGGCGAATTGGAACCGCGATCGGGCGAAGTAGAGATCCGAGACAAACCAGTTCCGGACCTTGCCGTCTGACAGGCAGTCGATCCCGGACGGTCCCCAGCGGTAGACGCCGTCTTTCCACAAAAAATACGCGACGTCGCGGTAGACGACGACCGTTTCCTGCGACTCGACGCCGCACTGTTCCGAGAGCGTCACGACGTTGTAGTTGCTCGCCGTCGTGCCGGTGACTTGGAACAAGCCATCGCGCCGGCCGACGCCGAGCGCGTCGCGCCGGGGCAGGATCGCCGTGATGCCGCGACTGTCCGAGCCGCGCCGGCCGATCAGGAGCCCGTTCGCGAGCGGCCAGCTGTACAGGATCCCGGCTTCGCTGAAGCGCAGATCATCGACGGCCGCCCGGTCCACGCCCCAGACGCGGCCCTTCCAGTTGGCGACGAGTGCGAGATTCGGCGCCGTGCCCAAGGTCGGCCCCGCCACCGTCCCGAGCCCGGCATCGATCGTGTCATCGCTGACCGACTGTGTGAGCGTGTTGCCGTTGACCACGATCCACCGGAAGTAGACCGAGCCGCCGGCCGTCGTGCGGTAGATTTGGGAATCCGTCGCGCCGTCGAGCGAGAGGTTGATCCCTTCGGCGTCGAGCGTGTCGGCGACGGCGTCAAAGGCGACTTCCATCTCGGGGCCGTAGTCGGATTCCGCGAGGATCGAGCCGTCGACGTCGCGAATCAGAAACGTTTGCCGCGCTTTGTAGGCACCCGTCAAGAGCCCCGCGCCGCCGTCATCATCGAGCGTCAACGCGAACGTCGGGGGGAGCGGCGAGAGCACGCGCACGATCCCGGCCGCGTCGATCGTGATCGGCCGCGACGGCGTATTCACCATCAGGATGAACCGATCGACGATGGTGAACCGCGGCGGCCGGCTGGCGTCCAGGGTGATGCCGGCGGGCAACGTCAAGGTGTAGAGCGTCCCCGCCGCGTTCAGGAGTTGCAGGCTCGTGCCGCCCTGAAGGAGCACGAACGACACCGTCGCGCCGCCCGAGGCGCCCGGCCCGCCCGCCGTGCGGAAAAACCCGAACGCCGCCGCCACGCCGCTCCCGGTCGTCACTTTCGTCCACGTCGTGCCGTCCGTCGTGTAGTGCAGATAGGACCGCCCCGGCTGGAGATAGAACAGCTTGTTGCCGGCGACGTAGAGCACGCCCGTCCGCGGCGGCGTCACCGTCGTATCGACGAGCACGGGCGGATTCTGCGCCCAGTTCGACGACCGCGTCACGACGTTGAACGCGCCCGTGGTATCGCCCTTATAGACCGCCTCATAGAGCACGCCATTGAAGATCGCGAAGCTCATCCCGACGCTGTTGACGTGCAAGCCCGACCCGCTCAGCGACCAGACGCCGGCCGCGGAGCGCACGTAGCCGCTGCTCCCACCCGCGCCGCTCGAGATCCCGCCGGTCAGATAGAGCAACCCCTCGTAGGACATCAAGTCGTTGAAGTCGCTCAAGCCGTCGACGAGCACGATGCCCGTCGTGTAGTCGAGCGTCCACGCGGTCGTCGCCGTCGCCGTCGCGAGCCGAATCCGATAGACGGTCGAGAACGCGGCGGCCTTGAAGCAGGTGACGTAGAGATCGCTCTGATGCAGGCTGATGGCCTGCGGGAGATAGTTCCCCGGCAGCACCGCGCCGACCTGGCGCACGCGGCCCGCTTCATCAATCTCGAAGACGGTCCCCGTCGTGCCGAGCGTCGTCGTGGCGTAGAGGATCCCGTCGAAGGTCGCGATCTGGTTGATCGTGTAGCCGGTCAACGTGGTGAGCAGCGCATCCTTGATCCCATCGAAGACGCGGATCGTCGAGCCCACGGCGTAGTAGAGCCGCGGCCCGATCCGCACACTGCGGAGCGTCGTCGAGACGCCCGCCGCCAAGGTCGTCACCGCCGCCGAGGTCGCGTAGCTGTCCGTCGAGCGGAACCACGTCCCGGCCGCGTTCGCCGCGTAGTAGGCCGTCTGATCGTCACTGCCGGCGCCCGGTCCCGGTCCCAAGGGGGCCCCAATGAAGCCGACGATCGACCCGGCCGCCACGTCGGTGTCGTACTTCACGAGCGGCGGGCGCTTCTTGATCCCGCCCTTGCTCCCGACACTCGGCACGGCGTTCGTTGCGTTCGTCAGCTCGTTGTCTTCGAGTTGGAGCGGGCTTTTGTCGACGTTGACGCCCAAGGAGCCGAGCCCGTAGATATTGAGCTTCGGCATTACGCGACCGCCACATGGATCGTGGGCGCGGCCACGGGCGATCCGGCTTGCGTGATCGCATAGAGCACGATGGTTTCCGCGTCGTCGTCGTCATCCTCGAAGGCGCCCCGGATGTAGCGCGGTTCCTGTTCCTGGCGCGGCGTCGACGCCGTCAAGCCGCTCTGTTTTTCGGTGCCGTAGATCGCCAGCCAGTTGGGATCCGGCGAATTGTCGTCGCGCTGCTTCGCCGCCGCGTGCGCGATGATCCAGGCTTTCAGCGCCTTGTCGCTTTCGCCGGGGATCGGGTTGTTCGACGTGGCCGTGAGTGTGGGCAGCGTCGGAATGTAGACGAGGCGCAGCAGCAGCGTCGTGCCGAGGCTGTCCGCCCGTGCCCGTGCCCGGATGAATTCGGGACTGTTGTACTTCGCCGGCTTGAAGCGGATCTCGCCGTTGACGTTCGCGCTCGTCGTGTCGCGCGGCTCGATCAGGAGCACCCGGAAGAGATCCGCCGGGACACCCGTCAGCGTGGAGGCCGCCGCCGTCATCGACACGTTCGTGATGTCGATCGTCATCACGTACTCTTCGTGCAGATCGATATACGCGCGCCAGAGGTCGCGCACGCCGTCGAGGCAGATGTCGAGGAGTTCCGCGTCCGACCAGAAGGCCGTGCCGGCGGCCGTCGCGGGCGCGGTCGATCCGTCGCCCGCCAGGCCGGTGTCGTCGAGCGTCGTCGTGTTGCCGACGGTCGCGATCAAGCCTTGCGTCGCGCCGCCGACCGTCCGGTAGATCCGGTAGGCGGTGGCGCCGCTGACCGCGACCCAGACGAGGCGATTGGTATTGGTGCCCGAGAGGGTCGCGTGGCCGGTCGTCGTCGATCCGGCGGCGGACGCCGCGCTGACGCCGTTTTGGGCCAGCGCGACGATCACGTAGCTATAGGCGGTCGCGCCGGGCGTGCCTTGCGGCGTGACGGTCGGGAGGGCCGGCGTCGCGAGCGCCCCCAGGTCTTGCAGGAGCGTCCGGGCCTGCCCGATGATCCAGCCGAGGGTCGTGGCCATGCCTGATCACGATTACGCCGCCGCGACGACGCCGAGCTTTTCGTACGCTTCGATATGGAGACTGCACGCGAGCCCGGTGCCGCCCGTCACGACATCCAAGGTTTTGCCGGCCGTGAGCTTGAACCCGGTCGGCCCGAAGTCGAGCACATGATCGCTCCCGACCGTGGGCGCGGCGGCCGGGATCGAGAGCTGCCCGATCTTGATCGGCGTCGCGGCGCTGTCCTGAAACGTCAGCAGCACCGCCGCGTACGTCGTCGGATACACGGAAATTTTCTGAATGAACAAGGATTCGTTCGCTGAGCGCGGCGTGATGAGGACGCGCGTGGCGCCAGCATCGCCCGCGATGATGATGAAGTCCGTCACCTTCGCGGTGAAGAAGTGCTGATAGCGCAGGTAATCGCCGCCCATTACGCCCACCTCACGCTATACTGAACGGGCCGCGTCCGGTGTATCAGCACCGTCGCGGCCCTCACCAGCGACCCCGAGGAGGTCACATGGCTAGAACGCAGATTACCAGAACGTGCGAACAGTGCGGCGTGACATTTAGCGTCAAGCCTTATCGAGCCACAGCCGCACGCTGGTGCTCGCGACGATGCAGCCGCGTGGCGCACGCGGCTATAACAATCACGAAACCATGCGAACACTGCGGCACGACATTCACGCAGAAACACGAGCCGAGCCGAGCCGATCGGCGCTTCTGCTCTCCGGCGTGTCGAAACACTCACCGCAGGCGCCCATTGATCGACCGATTTCACCAGCACGTGAAGCCGTCTAATCCATCTGACTGTTGGCCGTGGCGCGGCCATTTGAACAATAAAGGATATGGACAGATTTACAGCCTTGAGGCTGGACGCGAAGTACTGGCGCATCGAGCCGCGTGGGAACTCGAGCACGGATCCATCCCTGACGGACTTCGCGTCCTGCATCGCTGCGACAATCCGCCTTGCTGTAATCCGAGCCATCTATTCCTCGGCACTCAACGCGACAATATCCACGACATGGTCGCGAAACAACGAATTTCACATGGAACGCATCGACCCAACGCTAAGCTCACCGACGACCAAGTCCGGGCAATTAGATCCACCACGATCTCTGGCCGACAACTCTCGAAACAACTCGGCGTCAGCGAAATGACCATCAGCAGGGTTCGGAGTGGCAAAACTTGGCGACACATCCCCCATTAGGTCAGTACGATCGCCGTGTTCTCACCGATCATCCAAAGACAATAGACGAGAGTACGACCCACCGCCGTGGCCGGCGTCCCAACCGTCACCACCGCGATCACGCTGTACGCTGTGGCGCAGTAACCGCCGATCATGTTTCCCGTTTGCTGACCGAAGCGTCCGGCGGTGGTCAGGTAGGATCCTTCTTTTGTTCCACCGTAACTTCCATCTGTCGCCACGGCCTGCGACGCTTGCAACCGTTCGCCGAGGATCAGATCGGTGGCCTTGAGGTTCGTGCTCGTGAACCAGCCGTTCGCCGAGTTCGCATCGCCGATCGTCAGGTTCACCGTGCCCGTCGCCGTCCAGAGCGCGATCGGCACCACGATGATGTCGAGTAGCGTCGCGCCCGCCGGCACCACAAACGTCGCGGTGTGAATCGTCGACGTCGCGTTCTCGGTGAACAGGGCTTGCTTGACGATGACGAGCCCCGTGCCCGCATTCCCGGTGACGACGGGCGACACGATCGTCTGTCCGGCCGTGCTGCCGTCGAGGACCGGCGTGCTGGCGGTGCCGCTCGCCCCGGTGCCCAGGATGAGTTGGCCGGTCAGGCCGTCGACGTACACGCCATTGCTGTTGGGGGCATTGAAGAAGCCGGCCGGGGCGCCGCCCGCCGCCGGGCCGCGCTGGATATTGCGATTAGGCATGGTGTCTCCCGCTGCCGTGTGGCGTTACGCCGAGATAATCGCGAAGCCGTCCCACGAATCGACGATCAGGGACTGCGTCGTGCCGTTGTAGGCCGTGACGCCCGCGACGACGATCCCCGTGGCGAAGGGCAGGCCGTTGGTCCACAGACTCACGATCTCGCTCCCCGCTTCCGCGCCCGACAGGTTCACCTGATGCTCGGCTTGGATCGCCGTGCCGTGGTTCGACAACGCCAGGTAACTCAAGGTCGTGCCGGTGTACTTCTTCCCGTAGAGCGCGACGAGCCGCGCCGCGCCGACGACGACGACCGCGACCGCGTTGCCGCCGTTCGATCCGTTGGTCGTGCGATCGAAGGGCACGAACTGGAGCAGCGGCCCCTGCTTGTGCGCCGCCATCCAGTGTTTGAATTGGCGAAACACCATCTGCGCGTTGGGCGACGCATTCGCCAGCGCGGCATCGACGCGTTGCCAGGTGAGGACTTGGGCTTCTCCGGTAAAGGCCATGTGCGTGCTCCTTACGTGACCGCGTCAGCGGCCGGTTCGTCGTGCTTGGGCATTCCAGCCGGGACGCCGGCTGACCCGTGCGTAATTGCGGAGTGCCCGGCCGATCCTTCAGGCCCGGGGAGGAACCTGTTCCCAGCAGAATCGCCGGACACGCCCGCGTCGATCGTGGCGCGGCCCGCACTCGCGATGCGGGCGCCCACCACATGCTGTCGATACCGCCACGCCTCGCCGCTGGCGTGCCACACGTTGTCGCGATTCTCGCGGGCGATTTTCTGTTCCGCCGCCGCGTCGCGTGCGTCGAGCAATTTCGAGACGTTGGTTTCGCCGTCGCCGGAGGCCGCCCGGCGGCGCGCGGCGTCGTCGATGGGCTCGCCGTCCACCGGCCACGTATCGCGCGCCTTGAGGTTGTCGAGCAGATACGTCAGCGCCCCCATGCTCCAGTTCGTGCAATCGATCCACGAGACCGGCAACACGCCGTAGTCGACATAGAGCTGGCTGTCGCCGTCGAGCGTATGGCCGATCGCGAGCGGCGCCGCGCCGCGCGAGAACCGCCCCGCGCGCCGGCAGAGCAGATGCACCGGCCGGAGCCGCGACGGAATCAGCACGAGATCCGGATCGAACGCGATCAGCCCCCTGACCCACCACGCGGGCGGCGCCAGGAGGTTGAAGCGATTCGTGTCCGGGAGATAGCCGATCATGCTTGCGTTACCGCGACGCCGCCGCCTGCCCGTCATCCGGCAGGCGGTTGATCGCTTCCGACCGCCGGACGCGGACTTTCGGCCCCGGCACGGCGGTTTTGCCTTCGTCCTCGATCGTCGTGCGGTCGAGCCGTTCGATCGCGTCCGACTGCTCGATCGGCGAGCAGTCGTCGCCCCACTCGGGGACCCCGACCAAGTACTGACTGCCTTCGTACTCGTAGCGATCCTGCGTCCCCATGACGGGATTCTGATCCTTCGCGTACTGCACGACGACGATCGGCACGCCGGGATTCGGCCCCGGCTTGAAGACGAACCGCTGCCCGTCGAACATGGCGCGCACCGGCTTGCTGGTGCGATTGATCAGCGTGACGGTCTCTTGCAACATAACGACTCCACAGAGCGACGCTAACTCGTTGCGAACAAAGGACTTATTCTCCGCGTACGACCGTGAGCGTCTGGCCCGTCAAGAGGTCGAGTCGCGCATTTTTGCCGGGGTTGCGCGCGAAGAGTTGATACCGGGTGTACCACCAGGCTTCCCACGCGTGGCGCGCATTGACGCCCGTGCCGTCGCGCACGAGGATCTCGCCACTCGTGCCGGAGACCCACTTGCCTTTTTCGGACTCGTAGCGGATGAAGTCGGACCCGTTGGTGTCGACGAGAAACATCGTCGCGAGGGGCGCGGTGCGGAGCGCCTTGATGTCCACTTCGCCCATCGTGAGGTCTTGTTGCTGAAACGCGACGGTGCCGCCGTCCGGGCGCAGCAGGCTCGCGCCCGCATAGCGGCGATCGGCCTGCGTCAAGAGGATGTAGACGCGGCGCACCGAGTGATGACACCAGATCGCATCCACCATGCCGTCGAGTTTCTGGTTGACGATGTCGGAGACGCGCTGCATCAGATCGAAGCTGAGCGCGCCGGTCGAGGCGTTCACGTAGGACTTGTAGTTCGGGTAGAGCGAGCGTTGCACCCCGAAATAGTTGTCCCGGTAGGTGCCGTCATCGATCA
>Ga0105242_10000884_pt1 | contig 23248 bp, 25 predicted proteins | sample KBSM24metaG_FD_81521 | JGI IMG/M metagenome (GOLD analysis project Ga0105242, IMG submission 81521) | Miscanthus rhizosphere microbial communities from Kellogg Biological Station, Michigan, USA - KBS M2-4 metaG | ecosystem: Host-associated > Plants > Roots > Rhizosphere > Soil | place...
CAGTACGACTGGGAGAATATTCCTGACCTGGCGAACGTCGGATTTCCAATCGCCGAGGCGTCGCCCGATGGGACATTCATCATTACCAAGCACGAAGGAACCGGTGGGCGCGTTAATGTTCCGTCGGTGAAGGAGCAGCTGCTTTACGAAATGGGCGATCCGCACGAGTACATCACGCCCGATTGCGTCGCCGATTTTACGACCATCCATTTGGCCGATGACGGTCCCAATCGCGTGCGCGTTTTCGGGATTAAAGGTCGACCGGCGACTGACTCGCTGAAGGTATCAATAAGTTATTCGTCCGGGTTCAAAGCCGTCGGAACGCTGGTCTACGCGTGGCCGGATGCCTACAAGAAGGCGCAGGCGGCAGATCGTGTCTTACGCGAACGTCTCGATCGTCTTGGTTTGAAATTTGAGCAGGTGCTGACAGAGTTCGTGGGAGCCAATGCTACGCATGGACCACTTGCTGCACCGTCGTCGAACGAATTGGCGGAAGTGCAATTGCGGGTTGGCGTGCGCGGAAACGATCGGGCAGCCGTTGAGCGTTTCACGAAGGAGATAGCGCCGTTGATTCTGACCGGCCCGCCAGCCGTGACAGGTTTTGCCGGTGGCCGACCCAAGGTCGAGGAGATTGTGGCGTACTGGCCGGCCTTGATTCCGAAAAGCGAAATCACTTCGGCAGTCCAGTTGTTGGCGGATTAGATCAACGGTACGAAGGAACACTGAGTTGAAAGTGCGACTGGCGCAACTGGCGCATGCAAGATCAGGCGACAAAGGCGACACGGCGAATGTCGGGTTGATTGCTTTGCGCCAGGAGTTCTATCCATTACTCGTCAGTGAAGTTACCGCGGCTCGCGTCAAAGAGCATTTTCGTGGGATTTGCAAAGGCGGCGTCGAGCGATTCGAGCTGCCAAACCTCGCAGCCCTTAATTTTTTGCTGCACGAAAGCCTCGGCGGAGGCGGCACGCTTTCATTGATGACTGACGCGCAAGGCAAGACCTTTTCGACGGCGCTGTTGCGAATGGAAATTGAAATCGCCGACGAAGCAGCCGCACAACTCGGACTTAGTTAAAAAAATGACTCCGACGCAAATAGTTCTCTCGGAAGTTCGAGACGCGGTGGCGTTGCTAACACTAAATCGTCCGGACAAGCGAAATGCGCTCAACGATCAACTCGTGGCGGATTTGAAGACGGCGCTGAAAAGCGCGGACAATGACGCAACGGTCCGTTGTATTGTTCTGCGCGGCGCGGGCGAAGATTTTTGTTCGGGAGCCGACCTGTCCGCTCTTCAGAAAATCTCACAGGCTTCGGTCGCGGAAAATCTCGCTGACGCACAGTCGTTGGCGGAACTGTTTCTGTTAATGCGCCAGGTGCGCGTGCCGGTCGTCGCGGCCGTTCGTGGTCGCGCGCTCGCAGGCGGATGTGGTTTAGCGCTCGCTTGTGACATCGTGCTCGCCGAAACTTCCGCCCGGTTCGGTTTTCCTGAAGTGAAAATTGGTTTCGTTCCGGCGATGGTGATGGCGATTCTGCGACGGTCAATATCAGAGAAGATTGCCTTTGAACTGATAACCACCGGCCGTGAGGTCACCGCTGCGGAAGCCAATCAGTTGGGCTTAGTCAATCACGTCTTCGAAAACCAGAACTTCGACGCCCAAGTCGAAAACTTTGCTCATCGTTTTCAAAAGCTCAGCCGGTCCGCGTTGAACTTGTCCAAATCACTCTTTTATTCGAGCGAAGCGATGGGGTTTGAGGACGCGCTCGCTGCTGGCGTCGATGTAAATGCGACTGCGCGCATGACGAAGGATTGCCGCGAGGGCGTGTCTCGATTCCTAAACAGGACAGCGAGCTGAGGAAACAGTTGCCAAAGCTATTCGCGCGGCTTTACGTTCTCACGAATGAATTTCGCAATGTCCTGAGTGGAGGTTCCTGGCAGAAAGATCTCAGCGACACCTTGTTCCTTCAGTTTAGGGATATCTTCCTGGGGCACAATTCCGCCAAGTATGACCAAAGTGTCATTCATCCCCTGATTTCGTAGCAGCGAGACTATTCGCGGACAGAGTGTGTTGTGCGCTCCACTGAGAATAGAAACTCCGACGGCGTCCACATCTTCCTGCAATGCCGCGGCTGCAATCATTTCGGGAGTCTGCCGTAGTCCGGTATAGATCACTTCCATGCCTGCGTCACGTAACGCGCGGGCGATCACCTTTGCGCCACGGTCGTGACCATCAAGACCTGGCTTCGCGACAAGCACGCGAATCTTTCTTTCCGATTGAGCCATCGTGGTGAAGGTTATGAAGTTAGATCGCCGGTTCTTCGTAGATGCCGTAGACGTCACGAAGCGCCGAGCAAATCTCGCCGAGCGTAGCGTATTCGCGGACCGCCTCGATCGTAGCCGGGAGCGTGTTCGCCTGAGTCTGGGCGGCTCTACGAATGTTGTCCAGAGTCCTTGCTACCGCGCCTTCATCGCGCCGCGCTCGCGTCTGTTCAAGCCTCTCGATTTGATGATGGCGAACTGACTCGTCAATCACAAGAATCGGGATCTCGGTCGACGCCGCTTCCATCTGATATTTGTTGACCCCGACGATCGTTTGCTCACCTGCTTCGAGCGCCTTTTGATATTGGTAGGCGGAATCCTGGATTTCTCTTTGCGGAAAGCCTTTCTCAATAGCCTCGACCATCCCACCCATCGCATCGATACGATCGAAGTAGTCGCGGGCGCCCTGCTCCATCTTTTCAGTAAACGCCTCCACAAAGTAAGAGCCACCCAAAGGATCGACCGTGTTCGCAACGCCACTCTCTTCCGCGATGATTTGCTGCGTCCGCAAAGCAAGTAGCGCCGCGCGGTCCGTCGGCAACGCGAGCGCTTCATCGTACGAATCGGTATGCAGCGACTGGGTGCCGCCAAGCACGCCGGCGAGGGCTTGAATTGCCACGCGTACGACGTTGTTGAGGGGTTGCTGCACGGTCAAGGAAACACCGGCGGTTTGGGTGTGAAAACGAAGCTGCAAAGTCCGCTCACTGCGAGCCCCAAAACGATCTCGCATGATCCGCGCCCACAATCTGCGCGCCGCGCGGTACTTCGCGATCTCTTCAAAAAAGTCGTTGTGAGCATTGAAGAAGAATGAGATACGCGGAACAAACTTCTCGATATCGAGGCCGGCGCTCACTCCCCATTCGACGTATTCGATGCCGTCACGCAGAGTGAATGCCAGTTCTTGCAGCGCCGTCGCTCCGGCTTCGCGGATATGATACCCGCTAACCGAAATTGGGTTGTACTTTGGCACTTGTGCGGTGCAGAACTCGAACGTGTCGACGACGAGCTTCATCGCAGGGCGGATCGGATAAATCCATTCCTTTTGCGCGATGTACTCTTTCAAAATATCGTTTTGCAGCGTCCCGGAAATCTTCTGCCAATCAGCGCCCTGCTTCTCAGCGACTACCAGGTACATCGCAAGCAACACGGAAGCGGGAGCGTTGATTGTTTGTGATACGGTGACCTTCTCAAGATCAATTCCGTCGAATAGTGTCTCCATGTCTGCGAGAGATGAGACTGCTACGCCGCACTTGCCGACCTCGCCCTCTGAAAGCGACGAGTCGGCGTCGTAGCCCATCAGCGTGGGCAAGTCGTAAGCGACAGAAAGACCAGTTTGACCTTCCTTGAGGAGATACTTAAATCGCCGGTTGGTTTCCTCGGGCGTACTGAAACCGGCAAACTGCCGCATTGTCCAAAGCTTCCCGCGGTATCCCGTCGCATGGATTCCCCGTGTGTACGGGAATTCGCCGGGCTGGCCTATGTCGGTAACCTGCTCGACGTCTCGGATGTCATCCGGAGTGTAGAGGCGGTTGATCTCGTCGAGTGAAACGGTGCAAAAGTGCGATTTGCGCTCCTTACTTTGCGAAGGAGAAACCGGTGTGAATTGCGTACTAGCGATCTCGGTAGTTGCCATCTGGAACTGTTTGCGAAACTAGCTTCTGATGTTAGTGAATGAGATATTGAGTGTCAAACACCATATGTCTCAGCATGTTCAAAAAGAAGAGCGCGGCTGCGATGTTCTGCAGCCGCGCGGTTTGGTAGGACCCGAAATCGTGGACAGACCAGCAGGGTCAAGCGGGTGCTGTTAGCGGACAAAAGACAGTGTTGCCAGATTTGTTCCTGATTGAGATTTTATCGGCACGACTATGTCTGTCGGGCGCACCATGCCAAGCCGTGCCCGTGCAGCCGATTCAATAATTGCAGGCTCCGTTGTTATTTGCCGTACCTGAAGTTCCAACTGCGCGTTGGACTTGCGAACGGTGTCAACTTCTGTTGTTAGCTGCTGAAACTGGCGGGCTGCAGACTTGGCTTCTGCATTGCCTCGCAGATTCACGGTAACGCAAATTGCAGAGGCTGCCACCAGAATCATTCCGAGATAAATCCAGGAAGGTAGGAAAGCGACCGCCCCACGGGCAATCCCATCAAATGTGGTGACGCGAGTTCGAAAGTCTGTGGCGCTGAGTTGTGAAATGGCGACTCGGTTCTGTGGCCGAACACTAAAACGATAAGGGTTTGCAACTCGATTCAAAGCATCACCTCCGACAATTATCAATCGATACTGAGCCGTACTGGACTTGCGACTGCATTGGCTGACGAATGCTGCGTTCGATTCATCTCGACTCGGAATAGCCTGCGTTGGGTGCTGACTCTTAAGGAAGCCATTTTGCGCCGGGCGGTTACGCGGGCTGGCGAGCGATGACGTCGTGTCTGATTCTTCGGTTTCGGATTCATCTGTTAATTGGGTTATTCCTTCACCGTCCGCCGAAAAACAAGTTTTGCACTAGATAATGGGCTCTTCGGGGTCGTTCGCCGCAACATACTGTGTCCGAGAGCCGCCAATTCCTTGCGTCACAACGATTTACGCGCAAGTGGGCCGAATTTAGCAGCGACCCGCGATCGACGCAATACCATTTTCTTACAATGATTTAGCAACGTAACCTCAACGTTTACATAAACTAACGGCGATTAAGCGCTTAATTCGGCGAACAGCGGGCGAACGGAAACTCCTATTGAACAGAATTACGACCATGGCGTGTCAGAACGCGTCGACCGGCACCTCGGGTATCGATATGGCCCGACCCACGCGAACCCTCGAGCATTGGAAGGGAGGTTTAAACCGTCTGATTGCAACAGATACGCTTCACGGTTGCGTTGGCATAGACGTTGCGGAGTATTCCGGCGTAGTTGTGCACCCCAAACGGAGCCTAGATAACTAGATGAAAGCAATTAAACACGCAGAACGCGGACTAACGATGGTAGCCAGTGGACTTTTCAATGCCATCCAAGTCGTTAATAAGTACAAGCCTAACCCGTCATTCACGCCAAAGTGGTCTGACAAACCACTCTTAAAATCCTGGCAGAAGACCAAGCCGACTCTCGGCTGGCCCAGAGTCACAGACTCTTTGTGCCCGAACTGTGTGATCGAGGCGCGCGAGGATATTCTCAGCGGCAAACAGGACGTCTCAGTCCTGATTAACGAAAAGGTTGGCGAGATCAAAGCCCAGATTATCGAACGCGATGGTGAAATCTGGATGGTCAAGGACTGTCCGACACACGGGCATTTCGAAGATGTCATGGCGATCGACTCGAAATTTCTCACGCACATCGAGACGATGTTTCCGGGGCGCGACATTGAGGCTCACAACGACGAGAAGCTTCACAACCATGGTTCCAGTACCGTGAAGTATGGTCGTGGCGCGGTGTTGACGGTCGACCTTACTAACCGCTGCAACATGATGTGTGATCCATGCTTCATGGACGCGAACCAGGTTGGGTTCGTCCATGAGCTCAGCATGGAAGAGATCAAAGAAATTTTGAATAACGCGATCTCGATCAAGCCGCGTCGCCAAATGTCTGTGCAGTTCTCTGGGGGCGAGCCGACAATTTCACCGCACTTCATCGAAGCGATTAAATATTCGCGGGTGGTTGGATACAACTCGGTTCAAGCCGCAACGAACGGAATCGAATTCGCCAAGAGCAAAGAGTTTTGTCGGCAAGCAGCGGAAGCCGGTCTCCGTTACGTTTACTTTCAGTTCGACGGCATCGGCAACGATGCGAACAGCCATCGGCAGGTGGGCAATCTGTTCGATGTGAAGTTGCGGGCGATTAACAATCTGCACGAAGCCGGTGTCGAGATCGTTCTCGTCACAACTCTTGTCAACGGAATCAATAATGACCAGGTCGGATCGATCATCCGCTTTGCACTGGACAATCCGAGGAAGATCGCCTTCCTCTCTTTCCAGCCAGTTTCGTTTACGGGTCGCGACGAGGCGATAACGCCCGAGCGCCGTCTACAGCAGCGTTATACGCTTTCGCACCTGGCGCACGACGTGAAGAACCAGGTTGGCATTACTGAGCCGACGCGCGATTGGTTCCCACTTTCGTTGATGGGTGCGTTCGCAGACTTTGCGGATCTGGTGCACGGTCCCGAATCGGATTGGGGACAAGTCTCCTGCGGCTGCCACCCGAACTGTGGTGTTGGCACTGCGGTCATGATCGACAAAGAGACCAAGGAAATGAGTCCGGTGCCTGCGTTCCTCGACATTCCGGGTCTCGTGAAAGATATGCGGAAGATCACGGATGCGGCCCGCGGCAAGTGGATGTCCAATCTCATGATGGGTCTCGCGTTATTGAAACACTACCGGCCGCAAAATGCGCCGACGCATTTCAATCTGTACGAACTGTTCAAGAAGTTCGACAAATCGTTTGGCTTAACGGGCAAGGACTACGGCAGAGTCGATGGCGATCGCAGTAAGGGCGACATCGACAAGCGCCGTTCAGATCGTTGGAACTTCCTGTTCATCGCGGGGATGTGGTTCCAGGATCTCTTCAATTACGACTTCCGTCGCACTGAGATGTGCATCATCCCGTACGGCACGCAGGAGGGCGAGATTAGCTTTTGCGCGTACAACACGGGCATTGGCTGGCGAAATATCATCGAGCACATGCACCAGAACGCTACTGTCGCGAAGTGGTACGAAGAGCATGGACGCCATGAAATCTTTGCCCGCGGCAAGGAAGTGGAAATGGCGGACAGGTCGCATAATTTGATCCTCAACGAAGTAGACCTGGCGCGGCCGAACAAGCCCCACATGGAAGGTCCAAAAACTGCGCACGAAGAAATGGTCGCGATGCGCAAGCTCTATCAGGAAATGGTCATGAAGCAGCAGCAGATCCAGACTGACAACGGCGATAAGCCGGTTCAGATTCAAGGTCTCAACGGCAAGAAGAGTGTGGCCGTTGTTACGGTCTAAGCTGCACTAACTGTCGGAACCCCGCGGGCTGAGGTAATAGCTCGCGGGGTTTCGCTTGTCTGCTTGACCAACCGCGCTCAGAATGTGTTAAATAACAGCGAAAAGATACTTAAGAAGGAAGAGAGATAGATGGCAGTAGTTAACGTTAATCCCGGCGAGTCGATTGAAAGCGCGCTACGCCGCTTCAAGCGTAAGGTGATGACCGAAGAGATCATCAAGGACGCGAAAAAGCACGCGTTTTTTATGCCGCCCGGACAGAAGGCAAAATTGAAGTCTGCGCTGGCTCGCAAGCGCAATAAGAAGAAAGCTCGTCCGCGTCCTCGCCCGACGACATAGGTCGCCGCAGAAAAAGCGAGACTTACCAGATTCGATCCACGGACAAACCGGCTGGCTCGCTACGTTTTGAATAAAACGTTTGGCGCGGGTCTGCGTGGGCGAACTGGAATATAATCATAGCTTCGCAGCATGACGCGAATTCTCTTAACGAACGACGACGGCATACATTCAGACGGGCTCGGAAAATTGGAACGAGCCCTTCGCGAATTGGGCGATGTGTACGTCGTGGCCCCGGCTGCTGAGATGAGCGGTGCTTCGCACAGTCTCACACTCGCGCGCCCTTTGCGCATTCGCCAGATTGACAGCCGTCATTGGACGGTAGACGGCACGCCCACGGACTGCGTCACACTGGCGCTGCATAAGATCCTGGAAGAGGACGAGCGACCGCATGTGTGCGTCTCAGGAATAAACCACGGCGGCAACCTCGGCGACGATGCGACGTATTCCGGAACCGTCGCCGGCGCGTTGGAGGCGACGATTCTGGGCGTGCCGGGATTGGCAGTCAGTCTCGTCGCGCGCGAGCATTTCGACTTCACCGAAGCGGCGCGCTTTGCGGTGCTGGCGACAAAGAAGATTCTCAGCGAAGGACTGCCTGAGGGCACACTGCTCAACATGAATGTGCCGCAAGGCGACATCAAAGGTGTTCAGGTTACGCGCCAGGGAATCAAAAACGCGCGGCCGGTGATCACTGAACATATCGACCCTCGGGGCAAACCGTACTTCTGGATCGGAGAGCAATACTTTCGCTCGAATGCCGAAGACGGAACCGACTATCGCGCGATCGAAGAAGGCTACGTCTCGATCACTCCATTGAAGAGCGATATGACTGATCACGCGCTCTTGTCATCTTTGGAATCCTGGAGTTATCTCGCGTCCCCCGAAGTCTTGCAGAGCTAGCCCAGCGGCAAACAATTGAGTTTCACAGCGTCACAGGCGACACCTTCCCAAGCTGAACATCGAATCCCGCGCGAGCGCATGGTCGAGCGGCTCCGCGACCACTACCACATCAAGGATCAAAGAGTGCTGGACGCGATGCGTTCCGTGCCGCGGCACTTCTTCGTCACGGAGGCGTTGCGTGGACGTGCATATGACGACAACGCGCTGCCGATAAATTTCAATCAAACGATTTCGCAGCCTTATATCGTCGCGCGCATGACTGAGCTGCTTGAACTGACCAGGCAGAATCGCGTGCTGGAGATCGGCGCGGGCTCAGGCTATCAAACTGCGGTGTTGGCCCAACTCGCTTCGCAGGTGTATGCAATCGAGCGGATTGGTGAGCTCGCCCGCGAAGCGCAGTCACGGATTCGCGCACTCGGTATTTACAACGCGACGGTCAAGGCGTTCGACGGGACGCTGGGTTGGAAAGCGCACTCGCCTTATGACGCAATTCTCGTCGCGGCCGGCGGACCTGTAATTCCTGAGCCGCTGGTTGCGCAACTCGCGGTCGGTGGGCGGCTCGTAATTCCAATCGGCGAAACTCGCGAGAGTCAACGCTTGGTGCGGGTGATCAAAACTGAAACGGGACACAAACTCGAAGAGCACGGATCGTGTGCATTTGTGCCATTGATTGGACAGCATGGATGGACAATGCAGTAGGCAGGAAGCAGATGGCAGGAAGCAGGAGAGAAGTTCCGTCTTCATATATCAGACATCTGACACCCAAAACCTGACACCTGGTTTTCAATGGTTGCACGAATACTCGAAGTTCTAACCGCTTTAATCGTCGCGACGATCTCGACGCTTGGTTATGGAGGGATCGTTTTACTGATGGCGATTGAGTCGGCGTGCGTTCCGTTGCCGTCCGAAATCATCATGCCGTTCTCGGGCTACCTTGTGTACACCGGCCGCTTCAATATTTGGCTGGTGGCCGTTGCGGGTGCGTTCGGGTGCGTAGTCGGTTCGCTAGCGGCTTACTGGGTTGGCATGTTTGGCGGCCGACCGTTGATTGAGAAGTACGGAAAGTTCGTGCTCGTTTCAAAACGCGATCTGGATCTGGCCGATCGCTGGTTCGATCGATTTGGCGAAGTGATTGTCTTCGTGAGCCGCCTGCTGCCCGCGATTCGCACGTTCATTGCCTTTCCCGCCGGCGTTGCGCGCATGAACCTGAAGAAATTCATCATTTATACGTTCGCCGGTTCGTTGCCCTGGTGTCTCGGCCTGGCATACGTCGGCCAAAAGCTGGGCGAGCGATGGGACAAAGACCCGCGTCTGAAGATGCTATTTCATCGCTTCGATTTCTTGATCGGCATCGTAATCGTGCTAGCGGCGGCGTGGTGGATATGGCGGCACTTAAGACATGCAAAGGGCGAAGCGCAAAGGGCGAAAGGGTAAGAGCAAGCACAAGTGCACGGGGCGTCAGATTCAAGAGTAACCTTCTGCCTCTTGCCCGCGCCGGTCCTTTCTGCCTACCGCTTTCTGCCTTCTGCTTTCCGCTGTGTTAGAATCGCACACTGAATTCGGGGCGTGGCTCAGCCTGGTAGAGCGCACGGTTCGGGACCGTGAGGTCGGAGGTTCGAATCCTCTCGCCCCGACCAATAACATCGCTAATATCAACCACTTACGAGCCGCTACGAAATAGCGGCTCTTTGTTTGTGAGGGGAGATTTGTGGCGGAAATTTCTGATTGCACCCCGGAACCTGACATGTAGAAATCACTGACGCCGTGAAAAAATGGCGAAAATTGAAGAGTTTGACTGGCCTGTCTCGCTGGAAGAACCGACCCCACGTGTCCGAGTCGTGCGGTCGATTAGACCAGACACACGTGATTTCACGGATTACTCCCAACGGATTTTAAGTCCTAATTCACGCGCTACCCCGAGTCTCACCAAACACGTAAACGAAATTTCTAGCGGAATAGTGGGCCGTCAAAACGAGTTCTAAGTCGCGATCGAATTCCTGGCTTTGCGGTACAGAAAAGATTGTCTTGGTTGAGGGCCAGACTACCTTCCGGCATCATCATTCGCCAGCAGATCGAAGTAGCGTGTAACCCGCTTACTAAGCAGATACAGCAACAACGCAACGGCAATCGGAATCCCAATAATTGCCCGCGGCTCAGTTCCTAAGAGGGTATTGATAACGTCACCAACCAGGTTGATAACTACTAGCGCAATTGCGATTCTGTGTCCCCAGCGATGACCGCGCCAAAGACCCACTGCGGCTGCCGCGCAAAAGACACCAACGATGGACAACAATAAAATGGCCCAAGTTCCGAGAGTTACGAGTCCTTTATGTCCGTGTGGATTGATGCGCCAAATTGGTTCCAAGAAACCATTTGGAAAAGCCAGTGAAAGGCTTGCGCTAAAGCAAATGATCGAACCGAGCAGAAAGAAGATACTCAACACCGTTACGCCTGCGGGTCGCATACTGCGTTTGGCTATCATCGAAATCCGATCTAGTTTTTAGCACTTGAAGGAAGTTCGCCTAGACGTCGCATGAAGGGAGTGATCGTCATCCCCTGCACGAAAAGCGAAAACGCTACAACCGCGAACGCCACTGTAATAATCTCTTCACGCGCCGGCAAATCTGGTGGCAATCCCAACGCCAATGCTAAGGCCAGCGCGCCGCGCAACCCTCCCCAAAACAAAATGTGTTGATGTCGCCCTGTGATTCGCAACCGAGAGCGGCTGAAAAGGAAAGCGATTGGATAGATGGCTAGGGCTCGTCCCACTATCACGACCATGATCGCGATCAGCACCGGCAACAAAACGAACGAGTAGTCACGATGGGCGACACGCAGACCAATTAGCAGGAAGATAAGAGAGTTGGCAACGAACGCAGCGTACTCCCAAAACTCGTCGACGGCCTGTCGCGATCTGGCGGAAATCGATATATGTCCGACATTGCCAATTATCAGTCCGGATGTAAGAGTCGCCAGCACGCCAGACAAATGGAAATGCTCGGCGAGCAAGAAAGATCCAAACGCTGCTACGGTAGTGAAGGTAATTTCGATCAAATGATCATCTGTGCCACCTGCTAGTAAGAGAACGATTGCGGCTACGGCAACTCCACACAAGATAGAACCGGCCACAATCAGCAAGAGAGTGGTTGCCACACCCCCAACACTTACGCTCTGTCCCGATACGATGAGTAAAGTGATTACGAACGCAACAGCCGCCGTAGCATCGTTGAATAGACTTTCAGCTTCTACTAACAAGCGAACTCGGCCGTGCACCTTTGGCTCTTTGAACATGGCAATCACCGCTACGGGATCGGTAGCGGTGATGAGTACCCCGAAGACTGACGCAGCCGCCCAACTCCAGTGTGCGAGATAATGCATGCGCAGCGGGGTAGCCGCTGCTGATAACAGAACCCCGGCAGTTGCGAATGTGAGAACGACTGGAAGCTGTGCTTTGAGTTCGCGCCAGCGCAATTGAAACGCCGCTTCGAAGATGAGTGGCGGCAGGAAAGCGGTAAATACGAGCTGCTTGGTGAGTTCAATGTCCGGGGTAAAAGGTAGTAACGCGAGCACAATACCGGCGAACACTAATCCAACACTGTAGGGGACATGTACGCGCCGGGCCAGCATTGCCACGATTGCGGCGACAAGCAAGAAGATTTCGATTGTTTCGATGTTCAATCCCAAACGGTGAAACCTCGTCCCTACCCATGGGTAATGTGTGATTCCTGGCCTACCGCCTCAGCCACTTCAGTGAGTTCGGAGACCATCGTTCGATCTGGATCGCCTGCTTCAACCGCTGCTTGTGCGTGAGCACGTACGATGTCGCTCATGGTTAGCAACCCAATGAGTTTATTTCCATTCTTCCGATCGATAACCGCAAGTTGCCGCACGCCCGCCTTATCCATGCGGAGAAGCAACCGAAATGAATTGAACTAGCCTACCCAAAGCCACGCGAAGCATTTAATCCGCTTCAGGCCAGTCTGCGTTCTGTAGCACGACACGGTAGCCGTCAGGATCTTCAAACGTGTGGCCGTGACGATCCCAGTATGGATTGAATGCGCGGACTGCTTGATATCCGGCTGACGTCATGCGGTCCACAGCCGCCTGCCATCCAGTCTGATCCGGCAGGTAGAACACGATTAGATTGTCCTCGGTGGGGGCTCGACCTGCGGAGAGGCCGCGTTTTCGCGTGAATTCTAAGTGGTAGGATGAACCCGAGACGCCAAGCATGATGCCGTCGAAACCATTGTGATCCTGGAATGAGCTAAGCACAGTAAGACCTAAGCCTTCGGTGTAAAAGCGTACGACTTGAGCGAAGTTGTCGGTAGGTCGCGCGACGCGAAGTACGGTTTCTGTTCTTATCACGATGTTACTCAGGGCACCAATTGCTTAGCATGGATCTTTAGCTCAAAGAGGTCCGGCCGCTGATAGTGACCGGAGACATCAAGCGTCATGCGCTCCTTATCGACAGCTTTCAAATCAAGCTCGGCGATAAGAATTTGTTCCTCATCAAATACCGGTTCAACCAAATATCCTCCATCGGGGCCAATGATCGCGCTGCCACCTTTCAGTAACAAATGATCGGGTTTGTCAGATAACTCAGTCGCTACTGGCAATTGAGGGGGAAGATCGTGAACTCTCATCAGGAGTCCCGCAGCGAGCACGAAACATCGACCTTCAAATGCATAATGGCGACTGGCGACTTGATGCATTTCGTGGACGGTGGGCCAAACCGCGATGTGAATGTGCTCGCCGGAATCGTGCAGCACCTGCCGCGCCAGCGGCATCCAGTGCTCCCAACAAATCAAGCCACCAACCCGACCAACTGAGGTATCAACTGCCTTGAGATTCGCGCCGTCTCCCTGACCCCAAACCATTCGTTCGGTGTAAGTGGGGATTAGCTTTCGCCGGTGGTTAGCAATCGAACCATCGGCGTCAATCGTGAGCAGCGAGTTGTAGAGCGTTCCGTTTCCCGGTCCCAAATCCACCCGCTCATTGATGCCAATCACCACGACTACCTTCTGCGTCTTGGCGGCCAGCGCCAGCCTGTCGACTTCGGGACTTGGCACGACGACGCTATTTGCTCGAAGCTGCGCAAAGACTTCCTTGGTCGGTTCGTGATTCCAGAGGGCTACGCCAGGAGAATAATCGAGCCACGCCGGATAGCCAGGTAACCAAGTTTCCCCAAAAACAATCAGTCTCGCACCTTGGGATGCGGCCTTGTTTATGTACTCAACGGCGAGAGCCAGGCTTGCTTCAAGATTCTGGAAGACGGGCGCTGCCTGAACGATGCCGACCTTCAGCATGACGCGGATATGGAATCACTCATCATGCTGACTTGGCAAACCCGCATGGCTCGCTGCTATTGTTCGAGAAAGCTTCAGCCAGTTTGTTTCCAGACAATCGCGAAGATGCATACGCGGACGATGCTATTGGTTCTTCTTCATCATTTCCGGCGATTTCATGCCGTCTGATTTCATCATGTCAGGCTTCTTCATGGAGTCCTTCTTCATCATGTTCTTACTTCGCATGCGGCGATGACCGCAGGGCGATCGCCGCCGATGAGTCATGCGATTACTGTTCATGCCGCTATTCATCATCTTCGACGACTTCATCTGATCGCCAGACATGTTGCTGTTCTGCGCGTTGGTGCTAACCGCAGTTAACGAGACACCGGCCAATAACACAACGACAACTAACGCAAAGTTTTGAATCCGCTTCATTTGATCCTCCAATTAACGGTTGATGTAATGGCCGCATAAGTCTGTAATGTGTCAGCCATTCGCACGACTAATACCCGGCGAGCGTCTGTTTATTCCGGCCGCGGCAAAATATTTTCTGATTGGCTGGAATAAATTGCCGGGTCTCCGGTATTGATTCATTGGGCAGGAAGACCGGGAGTTAGGCGGCGGCTATCTGACTTGTGTTCGGATTTTCCCGAGAAAAGAGAGGGCTGGGGGATTGGGATTCGTTCGAGAGCGAAGCCCTGCCTTTCCATGTCGATCTTTATCGTTTAGCCAAGTGGCTGCTGCGGAATCAGACGGAGGCGGAAGACCTGGTGCAGGAGACCTTCGTCGAAGCATTGCGCTCGTTTCATCGTTTCGAGAAAGGAACCAACTGCCGCGCGTGGCTGATTAAGATTATGTACCACACGCTGAGCAAGCGTCGCCGAGATTCAAAGCGTTTGCAGGTGGTCGAAGATGCAAGTGATCAGATTGCCGAGACCGTCGCTGTCGAGCCGCCCCAATCGGGGGAACTAGTCGAAGAGGAAGTGCTCACCGCTCTGAATCGTCTGCCGCAACATTATCAGGAAGTGGTGATCCTCTCCGATGTCGAGGACATGAGCTACAAAGAGATTGCTGAGGCTCTATCGATTCCGACGGGTACGGTAATGTCTCGTTTGCATCGAGGCCGAAGTCTCTTGCGGTCCGAGTTGGGAAACTACGCCCGCAGCCTTGGCATTGGCGTCAGCCAGGAAACGAGCGGAAGCAAATTGAGACTAGCGGAAACCGATCGCGGAGGGAAATCAAATGCAGTGTAGTGATTTCCGGGAAATTGCCGACTCGTATCTCAGCGATGAGCTGTTGATCGAAACGAACCACGACGTCATCCGACATTTGGATTCCTGTGGCGAGTGCCGTTCTGAGTTAGCCGCGCGTCGTCAGCTCCGCTACGAACTGCGAACGAAATTCAATCAAACTCCGGAACTGCGGGTTCCTGATAGCTTCTCGGATAGTTTGCGAATTCAATTAAGACAGCAGGCTTTGCAACGGCCCGGAGTGGTTATTCCGCGCATCGCTTATGTGGGAATCGCCGCCACGCTCTTGATCGCGGTTGGGTTGGGTTTCCTGGCGGTAGAGCGATGGCGAGCGGGTCAAAGGGAATCGGCGGCCTGGGCAAGTCTCACGAATAGCGCAACCGCAGATCATCGGGAATGCGCGCTGGAACACAAGCTTCGGGCCACGATTATCAGTCTGAGTGAGGCGGGACGTGTTTACGACCGCGCCTATGCGAACCTGGGGGATCAAACATCGCTGCAGGCTGTCCTGCCCGCCGGTGCGCAATTGATCGATGCGCACTCTTGCGCTTTTGAAGGACGGCGATTTGCTCACGTGGTCATTAAGTACCATGACCAGATCGCTTCTATCGTTGTCGGGAGGAGCAATCCCAATAACAAAGCACCGAAAGCAATGCCAGGTGATATTGCCGCTCCGTTCAATTTCGATTCATATCAAGTCGCGTCTTTTCAGACGACAAGTCACGCCGTGTTTGTCGTCTCATCACTGAATGAGACTGACAACATGACGATAGCGCGAAGCGTTTCGCCGTTACTGGAAAAGCAGATTCGCGCCGCAGAGCAGCCGTTGCAAGCGGAACTATTTACTAGGAGACGATAGTTAATGCACCGACAAAACATTATTGCCGCAGTACTGCTGATTGTGATTGGTGTCGCGGTTGTCACTACTGGATATGCCAAGGGTTGGGGAGCGTTGGGCGTTTTAAATGTAGGTATCTCGCGGCTCGCAGACGGGCGAGTTGGACTGGTTACGCCCACCAACGTGGCAAATGAAACGAAAGCCCAGGTGGCGCCGGAAATTTCCGGCGGGTCGTGGATAAATTCCGATCCGCTCACGCTGAAGAGTTTACGGGGCCGTGTCGTGGTAGTCGATTTCTGGACGTTCGGTTGCTACAACTGCCGCAACACCTTGCCTTACGTAAAGAGTTGGGATGCGCACTATCGCGACAAAGGACTGACGATCATCGGCGTGCACACGCCAGAGCTTCAGCGCGAGCGCAACCTTGAAAACGTGCGCCGCGAAGTTATCGCGCTCGGCATCCAATATCCGGTAGTCACAGATAACGACAATGCGATCTGGAACGCGTATAGCGTTGAAGCATGGCCGACCTGGTTCGTTATCGACAAGCAGGGTCGCGTGCGCGGAATGCATGTGGGCGAAGGCGCCTATGAGGAGACCGAACAACTCATCAACAAGCTTTTGACTGAGGACGACAAAAAGCAACAGACAGAAAAGGATGCGATGACAGACAAAGTGGAAAAGACAGACGAAGAGTGGCGGAAGGAATTAACGCCGGATCAATTTTACGTTCTGCGGCAGGCAGGAACCGAGCGAGCCTTCACAGGTGCTTACTGGGACCACCACGAACACGGTGTCTATTACTGCGCCGCATGCGGGTTGCCGTTATTCAAATCCGAAACGAAGTTCGATTCAGGGACGGGCTGGCCCAGCTTCTACGCGCCGATTTTCAAAGCCAACGTCATCGAAGATACGGATCGCAGTGTCGGCATGGTGCGCACGGAGGTGAGATGTCATCGCTGTGGTTCGCACCTTGGACATGTGTTTGACGACGGCCCGCGACCTACTGGACTTCGCTATTGCATGAACTCGCTCGCCCTTAAGTTCGAGAAGCAGTAAGGAATCCAGGGTTGAATCGACTATTGAGCGGAGACTGATGCCGAAGAAGTTTGACAAAGACATCAAAGCGAGCGAGATAACGGATTATAAAGTCTATCTCAATCGTCGGAACTTCATGCGCGGGGCGGCGCTGGCCGCGTCAGCCACGGCTACTACCTTTCTCTACCGAAAACTGAATCCGCCGCCGGCTGAGCTGCCGAAAGGTCAGAAGATCGAAACGGCGATTGCCAAGCCGGCTGATGAATTGGCGAAGTCCGGCTTCACCGTTAACGAAAAGCCAACCCCGCTCGAAGACATAACTAACTACAACAATTTTTACGAGTTTTCCACAGACAAGCGCGAGGTCGCTACGGAATCAAAAGGGTTTGTGACGCGGCCGTGGGCCGTCGATGTCGGCGGACTGGTAAACAAACCGCAGCTCTTTGATCTCGACGAGTTGCTAAAGCTCGCCCAGGAAGAACGCGTCTATCGCTTTCGCTGCGTTGAAGGCTGGTCGATGGTGATTCCGTGGATCGGATTTCCGCTCTCGAAGCTACTCGAAAAAGTTGAGCCGCTGCCACAGGCGCGGTATGTCGGTTTCCAAACGTTGCACGATCCCGAGCGGCTACCGAATCAGCGCACGGGAGTTCTCAGTTGGCCTTATGTCGAAGGGTTAAGACTCGATGAGGCCATGCATCCGTTGGCGATTCTTGCTACCGGATTGTACGGTCAGGTTTTGCCGCCACAGGACGGCGCGCCAATCCGGCTCGTGGTTCCCTGGAAGTATGGGTTCAAAAGCATCAAGTCGATCGTGAAGATCAGTTTGGTCGCCGAACAACCGCCGACGACGTGGAATACCGAGGGACCTTCGGAATACGGCTTTTATTCGAACGTCAATCCTCACGTCGATCACCCGCGATGGAGCCAGGCGACTGAACACCGGATCGGCGAGTTCACTGGCCGCCGAACCTTGATGTTCAATGGATACGCCGAACAGGTCGCACATCTCTATGAGGGAATGGATCTGCGCGTGAATTTCTGATCGATGAAAGACACTCGATTCGCAAAAACTCTGATCTTCATCAACAGCGTAATTCCGTTGATGCTGCTGTTGTGGGACACCTACCGGAAGCAAGTGGGCGCCAACCCGCTGGAATTTGTCACACGCACAACCGGCATGTTGACCATCGTGTTCCTGCTGCTCTCGCTGACTGTTACTCCGCTACGGCGGATCACCGGCGCAAATTGGCTGGTGAAGTTCCGCAGAATGCTTGGGCTCTATGCCTTCTTCTATGGCTTTCTGCACTTGATGACGTACGTCTCGTTTGATCGTTTCTTCAAACTCAAGACGATCCCGTCAGACGTCGCGCAGAGACCATTCATTGCCGTGGGGATGTTCACGTTCTTTCTCATGGTTCCTCTGGCCGTCACTTCGACCAATAGGATGGTCAAACGGCTCGGCGGAAAGCGTTGGAGCCGGCTACACAAATTAACGTATCTCGCCGGAGTTGGAGGCGTGCTGCACTATTGGATGCTGGTTAAGTCCGATACGAGGATTCCGCTAACCTTTGCGTTTGTGTTGTTGGTTCTGCTGGGTTATCGGCTGGTAATGAAATATGTTCCTGCGACACGTGCGACTCCTTCACTCTTCTCGCAATCCTGACTGTCGAGCTTTAACGCCACCACCAGATTATTCCGACCGTCGCTATCACCGCGATCACGAGTACGCCCGGCAGGAGCCGCCGCCAAATGAGACGCTCGATCATTCTTTCGGCTTCAACGTTCATCGCGCAGCGTGGACAGCCGCGTGCGCTCGCGTCAAGTAAGTAACCACAATCCCGACAAGGCTTTTTGCTCATCGCTTTGCTGCGCGCCTTCATTATTGAAGGGCAGATTTCATGTTGGCTGCGAACCAAACCTGAACTACTCTACAAAGGAGACTAAACATGAGCCAGGCTCAACTCACCCCCGACATGTCGTCGCCCAATCCGGGCCGCTGGCTCGACGAACACGGCGACTATCTTTTCAAATACGCGAGTTTTCGACTACGTGACGATAACGCCGCCGAAGACGCCGTGCAAGAGACTTTTCTTGCCGCCTTAAAGGCCTACGAGAAATTTGAAGGGCGGGGATCGGAGCGAACCTGGCTGGTTGGCATACTCAAACACAAAATCATCGATCATTTTAGGAAGATTGAGCGCGAAGCTCCCATCGGCGAGGGATTCGATGAAGGTCCCGAACATGCTGAGTTTTTTGAGCGGGCCGACGAGTGGGCGGGGCATTGGAACGCCGACCGCGCCCCGAGCGAATGGCATGCTACCCCGGCTGAGTTGATTGAGCGCAGCGACTTCTGGAAGGTTTTCAGCGATTGTCTTTCGCCGCTGCCGCAGCGCACGGCGAGCGCGTTTACTTTGCGCGAAGTGGACGGTTTGAAGAGCGAAGAAATTTGCGAGATTCTTAGCATTAGCGTAAACAATCTGTGGGTAATGCTTCATCGGGCACGTTTGCACCTGCGCAACTGTCTCGAAATCAATTGGTTCAAGCAGCCGGAACAGTGAGATTACCGTGAAGGCATACGAGAAATTGAAGCACTCGATCCGCTACTGGCTTTTGCGGAAGCTGCCGACTTGCCAACAGACCGTTGAAAAAATCTCAGAATCGATGGACCGAGAGCTTACTCTACGCGAGCGAATCAATTTGAAACTTCACATTTGGATTTGCGCCTGGTGCCAATGGTATCTCGAACATCTGGAAATCATTCGTGAAACTGCCCGCGCAAAAGGCGCCGAATCTCCCGACCTTGAATCCGTGAGGCCGACACTTTCTGCCGAAGCCCGCGAGCGAATTAGACGGAAACTCGCCGGCCAGGCTTAGCCCTGCCTGTAAGGTTCTTCCCAACAATCCGACAAACTCATGGAGGCAGCAGTTTGCTCGTGGCACGCGCGTCTTGCGTGTGGATCAACGGGCGGGACGGCCGTGCCACTCTCTATGAATTCTGCGAGTCACGATCATCAGCACGCGCCGAATCGGTTTGCGGTGATTCCGACCAACGTGCGACTAAATGCTGATCCGAATTACACCGGTAAGGGTGTCACCATCGCCTTTCTTGATTCAGGTTTCTATCCGCATCCTGATCTGATCGAGCCAACCAATCGAATAGTTGCCTATCATGATTTGACCAACGAGCGCCCGTCGCTCAATTCGCATGTTCTGTCTGAGTCATGGCAATGGCACGGCACGCAAACTTCAGTCGCCGCAGCCGGTAACGGTCACTTGTGTGACGGAGTCTATCGAGGGCTCGCTTATGAATCTCAGCTGGTGCTGGTGAAAGTCAGCCAGAACGGCCGGATCACCGAAGAGAACATTGCACGTGGCATCAAGTGGGTAATCAAGAATCGCGAGCGATACAACATCCGTGTGTTGAATATTTCATTAGGGGGCGACGAAGACGTTCCGTGCTCAAGGAGCATCATCGATCAAGCTGCCGAAGAAGCGATCCAGAATGGAATCGTCGTCGTAGTCGCTGCGGGAAATTCAAGCGAAGGTCATTCAATTCCACCTGCCAATTCGCCTGCAGTAATCACGGTTGGCGGATACCACGATAATAATCAACTGAATCGGAGTGAATTGGATCTCTACCACTCGAACTTTGGCGCGACCGCCGATGGCACAATCAAGCCCGAAATCGTCGCGCCGGCAATGTGGGTGGCGGCGCCGATTCTGCCCGGTACTGCGCTTTATGATCGCGCGGAAGCGTTGTCACATCTGGCTGCGGCGGCTGATTATCAACTGCCGATCCTGGCCCGCGAATTCGAAGATGCAGCCGAGCTACCCGAAAATCTCCGTTTCGCCGACCCGGCCGCAATTCGCAGTTTTGTTGAGCGTTCTTTGAACCAGCAGAAAATTGTCGCGTCACACTATCAGCACGTCGATGGAACCTCTTTCGCCACGCCGATTGTTTCGTCGATCGTCGCCCAAATGATCGAAGCCAACCCGAAGCTGACGCCCGGAGCAGTAAAAAGCATTCTGATTTCCACCGCCGATCGAATCTCGAATGCGCCGGCGATCCGCCAAGGTTACGGTGTCGTAAACGCACGACGCGCGGTCGAGTTGGCCAGGCAGGAGATTCATTCGCTGAACATAGTTGGTTGCCAGCCGCCGCGTGTTGAGAACGGCCATCTTGTTTTTGTGTACCACGATGATAGCGCAGCAGAAGTAGCCCTCGCCGGTGATTTCAACGGCTGGAATCTGACCACGCATCCACTGAAGAAAGACAGTTCGGGCCTCTGGCTTGGAGAACTGAAGACACCTGCCGCGGGTCGTTATCAATACAAATTTATCGTCGACAAGAAACGCTGGAGCGAAGATCCGAGCAATGGAATGAAGGTGTCGGATGGCTATGGCGGCTTAAACTCCTTGCTGGTAATTGAATGAGAAGAAGAACCCCCCGCCTAATGAAAGCCATCCAGTGAAACCACATAACACGATCAGAAGAAGCCTTCGCCGGTGGCTGCTTCGCACCCTTCAACCCTGTCGCCAGATGGTTCCGTTAATGTCAGAGTCACTGGAACGCAGACTCTCGATTCGCGAAGGTTTGGGGCTGCGTTTGCACCTATTCGTTTGCGCGTGGTGCGCACGTTATCTCAACCAAATCAAATCTCTCCGCTTCATTCTCCGTGGACAGAGTTCGCAGCTTCCAGCCGAATTCCCCCATTCGCTCGCTAATGACGCCCGTGAAAGGATTGCTAGGGCTCTCCACTCGGGTTCGCTTGAACACTGACAATCTTCATCCGTTATGTAAGGAACGACCCTGTCATCCGACTATTAGCATGAACATGAAGTTGTTCACGAGGAACCAGGAGAGATTATGCGACGCAGGATACGAATCAGAAAGAGATTAAAGCTGAACCGCCTGAACACGCGGAAGGCATTTGCCAAACAGGATCGTCGCGCAACCAAAACAGTTAGTTACCACGTTTATTTGATCAGCGCGGGTTTAACCGATCCTTTTCCTGGCTAAGAGAGCGTCGCTCAAACCAAAAATCAGTGAAGGAATCGCGCGAGTCGCGCGACGAAGAAGATGGATCTTACAAGTCCAAACACTATCAGTGCGTTCGACACTCTGCGGCGCCGATTGATGATGCCGGAACCGTGGACGGTTTCTGAGCCTCTGTTAGCGGCTAATCGGTGGAGTGATCGAATGTTTGATGCGCTAAGAGAACATTGGCCTGAATACCTCATGGAAGGAGCGGAGCTGGGACTGTTCATGATCTCAGCGTGTGCCTTCACGGTGCTGCTTTTTCACCCCGCATCGGTTGTCGCGCAAAACATTCACAGCGAAATATTCCGGCGGATGCTGATGGGAGTGGCGATGGGATCGACGGCGATCGCGATCATATTTTCGCCGCTCGGAAAACGATCGGGCGGCCACTTCAATCCTTCGGTGACTCTGACGTTTTTCCGGCTCGGCAAGATCAAGGCCTGGGACGCGGCCTTCTACGCTCTGTTTCAATTTGCGGGGGCAGTAGCCGGAGTGCTGATCGCCTCGCTAAGTCTCGGCCAACTCGTCTCGCATATGTCGGTGAACTATGCGGCGACAGTCCCAGGACGAGCGGGCGTGCTGGCGGCATTCGGAGCAGAACTAGCAATCACCTTCATCCTGATGACCGTGATCCTGAATGTCTCGAATACCAGGCGCCTCAGCCGCTGGACCGGGTTGTTCGCGGGGTTGCTGGTGGCCACTTACATCACCATCGAAGCGCCGATTTCAGGCATGAGCATGAATCCGGCGCGCACCGTTGGTTCGGCTTTTGCCGCGCACGTTTGGACTTCACTTTGGATCTATTTCACCGCGCCGCCGATGGGAATGCTTTTGGCGGCCGAAGTTTTTCGACGGATTAAGGCGGGTCGCGCGGTCGCTTGCGCGAAGCTGCATCACCACAACAACCAGCGTTGCATCTTCAGGTGCAACTTTGAAGCTAACTGACAGCGGTTAGCCATAGAGAAGCGGAGACGACGAGGGGAAACGGACAATGCGAAGCAAACACACAAAAAGGACGTGGTCGCCAATTGTCGCGATGTCACCTCCGTCTCCGGTTCTCTGTGGCTAATCATCAACAACTTTCTTAGAAGGAGAACTTAAGTCATGAAACATCGAAAGCTCGTAATCGGTTTGGTAGCGCTGGCGGTTTGCTACCTGGCCCAATTGACGGTCGCGGTCGCCACCCGCACGGCTGGCCCAACCAAATTCACAGTTAAGGTCGAGAACATTTCTAATCCGGAGGGGATGACGGCTTCGAACGGCGTCAAGTTTC
>Ga0105242_10000886_pt1 | contig 23240 bp, 22 predicted proteins | sample KBSM24metaG_FD_81521 | JGI IMG/M metagenome (GOLD analysis project Ga0105242, IMG submission 81521) | Miscanthus rhizosphere microbial communities from Kellogg Biological Station, Michigan, USA - KBS M2-4 metaG | ecosystem: Host-associated > Plants > Roots > Rhizosphere > Soil | place...
ACACTTCGGAATATCTGCTTGGCGATGACCGATGCACGCGTCTCGCGTGCCACGATCTCACCCGTCGCGAGTGGCTTCTCGAGGGTGTGCGCCACCTTGGGGATCTGCGAACTCTTCTTCCACCCAACAAAGTCGCCGTTCCGCTTGCGCATCTGGGGCATGACTTCAGTGAGCAGGGCGGAGACGTCATCCGCCCCCATCTGAACACGGGAGAAGTAGTCCAAGTAAGTCTGGTAGAGCTGGTCCTTGGCAGCGACAACCTTGGGCCCAGCACCCTCCGCCAATGTTTTGTACATCTGCGACGTTGGGTCCAGTTCGAACAACGTCTGGACTTGTTCATCTTCAGCTATGGTGAACCCTTTGAAGATCCGTGGGACAATACTGTAGGATGGCTCTGCAAGGAACTTCTCCGACGCTTCCCGACCGAGTTCGATTGATCGAAGCCAGGTCCAGACGGGTGCACCTGTCTGATACTGGACGTCCTTGAACAGCGAGGAGGGGATCCGGAGGAAGCGACCTAGCTGGGCAAAGGGCTTGTTCTCCGCTGTGTCCCTATGGACGTACAGCTTCCCAGCGTCCCGCCACATCTGAGCCTCGATCTCCGGATCCTCCACTTCGTGGGAGGAGGGCCCAACGTGGTCCTCCGGCCCGAACTCGATTCCGGGCGGCCCGATAATCTCCGCGAGGTCCTTGTCGCGGTGCGGATCAACAGGGGGACAGCTTTCCGAAACCACGTTTCTCCTCCGGTGTAAAGGTACGGAACTGACCTTGGGCGTCGTTCTGGAGTTTCCCGTTCAGGAACTCCTCTTTCATTCCCTTGCTCTTGAGCCAGCTGTACATGAAGCCGTCCGAGGGATCCCTGCCCTTCAAGATGTCCACGCCATCTGGGATAGTGCTAAGCTCTGAGAGGAACTCCGATACAGGCTTGAAGGCCGGACGGCCAGGAATCTTCCTGTTTATCGGGTCCGCACCGATCGTCGCGAAGCCCTTGGCGTACTTCTGCATCAAGGCCTCGACCGCCGAAGGCTGGTATAGCAAGACGTGCGTGCGGCCCTCAGAGGTCTCTATGATCTGCGTCTTCACCGTCCGCAGGACAGGGTTCGTTCGTGCCATAGAGTCGATCACGTTCTGTACGTTTACGACTCCAAGGTCTTTCGGATCCGACTTCACCCAGAATGAGATAGCAGGACGCTTGGCTTCAACGAGCTCCTGTAGAGCTGTGTCGGCAAGCTGAGCAGGCGCGAAGCGCTTGATGTCCACATCAGCGTCCCAGCCGCGTTCGCGACCGAGACCCCATACGCGTTCAAGCTGACCCTCGATCTTCGGGCCCTCCTGGGAAGACGGAATGCGGCCCAGTGCTTCCATCGCCTCCAGCGGGTGATCGAAGCGCTGCTTCTCGCCCGAGAGAAGGGACTCTACGTAGACGCCATCCCCCTCGATCGAGACCTTGTAACCCTTCCACGCTGCTTCTTCCGTGAGATCCTTGACGCTGATGCTCTTCAGATTGATATGGGCAAGATCGCCCAAGGTCATGGTCGGGGGAAGTTTGCTCTGTACATGCCTGTCGAATACGATACGCGGCACGACAGGCGTGCTTTCCGGTTGGCCTTCCTTGATCAGGCGGCGTGCTGCGTTCCGCAGTGTCACCGCTTCCATAGCCTCGCCTTGATCCCTACCCAGGATCCAGGACTTGAACTGTGACACCCTGTCGTGTGGATCGATGATCGAGAAGTTGATGTTCGAACGGTCCTGATCCAGACCCTCGCCGACACGCTGGATCTTGCGGACCTGCTTACGCTCGGTGTCACTCAACTCCTGATCAGTCAGCTTCTCATCGAACGGACGAGAGCGCTCCCTTGTCGCGAGGTCGATCTCAAGCCTTCCTTCAGGATCCCTTCTCCAGAGATGCTGCGACGAGGGCTCGAAGCCCGCAGGATACGAGCCCTCTTCGTAGCGTGGGGCATCATAGATCATCTTCCCGGGAATGATCTCACCCGTACTCTTTGACTCCGGAACTAGGAGGGTATTTGACCGTTCAAGGTGAGATACGCTTCCCCGCTCGGCTACCTGAGCCTCTTCCTGAATGAAGTCCCCAGCCGCAGCACCACCTGGGCTCCGACCGAGAAGCTTCTTCTTCCCACGTGCACCGGCGACACGGTCTATCGGGCCGTACGATTCTGTGGGCCCGTACCGTAGCTCCATCTTGAACGTAGAGACAGGCGTCGTGGACAGGGTTATCGTCCCGTCCGATGCGACAAAGCCCTTCACGATCTGATGCCCGAACTCGTTCTCCGGGTCATCCGTGGTGAACACGGAGCTGCGCCAGAAGCTTCTGTCCCGGTTAGTGTTGTGCCCTTCTACGTCGACCAAGCCGTTCGCTGCAAGGTCGACCGTGAAGCGCTTCGCCGTTCCGTCGTCATGCGCGACGATGCGATGCGTCCCAGTCGCCTGCGGAACCTGCCCGTAGATGCTCGTGAGCGGAACCTCCTGCTCCTCCCCAGTTTGCAGGTTCCGGATCCAGACCATGTCTGGACGGGTGATCCTCTCCTCCGTCTCGTATACAGGAGTTGTCTTACCCTTCTTAGCCCGAGCCGCTGCAGCTTCCGCAGCCTTCTCTTCCGCTGACAGGGCTCCGGGCGTAGCCGGACCACCAGGTAGGATGCCAGGCGTACGAGACTCCCTGGACAATGCTCCGGTCGTGGAACGTACGTTATGCTCCTCTCCAGCCGCGACCGTTAAGTCCCGTGCCAGGAGCTTCAACGAGTGAGGCTTCCCCGCTTCTTCCCAGGCTTCACGCGGCGAAGCCCCGTGGCGTATGCTCTCCGCCATACGACGTGCCCCAGGTGAAGCACGCTCCGCACGTGCGAGAATGGCTTCCACGTCCGCAGCGTGGTTTACCCCATCTGCAGCTTCACCCGGTACAGTGTTAAGCCAGTGCCCCTGCGTATCTGCTTCGGTCGGAACGTACGGCTCCTTAGGCGGCTTGGGCTTCGTAGGCGCAGCCGTCGCGGCCTTCTTTCGGACAGGAGCAACGTACGGAGCATTCGTCCGTGAGCCATACTTCTCAAGCTGCTTCTGCCGCTCCGTCAAGCGAGCAATACGACCCGCGTCCTTCTTCGGATTAAGCTTCCTCTTCTGCCGTTCCAGCTCATTGATGAAGCGCTGTGTCCAAGGCGACAGCTCGCCCTGTGGCTGTTCTTCTCGCGCTGCCCTGGCTACCTTGGTCGCCGTCGCAGCTGCCTCAGTCGCCGCGTCCTCTGCAGCCGTTGGCGCAGGATCCAGGCGACGCGCACCGGGGATCTCGACACCAGGCGTAGACGCAGGCACCACCCGCTGAGCGGGAGCGGCTACGGGAGCCTCGCGTGAAGCGGCCTCTACACGAGCCTCCAGGCGCAGGCGTAGCCTTGCAGCCTTACGTGCGTTCACTATCCCCAGCGAGGCGACTGCTTCCCTAGGACTGCTCCCCTGTTGGAGCATCGTACTCAACTGTTGAGTCTGATCTCGTGTCAACACCATGTCTGCGTCACGTGCAGCTTGCATCACGTGACCTGGTGTGACTTGAGGTGCGGCCGCGGTCTCTATCGCAGGCGCAGCCTCTACACCAGGCGTAGCCGGTCTCAGGTCAATCTTGGTCGTGACCGGCTCTACATCCGATGCCGCAGGCGCCGTAGACGTTGACCCAGGTGTGCCCGAGGTGTCAGTCCATTTCTGACGTGCAGCTGCCAGCGTGGCATCCGCTTCCGCCTGACGGGCAGCGTGCCGCGCTCGCCCCTCTTCCTGTCCAGCACGGAAGGCTGCCGCGCCTTCAGCCTGCGTGGTAGCAGTCGCCGTTTCCGCCGCAGGACCGGCTATGACCTGTGCCTGGATACGGCCCGCAGGTGTCTGCACCTCCACATTCGTTCCCGCTGTAGGCACAACACCCGTATGCGAGGCGCTACCCGCAGGCGCCGCGTCAGGCATCGGGGTGCCCACCGTACGGGTCTTCTTCTGCGGAAGCATGAGCCCGTTTATACGGGACACCACGCCGGGGTGCGCTGAGTAGGCGTTCTCTATCGAGACAGGCGTTCCTTGTGCCTGTGCAGACTCGATGAGCTGACGTATCGCTACCACCTGCTGTTGGAAGCCCTTCGGATTATCCGGATTGGATTGAAAGCGTACAGGCGTTCGTTCTGTACCGATAACCAGATCGAAGCGCGCTCCGTAGTTCGCCCCAAGCGAGGGATCGATGACCCACTGCTTTGGAAGAATATCCTCCATCGCCTGGATAACCTTCTTCGCCTGCGCAACAGGAGGTGTCTGTTCCGCTCCTGCTTGTATCCCCGCCGCGACCACCGCACGTGCGGACTTCGTGGACGAGGACACGCCACCACGTACCCCGGCGAGCACCGACTCAGCGTTATCCGTCGAAGTGTTAAGGCTCTTCGCGATCGAGTCCACCATCTGCTGCGTACGGGTTCCCAGCTCCGCACGCGTGACAGAGTGGAGCAAGGGAAAGATGATCGCCTCGCCCGCTCCGCCGAGCGACATGTCCCGAAGGACGTTCATCGCCCTGTCCTCACCCGAGTCCGCCTTGGCAAAGGTCGAGAACGCGGCGCCCGCGGTTATACCCGCGGTCACGTTTCGCACTACATCGAGCCCCTCACCTACACGCCAGATTGCGTTGGAACCCTTGACAATGGCCCCGCCAGGGACCAAGGTGCCTACGAGGTTGCCCATGAGGTCCGGAGCGCGTGATGCTATCCCAGCCGCAGTCGGATTCAGCTTCTGGCCCAAGGTGGGCTGTTGCAGATACTGCTCGAAGGTCTTCCTATCCTCTTCCCCGCTCTTCTCGAGCTTCTCATACGTAGACGGAAAGAAGGCCGAGACGGGGTACATCACGCCACGCAAGGCGGATGTAAGTGTCCCACGTGAGACGGCCAACGCAGCATCAGCATCACGCACTGGAGGAACCGGACCGTGCTCCGTCTCCGCCCGCTTCTTGATCGCTGCAGCCAGCTCCGTGCCAAGCGGTGTAGGCTTCCGCACAGTCGCAGGCCCGATCCCATCCGCCTGACGACGCTCGTCGATAGCGTCTAGGTCTTCCCGCTTAGCCGGTGCGCTTGCGAGTATCGCTTCCAGGGTATGCGTGGCTGTAGGAGGCGGAGCCGCTGCAGGAGCAGGCCCCGAGACCAGTTCCATCAGCGTCTCGTATGCACCCTTCTGGTCGCCCAGCATCACCTAACTCCGCCGTCGGGTGTGGGTATCTCAGACATGGGCTTGCCCGCCTGCAGAAGCCGCATGATCGCACCGTAGTCCTTCTTCTGCAGGGCGTCAAGCAGCTCCTGCGTGTGCGCACGGATCATGGCCTTCGTGTCCTCTGAAGTCGCAGGATCCATCATCTGCTTCGCGAGAGCATCACCATGTGCCTTGACCTGACTCTCGACCTGGGCACCATACGCAGCAGCGATGTCCAGAGAGGGGCCTGCTGGCTTCCCGCCGCGCAGGACCTTCTCGATGTTGGGCGTCAGAGCGGGCTGCCCCGAACCTGCGATGGCGTCCAGCGTATTCACTGCGCCGGACACACCCGCTCGTCCAGCACCGACTGTCATCGCTCCCGCCTTCGTGGCAAGCGGCACTCCGTACGCGGCGACCATTGCCGCACCCTCCGGCCCAACTATCGGTGTGACCCCCTTCATGAGGGCAATGTAGAACATCGCCTTCGTGCTTGGCGGTGGGGTGCCAGTGATCCCGTGTATCTTCTTGAACTCCGTGTAGGCCTTGTCCATGAACTGCTGCTGCTTATCGGGATCCTTCTCGTGTTGCGCTAGGGTAATGAGCTGGTCGAACGTTGCACTCTTCTCCTTCGCTTGCTCGATGTCTAGGTTCATCTTGTTCCCCTGAGCCACGGTGAGAAGACGCTGCGCTTCCTTCATCTTGTCAGGAGGAAGCTCGATGTCCATGTTCTTCCCGGCCATGTACTTCCGCGCCTGGTCCATAGCGACTTCACTCGTTATGCCCTCTGGATTATCCGAGTTGGCCATGAGGAACTGAGCGAACGCTCCCGTAGCGATTGCCGTCTCCTGCTTGAACTTCTTTGTCTGCAAGCCCAGTTCGCCGGCACGGAGTTCGTTTGCCCTCCGCTGAATCGCCTTCTCTTGCGCTGACATACTCAGAGGGACCTTGAAGCCCGGGGGCCTCTTGAAGTTCGGGTCGAAGGCCTCGTGCGACAGGACCTGAAGTGTCACGCCATCTACGTCCGGGAACTCACCCTTTAGAGTGTTGACGACCCCTGCAGCCTTCTCTTCGATCCACTCTTTCGTGTAGGGCTGAGACGTACGCAGTCTGGCCATCACGCCTTGTGGATCCGTACGCAGGGCGTAGCTCTCAGTGTTCACTGGCTGCTGTTCGAGCATCATCTGCGCGACAACATCATCAGGGTTCTCTTCCGCGCGCTTCATAATCGCGCCCTTTGACGCGGCCGAGAAGTCCGATTCAGTCTTCGCCTTTGCAGCGTCCGCAGCGGCCTTCGCCCGGGTCGAAGCAAGCTCAGGAGAGACCGCGTACGTCGGGGGCTTGAAGGCGGCAGCTTCGTCCTTCAGTGCCTGATGCTCTTTCCTGTGCATGAGTTTAGGGATAAACCCTTCGCCCTCGTGCTCCTTGAGCTTAAGGAGCGCGGGATTCAAGCTATCTGCTACTGACGCTGCCGCCAACGTCGACAGCTCTGGATGATCAGTCGCAAGCTGAGTGAGTGTGGTTTTCAGGGTATCGGCATGCTTCTTCGCCTCGTCGATCCTGTCCTGCTTCGCCTGCTTCATCTTCTGCATCTGCATCATGGCAGCCATGGCGCCCTGCAGGGACTCTGACAGCTGCTCAGCGAGAGTCGGCTGAGTAACAAGCCGACCGTTCTTCATAACCGTTTCTGGCATGTTAAGCTCCTAAGACCCGGCGCCAGCTGCCATGATGATATACGGGGCGATAGCCCCAATCAACTGAAGCCACTGGTTCCCGCCACTCTGCGTAGGCGGAATGATCTGTCCCGCACCAGTAGCGAGGTTCACAGCCTGATTGAGATACGCAGGCGTGTTCGTATCCCGGAAGTTCTGATAGTTCAGCCCGGCAGCGGTCGACTGTCCTTGTAGATCAATCCCAGCGAGGCCCATAGCGGTCTTCGCGAAGTCACTATAAGGCTGCGTCGTCGCCGAGCTGATCCCGGGGATCGCGCCCAAGGTACCGAGCTGTATTCCGGCGTTCGCACGAGCCTGATCCGCGGCAGATGTGAACAAGCCCTGTAGGCCGGGGATCGCACTCAAGTTCGCCAGGTTCTGTTGCAGCGTACGGTTCTGTACGTTCTCGTACGGCTGTGCTGCACCAGTCGCCATACCAGGCGCCATGCCCATGGTCTGGACACGACGATCCTGTGCCTGTCCCAGGACCTGAGCGATGAGCTGGCTCTGCTGGGAGTTGATATCCGCCATTCCACGTGAGGAGCCCCGTGCCACGGCCTCTGCGACGTCCGAACCTGCGCTGAGACCCATCTTGCCGAACTGCTCGCGGATCTGAGCGTTCTGGTCCTCGATACCCATCATCCCGCGAGTCTGGATATCGTTCAACGCTCCGGTGATGTTCGGTGCACCACCATTCGCTAGCATCTCGTACCACGAGGGGACAGTAGAACCAATCCAGCCGAGCCCCTGCGTCTGGGGATCGTAGCTATGATTCATCTGGCTCGAGATCATGTTCTTCAGCGGGCTCACGTCTCCAATGGGGTTGAAGCCTTGCAGGCTGTCCATGATCCCCATGGCCCGGTCGGAATAGTCTCCCGCGTAGTTCGTCGCGATCGAACTCTGTCCAAGTGCCGCACCGGAAAGAAGGCCGTTCAGCCCTACGTTCAGGTTCCCGGGGTAGTTCGGCTGGTTTACCCGATAGTTGTTCGAGAAGAAATTCGCCAATACCTGTTGCAGACCCGAGACGTTCGGATTAACCAAGCCCGAGACGTTCACGTTGCTTGAATTGGAACCACCGCCGGAGCCACCACCACTAGAACTACCACCACCACCCCCGGTAACTGGGCCTCCACTCTCGTTCGTACTCTTTCCGGGATAGTCCGTCCCATTCGGATGCGGATCATCCCCAGGCTTTGTTCCGGGCGGCCAGCAGCCAGCTGCCCCGTTGGGCATGATCTGCCATTCCGTTCCTTCAGGGCACGGAGAGCCAGGTTGCGTGCCAGGTGCGACGGGAGATTGACAACCGCCAAACGGGCCGAGAACGTCCCCATTCGGGCAGCTTCGGCAGACACTGTTCACTGAGTCCCAGAACTGACCAGAGGGACAGTTGTGCTGCGCTTCCGGGCTTATGTACGGTGGTTTCGAGGTTCCAGTACTAGTCCCACCAGTACCCTCACCACCCTCGATCGAGCTCGCTTGGCGCATCCGCGTAGGCGTGCCCGTGAGCGAGCCCATCGCTCCGCCCGTCTGCATCGCAGTCTGCGCGGACGCGGTCAAGTAGGGATTGACGTACTGCTGCGGCTGCATCTGAGCGAAGCTCTGCCCGCCCGACGAGGCCACGCCTGCGTACGGCGTGATCGGCGCAGGCGCAGGCTTCGGGGCCGTCGGCTTCGGGGCAGTCCCAGGTGCCTGTTGCGTCTGCTGCTGCAGCATGCTATCCATCGTCTGATAGCGTGCCAGCGTGTCCGCCTTCTGCTGGGCATACGGATCGTAGCCCAGCGTGCCGAGTCCAAAGTAATCATCCTGCAACGTAGTAGGCATCAGAGTTCCTCAGAGATCATCCCGTACAGGAGCATGTCCTCAAAGCTGGTTGCCTCGACCCAGCCCTTACGTAGGGTACCCTCGTACACAAAGCCCACGCTGCGCAGGAACTTCAGATAGGCCCGATTCGACCACTTGAACTGCGCGGACACGCGAGCCAGGTTGAAGCGTTCTGCCGCCTGGCGCACGGCGACGCGGACTTCCAGAGCCCGAGCCTTCGTAAGCTTCCCATCCCAGAACAGGACATGAAGCATAGCACTGATTCCAGGGAACACACCCGTGAAGTACACAAGCCCCGCAGGATGCACGAGAAACCATGCATTGCGGTCCGTCGTCAACGTCTGAAAGAACAGCACGGGATCTTCCTTCGGGATGTTCAAGGCCTCGTATCGGCGCATGATTTCCGCGATCTGATCCAGAGACTCGATCTCCAGAAGCCGCAGCGGGACCGGGGCCTCGAGAGCCGTTTCGGTGTGCGGAACTAGCGTTTCGACGGTATCCAGGATATCCATGCGCAGCACCTAAGAAGGAGTGTCAATCCCCGCGAGCGAGTTCCACAGGGTGAGAATCTGCGACTGCAAATCGATGTCCGCGATCGTGCACGTAGAGGTCTGCTTCTCTTCGTCATACGTAGTCGCAGCTACTACGTTAACACCCATGACTACCTGTGGACCTGCCATCTGGGCCATCTGAGCAGGACGCTCTACCACTTTCTGAGCGAAGAACGCCCTAGACTGGTGATACGGCGTAACCCCCGGTTCACTGAGAATGTTTGATGTGACGAATGCCATCATCGCCGTGACACGCTCCATAAATCCACCTGGACCCGTATCGCGTGTTAACGCCATCTGCTTAACCGATGATTCTACAGCCATTATTGGATCTCCACCCGAATGTCAAGGTCAAGATAGAGCGTTTGTGGGCTGAACGAAAAGGCGGGTACTGGGTAGAATGTAATATTCGTATTGCCAGCGGACGAGGATGCATATACTATCGTACCCCATGGGAGCGAACCCCCCGCACACACAGTTCCCATATTATTTGTACCGAACGCGGCCACATACCCACCGGGTAGCCGGATATAAATCGAGCCAGTCCCACTACCTCCAATAACTGCCGCATTCAGTGAGAGCTTCCAGTGTAGGGTCTTACCAATCACAGCATAACGGTTATAAGTCACCTGACCCGATGCGACTGTAAGCGTCAGAGGCGCAGTGGCAGTGTAGTGCGCGGCATTGAAGGGTTCAGCTGCCCAGTGTCCCATCGGGACAGCGCGCTGCTTCTCATAGATATCCCGATTGACATTCAAGTCACCTGTTCTGGTGAAATTGAATACTTCTAATGCATTAGAATAATCATCATTCGTCGCGTTAAAGGCTATTCGTTGCGAGCCACTATATAGGTGAAATACCCTTAGATTGGGTGGTTGTGAAGTATCATTCAGTGTAAGTACTGGAGCTGACTTTGTAAATATCTGATTCTGCGTGAATGTGTTAGACTGATCCTTACATGCTACATTTCCAGCTGAACTAGTTGCAGTCAGGGCAACGCCTGATGTTAATCCAGTATTACGATCTATAGTAAGATAATCAGACCCAACATCTGTACCAAAATCATCAACAGCCTCAAAGCATAGTTTGGAATTGCTTCGTAGTTGCAATGCCATTGCTCGAGTATTCGCCGGTGCTGCTGGATTGATAAAAACGAGTCGTGCACCGTTCCCAAAACTCGTGTTTATCGTTTGAGACGCCGTGAACGTGTTCTCTCTATGCGTCCATGCGTTGTTTAACAGTACATCAGTCGAACCCAACTGATGCGTGGCTGCATGTACGCCGACCGTTCCTGACGGACCCTGCGCACCTGTATCGCCCTTTGGGCCTTGCGGTCCTTGAACACCTTGCGGACCCTGAGCTCCAGTAGAACCTGTCGCGCCCGTTGGTCCAGTCGGCCCCTTCAGATTTCCACGAAGTGCCCAGGTGTTGCTTACCGCATTGGTACACTCATAGTAGTTCCCACTAACATTGTCTAGGTACCAATCGCCGGTCACCGCACCGATATCGGGTTGAGGGCCACCTGCGCCGGTAAACCAGCTCTCGCCAGGCTTTCCTGGTGCTCCTGGTGCTCCTTGCGATCCTGTAGCGCCGGGGTCACCTTTCGGCCCCTGCGCTCCTGTACTGCCTGCTGGGCCTGTTGAACCGGTCGGCCCTTGTGGACCAGTCGATCCCGTTGGACCAGCTGGTCCTGTAGTGCCAGTGTCTCCCTTGTCTCCCTTGTCTCCTTTAGGGCCAGTTGCACCAGTGGGACCCGTTGGACCAGGTGCACCAGGCGCTCCATCAGCTCCATCAGCTCCATCAACACCAGGCGGGCCTTGTGGCCCTTCTGGCCCTTCGGGGCCCTGAGGCCCTACAGGGCCAGGCTCTCCATTTCCCGTTCCGTCCTCCGGGACCCTTAGCAGAGCCTGGGCGATGATCGTGTAGTGCTGTCCCAGAGCGGTATTCAGGTTCCGAGCCCAGACCTTAAAGTCCTCACCCACTGGTGTGGGCAGTAAGGCGTTGAAGGGAATCCTCATGGGATGTACATGTCCCGAATCTCGATCTCGGGGTGAAACGAACTAATGCTCATCGTCTCCGTCGCACTAGTCTGCTCAATACGGAAGCGGATCGAATGCCCGGTGAACTGTTGCTCGGACCACTGATACGGCGCGTCTAGCGACCCAGGAAGGTCAAGAGTCACAGGATACTTCTGGGACCACGTGTTTCCCGCGTCCAAGGAAAAGGTCAGGTTGAAGCTGAACGGGGCACCCAACGCTTTGAACCAGATCGTGAGCGTGCGTAGGGTAATCTGCCGCCCGATGAATCCCGGATCAACATCCTCCGCACAGATGTCCTTCGAGGTCCAGTACGCCTTAATCGGGACACCATTGTCCCCAAGCTCCGCAGGTGACCAGATGTAGACCTGTCCGTCCTGATGCCCGGTCAAGAAGTTCGGGTACGCTTGCTGTAGAACATGCTGGTCCCACGCGACCACAAGCTGGTCCCAGGTGCCTAACTGAAGGTCCCAGATCGTGGAGTTATCGGCCCTATGAAGCGTCGCACACAAAGGACCGTCTACCGTCCAGGGATACCAGACTTTGTGGCCCCAGTGATGAACCCAGATCTTATCGGGCGTCTTAGAGGCACCCGTGATCATGAAGATCATGTACTCTTGAGTGTCGTAATCCACCTCGCCGAACATCTTGTCGATCAACGAGATGTTGATCGACCGGAAGATCTCGTCTCGCACAGGGAACCCGATGTCCTCAAGGTTCGACCCGTCGAACTCGTATATGGAATCGTTCCCGAAGAACATGTGTCGAAGGCCGCGTTCATGCAACGTGTGAGGTGCGTACAGGCCCGAACCTGTAACACGAGGCTCGTATATGATCGGAGCCGTAGCATCCCCTGTTCGTGTACCCAGACTGACTGACTTCTCCGAGTACACCGCGATCTGAGACCCGATCTTCTTGAGCCCCTTTATGTGATAAGGGAACTCCGTCAAGTCCGTGAAGCCTGACCCGACACCAGTCCAGTCGAAGTGATCTGCAACAACGGAACGTCGCACACGAAAGGGTTTCGAGGCACCCCCTTCGACCGTGAACGCTAGGATAAGGCGGTCCGCGCCACGCGTCAGGTACCGCGCCGGGGGACACGCCGCTGCGAGCGGAGCGTACGTTAGGCTCGTAAAGGGAATGCGCTGAACGGGGTCTACCCCTTGAGAGAAGACGAAGGAGTTCTGTGAGACCTCCCAGGAGAAGAGTCGATCAGGGCCCCCTGTAAGTGTGGGACCCGTAAGCTGCTGCCACACCGTTCCAGCAGCATCGTGCTTCCAGACTCCCGTCGCGGTCATAGCGAAAAGGTGCGTTCCGTTCTCCTCGTCTTGAACGGAAGCGAGACCCAGGATGGGAGCACCGAACGAGGGGCTGTTCACATGCAGACGACGATATCCCGGACGCTTGCGCAGCCTTCCCGCCGCCACGCTCATGTTCTGCATATCCGGTGAAGCGCTCAAAGGCAAACGCTTCGCAGGCATAGCAGTGATCATCCCCCCGATCGGGTAGATGTCCAACGTACGACGTGGTACGAGTCCCGCCAGCGCCATCTACTCGGTCCTCAGTTCTTCGACCTTCTTCATGTCCACGGACTCGACAACGAGCTTTCCCAGGTCGCGGGGAAACGACTTATGCCCTGCGAAGATGGCGAAGGATTCTCCCGTCCATTCCCCGATGATCAGGCCGTCCTCCAAGACGTCAAGCACGGGTTGCAGGACGAACTTTCGGATGCGAACCTCTCTCACGGGCGCCTCTCTACGGATAGTAGGGGATAGCAACAGGCACCCCGTTCAGGACGATACGGAACGCGCCCGTTGCAACAGTAGGTGGAGCCTCTGTCGGGGCGTTGATACCGAGACCCGTAGTAACCGTAAGCCTCTGGACGAGGAGATCATCAACCGCGACCAGCGCGGTGAAGTGCACAGGGTCCGAGTACGTGGGACCCAAGCCCTGACCAGGCGGTAGGTTCGTCAGCTGCGACGCATCGAGCGACGCGAAGGTCTGTGGATTCAGCCCGACAATCCTGCCGTCCGGCACCGTGAGCGTCACGCCGTTCGTTATGAGCTGTCCGGAGATGTGCGTGGTACCGTTCTTCTGGATAATGAACTTGTTCTGACCGGAGATCCGCAGGACCATCAGGTTAGAGAACGCATCGGACAACGTGTCCGTGATGTCCATGTAGATCGCTTGCATCGGGCCCGTTGTATTCCACTCTCCTCGGATATCTACAAGAGGCCCCGTGCTAGGTGACGTCGCTACAAACCCGGTAGAAGTGAACGCTACAGCATTGGGTCCAAGGCGTTGCGAGATAGACGTATGCCAGCCGTCCATCTCCTTGCTAACGTTCCAGTAGTGATTCACGGACATCCGTTCCCGAATGTCCAGCTTCATCTGCCGGATCTCATTATCCCCATTAGAGATCAGATCCGTGCCAGCAGGTGAAGCCTCGTTCCAGTCGTTCGTGTGTGACATGTCGAAGACCTCAGCGCTGGCGGACGACAATGCTCGTCCCGTGGTCGTTATACTTCTGTTCTCGCGTCGGGAATCGGTGACCCGAAGTATACATCCCGATCTCCTTGCCCAACGCGTTTGCCTCGTCGTAGTCCCGCACTGCAAGCATTCCGAGGCGTTGAGCCCAGAGCCCGATCAAGGGATCGTAGACCTCCTCGAGGACCGAGGGTCCAGACTTCCACTCGTCGGGGATCTTCACATACCAGATCTTCAGCGTGTGCGGAACGTCCGCGAGCGTGTCGATGAAGATCTGTAGACCCCAAGTGTAGAACCGACCCGGGCTGCCCAAGCGCTTCACAACACCTTCCATCTTGTCCCGATCGCCTGGGTACACCGGTCGCCCCGTTTGCAGGTCCTTGACGTTGTCGATCCAGGAGAAGTTTACCGTATCGGAGAGCAGCCCGAAGTCCGAGCTCTGTGCAATCTGCACTTGGACAATGTCCTGCAGTGTACGATGCTCGTACATATTCGCCACTTTGTTAAGGGCGTCATTCACGAGCTGTCCACGGTGCGTCTGCGTGATATCCTGCCTGTTGCCCAGGGCAAGGTTCACCTGCGTAAGGAAGTCGTCAAATGTCCGTCGCATAGGACCTCAATGACAGACGATACCGAGGAGAAGGCGTGAGCAGGCTCCAGGACCAGGTCCGCCAGGTTCAGTTGGAGGCCCAGCGTAATCCGCTCCTGTTGTGCGCCCCAGCTTCGAGGTCGGATGTGTGCTTAGAATCGCAGCTAACTGACCCGAGAGGCCAGTAGCCTCGATAACGGGAATCCCAATACGCTGCCCGTTAAGTAGACACTGCACGTGTGTCTCAGGATAGGGACCCCAGACCTCGATACGTAAAGTATCTCCCGAACTCCAGGAAGCCCCAAGATTGGTAGAGATAGTAGAAACTCCTGCAGAAGTATACTTCTGGAAGAAAATAGTTCGAGTTCCAGCACCATCTGAGTACGAGGAACATGCGTACATTACTCCATTCGTATTCGCACGCGCTCCGACGCCCTGTGTTCCGACTACATATGCTGGGTTTACAAGAACAGACTCAGTGTACATTGTTCGTGAGAACGCAGTACTCTGGAACGCAGAGCTGAAGGAGGTCGCAGACTCCGCGGAGATGGTGCCATCTCCATTCTGTCTGAGCAGGCCTGACGTAATCGACCAATTCGCACCAGGCAAGCTTCCTGCTGAACCAGGCCAGGTCTCCGTAAACGTGGCCGCGAAGAGACTCACGACCGTGAACACGACAAGGACAAGGACGAGTACGAGACGTCTCATCGGGCTTTGCACCCTGTTACCGTGACATACAAATTAGCTACACCCGTTGAAGTGGTAATGCTCAAGGTACTGTTTGTGGACGTTGTCAACGGGACAGTAAAGCTGTGCACTACGCCAGCGAAGTTCGCTGGGACAGGGAGCACTACGAGAGTACCCCCTGCATGCGTGAGATAGATGATCACAGGTGTAGGTGATGTATTCGCTGCAATGATATCGTATATCTCGTACCGAATCCCCGCTATAGCAGAGAAGCCAACAACAGGCACGGTTGCGGGAGTCGTGCCTATGGACGTCATGCTGCTAACACGATCATCTGCGTTACACCCGGTGATCTGAATCTGACGTCCGGTCTTGTCTGCTATGGCGAAGACCGCTGCCCCATTGGGAACGAGATTGGTCGTATAGTTATCCAGTGCGTAGAGCAGATTCTGTGCACCCGATGGACCAGGTCCTGCACCTGCGGTAGACGTAGAGCATCCCGACGTACATATCACAGGAACAGGAACGCCGGACGCAACACCCTGTACGCTCGTGACTGAGGCAGAAGCTGAACCTGCCGTACCGGGTACCAGCTTCGCGCTCATCGCGGCAAGCGTGGCTTCCGTCGCGAGACCACCTCCACCTACCCCCGTCGCAATCGCTGCAAGCGTCTTCTCCGTAGCCGCGCCAGCGGGGAGGACAGACTGCACGACCTTCACATTGCTATCATCCCCATCCTGCGACAGGGCCACATTTAACGTTCCACCACCCGCCGTTCCAGCACTAAAGCCCGAACGCAGGTAGACGGTCGCCGTACCAGACCACTGCGGCCTACGACAGAGACCTTCACGCACTTCAAGGAGGAGATGTCCGCTACCCAGGTACCGTTCGACGTGAAAGACGTAACCGCTTCCCCTGCACCCTTGGGCATGAGATTCAACGGGACGTAGCCCGAGTCCGCCACGCACCCCACAGAGCCGGTGACCCGGAGCGTCCCTTGCCAGGTGCCCGTTGTCTCCACACCAAGCGTCGAGTACGCATTCGTCAGTGTCATGACAATGACGGACGTCGCAGACGTGATGTTCGCATTCTGCGACGCGAACGAGGGCACGGACGAAATGGTGTTTTGAGCGGCTGCGCCGGAAGAGACCAGGAGCAAGATGCCGACCGCCAGGCCCCTCATGTACTTTTGCATTTCACAGGTCCTCATTGATCTGGGGAAGCGGTTCGATCGGCTGTTCACGTACGAGCTCGTATTTCCGGTATGCGTCTACACCTGGCTCGTCGAGGCAGTTCGACGTCCCGAGACCCGTGCAGACGATAACACCGTTCTGCACGATGACCTGCGAGCGAGGGAAGTCCAGACCACACTTCCCGCACTCGTACCATTCCTCGCCAAAGCGGCGATTCGTCTGTCGGGTCTCGAGACGTCTTACAAGCATGCTACGCCTTCGGTTCCGCGGTCTCGGGAAGCGTGTTATCAACGGTCGGCGGAGGAGTCGAAGGAAGCTCGTTGTCGGGCACGAGGATCAGTCCTTGGCACGCGAGCCACTTTACAACGAACTTGAGACCGGGACGCAGGCCAGTGGGCGGCAGCGTGTTGTCCGGACGTCCACCACTACCTGGCAATGAGTTGTCCGGACGTGCGGGAGCACCGGGAAGTGAGTTGTCCGGTCTTCCCCCGCCACCCGGCAGGCTGTTGTCAACGGTCGGATCCCACGGGTACACGGGAAGCGTGCCGATGGATCCGGGAGGCCCTACGGGAAGACCGTTGTCCGGACGTACTGGCGCTGGACGACCCTGTCCGTAGCCCGGATCAACTGGACCGCCACCGAAGCCGGGAAGACCCACATCGGGATGGCCAACCTGACCATCGATGAACGTGATATACGCGAGCTGTCCCTTTGCCATTCTGTTCTCCTATCGAATCGTGTGACCACCAAGCAAGAGGTAAGCGATGATGATAACCAAGATGACGGTGAGCGCGCCACTTGGCCCATAGCCCCAGTCGCGGCTATACGGATACCACGGACCGGAGCCGAGAAGGAGGACGACGAGCAGGATCACGAGTATCGTGAGCATCGTGCTACTTTCTGAACCGCCTGGCGACCCCCAAGAGAGCGGTTCCGAAGAGAAGGAACGAGGCGGGTTCGGGCACTGCCGTGTCGGTCGCCGAGAAGCTGAGAGCCGAACCGGCGCTTGTGACCGCGAGAGAGAAGCGACCTGGAGTATCGTCGAAGCCAGCGATGTGGAACGTACCGGTCCCGATGAGCGTGAGAGCGTCAGCGCTCTTGAACGGGTTGAGCACCGTGAGCAGGTCGAACGTCGCGCCGCCAAACGAGGTCTGCCACGCTGCCAGCGGGGCACCAGCGTAGATCCCACACGGACCGGAGAAGCAGATGTCCTTGATCGTACCTGCTCCGAGGATCCCGGCGAAGGTACCCGTGCCCCCGTCAATGCTCATCGGTCCTGCGACGCCTGGCGTCGGCGCACCCGTGTTCGTGAAGTCCAGTGCGATCGCGTCAGCCAAGCTGACAGCGACACCCGCGCTGTTCACTCCGAACACGCAGTCGGCTCCTGGGCAGACGAGCAGAGACTGAGAGAGCGTGACCGAGCCCGTGATGGGCACTGCCTGCGCGGTTGAGGCGAAGAGGGCGAAGCCCAGAGCGAAGCCGAGAAGCTTTTTCATGTGCTGTGTTCCTTACAAGATGCGGATGACCAATTCCCACGTGCCGGTCATTGTGCCGGCACAACCGATCCCGTCGATCCAAAACGGCTGGTGATTCCCCATGTCCGCAGAGAAGCCTGCGGCCGGGGCAACAACACCCCAGATCGTTGCACCTCCTTTGTCCTTGACTGTGATCGTGCCACCAACGTTCAGACCCGTGCCGATGAAGGTCATCCCGCCGACTTTTGTCCGTCCTGGAAAGGCATCTCCCAGGGCGGTAAGCGAGACCGTCTGTCCGGTTCTAACTGCAGCCATTGTTCTAACTCCTGGAGAATCTGCCTGCGACCCGGACAGTTGCAGATCCGCTTGAAACGTGACGCGTGAAGCTTGAATTCTGCGCGGATGACGTCCTGTCGGGCGTCATCCGCGACTTGGTACATATCGGCGAGTCGCATGAGAAGTCGATAGAGCGTCTCCTTTTCGCGTTCCAGAGCGCTCTGCATCACAAGACCTAGAACGCGGATGTTCCCAACGTGAAGATCGTCACCGCGCCGGGTGACGTGATCACAGCCAAGAACTCGCGTGCGATGCCTTGTGCGAGGGTCATGGTACCGGAAAGCGTGATTCCGGTGTTTGTCGTCAGCGTGAGCACCTCAGCCGCCGCAGCGGTGTTACGGATGAGGAAGCGCACAGACGCTCCAGGACTGGGATTGTCGAGAGCACCGATGAGATCCGATGCGGTCGGAAACTGATCTGACCGTGCCGCACCGTTGGTGTTCCGAAGGATGATCTTGCCGAGGATCTGCTGCGCCGTGTAGGTGACGTTCCCTGCTGTGTTGACCGTGACCGGATTCACGAAGTCAACCAAGCCGGGGGCCTCCAGGGCGGAGATCGACGAGAAGTGGGTAACTCCCAAGGTTAACCCCCTGAGCTCCCATAAACGCCCCGCCACTCGGAGAAGCCGCGTGAGTAGCGTGCATACGTTTTGAACATCGCGTCGCCGGTCAAGAAGTCATCGGCGTTCGCGTACTCCGGCTTGACGCGCCAGTACCATTTCAGGTCGTGGCCGCCCTTCGACTTGCCGGTCCGCTTGTGTGTGGTCACGAACCAGGAGTCGGCGTCCGTCAGATACCTGACGCACATGTACTCCATGGACTCGGACTTCAGAGTGTTGATCGTGTTGTCGGCCGTGTACGGCTTGTGCTCCGACTCCATGATCTCCCGGGCCTGCCATTCGAAGGAGGTATCCAGGTAGACCCGATACGGCTTTACGTCGATCGGGCGTCCGCGGTCATCGACCAAGGTCTTGAAATGGTCGAGGGCCGCCTGATAAGACGTGAACGAGAAATCCACGTCCGTGCTCGGCCGATTGCCGATCGTCGCTCCGCCGTCGAGCCGCGTGTGCGCGGTAGTGCAGAGCGACAGGCCGTCCTGTCCTGTGTACGACGCGCTGAACGCATTGTTCAGCACAGACCAGGCGTCGACCTCGATCTTGTACGCGGCGGCCTGCACGAGTTCTTCGGCCATCCCGTCCATGATATCGTAGAGGTCGTCGTCGTACATCTCGCGGGTGATACGGAAGCCCAGCCCATACGAAGAGTGGGTGTAACGAACGGTGTTCCCCTTGAGGGGATCATCGAACGTTGTCGCCACGCCCTCGGGCTTGTCCACCATCGAACCGAGCCCCGCCACCTTGAAGTCCTCTTCGTACGCGCGCTTCGAGTCGCGGACGTTGAAGGTGCTCATCCAGGACGGGGGCGTTCGGCCCATCATGTTGAACATGACCTCGTAGAGGCCGGGTGCGAGGAGCTCGGAGAATCCGCCGGTTGAAGTTGCCATGGCTGATCTCCTCTCCTATGCGCCAACGAGTCCCTGGAAGATCGACGTGATGAAGGAGAACAGGACATGGTGACGGATGTCACCGATTGCCTGGTTTCCGTCATTCGCGAATTCCCAGATGACTACGACTGGCTTCGTGGTTTCGGACTTGTCGACGAACCAAATCCCGTTCGTTGCGGACTTGGCGACGCCGTACTTCTTGAACAGGTCTGTTACTGCGGTCACACCGGTCGTTTCCGTGGCTCCATCGACATAGCCGCGGAAAAGCACGCCCGGCATTGCGAGTTCGACGATCTGATTCTTCAGACCGGGTGATGCAGCGTTCTGCCCGTCACCGGTCATGATGCCCAGAACGAGCGTTGGGTCAGCTGCGCATTCGTCCAGGTACCCTGTTGCGGCGACAACGCACAGAGCCCCCTTCTTGGCCGTGAGATTCGCTTTCTCGGGCACGTGCTGCTTTGGCAGCGGAGTGCCCGAAATCGTGCGCACGGCTCGAATGGCAGCCTTTGACTGGATTGCCATGCAAGTTACTCCTTGGGTGGTGGGCCACCCGGGAACGATGGGTCGTCGCTGGTCTGGAAGACCATGTCGTGTCGTATGTTCTTCATCCCAGCAAGGTGGAGGCGCTTCCGGGCAGACTCGTTTGCCTGCTCGACAAGCGTGTCGACGGAAGCTGCTTGCCGCTCCCTCGCAGCTCGGTGTGGCCCCGCGACGTTCTTCTCGAAGGCCTCCGTGCGCATGCGCATGAGAACGAGATCCCCACGCGTTACCGTCGTTCCTCCACCTGGTGCGGAGGTACTTGCACCGGCTAGGGCTGCCGTTGGCCCTAACAGGTCTTCCGCTGGCTTGTGAACGGGTTCCCAGCCAACGTCTAGCTTGTCCTGCATGTGCAGGTCACGGTTGTTCACCCAGCGGTACTCGAAGCCGGGTTCCTTGTCTTTCACGCGAAGTCGGTCGTTAATCAGTGTAGTCATACGCCGTTTTCCTTCCTGAGCCCTGCGCGGTCGTACGACCCTGCGTGGCGAGGGATTCCTGTGTGACGCCTCGGTCCTCGAGCTGGATGAGGTACGCGTCGTGCTCGATCCCGACATGGGAAGCGTACCGCATCGTCTTGTCGTTCCCACGCAGCTTGGGCTTTCGTTTGGGCTGCGGGGGCGTCTGCGACCTTGCGGACGCGGTCGGCGCCTGACCTACGGCCTTCGGCTTCGCCTTGGGCTTGGGTTCGGGAGTCGTGGGCACCTGAACGGGCTCTTCTACGACCTCTTCTTCCGCCTCGACCTCGTCACCATCCGCAGCACCTACGGGCTCCGGCTCAGGCGCGTTTATCCGGTCCATGAACTTCGTGTCATGCTGTCCCTTGACCATCAGGTAGAGGTTCTTGTGCAAGCCGGGCTGGATGCGTTGCTCCATCGGCATTGCCTTCTTCAGCTCGGACAGGATCTCTCGATAGGTCTTGTCCAAACCAGGTACCTTCTGGTCGTAATCCCGCACGAGCGCGGCGAAACTGTTCTCGTCCCCGGTCTCCTGTTGCAGGGCGAGCAGCATCATCGTCTTGTCCACGCGGCCCGTTGAGTCCTGCTGAAGCTTCGTAGCGCCATCAGGCTGCTTTGGCTTCGCCTCGGGTGGCGTGCCCTGCACATTGGTCATGTTCGCCGCGTAGTCCGCGACGTCATCAATGTGATATCCCGCGTAGGGACCCGATTGGATGATCCCCTGATCATCAATACCCAGTTTGCTTTGAACGGCCATCGGTATTAGCCTTTCCTTCTCCATCGTGGAGCTTTTTCAGCTCCTCGTGTTTCCTATACAGGTAACGAGCTTGCCCCTGCAGTCTGAGGAGCTCGCGTGGGCTGTCTTGCACCCGGAGGAGGTGGAGCGCCTTGTCCAGGTCCTCCTCCAGGTCCTTGAGGAGGAGCTCCTTGGCCCGGCTGGGGAGGTCCGCCCATTGCGCCTTGTCCAACGGCTTGTGCTCCTTGCAAGATGGTTGAAATGTCCGGGACGATCACGTCCGCGTTTTCCACGTCGAATCGATCCACAAAGCGCTTGACAATGTTATGCGAGGCCATCATGATCTGCGCTGCTGCCATCTTCGCGGGCGGCGGGATCTGTGGATTGAAGATCATCATCGCCGCACCGGAGAGGCGAGCGTAGTACTCGTTCAGAACCTGCATCAGGACCTGCAGCTGCTGCAGCTCGAGGTCCCGGTTCACCTGTTCCGACGTGACTTTGAGCTTCAGACCCAGCGAGGTACGCACGTCTCCCTGTGGGAACTGGATGGTACGACCCGGGGTCCACTCGAACCCTTCGGGTCGATACTGCTGTTCCATCTGGATCGTGAGGTACAACAGCTCGACGAGCGCGTCCCGCATGTCGTCGATCGAGACCCACTGGCGTATGTTGCCCTCGGAGATCAGAGCGGTCGTGCCGGTCGCGGTCGCACGGCTGCCCACAGTGCTGGATTCCATGCCCAGATTGTAGGACGACATCCCAGAACGCTTCTCCGCATTGTACGCTGCCTTCTCCTCAATGCTCGCAATCGCGGGCGAGGGGGCGTTCATATGCAGGATTCGCACGTCCTTGTCCGGATTTTCCGTCACGAGCTTCTTTCCCGGGTAGATATCCTCCTGATTTCCCAGGTTCGTGTCGGGATGCACGACGACAATGCCCGCATTTGACGCGGTCGCCGCGTCAATCATCTGATTGTGAGACGTGGAAGCCTCACGTTGGAAGGGTCCAACCTGCTCCGCAACGCCCATTGGCTGGATTTCGTGCGGCTGATTGAGGAAAGGGATCTGCACAATCATGTGCTGCTGGCCAAAATGCGGGTTCATGATGGCCTTCACGAGCGTTCGGGTCTCCAGGTGATACGTGAGGATGACCTCTTCGAACGTTGCCTCCTGTGCTTCGCCCTCTCCGTCTCCCGAACGCCCGGGAATTTCCCACAGACCATGCACTTCGTGGAACTCGTACTGCTTCGCGGAGCCTGACGTCACGCCAGAATTCTTGTTCTGGACCTCTTTGAGCTGGTCAACACGCTCCGTTTTGCCGTGGGCCCAGACTGCATCGAGGTTCTGGAACTCACCCGCGGCCTCAAGGCGCTTGAGTTCCGCCTTCGTATAACGCAGACGGTTAGAGACCCACGGCAAGTTCGCCCATTCGTCGAACCCTTCGGGCCAGATGAGGTCATTTGGCGAAGCGACGTACCACCGCGTGCCCGTGAAACCGGGCACGGGGAACTTGACCACGTTCCCTGCGTCGTCGTAGCGATGATAGTCGCGGACCTCTTCGACCCAGATGGCTTTGGCGTAGGCCGCCCCGTAGAGGGCCATGTCGAAAGCGATCGTGCGGAGACGGCCCTTCAGGCCACCCATTTCGACGTACCAGTTGATCCAGTCGCGGATGTCCTTCTCGAGCGGTTCCCACTGAGGAGCCTTGATCTCTACCTCGGCGAAGTCCTTGGACCCGATTATCGCCTTCTGCAGTCGCGCTACGATCGCGTCCACTGTGACTGCTACGAGGGGGACGACTACGTTCGAGGCGCCGGGCCAGGGGAAGTTCTTCTTCTCATGCTCCGGCTTCGACTTGTAATCGCGGAGGAACTGAGCGTACAGCGTCGCGCGCTGCTCATGGAGCTCAAGC
>Ga0105242_10000888_pt1 | contig 23209 bp, 22 predicted proteins | sample KBSM24metaG_FD_81521 | JGI IMG/M metagenome (GOLD analysis project Ga0105242, IMG submission 81521) | Miscanthus rhizosphere microbial communities from Kellogg Biological Station, Michigan, USA - KBS M2-4 metaG | ecosystem: Host-associated > Plants > Roots > Rhizosphere > Soil | place...
GATCGCGGTGACGGCGCACAAGTACTGGCGCGCAACGATCGACGGGCGGCCCGCGCCGCTCCTTCCCGCGAACGTCGCGTATCAGGCGCTGGATGTCCCGGCCGGCACGCACGCGATCGAATTGCGCTACCGCAACCCGCTTATCCCCCTCGGCGCGATCGTCTCGCTCCTCGCGCTCCTCGGCCTGGCGGCTAGCTCGATTGGTGCGCGCCAACGAGGTCGCGAAACGACTTCGGAATCGGCGCCGTGAAGACGAGGTGTTTCCCGCTCGCGGGATGATCGAAGCCGAGGAGCTTCGCGTGCAGTCCGAGGCGCCCGATGGGATTCACGGTGCTGCCGTACATCCGGTCTCCGACGACCGGATGTCCAGCCTCGGAGAGATGGGCGCGGATCTGGTTCTTGCGTCCGGTCTCCAGCGTCACCTCGAGCATCGAATAGCCGTTCTTCGACTCGATGGTCCGGTAGTGCGTGACTGCGTACTTTGCCTCCGGATGCGCCTTGACACTGACCATTTTCAAGTCGCGCATCTCGCGGAGGTGCGAACGGAACGTTCCTTCGGGCGGCACCATCCGGCCTTCGACGACCGCGACGTAGACGCGGTCGACGCTGTGCGCCGCGAACTGCTCCTTGAGCGCCTCGCGCGCGGCGAAGTGCTTGGCGAAGACGAGCACTCCCGAGGTCTCGCGGTCGAGGCGGTGCACGACGTGAATCCGCTCGTCGCCGATCGCGCCGAGGTAGGTGTTCAGATACGCCTGGGCCGTGGTGTCCCGCTCGCGCTCCGTGGCCACCGTCAGGAGCCCGTTCGCCTTCAGCACGACGATCACGTGCTCGTCCTCGAACAGAATCGCCAGCTCGGGCGGCAGCGCGCGCTGGACGCTCTTCGCGGTGACGTCGATCGAGTCGTCGCTCTCGAGCTCGCGCTTCGCGTTCTTCTCGATCTCCCCGTTCACACGCACGCGGCCGGAGGAAAGCATCTGGCGGAGCGACGTCCTGGTGGAGTCGGGGAAGAGCTCCGCCAGTGCCTCGAGAAGCGGCTTCGGCTCGCGGATCGTTTTTCGCACGTTCCGATGATATGAAACGATGGTTGCCCGGTCTCCCGGTTTCCCGGTTTCCCCAATCGCCGGGCGACCGCCAACCGGGCCACCGGGCAACTCGTTGGGAGGCACCTCATGGACTACAAAATCGTCGGCGACGTCATGCAGGCCTTACAAATCACGCTGCGCCAGGGCGAGGAAGTGTTCGCCGAAGCGGGCGCGATGCTGTACATGGGGAGCGGGATCGAGCTGCAGGCGCGGATGCAAGGCGGGGTGATGAAGGGGCTGATGCGCAAGTTCCTCGCGGGCGAGTCGATGTTCATGAGCATCTTCCGCTGCGCCGGCGCCGAGGGAAAGATGGCCCTGGCGAACCCGATCGCGGGGAAGATCTTCCCGATCGAGTTGCGCGGCAACACGATCCTCGCCGAGCGCAACGCCTTCCTCTGCGGCGTCGGCAACATCGACCTCTCGATCGCCTTCACGAAACGCTTCGGCGCGGGACTGTTCGGCGGGGAGGGATTCATCCTGCAGAAGCTCAGCGGACACGGACTGCTGTTTCTGCACGCGGGAGGCAACATCGTGGAGTTCGATCTCGCGCCGGGCGAGCAGCTCCGCGTCGACACCGGATGCATCGTGTCGATGGCCGAGACGGTGCAGTACGACATCCAGTTCGTCGGCGGATTCCGCAACGCGCTCTTCGGCGGTGAAGGACTCTTCTACGCGGTGCTCAACGGCCCGGGACACGTGGTGCTGCAGACGCTCCCCTTCAGCCGCTTCGCGAACCGCGTCGCCGCCGCGGTCGGCGGACGGCGCGACGAGTCCCGCGGGATCGCCGGCATCGGCGGGAAGATTCTGGGCGACATCATTTCCGATTGAGCGACTACGGATCCAGCGGATCCATCGGATCGATCTGCAGCGAATCAACGTCGGGAGTGAACTCGAGGTCGAACAGCGAAACGCGACCCAGAATCTTTGCGGGCTGATACCCGAGCTCCTTGGCACACCGCTTGGTGAAACCTTCGCTTTCGATGTATGCGCTTTGAAAGCGGTCCGTGGTGATGAGAGCCTTACGGCTGAACGGAATGCGATACCTGTACATGAGGCGTGCGGCGTTCCTCAGGTTGGTGGTCGTATGGCGCGCATGCGGGTCGATGATGATGGCATCAGGCGGTACACCGAAGTCGGCAATCAGCGATTTCCTCATTTCGACGGCTTCGCAATACGTTGTTTGGGCAGGATGCGCGTATCCCCCGGAAACGAGAATGAATGGAGCCTTGCCGTCCCGAAACCGACGAACCGCGATCTCGAGGCGTAATGTGCCCACGGGCGAGAGCGCCCATGTCATCCGATCGGGACCAGAGCCCGGCACGACAATGACCGAATAGGGAAAACGTTCCCAGTGAATCGAGCGTATCCGTGCGATCGCCGCCGCATTTTCTTTCGTTTGTAATGGTTCGTGACGGCCAGCCTCGTCTCGCTTGTTGATCAGGAGAAGATGGAGGGCGAACTGCAGCGAAGGCTGAAAGAATAACGTGCCGGCAGCGGCTTGCTCATCAAGACTATCAGCGACCGTTTGTACGAGACGAGCGTAGGCTTGGCCTTTCACGTCGAACGCGGGAGAATCGATCTCGGCGTATTGAGGCGCGGTTCCGTTTCCGTACACGTCGATGATGCGGTTGATGCCGTGTGCCGCGTCCTCCCATGCGGCGACCAGTAATGTACCGCCACTATTCGTTTGATACCGGACATAAGCGCCGCTTCGCCTCAGGTCATCGTCCACCATCGCCCGCACGGGAGGATGGGCGCGATAAAGGCGCAGCAGTGCGCCAGAGACCGCCGATACCTCGCCGTCGCTGAACCGGAGGCCGGCCGTAAAGCATTGGACGTCGGCGTCGCAGTGCGTCGCCGCGTCATGCAACGCCTCCCGTTTGACGCGCAACAGCTCCTTCAACTCGGAATCCGATCCAACGATGGCGGCCGCGGACCGGCTGGTCTCGAAAAGCGATAGGAGGAAAAAGTTCTTATCTTGAACAGGCGACGTCAGAGAAAGCGGCGCCCGCGCCGGCTCAGGCGCCGGCTTCTGGGCAAGAACATGGATCGGTCCGAAAACAAGAACGGCCAGAACGAGCGCGCAGCGACGGTTCATGATGCTAAGCATAGTGCGGCAGTATGCCCGGCTGCCACCCCGCGCGCGCGCCTATAATCTGGCAGTGATGGCGGAATCTCAGACAGGCAAACTCACTGCCGTGGAGACGATCACGAAGGGTGCTGTGGCGCTCGCCGCCGTGGCGTACGCCGCCGGCCTACTGATCGTCAACTCGAGTCTCGCTCGCTTCGGCATCGTCGTCAGCGATTTGGCGCGCGCGGAGTACGCGCTGGCGGGAGCCACATTTACGCTCCTGTTCAGCATTGTCTACGGCGCGACGCACTTCGCACGTGGTGTGTTTTTAACGGGGGATAGCGAGAGTTGGAGCAGAAGCGAACGCATCAAACGGACATTGAAGTATATTTTTGTTGCTCAGGTTTTTGGGTGGATCCCTCTCAACTTCGCAAGCGGCGGAGACCTCGACGTCAGCCGATGGGAACCGTGGGTCACTCTGGTGGTGTTTGTGTACGGCTCCGTGTGCTTCGATCAAATCGTGCGATTTTTCGTCGACGGATGGACTGCCGTCGTTCCGTTGCGACATCAGGCGTCCGGCGATGTCGCGGCACGCGCGGCATTTTACGCAATGATTGCGAGCTTCACAGGCCTGGTCGTTTCGGCGCTCACGTATGCATTCTTGATTTATCCTGACGTGCCTGCGGCTTTTGGCGGCGGCCGGCACGCCGATGTTGCCATCCTATGTTCGAGCGCATCCCAGGACGTATGCCGCTCACTTCCTCTGCCGCATGATCGCGGCGGCCATCTCGCTCCCGTGCGCATTGTCGCCCATAGTAGCTCGGGAGCGTACGTCGTTCCCGCAGCGGGATCCAAACTGCACCCTCCGGCAGCAGTCTGGCTGAAGTCGGACATGGTCCAGGTCATTGTATTCAGCAACAACAGAGCTCCGGCCCGGCCGGTGCGTCCGCCGGTCTGACGTCAATGACGGTCCGGTGACATTTCGTCTCGCCGTGAGCATTCCAGGGCGTGCGTCCACTTACAATCCTGAATGACAAGAGAGGACCTCTGATGGTACGACCATCGGCACTCGCGTTCGTTTTCTTCGCGGTCGCGTGCGTTACGACGACGTCCGTCACGCGTACAGGCACGGGCCTCTTCGCTCCGCGCGAAGACGCCGCGGAGGAGGAAGAAGCCCCGCGCGGACTCAGTCTCTCAGTCGGATCCATCGCATCCGATGGCACCGTCATCCTCGACTTGCGCAACTATTCGACAGAACCGTTCGTGTTTTCCGGCACGCCGAATCGTCCACGACTGATCATCGAGGTCGATTCGGGCAGTACCCACTCGCGCCACACCATCTCCCCGGCAGGCCGACAGACTCACGAAGTCCCGGCCGGCGAGCGCATCCAACTGAAGACGAACATCGGTGGGGCCCCCGGCCGCGTGCGCATCGGCATCCGCAGCCAGGAATTCGGATACATCGTGTGGACCGCCTGGATGGCGCCATAGGTCCGGCTTGCACGCCGGCGCGGGCCGCAGGGCACCGATCCTCAACGTGCACGCATTTGGCAGCAACGATCATCCGCGAGCCTCGCCCTTGTCAGCCGGCCGGGTCGTCCTCAAAGTCGCCGATCATGACCGATTCGGCTTCGAGCAAGACGGTCGGATGGAACCTATAGAAACCACGGTGAGTTCCATTGTTAGTAGACACCATCTCCTTAGATAGTACGCGTCGCGTGATCAAATGAGGCATACTCCAAACAGGGTCCTTCACAGCGCAAACTGTACCGGGCTGAATCCCGAGAGAGGTAAGATCCGCAATCGACGCCAATGACGCTTGCTTGACATCGATTGCCTTCTTGACAGCTGGCAATGACGCCTTGCCATCGCCAAGCAGATGTAGCGCAACGAAGCCCTTTGTTGTAGTCATGATGAGAGTCTTTAGTTCGCTGTCTAAAGGTATGCCTTTCGCTGCGGCAGCTTCCTCACACGACACAACTGGCTTTGCAAGACTGAACACCTTCAGATTAGGTCCAGGCTCCGGCGCACGCTCGCCTTGCCCGAGCGCTACGGCCGCAAGATCTCTGACGGTCACGCTGGAAGCGTTGGACCATACTCGCTGAAAGACCTTGAACAGATCGGCACGATCATCTGCATCCAATATAAGGCGCGCTCTTCGAATCGTGGTGGGGTTATCGAATGCCGGATCTGTGATGTAAACGCGCGACTCCTCACTCGTCCCGTTCACGAACACTACCATGTCTTCCAAGCGCAGTGCTTCTGCTACGACCGCTGGCCTCGCCCTCCTCACGTGAATCCCTAACGCCAACTGTCGCCGGACAACCTCATTCAATTTTGCCCATTCGATGTCTGGTACTATGAACAGGCGTTTTATGTCGGCGCCACGACGAACCGCTTCCGCGTTCTTCCTTGTATATGTGCGTTGTTCGCGATCTTCGCTCCAGAATGACGAGGAAAGGGTGGCGACCGCCAAAACCTCGCACGGCGCTGCGGCAGCGTCAAGCTCATCATAGATGGCTTGGTAATATTGACTGGGCGTGAGGACAATCTGTCCTTGCGATACCAACTTGAGCGTTGTAGTGAAGGAGCCGACAACGTAACGCTCGATTGCGTCTCTCCAAGAATTCGGCACTGCCGTGAAGGTGCTTCTAAGCATTTCGTACAGACGTGGAAGAGAGGGATGTTCACTGTCCATTCCCTCCTTGACGTCGTTGAGCCACGATGAGAGTTGCTTTTCGTTCTGTGCGGTGAAGCCATCTTTGTAGATCAGAGTGGTAACGCCATTGAGATCGCTGGGCAGAGCCGCAGCATCCATTGATGAATTTACGTGGACGACCCCAGCGCTGGGCAAAGCGACGGCTTCGACTGCCGACTGTACGTGGACGATCCCTGTTCGCCGTTTCCCAAAGTGCGAAAGAAGAATACCGAGCTCCAACAAAATATTGTCTCGCGGGGACTTGCGCTCGGAACCCCGGTAGTTCGTTAAGTCGTCGGGTGTTACGATGAGGAGCGCGCCATCGACTGCCGCTCCCAGACCTATCAACGCATCAAGAATGTAATCGCCGGGCCGGAACAGGTCGCGCCAGCCGACAACAGAGGCGCCGGAGGCCTCCAGAATCGCGCGAACCTCGCGATCAATGTCCGCCGCCTCGGTAGCGGAACCGACGAAAATGCGTGGTGTCATGACCGCCCTCCGCGCTGCAGTCTCCTGTGGAGCCTGACTCCTTGGCCATACTACCTGAATTCCCTCCCTCGTGTCCCTCCGTCGTAAACCGGCGCGGCAGGTTCAAAGAGCACTGTGGCCTACAAAAACTAGCTTCATCGCGTGAAGAGAAGTATCGGCCGTGAGGTGTTTCGATCGGGCTAACCTTTGTCGTCTGCGCGGCCAGGGCCCGCGTGCCGAAGCCAGCGTGGCGCGACGGCTGCGACGTGTGCGCCGCGAACAGCGGTGCACGAAAGGATGTCGGCCGGCGTGCCGCCGGCCACGCTTGGTGGTTGACGAGGCGCTTCAGCGCCGGGCCGAAGCCGGGCCGCGTCAGCTCCCAGCAGAGTTAGCCGCTTTTGTCTCGGGCCGCATGCAACTGATCTTCAGTGTCGAGCGCCGCTGCCCAGCGCTCGACGTACTCCACGTCGAGTTTCTCGCGCTGAATTTCAATGATACCAGCGGCATCCCGAATCTGCCGTTCTGATTCGCCGAGCTTCGCCCATTCCAGTTTCGCGAGCAACACGTCTTCTGGTGTTGCCGCGTATACCGAAATATCGAAGATTTCAATTTGATTACGACGATCGAATTCTCTCTTACTGAACGGTCGGTTCTTACGCAATATGAAATCGATCTTCCAGATCCCCCGGCGGTCAATTACACTAAACACCGAGCGCCGTCGAAATGCTTCGAGAGCATCATCGCGATCAGCGTCGTAGTCGGGCTCTGAGAACTTCTCCATCAATGCGATGAGTTGATCGCGAGTAGGATCAATTACGACGTCAATGTCGTTCGTTGCCCGCGGGACGCCATGTACCGAGCTCGCGATCGATCCGGTCACCATGTACGGTATGCCAGAAGCTTCCAGGGCATCACGGAGGTTCTTGAAAGCGTCGCGGAGGCTCACGATCGATTCGCACGCCGGCCGTAGAAGACGGCGACAACTTCTTTCATGACCTGCGCTTCGTCGAATTCCGGATGCCGATAGCGAACGCCGGCGATGGCAAGCTCCCGAAGAGCGTCGCTGAGCTCTGCGGCAATCCGCGCCCGTCCGGCCGGCCCGATCTCGCGATACAGTTGGTTGTGGACTTCAGCAACTCGCGGAGACGTGTCGAACGCCATGACATGAATCTTACACGAACGGGACCCAGATGCATCACCGCCCGATCCTTATGCAACCAAGGCTGAAGGTCGCGTGCGGGTGGAGGAAGCGTGCAGCGACGGTACTCTCGGTTGGTCGGGCGAAGGTTCGTCGCTTCACCTGCATCTCGAATGCCGGAGCCGACGCGGCATGGCGGTTGCCGCGAGCACGCGCGAAGACGCAATGGCGAACTGCAACCGAGATGACGCCGCGACGCTTGGAAGACTCACGAGCCGGCTCGGCCGCGGCTCGGCCGGCGGGCCAGCGCATCGGTGGCTTGTTAGGTGCCAGCAAGAGTCAGGCCGCGCCGGATCGCTCGGCGATATCGATCGCGCTTATGTGCCTCTTAAATTCTCGGAGAACACTATCGGTCGCCAATACGGTCGCGTGCGCAATCGCCTCGCAAATCCAGCAAAGGAATTGAATCTTGTCTTTGTTACTTCGCGCTTGATAGTCGTCGTACTGGTCCAGCACTTGGGCGATGAGCAGATCTATACGCTCCCTGTGTGAGCTGCCTAAAAACTCGTCACCGTAGTCTTGACCGAGTGCCTTGAGATATTTTTCAAGTGAACGCCAGACAAGGGCTGGCGGCGTCTCACCGCGAGCTAAATGCAGCGCTAAATGCGCCACGCTGTTGACGAAGCGCGCGACATTGGTAATTCGTTCCGATACCATCCCCATGCAATCGAAAGCGCCTTTGACATTCATATGCACGTTTGCGAAATGGCGCGCTTCGCTAGCGATGATGTATGGATGCACGTCGGTATCAGATTGATAAGAAAGCGTCGCGGCTGTGAACGCTTCGCGCTGAACTGTATGGAGTTGCCCGATCAAAGGTGGAAATTGTGCCAAAAGGAGCGTATTCACAATGTTGTGATTGTCGTGCAGACGATCGCGCCGTTCGCGCGCATCGCGTTCCGCGCGCAACATGTCCTCTCGCTTGGTGCGTTGTCGTTCGATCACCACGTAGAGAATCGCGGCAGTGATTAGATTTGCGATGAGATTGCCAAGTAGGCCGAGAAGCGCAACAAACCAAACGGAGTCTGTCATCGACTAGGGAGTGTCTGTGGCGGCTTTTTCCCTACCTACGCAAGCTAAACAGACAGTCGGAGCGCCTGCCACTCAGAGTCCGCCCACGATGCTGGAGAGGCGACAGAGACTTGTATCACCACTACCGATTCCAGTTTGCCCACAATGGAGCATTCACTTCATAACAAATGCGAAGCGAGAGGCCGGATTGGCAAGCATCGGCAAGCACCTTCGTTTCGTCATTGCGACGGCCTAACTTCGGCCGCGTCAATAGGGCCGACTGAGAGCCAAGAACGGACAGCCACCTACGCCACCTCGAGCCGATCCAACGCCTGCTGCAGTTGTGTCGTCACCTCGCCGCGGCGGCTGTTGGCGATCACGCGGGCGTCCATCTCCGCGACCGGCATCACGCCCTGGGTGGTGCTGGTGATGAAGGCTTCGTCGAGATCGAACAGTTCGGCCTCGCGCAGGGGGCGTTCGTCGACGCGGATCTTCGCCGACAGGGCGAGGCCGATCACCTTGTCGCGCACGACGCCGGGGAGAATGTGCTCGTCGAGCGGGTGCGTGATCAGGCGGCCGTTCTTGACCGCGAAAAAGTTCGAGCTGGCGCCCTCGCGCACGAACCCGTCGGCGACGAGAATCGCCTCCTCCGCCTCGGCGCGCTGGGCCTGCTTCTTCGCCAGCGCGTTCGCGAGCAGGTTCACCGACTTCACGTTGCAGTGATGCCAGCGCGCATCGCGCGTGGTGATCACCCGGATGCCGCGCTCTTTTTTCGCCGCGCCGGGAAACGTGAACGCGCGCGAGTACGCGATCGCGGTCGGCGTGACGTCCTCGGGCCAGAAATGCGCGCGCTTCGCTTCTCCGCGCGAGACCTGGACGTAGACGATCCCGTCGCTGAACGCCGTCCGCTCCAGCAGCTCGCCTACCGTCGCTTCGAACGACACCTCGTCCCACGGCAGCGGAATCTCGATCTCGCGCAGACCGCACTGCATCCGCCGGAAGTGATCGAGGAGAAAGACCGGGCGCCGGCCGAGGAACTTGATGACCTCGTAGACGGCATCCCCGAACTGGAAGCCGCGGTCCTCGACGCCGAGGACGCGCTCGGCGGTGGTCGTGAACCGGCCATTGACGTACAGCACATCGCTCATACGCTGACCGCTTTCACGATCACGACGGTACGGTCGTCCTCCCCTTTCCGGCCCCACTTCGCAACGCGGGCGAGCACTTCCTGTCCGATCTCCTGCGCGGTGCGCTGGCGGTTCGCCTTCACGACGCGCAACAGGCGCTCGGTGCCGAACTCGCGGTCGTCCTTGTCGTGGGCCTCGATGATCCCGTCGGAGTACATGCAGAGCAGGTCGCCGGTATCGAGCTTGGCGAAACCGCGCGTGTACGTCGCGTCGGGCGTGGGCCCCAGGACCGGACCGCCGTTCCGGAGGAACTCCACTTTGCCGTTCTTGAGGACGAACGGCGGATTGTGGCCGGCGTTGCAATAGATGAGGATTCCGCCGGTCTCCAGCTCACCGTAGAACAACGAGACGAACTTCGTGGTGAGACGTCCGCGATGGATGATGTGGTTGAGCTTCTCGAGCGTGCGGATGATCTTGAAATCGCGGTCGGTGGCCATGCGCAGGCCCATGTAGATGTCGCGCACGACCAATGCGGCGGGAAGGCCGTGGCCGGAGCCGTCGGCGACGGCGAGCCCGAGGATGTTGTCGGAGACGGGGATGAAATCGTAGAAGTCGCCGCTGACGATTTCCGCGGCCACGGTGCGTCCCCAGATGTCATAGCCGGCGTATTTCGGAACGCGCTGCGGCAGGATCGACTGCTGGATGCGCGAGGCCTCGTCGATCAGCGACTCGAAGCGATGCGCGCGGATGCGTTGGTTGATGGAATAGCGAATGAGATTGAGGGAGAAGAGGATGTCTTCGCGCGAGAGCTCGGGCGAGACATTGAAGGCGAGGATGTAATTCTCATCGCCAACCGCGACGGCGCAGAACCGCCGCGCGCCGAGCCGCAGCTCCAGCTCGGGATCGACGCCCGGATCGGTCGGATCCATGACCACGATCCCGTTCTCGAGCACCAGCTCGACCGGCTTGTAGTCTTTCGGGACTTCGATGTTGAGCGCGCCCTCGTGCGCGGCCCCGAACCGCCCTACGAGCTCGTACGACTCCTCGCGGGCTTCGTAAATTCGCCCCCCGGTGATCCCCAATTCATCCCGGAAATTTGAAGCAATGGTCTCCGCGATCTGCGTGATCGTCGTCGACGTCGACTCGGGCATGTCGATTTGTTCGAGGGTGAGCTCGACTTGCGTCAGTAGTTTCTTGTAGTCCACTTTGAAGCTCGCAGCTCGCAGCTCTCAGACGGGGCGACGGATTTTTGCGATAAGGCCATTGATGACACGACCGGCTTCCGCAGCTTTTGCATCGAGCTGCTCGAAATCTTTCTTCTGAAGAAAGCCGAGGTTGTATGCGATCTCGAGCTGCGTCTGTGCTTCAAGCAGCGATCCTCGTGCTTTGGCGAGGAATTGAACGAATTCCTTCTTCGACAACCGCCCTTTTCCTTCGGCAATGTTGCTCGGGACAGAAACCGCCGCTCGACGTACTTGATTCGTCAAACCGTAGATCTCGCGATCGGGGAACGACTCCGTAACGCGGTAGATATCGGTGACGAGTGCCATCGCCTTCTGCCAGGCAATCAGATCACGATGCGAGTCTGCCATTTCTTCCTCCTGAGAGCTGCGAGCTGAGAGCTGAGAGCTCTAACGCAACTCTAACCCATCAACCTCATACGGCACAGAAACCCCCAACCGTCCCAGGACCGTCGGATACACATCCGCAATGTATGGTGCGCGGTTGGTTTGTAGTTTCTCGTTCATGAAGAAGATGCCTTTGACGATCTCGGGGTCGACGGAGCAGTGGTCGCCGCTCCAGACGGCTTTATTGGGCTCGAAGATTTGTTTGGGGACGCCTCCCAGGGACGTTTGCCAGGAGACGCGGTAGCCGTCGTTATTCATGACGAACAGGTCGGGGATCATGTTGGGGTCGAATTTCTTATAGGCCTCCTCCCGCGTGAGCACGCGGCGCACGGGATGTTCGAGGGTTTCCGGGTCGACCATTGCCACGAGGCGTTCCTTCAGCTCTTTCTTCAGCGCGTCGTACTGCGGGCCCGGCTCGACGATGCCCTGCGACTCGCGGCCCTTCAGATTGACGTACACCTCGCCGAGGCCCATCGCGTACGCGCGCGTCTTCGACCAGTCGACGTTTTCCCAGAACTGGCCCTGATCGAAGAGCATCTCTACGTTGCGGTCCTTCACCTCCACGCCCTTCTTCAGCGTCATATAGCCGTTCATCACCAGCCAGGTGTTGTAATGCACGGACTTGCGGAACGACGCGAAGCCGTGGTCGGACGCGACGATCAGCACCGCGTGGTTCTTCTCCGCGGCGGCCATTGCGTCGCCGGCGATCGCGTCCATCAGCTGATACGCCTTCAGCAGCGCGTCTCCCCATTGCGCGGCGAGCTTCGCGTCGTACGCGGGATGTGTGGGATCGACGACGCGCCAGAAGACATGGCCCACGCGGTCGGGGAACTCGAAACACTGCACGATCAGATCGTCGTTGCGCTCGAGGTTCGCGCGGAACAGCTTCCGCGACTGCGTGACCGTCCACTCCATGTCATCCCAGAAGATCCTCTCCGTCGCGAACCCCTCCGAGATCGCCCACGTATCGATCTGCCACCCGATCGTCTTGAACAGGCCGTGCTCCTTCACCAGCTCCGGCGCCCACTTCGCCGGCGTCGAGACGCGGAATCCCGGCGGCAGGTTCTCGGGATCGAAGTTGATCGGCGACAGATACAGCTTGATCTCGGGCTGCGAGGCGATGAGGTGAAAGCGGCTGATGCCGTGGAGCTTGATCAGCGGGTTGAAGGGAAAGACGAAGCGCACCCACCCCGTCCACTCGCCCGGCTTCAATGAGAATTTCTGACCGCTGACCTCGAGCTGAATCGAGTTGCGGTCGTCCGCGACGCTGATCGTCATCGGGATCTTGATGTACGGCGGATCGCCGAAGAGCTTGTTCGGCGGTCCCTGGATCTCGGTGCGGATCACGCCGCGGTTGTCTTCGAGCTGCACCACTTCGATCGAGAACTCGTTCGTACCGGCGCGTTTGAAATCGAGCTCGGAGGTGAAAAAGAACGGCTTGCCGACGCGGCCGGAGATGTCGGGGACGCCGAGGCCGGAGAGCATGTGGCCTTCATCGAAGTCGGTCGCCGGAAACGTGACGGGCACGTGGACGATGGTCGATTTCTTCCCCGCCTTCGCGGCCGCTTCCCAGAACGGAATGCCCTGGCGGCGGTTGATCACGCCGGGGCGCGTCGTGGGGATGTATTTGTGGACCAGGAAAAAGGCACCGAGTGCGGCGGCGGTCACGAATAAGAAATAGACGGTCGCCGCAACGCGCCGCTTGCGAAAGAAAATCACGCCGATGATGAGCAGCGGAATCGTGACGGCGTACGCGCCCATCCGGGGATTCCGCTCCCCGAACAGAAACGGCTCGGTCGTCTCATCGAACGCCGCGAAGACCGGAAGGTAGGTCTTCGGATCGCGCCGGAGAAAATCGAAGATGCCGGTGCGGCCGGGATCGATGCCGGTGCTGAACGTCGACCACGACACCGGCGTCTGCGCGGGCGTGGTCGGCAGCAGAGGCCGGAACGTTCCCTGCGCCCGCAGCTTCGCGAGATTCGGCAGCTTGCCTTCGTTCATCCAGCGCTCGGTGTAGCGGGCGTCGACGCCGTCGAATCCGAGGACGATGACTTTCTGCTGGCCGTGCAGCGTGGATGCGAGCGTTAGCGCGAGCAGGAGCGTCCACCTTCTGAGAATCATGCGGGCGTCATGATACAAGTGGAAAACGCGTAGCGTCTCGGAGTGCGGTGACGCCAGTCACCGCTCTGGAAAGCGGCGGCAGAGCCGCCGCGCGTCGCAGCTCTGCTGCGATTCGAGAGCGGTGACTGGCGTCACCGCACTCCGAGACCCCGGGCATTCCTCTTGTAAAGGCGCAGTGAAGGAGTAAACAGATGAACGTTCGTTCTTGGATCGCGCTTGCGATCGCCGTGATCACGCTCGCGTCCTGCGGCGGCGGCGAGAAGAAGACCGGCGGCGCCGGGGCGGAGAACCGGCTGGTCGTCGAGGTGCAGAGCAGTCCCACGAATCTCGATCCGCGCGTCGGAAACGACAACGTCTCCGGACGCATCTTCGACCTCTGCTGCAGAGGGCTGATCCAGGTGACGCCGGAGTTGGACTACGCGCCCGATCTGGCCCAGAGCTGGGAGACCCCCGACGACCGGACGATCATCTTTCACCTCAATCCGGGCGCGAAGTTCCACGACGGGCGGCCCGTCACCGCGCAGGATGTGAAGGCGACCTACGATGCCGTGATCGGCCAGAAGGTCGTGAACTCGAAGGCGTCCGGCTATTCATCGGTCGATCACCTCGAGAGCCCCGACGCGCAGACGGTGGTCTTCAAGCTGAAGGAGCCCAACGGCGGCATCTTCGACAACCTCAACCTCGGCATCATGCCCGCGGCCGACGCCAACTCCACCGCCTTCAAGACCAAACCGGTCTCGTTCGGGCCGTACCGCATCACCGATTTCAAATCCGACGAGGTCGTGGAGCTCGAGGCCAACGAGCATTGGCTCGGCGGCCCGCCGAAGATCAAACGCATCACCGTGCGCATCATCCCCGACTCCACCACGCGCGTGCTCGAGCTGCGGCGCGGCACGGTGAACTTCGAAGTGAACCAGATCTCGTTCGAGAGCGTCGGCGAGTTCGAGAAGGATGCCAGGCACCAGGTCGTGAAGAAGCCGGGATCGGTGTGGCAATACGTCGCCTTCAATCTGAAGCGGCCGATTCTCTCCAAGGTCGAAGTGCGGCGCGCGATCGCGCATGCCATCGACCGGCAGCGCATCGTGCAGGACCTGCTGCGCGGCCACGGCGTGCTGACCGACACGATGTTCGCGCAGGGTCACTGGGCCCGCGCGGAGAACCTGCCGGCATATCCGTACGACCCGAACCGCGCCAAGCAACTGCTCGATCAGGCGGGCTACAAGGATCCAGACGGCGACGGTCCGCAGACGCGCTTCGAGCTGAATTTCAAGACGTCGACCGACGTCGAGGCCAATCTCCGCGCGCAGATGATCCAGCAGATGCTCTCCCAGGTCGGGATCAAGGTGAACATCCTCTCGAGCGAGTTCGGGACGTTCTACGAAGACATCGGCAAGGGCAACTTCGACCTCTACTCGCTCAGCCGCAACGGCATCCAGGATCCCGACTTCTACTACATCATCTTCCACTCGAAGAACGTGCCGCCGGAGGGACAGAACCGCGGCTACTACAGCAACCCGCGCGTCGATCAGTTGATCGAACAGGGACGGGCGACGTTCGACCGCAACAAGCGCAAGCAGATCTACGCGGAGATTCAGCGCATCGTGCAGGAAGACCTGCCGTACGTCTCGCTGTATCACCAGATCAACGTCGCGGTGATGGACAAGGACCTGCAGGGCTACGTGATGTATCCGGCCGGATTCTGGCTGGGATTGCCGAAGATGAGCTTCAAGTGATCGCGCTCGACGCCGGGACCGTCGTCCTGCGCATCGGGCTCGCGCTGGCGTTGGGAGCGCTGGTCGGCATCGACCGCGAGTGGCGTCAGAAGCACGCCGGTCTGAAGACGATGACGCTGGTCTCGCTGGGCGCGGCCGCGTTCGCGCTGATGTCCGACACGTTCGGTCCGCTCAATCACAACCCCGGACAGATCGCCGCGGCCGTCGTCAGCGGCATCGGCTTCATCGGCGCCGGCGTGATCATGCATCGCGGCCTCACGGTGCAGGGCGTCACGACCGCGGCAACGCTGTGGGCGGTCGCGAGCCTGGGCGTGGCGATCGGCCTCGGACAATATCTGCTGGCCATCGTGCTGACGGTCGGCATCGCCGTCGTGCAGGTGATGCTGCGCCGGATCGAGACCATCATCGTGCGCTTCGCGCGCCGCGACGCGCCGGGACGATTCGAGCTGCGCGTCGACTGCGACTCGGATGCGCTGCACGCCGTCAACGAGTCGGTCGCGCGCGAGAACCTCCCCGCCCTGCGAACGTCCGTGCAGCGCGGCGCGGCGCTCGTAACGCTGCGCACGGTCTTCCGCGCGACGGAAGCGATCGACGTGACGGGCCTCGAAGAACGACTCGTCACACTCGACGGAGTGCGACGAGTCGATGTGAGACATCTGGGGATGGAAGAGGATTAGTTTTTGGACTGCGGCAGCAACGCTGCCGCTGTGGGAAAGCGGCGACTAGCGTCGCCGCAGTCCAAAATCAGTACTCGCCGCAGACGGTGTCGATCAGGATGGCGCAGACCTGGTATGGGTCCATGTTCGCGGCGGGGCGGCGGTCTTCGAAGTAGCCGTAGCCGAGGTTCGCGGTGGCCATGGGGATGCGGACGGATGCGCCGCGATCGCTGATGCCCCAGCGGAACTGATGGATCGGCGCGGTCTCGTGCAGACCGGTGAGGCGCTCCTCGTTGTGCGCGCCGTAGACCTTGATGTGGTCTTCGTGGCGCTTCTCGAGTTTGCGCATCGCATCCTCGATCACCTTCATCCCGCCTTCCTGCCGCATCTCTTTGGTCGAGAAGTTCGTGTGCGCGCCGGCGCCGTTCCAGTCGCCTTTGACCGGCTTCGGGTAGAGCGTCGCGCTCACTTCGAACTCTTCGCCGATGCGATACAGCAGCCAGCGCGCGAGCCAGAGCTCGTCGGCGATGTCGGGCGCTCCGACCGCTCCGACCTGGAACTCCCACTGCCCCGGCATCACCTCGGCGTTCGTGCCGACGATGTGAATCCCGGCGCGGACGCAGGCATCCGCGTGCGCTTCGACGACGTCGCGGCCGAACACTTCATCCGCGCCGACGCCGCAGTAGTAGCCGCCCTGCGGCGCGGGGAATCCATGATCGGGCCAGCCCAGCGGGCGGTTGCCTTCGAAGAACGTGTACTCCTGCTCGATCCCGAACCACGGATCGTGCTCGCGATACTTCTCCGCGACCTCGCGCAACTGCGCGCGGGTGTTGCTCCAGTGCACCGAGCCGTCCGGATTGAGGACCTCGCAGAGCACGAGGACGTCGTTCTCGCGATGCAGCGGATCGGGAACGCTCTTGACGGGACGCAACAGCAGGTCGCTGAAATGCCCGCTCGCCTGAGACGTACTCGATCCGTCGTATCCCCACTCGGGAATGTCGGAGAGTTTCTTCACAGGCGCGTCGAGAATCTTCGTTTTCGAGCGAAGCTTCGACGTCGGACGCTGTCCGTCGATCCAGATGTATTCAGCGGTGATTTTGGCCAAGGAAGGTACCTCCAAAAAAAGATCGCGACACGATAGCAGATCTAGGAGTGCGGTGGCGTAGCCACCGCTCTACAGCGTCGCGTCCGACAGCACGCTGCGCGGCTCGGCCACGATCGTCGGATCCCACACCACGACCTGGTTCTTCCCAAGGGCCTTGGCCTGGTACATCGCCGCGTCGGCGCGGCGGAGCAGCTCGTTTTTCTCGACGTCGATCGAGGCGGTGCTGTCGAGAGCGGGCACATACCGGGCCACGCCGATCGACGCGGAGAGAACGCCGCGCAAATGCACCGGCGGCATGTTGAAACCCCAGTCGCGATCGAGAAACGCCGTCCCCTCGATCGTGCGGCGGATCTCCTCGCAGAGCGCGAGCCCGTCTTCGAGCGAGGTCTCGGGAAGGATCATCACGAACTCGTCGCCGCCGTAGCGCGCCACCGTCGCTTCGCCATGATGCACGATGCGCTTGAGCAGGAATCCGACTTCGCGCAGCACCTGGCTTCCGGCGAGATGGCCGTGACAGTCGTTCACCCACTTGAAGCGGTCGAGGTCCATGAACAGCAGCACCGCTTCCTTGCCCGACTTCCGGGCATCGGCGAGCGTTTCGGTGAGGCGCACGTGAAACCAGCGGTCGTTGAACAGGCCGGTCAGATCGTCCTTCTTCGCCAGCTCGTGCGCGCGCTTCGCCTCGAGCGCGTTCTGCAGCGTGAACGACGTGTAGCCGGCGAAGATCTCGAGGAGATTCATGTCGCGCGGCGTGAACGCGCTGCCGTCGCGGCGGTTGATCAGCTCCAGCACTCCGACGACGTGCTTGCCGAGGTAGATCGGCACCGCGACGATCGAGCCGGACTGGTGGCCGAGCTGCTCGTCGATGTCGCGATAGAAGTAGGCGTCGTTCTCCACGTCGACGGAGAGGTGCGGCTCGCCGGTCTGGTAGACGTGTCCGACGATTCCGAACTGCGCGGAGAGGCGCTTGCCGATCAGGTCGCGGCTGGAGGCTCCGAACGCGGCGATGAACACCAGTTCGTTGTCCTTGCGCGGCCCCATCTTTCGATACGGGTCGTCGAGCAGGATCGATCCCGATTCGGCGGGGACGAACTCGTTCGCGCGCTGCAGGATCTGCCGCAGCACGAGATCGAGCTCGACGTTGTCCTTGAGCGACAGTCCTGATTTGTGCCGCTCGAGAAAACGCTCGAGTTGTGGGATCTCGAGGGAATGAAACTGAATCATGGTCTGGGAATGGTGGATTATACGTCGGCGCGCTCTTCCTCCTTATAATCGCCCGCCATGCGCAGACTGTCCATGCTCGCCGCGTTCCTGTTCGCCCTCTCCGCGCTCGCCCAGCGCGACTTCAGCAAGGTCGAAGTGAAAGCGGAGAAAGTCGCGGGCTCGGTCTACATGCTCACCGGCGCGGGCGGAAACATCGGCGTCTCGATCGGCGACGACGGGATCGTCGTCGTCGACGACCAGTACGCGCCGCTGGCGCCGAAGATCGAGGCGGCGATGAAAGGCATCACCGACAAGCCGGTGCGCTTCATCATCAACACCCACTATCACGGCGATCACACCGGCGGGAACGAGTACTTCGGACAAAAGGGCACGATCGTCGCCCACGAGAACGTCCGCAAGCGCCTGGCCTCGGGGACGTCCGCGCGCGGAAACGCCGTGCCTCCCGCGCCCAAGGGCGCGCTGCCCATCGTGACGTTCAACGACACGGTGACGATCCATCTCAACGGCGAAGACGTGCGCGCCGTGCACATGCCCCACGGCCACACCGACGGCGACGCCGTGATCTGGTTCTCGAAGTCGAACGTCGTGCACATGGGCGACGACTATTTCAACGGCATGTTCCCGTTCATCGACACCGAGAACGGCGGAAGCGTGAAGGGCCTGATCGCGAGCCTCGAGAAGGTGGTGGCCTCCGTTCCCGACGACGCGAAGATCATCCCCGGCCACGGCGCGCTGTCAGACAAAGCCGGCCTGCGCAAATTCCTCGAGGTGATGAAAGGCACCGCCGCCGCCGTGCAAGCCGGCATCGCCGCCGGCAAGTCGCTCGATCAGTTGAAAGAGGAGAAAGTGCTCGCGCCGTGGGACGACTGGGGCAAGGGGTTCATCAAGACGGACATGTTTCTCGAGACGTTGTACCGGGACCTGTCCGCTAAACGCTGAACGCTCAACGCAGAACGTAGCTTCGCTTCTGCCACGTTCAGCGTTTTGCGTTTTGCGTTCAGCGTTTTTTGACCGACAACGTCAACTCGAATCGCGCGACCGCCTCATCCCCCAGTTTCGAGGGCACGGTCGCCGTCACGTGCACGGTCGCTTCCTGGCGTTCGCCGGTTTCTTTCGCGCGGCGCAGGAGGTCCTGGATGAGCGGGCCGTCGATGTTCGTGAAGTAGACGTCGCCCTCGGCGCGCTTGAGGAACTCCGCCTTCATGTCCTTGAAGATGAACGTCACGCGCTCGCGGCCCTGGGCCACGCTGTTGAACGCGATCAGACCGGCGGCGACGTCGGCGCCCATGCAGAGCGTGCCGAGGTACATCGCGTGAATGTCGCGGCGCCGGGTGATCCAGTTCAGTGGCACGCGGATGATGCAGCGGTCGTCATTCAGCTCCATGACCCGCAGCCGGATCAGCCAGAGCAGGAACACGTTCCTGAGAGACCAGAGGCGGACCATGGTGGTGGGCGTCATTCAACTCCCCGGTTGCGCGGTTGCGCAGTTGCGCGGTTGCGCAGCAGGTACAAGAAGCACCGCGCAACCGCGTAACCGCGCAACCCTCATCGTTTCACCTTCGACGGATCCAGCTTCCGCCGCGTGTACGGAACCATCACCCGGTCGTACAGCGCATCGGGCACGTGGCGGACCAGGCGCATCAGCAGCGACATCGGAAGGGGGAACTCGACGACGCGCTTGCCGCGCTCGATTCCGTTCGCGATGACGCGCGCGGCTTCGTCGGCCTGCATGAGGAACGGCATGCGGTAACTGTTCTTCTCCGTGAGCGGCGTGGCCACGAATCCGGGATTCACGATCGTGACGCCGACGCCGTACGGCGCGAGCTCGATCCGGCTCGCCTCGAGAAACGCCTGCATCGCGGCCTTGCTCCCCGAATACGCCCCGCTGGTCGGAAGTCCGCGCAACCCAGCCAGCGAGGCGATGCCCACGAAGCGGCCTTTTTTCTCCGCGACCATCGCCGGAATCACGGCGTCGAAGAGGTACATCATGCCGAGGACGTTCACACGGATGGTCTGTTCGGCATCCTCGATCTTGAACTTCGTGGCGTGACCCGGAATGCTGACGCCGGCGTTCGCCACGGCCAGATCGAAGGCGCCGCCGAGCTCCCCGCTCGCGCGGGACACCGCCTCGCGCACCGCCGCCAGATCCGTGACGTCGCAGGCGATCGGGACCGCCTTCGCCGGCAGCTCCGCGGCGAGCTGTTCGAGCAGTTCGCCGCGGCGCGCGAGGAGCGCGAGCTCGTAGCCGCGCCCCGACAGTTCACGCGCGAGCGCGAGGCCGATTCCGCTGGAGGCGCCGGTCACGATCGCTCGCATTCAGGCGCGGATGGTAGCACCGCCGCTCGTTTTGGCTTACCTTGTGTGAAACCAGTCCAAGATGCCCGTCCAACAACTCAGGAGAAAAACGATGAAGCGACTGCTGCCGCTGTTGTCATTTCTGTTTGCAATCACCGCCGGAGCCGGCCAGGAGTACACCGTGCTGCCGGAGTTCTCGCGCGACGCCGTCGGCATGAAGACGTATCCCGCGGCGCCGCGCCTCGCGGAACGCGCAGAGATCGCGGCCGCGGCCACGCTGCGCTCCGCCGCCGAGAGCGTGCCCGAAGAGCTGGCCGCGATCCGCGAATGGAACGACGCCGATCGTCTCCCGCTGAAGAACGGATTCACGCGCACGGTCGGCGATCCGATCGCGGTTCGCATCGACGGAGCCGTGGCGGCGAAGAGCGGCGCCGTGTCGCTCGCGCGCGGCCTGGTCTCGGCCTCGGATCACGGGACGCTGATCTGGAGCGGCGCGGTGCGCGTCGAAGGCGCGTATCAGGTCCGACTCCATCTCTCAAACGCCACGCTTCCCGAAGGCGCCACGCTTTGGGTGTACGGGAAAGGACAGTCGCCGATCGGGTTCGGAAAAGAAATGCTGTACCAGGGAAGCCTCTACGCCCCGGCCGCGAACGGACCGGTGGTGTATCTCGAGGTCGAGGCCCCGTCGCCGAAAACCGCGAGCGACGGCGTGTCGTTCGAGATCCGCGACCTCATCGAGATCGTCGCCAACGAAGGCCTGCGGACGTTCACGCCGCAGCCGAACGACTCCCCGAGCTGCCTGATCGATGCGACGTGCGTCAGCACCGCGACGTATGACTCGATCGACGCCGCGCGCGGCGCGATTGCGCAACTGCAGTATGTGAAAGGCAGCGGCAGCTTCGTCTGCACCGGTGGGCTGATCAACGACAAGATTCCCTCGCCGTCGTTCATCCCCTACCTGCTGACGGCGAATCACTGCTTCGACACGCAGGCCTCGGCATCGTCGCTCCAGGCGTTCTTCGACTACAAGACGACCAGCTGCTCCGCCGCGTTTCCGCCGTTCCCGGCTTCGGTCAACGGCTCGACGCTGCTCGCGACCGGGACCGGCAGCGACTTCACGTTCGTCCAGCTCAACAGCGTCCCGGCCGGCCGCTTCTTCCTCGGATGGACGACGGCGGCGCAGCCCGACGGAACGAAGCTGCATCGCGTCTCGCATCCGTTCCCCGACTCGTTCTCCGTTCCGTCGCCGCAGGCGTACAACAACGGCAACGTGAACTCCGTGTTCGGCACGTGCACGAACCGCCCGCTGGCCAACTATCTCTATTCGACCGGCGGCCAGGGCGGCACGTACGGCGGCAGCTCGGGATCGCCCGTCCTCATCAACGGCGGCATCGTCGTCGGTCAGCTTTTCGGCGCGTGCGGCAGCGATCCGGGCGCGGGCTGCGATCATGTGAACAACGCCAGCGTCGACGGCAGGTTCTCGTCAACGTTCACGTCGATCGAGCAGTACATCAATGTCACCTCAGGGCCCAGCTGCACGGAGAGCTCGACCGCGCTCTGCCTCAACAACAGTCGCTTCCGCGTCCAGGCGACGTATCAGACCGGAGCGGGACAGACCGGATCGGCGAACGTGGTGAAGCTGACCTCCGAGACCGGCTACCTCTGGTTCTTCAGCTCGACGAACGTCGAAGTCGTGATCAAGGTGCTCGATGCGTGCGGCATCAACGGCTACTGGGTGTTCGCCGCCGGTCTGACCGACGTGCGCGTGGTGCTGACGGTAACGGACACGAAGACCGGCGCGGTGAAGACGTACACGAATCCGCTCGGCACTCCGTTCGCGCCGATTCAGGACACGTCGGCGTTCTCGACGTGTCCGTAAGAATCGCAGCGGTTCTGCTGCTTTTTCTGACGACGCCCGCAGGTGCGGGCGTCGTCTACCGCTTCACGTCGGCATACACCGGCCACCCGCTCATGAAAACCGCGTCCGGAACGGTTTGGGTGAGCGGGCGCAACTACCGGTTCGCCCTGGATCCCGATCCTTCGAATCCGCGGGCGTGGGACGTCGCGGTCTCGAACGGCACCGGCAAGTTCCTCATCAATCTCGGGAACCAGACGTGGTACCGCGACGACAACCTGCCGACGGTGCCGCGCTTTGGCAGTCGCGACGCAACTCTGCGCGGCCAGGTGAAGGTGAAGCATGAGGTGGAGGGAACCGAGACCGTCAGCGGCAGAAGCGCGACGAAACACGCCATTCGAGTGGAGTACAAGCTCCTCGAAGACTTCGGGAGGCCGGGCTCCGCGCCGGCGCGCGTCGAGTCGAACATCGGAGTGACTCTCCTCGTCTGGACGACCGCCGACTTCCCTTCGATCCCGATGCAGCGCCACATTGCCACCGGCCTCCGCGAGGCGGACGAAGCGCTCGCACGCATCTTCGAGTCGATCGAGGGAATGCCCCTTCGTTACCAGCTCGCGGCGACGAGAGCGTACGACGGCGGCAGGCCGTCGACCATTCTCGTGACGACGACGTTTGAGAATATCGAGGAGTCGGACGTCCCGGCTTCGCACTTCGAAGTGCCGAAGACGTTCCGCGAGCAGGAGCCGGTCATCGGCTTCGCGGAACCGAACCACCGTTGACTGCGTGGCCGCCCGCGATCGCCGGCGGGTTCGTCGTGTCATCCTGAGAGGCTGTGAAAGATTCGAGGCTGGCACCAGAAGAAGCGAAGATGACAGCGAGGGCGAGCCGCCACTAACAGACGGACGGCACGGGGCCGACACAAGCGGTAGCCCTTGAA
>Ga0105242_10000895_pt1 | contig 23135 bp, 21 predicted proteins | sample KBSM24metaG_FD_81521 | JGI IMG/M metagenome (GOLD analysis project Ga0105242, IMG submission 81521) | Miscanthus rhizosphere microbial communities from Kellogg Biological Station, Michigan, USA - KBS M2-4 metaG | ecosystem: Host-associated > Plants > Roots > Rhizosphere > Soil | place...
GCGGCCGCGCATCTCGAGCAGGGCGATCTCACCGGCGCCGACGACCTGTTGAAGCGGGCCGCCGGTCTGGCGCCCCAGCACCCGCGGCTCGCCGACGTCTCCGCGCGACTCCGGGAGGCGGCCGAACGTCGCGCCGCCGAGGAAGCGGCGGCTCGCCTCGCCCAGCAGGTCGCGGCGCTCATCGAGCGCGCATCGCAGCGCCTGCAATCTGCCGGCGAGCAAACGAGCGAGCTGCAGTCCGCCCAGCGGGAGGTCAACGAAGCGCTGACGCTCGATCCCGGAAATGTCGGCGCGACCAAGCTGCAGGCCGCCATCGAGGCGGCGCTCGCGGCCCAGCGGGAAGCCGCGCGCGTGAAGGCGGTCGTCAGCAATGCGAGGGCTCGCTTCGCGAACGGGAAACGTCAGGCGGCAATCCGACTGCTCGAGGAATTTCAGCCGGCCTCGCGCCCCGAGATTGTGGCGGCGTTGAGCGAGCTCCGCGCTGCGCTCGAGAAGATTGAGGAAGAGCAGCGCCTCGAGCAGGAGCGAATCAAGAAGCAGGAGCAGCTCACGGCGCTGTTCGCGGACACCGACACCGCGATCCGCGAACGCCGATTCGATGCGGCCCTGGAGCTGCTTGCGAGCGCCGCCGAGATCGACGCCGCCGCACCCGAGCTGGTACCGCTTCGCGAGCGCGTGCGTCAGGAGCAGGAAGCGGCCCGTCTCGATGCAGAACTGGTCGCGCACCTTGCCGATCTCGAAGCGCGTCTGTCCGCCGGCGACGTGTCCGCCGCCGCCGACCTGCTGACGGCCGCGACGGCGATCGCGCCGTCGGATCCGCGCGTTCAGACCGCGCGCCAGCATCTGGATCAAGTGCTCGCCGATCGAGAAGCCGCCGAAGCGCGCGTGCGGGATCGCGAGGCGAAGCTGGCTGACGCCGAAGCGCTGTTCGCACAAGGCGACCTCCAGGGCTCGCTGCGTGCGTTGAAGCTCGCGCAGGGCATGGATGCCCAGGGGCCGCGCGTGTCCGAGCTGACCGAGCGCCTCGATCAGGGGATCAAGCAGCGGGAAGCCGAAGAGGCCGCCGAAAAACGCCGCAAGGCCGCCGACGAACTGGTGGCTGCCGCCGCCGCGCGCGTTCAATCGCCTGAGGCCAAGGCGGGCGAACTGGCGCTGGCGGTCAAGGAGATCGAACAGGCCCTCGCGATCGAGCCCGAGCACGCCGGTGCGTTGGCGCTGCAGTCGAGGGCCACCGCCGCGGTTGCCGCGGAGCAACAGGCCGCGTTCGTCCGCGCGTCCATCCGGAATGCGCGCAACCGGTTCGCCAACGGCAAACATCAGGCGGCCCTCCAGCTGCTCGAATCGCTCGACCCGGCGTCGAACCCGATCGTCGAGGAGACGCTGCGGGAACTGCGCGCGGCGCTCCATGAGATCGACGAGCGGCGCCGCATCGAACAGGAGCTCGCGGAAAAACATCGTCAGCTCGCGACGCTGATCGGCACCGCCCGCGCCGCTCTCAAGGCGCAGCGTTTCGCCGATGCGCTCGAGGCGTTGGCGGCCGCCAAGCTGATCGACGAGTCGGCCGCCGGCCTCGTCGAATTGACCCATCAAGCCCAGCGCGGCGTGGCGGGCGAACTGACCGCGGCGCCGCGAGGCGACGATGACGAGATGGTGGCCGACCAGGACGCCACCAGGTTCATCGCGGTACCCTCGGCCGGCAAGCCACAGCGCGGCGGACCGGCGGAAAAGGCGCGGCCGGCGCCGGTTGCCGACCACCAGGATGATGACGGCGAGGACGATGGACGCACCAGATTCCAGCCGCCGCCTGAACGCGCGAAGGCTGCTCCCGCCGGTAAGGCGCTGCCCGTGTGGGTGGTGATGGTGGGCGCCGCGATCCTGCTGATCCTGGCGCTTCTCGCGCTCTACCTGAGAAGCCGCCCAACCGCCGTCGCTGCGGCTCCGATCGAAACGGTGCGCCCCGGCGCTGCTCCACTGCGGCGCTCGACGGCCGGCGAGATCTTCACGCGAATTTCCCCCGGCGGCGAGGCCTCGTGGACACGGGCGTCGTGAAATCGGCGGCGTTCGCCGCCAGCGCATCCAGAACTGCGCCTGCGCCCGCGCCGGCATTGTCGGCGACGGCCTTGCGCTCGCTTCTCGACCGTCTCTCGCTGGCGATCATCGTGTTTCGCGGTGAACGCCTCGTCTACGCGAATCCGCCCGCGACCCGGCTCGTCAATCGGCTGCGGAGCAAGTTCGCCATCGAGCTGCCGGTGATGCTGCTGGACCACCTGGCGCAGTCGCGCGACCGGCTGCAGCCCGCGGATACCTTTACGTTGACCGCCCAGGACAACGAGCCGTTCGTCGTGAACCTGATGGAGTTGCGCGGACGCCACGGCGACGTCGCGTTCAGCATCCGCGAGATCGGCACGGACATCTCCACCTTCAGGGAGCGCTATCACCTGTCGCGACGCGAAAGTCAGGTCGCCGAGCTGGTCCTCCGCGGCTCCCGGAACAGCCAGATCGCCGCCACCCTCGGCATTACCCCGGCCACGACCAAGAAACATCTCTCGCGCATCTTCGAGAAGGTCGGGGTCGACTCCCGGGCGCGGCTGGTCGGCAAGCTGGCCTGACGGGCATACTACTTTAGTGGTAGTGATACCACTAAAGTAGTAGCTCCGGCGGTCCGCATGGTAGACTCCGCCCAAGCCCCTAGAGGACCTTCGTGATCGCATACGGCCAGAGTGAAACCGGTCCCGTTCGCCGGATCAACGAGGACTGCTTCGTCAGCGCAGAAGATCTGCGCCTGTTCATCGTCGCCGACGGCATGGGTGGACATGCCGCGGGTGAAGTGGCGGCGCGGATCGCGGTGGAGTCGATCGAGAAATTCATCCGCCGGTCCCACGACACCGAAGATTTTTCGTGGCCCTACGGCGTCGACGCCACCCTTTCCTACGACGCCAACCGGCTCAAAACCGCGGTCTGCCTCGCGAACCGGCGCATCAACCGCCTCGCCGAAAACCACGACGACTATCTGGGCATGGGCACGACCGTCGTCTGCGCGCTCGTGACCAACGGTCACCTGATCGTGGCGCACGTCGGCGACAGCCGCCTCTACCTCTCCGCCGGGAACGACCTGGTGCAGCTCACCCAGGACGACTCGTGGGCAGCCACCGTCTTCGGCTCCAACGGCGACAGCAACGGCTCCCGGACCCGGCACGTGCTGACAAACGTGCTCGGCGTCCGTCCAGACACTCAGGTGCACCTGCTGGAACGCGAGATCGCCGGCAACGAGACCCTGCTGCTGTGCAGCGACGGGCTGCACGGATCGGTGTCCCACGAAAAGCTGCGGGACATCGTCGCGTCCACGCAGGAACTCCCGGCGCTCGCGCAGTCCCTGATCAGCACGGCCCTCGAGCAAGGCAGCCGTGACAACATCACCGCGCTGGTGGCTCGCTGCTCCCCGGAACCGGTATGACGATGCCCGTGGACGATCGCGCGAGACGCTCCCTGCCGGAACGGATCGGCCGCTACCAGGTGGTCGAGCGGATCGGCCGTGGCGCGATGGGCGTGGTGTATCGCGCGCACGACAGCGCGATGGGCCGGGACGTCGCCCTCAAGGTGCTCACCGCGGACCTCGAAGACGATCCCGATATCCGGACGCGCTTCCACCGCGAGGCGCAGGCGGCCGCGAGCCTCTCGCATCCCAACATCATCACGATCTTCGACGTCGGCGAAGACGCCGAACGTTTCTACATCGTGATGGAGCTGCTGCGGGGCGTGACGCTCCGGGAATTCCTGAAGCAGCCCGACGCGTCGCTGCCCCGGAAGCTCGATCTCATGAGCCAGCTGTGCGCCGGGCTCGGCTCCGCTCACACCGCGTCGATCTACCACCGCGACATCAAGCCGGGCAACATCTTCGTGCGCGCCGACGGCATCCTCAAGATCCTCGATTTCGGCGTGGCGCGGCTGGCCAGCTCCAGCATGACCGCGGCGGGATTCATCGTCGGCACCCCCGACTACATGTCGCCGGAACAGGCGCGCGGCGAGAACATCGACGGCCGCTCCGACATTTTTTCGCTCGGCGGCGTCCTCTACTTCATGTTGACCGGCCGCAAGCCGTTTCCCGCGCTCGAGCTGCCGGGCCTCTTCCACCAGATTCAGAACGCCGATCCGACGCCGCTTGCCGACAGCGAAGCGCCGCCCGAACTTGCGGCGCTGATCCTGAAAGCGCTCTCGAAGAAGGTCGACGAGCGGTATCAGTCCTGCCAGGCGCTCTGGGAGGATCTGGAAATCGTCAGGCAGCAATATCCGCTGACCGCGCCGCGCACCGCGGCGAACGCCAACCTGGTCCTCGCCGCACAGCCGATTCCGATGAACGCCGTCGCCGCTCAAGCAGCCCTCCTGGCGGACCCGTCGGTGCCCGCCGAAGAGGAAGCTCCGTCGACCGACGACACCGTCGACCTTCCGGTCGGCGAGATCAGCACCGACGACACGGTCACGCTGGAACCGGTTGCGACCTGGGTCCAGCGCGTGACCGGTCGAATCGATTCAGCCGTGTCCGGCGCGTTCGCGCGGGTCAAGCGTCCCGCGGCGCAGAACCCACCCACCCCCACCGGGGTACGTAAGAGGTAAATGTGCCCAGATTGGTAGTGTTTCGCGGCGACGCTGTCGAAAGCGAGATCCGTCTGACGGGAAGCCCGGTCCGGCTGGGACGGCACGCCCGCAACGATGTCGTCCTGGACGATTCCCTGAACGGCGTCTCCCGGTTTCACGCCGAGATCCGCCCCGAAGGGAACTCCTACGTCATCGTCGACTTGAACAGCCGGAACGGCGTGTGGATCAACGGCCGGAGGATCAAGGACAAGGCGCCGCTCTCACTCGGCGTGCCTGCGACCGTCGGCGCCTTCGAGCTGGCGCTCGAAGACGATGCGTCCGGAACGTTCGATGGCCGGCCCGCGTACCCGAAGACGATCGTGAGCTCCGCCGCGGTCAGCGACACGGTGAAACCCGCGCGTCCACCTGCGCCGGCGCGCCAGGGACCGACGTTCTCCCCACAGACGCGACAGATTCTCCTCTGGTCCGGAGCGGCTGCCGCGATCCTGCTGATTTGCCTCGTCACCTTCTTCGTCGTCCGGGGAAGGAGCCGCCGCGCGCAGGAAGTCGCCGTCGTCCAACCGCCGGTGACCACTCCAGCCGTGCCGGTCGAGCAGCCGCCTCCGCCGCCGCCCGAAGATCCGACCAAGGCGCTCAACGAGCAGGATCTGATTGCGGCGCGCGATCAGATGGCGGCGAAGGACTACGCGGGTGCGCGCGATCATCTGCAGGCGGTCCTCGAGCGCGATCCGGAAAACGCCGCGGCGCTCGAATTGAAGAAACAGGCCGAAGACACGATCGCGGCGGAGGCTGCCGCGAAGGTGGCGAAGAAAGTCCCGGTGAAGCCGGAGGCGCCACCGGAGCCTGAGACACCGGGCATCGCTCGAAAGGCCGGCGAGGGATACGCGGAGTACAGCGCGCGCGTCCGGGGGGTGCAATCGAACCTCGCAGAGGGGAAGACGGCTCTCGAGAAGCAGGAATTCCCCGTCGCGCTCGCCCGCTTCCGATTGGTCGATCGAGACGCGCCGAAGTTCCAGGGAGTGGACGCGCTGATCGCGGACGCGCTCGCGAAGCAGCAGAAGGCGGTGGACGTGGCCATCGACAGCGGCCAGCAGAACGAGACGGCGAACAAGATCCTCGAGGCCAGACGCTGGTACGACGTCGCCCTGCAGCGCGACCCCGCGTCGGTGGTCGCCCGCGAGAAGCGCGCCGCGGTCGTGCTGAAGATGAATGCCGCCGCCGAAGCGCTCTACAACCAGGCGACCTATGCCCAGAAGTCCGGAAACGTCGCCAAGGCCAACGACCTGTTCAAACAGATCATCGACAGCACGATGCCGGGTGATGAGTTCCGCGAGAAGGCCACGAAACAAATGGAGGCACTCAAGCGATGAGCCGACTATCGCTACGCAGGCGACGCGCTTTCTCCGGATTGCTGATGGCGGCGCTGTGCCTCCTTTCAACGGGGGTAGCCGCCGAGCAGATCTGGAAGCTTGGGATGGGCGACAAGAGCACCAAGTACCAGGGGTTCAAGGATCCCGGCGGCCGCTTCGAGATCGAGTACCCCGCAAAAGACTGGAAGCTGCTGCCGAGCGGCGGATCGAGTCTGGCGGTCTTCGCGAGAAACGATGGGCCGACGCTGTTCATCGACCACGTCAGGCTGGTCGAGGCGCTGACGCCGGCTGAGCTCGTCGGTATGCCCGCCGTCGAACTCAGTACGCTCAAGGAACAGCAGCCCAAGGGACGCGACTTCAAGTCGGACATGGTCGACAGCAAAGCGGGCCGCGGGGTCCTGATCCGGTACTCGCGGGACAGCGCCACCGGCACCGGGCCGGAAACGGTCGTTCAGTACTCGATCGCCGTCGGCCTGGAGCTGTTTCGGCTCAACGGGGTCATGCCCGACAAACAGGTCGCCAAGTTCGAGCCGGTCATCGCGTATATGATCCAGTCGTTCAAGGCACCAGCGGCTGCGTCCAGCTCGAAACATTGACGTGCTGGGCGTGCGCCGCTCGGCTGCGTTCCCCGTCATCTAGACGGACGTCCTCTCAATACAGATGAGCGTAACCGGGAACACACCCCGTTCGCTCGCCATTCCGCCGCTGAGCGTGCGCACGGAAGACGGGCGCACGTTTCGTTTCTCGCGGCCGTTCCACATCGGGCGCGAGCAGGGCTGCGACGTGCGGATCGAAGACGGCCACGTCAGCCGGAAGCACGTCATGGTGTCGTTCGGCAACGGCATGTGGCGGGTCCGCGACCAGCGGAGCGGCAACGGTTTGTTCGTCGACGGCGAGCGCGTCGACACCGCGTCGATCGAATCGGGTCTGACGATTCAGCTCGGTGCGGACGGTCCGCTCGTGACGATGGAACTGGAAGGGCGCGCCAAGCCGGCGCCGCCGGCCCCGCCGCCGCCGCAACCCGGTGCCGGCGGCGAAACCCGGATCTACGCCGAGAAGTACTTCGGCACGACGGTCGACGACGATGCGGTCGGCGGCCGGACGATGATGATCCGCAAGGCTTACCAGCAGGTCCAGAAGAAACAGAAGCGCACCTACCAGGCCATCGTCGCGGTGTTGGCGGTGGCGGCCCTCGCCGCCGGCGGCTACGCCTATTACCAGCGGATCCAGCTGGCGCGGCAGCAGGCGATCGCGCTCGACTTGTTCTACACGATGAAATCGCTGGACGTGGACATCGCCAACTCCGAGCGGCGGCTGTTGGCGTCGGGCGGGACGCAGGGCCAGGACGTCGTCAAGAGCTATCTGGCACGGCGCCGCCAGATGGAAACCAACTATGACCAGTTCATCTCCAATCTCAATGTGTACAACCACACCCTGACGCCGCAGGAGAAGCTCATCCTGCGCGTGACGCGCTTGTTCGGTGAGTGCGAGACGGCCGCGCCACCGGAGTACCTGGCGGAAGTCGGCAACTACATCCGCAGCTGGCAGAAAACCGGAAGCTTCGCGGCGTCGGTCAAGCGCGCGCGCGAAATGGGTTACACCAAGCGCATCGCCGAGGAGTTCCAGAAGCAGGACCTGCCGTCGCAGTTCTTCTATCTCGCGATGGTGGAAAGCGGGTTCAACGAGGTCGCGAGCGGTCCGCCGACGCGGTGGGGCTACGCCAAGGGCATGTGGCAGTTCATTCCGGACACGGCAAAGACCTACGGCCTCACGGTCGGGCCGCTGGTAGCCTACCCACGGCCCGACCCGGGCGACGACCGGCACAAATGGGAGAAGGCCACGCGGGCCGCCGCGGCGTACATCAAGGACATCTACTCGACCGACGCGCAGGCCTCGGGCCTGCTGGTGATGGCGTCCTACAACTGGGGCGAGCAGCGGGTCATCAGGATGTTGCGCACCATGCCGCAGAATCCACGGGAGCGCAACTTCTGGAAGGTGCTCGACAAGCATCGCGAGCAGGTGCCGCCGGAGACCTACAACTACGTGATGCGGATCGTGTCCGCGGCGGTGATTGGGGAAAATCCGAAGCTGTTCGGCTTTGACTTCGACAGCCCGCTGGCGGCCACGGAGATCCCGTAGCCGCGGCGGTCACGAAACTCGAGGGCCTATTGTCGGGTCGCGGTGAAGCCGCACGGGCAGGCGGTAAAACCGCTGACCGTCCCGCTCCAGGTCGACAGCGTATCGTTCAGCGTGCCGACGTAGGTGAGCGCGTAGGGCGCGGGCTGGGCAGCCGCGAAGGTCACGCTGATCGACAGCGTTCGCGGATTGGCGACGCTGCCGGTGCCGGAGGCGAACCCGTCCGACGTCTCGTTGACCGTCGCCGTGACCTCACCCTTGTTCTGGACGATGTCGATGTTCTCGGGCTTGAGCGCGATGCCCTGGAAGCTCACGTTCCAGCGTCCGGTCACGCTGCCGATCGACACGGGCAACGTCGCCACCGCTGAAATCGCCTTGCTGTCGGTCACCGTCGCCGTCGCGGTGAAGCTTCCCGGCGCGTCGTAGGGGTGTGCCGCGACGAGTCCGGCCCCTGCTCCGCCGTCGCCGAAATTCCACGCCACGGTATACGGCGGCACGCCGCCGGACGGGTTCAGCCGGAACTGGAATACCGTCGCCGACGCCAGACCCGTTCCGGCCGGGGCCGTGGTGATGGGCCCGGGAACCAGCAGCGGCGTCGCCGTCGTCGTGGTGGTGCTCGTGGTCTGGGTCACGGTGACGGTCCCCTCGGTCTGAAGCGGGGATCCCGTACAGGCGACGAGCCCAGTCGCGAGCAGGAGTGCGATCGGCAGCAGGTTGCGCACAGACATTGTGACTTGCGACGGTTACCTAAAAGGTTATGTCGATGCCCGCCAACGGAGTAACGCGTGCATGCATGCCGTCGTTCTTCATGGCGATGAGCGCGCTCAGCGAAAGCAGCATCTTGCCTTTGAGATTCACCTTCAGGCCGGGCGCGAGATTAATCCGCGCGAGTCCTTCCGGCAACGCGACGAGCGACGAAGACGAAGTGGCGCCGGCCGCGGGCGACGGATCGGCCTGGAACGCCAGTTTGCCGCCGCCGAAAATCTGTCCGCCGACCACGTCGAGCAACAGGGTGGCCTTTGGCGCGGCCTCGAACTCGAATCCCGCGGCGTACTGCAGCTGGTTACGCGCCTCGACCGTCGTGCCGCCGGCGGTGGCATCCGACACGACCTTGACGCTGTCGCTCCAGAATTCGTAGCCGACATTCGCATGCGGGCGGAACCGAGCCTGCCCGCCCGACGCGATGAACGAGACCATGGTGCGAGTCACACCCATTCCGCGGAGGCTGTCGGTCGAACCCGTCGGAAATCGCAGCGTGGCCATGACCGCCAGACCGCCGGGGTCCGGCTGGCCGTCGCCGAAGGAATGGAAGCGATATTTGACGAGGCCCGCGATGTCGCCGAGTCCTGAACCCTGGTCACTGCCGGTCGCGTAGGTGAGGATGTCTCCCCTGCCATTCGCGAGGGATGTGGAGCCATTCACCTTGACGGTGACCAGCGGCATGTCCACGCCGATGTCGAGTTTGTCGCTGACGCCCATCCTGCCGGCGATGAGGATGGTGGTCGCGGTCTCCGTGAAGTTGATCGTCCCCGAGCGCGAGTCGAGCGGCGAGGGGGCGGTCACGGAACGGACCTGCATCCCGCTCAACTTCTCACCGCCGAGGCGCGTAAAACTGGAATTCATGAAGCTGACGCCGACGTTGACGCCGCCTTCGCCGGTGGTCAAGGCCCGCTCAGCGAACGACGGCCCGAACGTCGTGGCGGTGCGCACCTGAAGCCCTGTGCTCGGATCCAGCTTGATGGTGAACCCGCTCGACGAGGCAGCCAGCGGCATCGTCCCGACTTCGAGAATCGTGTCGAAGTTCAGGGCGTCTCCCGTGTGCGGGGCGGCGATCGGCTTGACCATCCCAGACACGGTGCCGGCGATCGTCAGCTCTCCGGTGGTGGTCGTGGTGCCTTGGATGGGGGGTGCACTTTGTGCCGACGCCGGAATGGAGCACAGGAGCGCCAATACGGCCGCCAGCAAAACCGGCATGCGCAGCGAAGAGCCCGTAGTCGTCAGCATTCGTCGAGGGAGATTTATCGCATTGATGGCGTGGCAAGTCAAGGGTTGGCGCGACAAAACACTTCGTAAAGGATGATAAGGCCGGGCCAGGAGGTCTCAACGCTCGGACGCTGGCGCCTTCAACCGATATAGGGCGTACCGCTGATTTCCTTTCCACTGCTCGCGAATCACGTCGCCGGCCCGATGCTGCTATTTGGGAGGGGCGGGCGTGAACTTGGCGTCGGCAATCTGCCAGGGGTCCCGGGGACCCGATCGCACCAGCGTCAGGTCCGCAATCAGCTCGTTGACCTGCGGCTTCTCCGTGAGGATCGTGTGGTGGTAGACGATTTTCAGGGGAGCCTTGATCTTGGCCTTGCCCGCCGGCGCATCCAGCGACCCGAACACCGCCTCGCCGAACGTGCACTGCACCGAGGTGTATTTGGACTTGTTCAGTTGCTGGGTGAGCGCGTTCATGTTGACCTTGGGATAGATCTTCTGCACGCCTGCCGGATCCAGGGCTTCTTCCGCCGCGCAGTAGTCCTTCAGCATCTCCAGAATCTTGCCCTTGGCGAACTCCTCGTCGGTCGGCGGCGCAACCACCGGCTTCTGGGGCAACGATGGATCGACGACGGGCCCCCGCCCCTCCCTGGAGGCGGATGAGGGCGGCACCGCCGGCGGGACGACCGCGACGGGCGGCCCGGCCGGCTGCGCCGGCTGCGGCGTCACCTCTCCCCCGCCTCTTCGACCCGGGCCGGGGGGCGTCGGTTTGATCGGCGGCTGCTTCGACACGATGTCGGTCGGCGAAAACGTCGCGCCGCAGGTCCGCGGCGCCGTCATCTGGGTGTGTCCCAGCGGGACGCAGTCGCCGGTGAACCCCATGAACGTGAAGCCGGCATCGGCGGTCGGGTGCAGTTCCACCGGGACCCCTTCGGGGTGGTTGGCCGAGCAGACCGTCCCTTTGGTACCGCACAGGATGTCGACGCCTTCGAGGGTGCCGCCGGTCGGCGGCGTGATCGTCAGCGTCTGGGTGGCTCCAACATTTGGCGCCCCCGTGGTCGGACTGTTCTGCGCGAAGGTCGCGCCGCAGGTGCGCGGCGTGCTCATGATGGTCCGGCCTCCCGGCGCGCAGTCGCCGGTGTAGCCCGCGAAGGTAAAGCCGGCATCGGGTTCGGGCGTCAATTCGATCACGTCGCCCTTGGGCCGGGTGGCGGTGCAGTCCGCGCCCCGCGTGCCGCAATGGATGCCTGCCGCCGACAGGGTGCCGCCCGTCGGCTTGGTGATCGTCAACAGTTGGCTTCCGCCACCCGACGTTGCGAAATAGATCACCAGACCGATCAGGACCACGAGGAGCGGCACGGCAACCGCCAACGCCGTCCACCGGTGCCGCATCAGGAACGCCGCGGGCGACTCTCCGGCGCGCGCCTTCCGCTTCTCCGGCGGCCGGACCTGCGCTTTCGTCTTCGCGTCTTCCTTGGCCCCGCCGCCCAGCATGGCCTGGAACCGATTCGGCTTCTGCCTGGGTGCGGCCGGCGGCTTCCCCGCGCCGGGGGTGACGATGATGGTCGGCGCGGACGAGAACGCCGACGTGGCGTCGCCCTGCGACGAGCTCACCGCGGTCCTGCCGCCGAACGTGCCCATGCCACCGATCGCGGTGGCTCCCGCGTTCCCGCCGACGGCGGTGCCGCCGACCGCAGTCCCGCCGACCGCAGTCCCGCCAACCGCTGTGCCGCCCACCGCGGTTCCGCCTGCCGCCGTCGCCTGCGTGGCCCCTCTCGACGCGGCCTGCGTCGCCGCGGCGGGGCTTCGCTGCTCGAGGCCCGCGAGAAAGGCACGCGCCGCCGCGTGCGACGGATCTTCCGCGAGCGCCTCGACCGCGAATCGTCTGGCCGCGTCGCGCGCGTTGCTCCGGTGCGCCTCGAGCGCACGCTGGTACGCGGCTTCGGCTCTCACCGCCCGCGATTTCCCGCCGGCGCTCTGCAGGGGCGGCGGCGTCGGTCGCGCCGGCTCGGGCGGGCTGTCGGTGCCGAGCCTGGCGCAGACTTTTTCCAGCGCCTTCTCGAACGTCGCGGCATCCTGATAGCGCTTGTTGGGATCCTTCTTCAGCGCGCGCTGGATGATCTCGTCGATCTCGGGATCGATGCCGGGCACGAGCGACGCCAGCGGCGCCGGCTTTCCCGCGAGCACGCGGCGTTCGACCTGGATCGTATCGGCGCCGGCAAAGGCCTCGCTGTAGGCGAGCAGCTCGTAGCACACCGCGCCGACGGCGAAGATGTCGCTGCGGTGATCGATCTCACCCGCCTCGAACTGCTCGGGCGACATGTAGCCCGGCGTCCCGATCATCATGTTGACCTGGGTCAGCGGGCCGAAGCGGGTGCGGTTGTCTCCGGTGACGCGCGCAATCCCGAAGTCGAGGATCTTCAGGTGCCCCTGCTGATCGACCATCAGGTTGGCGGGCTTGATGTCGCGGTGGATGATGGCGGCGTTGTGGGCCTGCGCCAGGCCGGCGCACAGCTCCATCATCAGCTTGAGCTTCTGCGAGATCGAGAGCGGCGCCCGCCGCTTGATGATCTCGGAGAGCGTTTCGCCGCGCACGTACTCCATCACGATGAACGGCGCGTCGTCGTACTCGCCGGTGTCGTAGATGTTGACGATGTTGGGATGGTTCAGCGCGGCCAGGGCGCGGGCTTCACGGGCGAAGCGTTCGCGGAGCTCGGTGGAATCCAGCGTCGCGTTCAGCAGCTTGAGGGCGACGAAGCGGCCGGTATTGGGGTCGTGGGCCAGATAGAGGTCGCCCATGCCGCCCCGGCCGATGAGGCTCTTGATTTCGTAGCGGCCGATTTGAGACGGCAAGGCTGGCATCGGGATTACCCTCAGGATCGTAGCATGGTGGGCCGCCGGCCCGCGCCGCGTTCACACAATGGCGTGATTGACAAGGCTATAACCGCCCGATACTCTGAGCCGGTCTTCCGGGTCCGGCGGTCTCCGGAGCAACGCGATGCAGAAATGGAGCCTCCTCCCATGAACGGACGCGACGGCGTGCAGTCGCTCCTGGTGCTCAGAAAGCTCACGCGCGCCATTACCGACGTCGTGCGCGTGCAGATGACCGAGTACCTGAAGACGCTGACGCCGCTGCTGCGGCCCAAGGCGGTGCTCGGAGACTACGTCCAGGGCGGCTTGAAGGAACCGAGCCGCAAGTCGGACAAGGCCTTCGCGGATCTGACGGCGCTCTACGAGGCCGTCGCCACGGCCAAGCCGTACAACCTGCCGCGTGAGCTGACTCCCCCGTTGAGCTTCGCGAGCTCCACGCTTGAAATCACGCCGCTCGACTACTTCCACATGGCGCAGTCGGGAAGCGACACCCGGAAGATCAAGGTGCGCTGCCCGCTGACCTGGGTGCTGACCTACACCGATTTTCCACCGACCCGTCTGCAGGAGCTGCTGGACACGAAGGCGCGCTCGGTCGAAGAGCTGCAGCGATTCGTTCTCAGTTACCTGGTGATGCATCTCGCCGCCACCAGCGATCCGGCGCTGCGGATGGTGTTCGAGGCGCTCCACTTCCCGCTCACCACCAGCAAGTCGCCGCAATTCGGCGACCTGCCGATTACCCAGATCGGCATCGGCATCTCGACGACGCGTCCCTCCGACGAGCTCGTGATCCAGAGCGCCGAGCTGACCGGCATGGACGCGTTCGAAGAGGTCGTCAAGGTCGAGGAGATCGCCGGACTGGGCGATCCGCTCAAGGCCCGCCTTCTCCAGCTCGCCCGCGACCAGGCGCCCGAGCTGGTCTGAATCGTCGCTCCTGGCCAACCCGCAGGTTCCCTGCACGGAGACGCCCGATGCCATATTTGACAGCCGGAAACACGAGTTTTCGCGATGCCGTCTATCGAACCGTCGGGTTCCAGACGGCGGAGCTCAAGACCGTCGTGAAGGCGGTCGCCGACTATCAGGCGATCCCGAACGTTCATCAGTTCCGTTCCTTGACCGAGGCGCTCGACGCCTGGCGCGTGTCGAACCCCAATGAGTATCGCAACCGCTTGTCCGGCATCCAACCGCAATTCGACAACGAGCTCGCGCAGCAAGGGGCGTTGTATGTGCCGGCGACACCGAACAACAACATGGCGTGGGTGAAGGCGGTTTCGAACCAGCTCGAACCGTTCAAGCAATATGCCGTGGGTGACATCCTGGCGTATCGAGACAACGCCAACCAGGGCACGCTCCAGGCGTGCCTGGCGAGGTATCTTGACTTTGCCCAATCGAAGGTTCCCCCCGCCAGGCGCAGCGCAATGAAACCGGCGCCGTTCCAGGTGAGCACGCAATGGAACGCCAACCGCGCCCGCATGTTCTGGGAGTTCACCGCCTACGCGCTTCCGCGGACCGTGCGCTACAACACCGGCGTCCCGAATCCCACGATCGATCCGTCGGGTGCGTGTACGACGCAGTCCATCGGCTGCGCGATCTGCACGGAATTCGCCTTTGCCGCCGCGCACGTGCTCACCAACGGACGGGTCGGCGGCCCGAAAGTCGAAGTCGTGAGCTGGAGCGGCGGCGGATCCGCGGCCCACGTCTATTGCCTCGTCGGTCGAGCGCCGGGCCTCACCGGCAAGAAGTTGTCGGCCCGCAGTACTTGGGGAGCCGATTGCGTCGTCGTGGACACCTGGTTGGCCGCGCTGGGACACAAAGTCGCCTATTGGGCTGGAAACAGCGAATACCCGTTTCCCTATTTTCTGGACGGACCGGTCAGCCTCGTCATGGAGACATAGGGGCGAGTTTATCGACCGTCGCTCGTCCCAATCAGCGCGCCTGAGGACGGAAGAACCAGAACGTCCCTCGCACGGTGATCGTGGTCCTGCGGTTGCCGCTGGTCGTCGTACCGCCCGTGAAGTACAACTGGTTTCGGCTGACGGCGGATCCTTCAGGAGCGTTCTGCTCCAGCACCGTGACCGCGCCGTTGCCGTCCACGCTGGCCACGATGGCGGTGTGGTGCGGCCGCTCTCCCTCGACCTCGTCGGTAACGGTGGCGCTGCCGGTGTCGGTCACGACTACGCTGCGGAAGCTGTAATCGCGAAACTGAATCACGTCGCCCGGCTGCAGGTCGGTCAGCGACACCGGCGTGCCCCACGTATAGTCGGCGTCCGGCGTGACGGTGCCGTAGTCGGCGGCGCTCTGCGCGTGGGCGCCCCGGAGCGCGCCGTCGACCAGGGTGAAGCACTGGCCGTTGCCGACGCGCGTGCTGAGCCGGCGGCGCGCGTAGCTGACGATCTGGTCGGCCATGCTGGGCGCGCTCTGCTTGGCGGTGCCGCCCTTGGCGTCGAGGCCGATCGGGGCCGGCGTCGGCGAGCCGATCCGCGCCGACGTCCCATCATCGATCGGTTCGGCGGTGTCGAGATCGACGCCGGCCGGCGCCTTACCATTGCCCATTGGTTACCCCTGCGAGAACAGCCACGCGCTGACGCCGGCAAAGATAACACCGATGAGCAGCCATGTTTTCGTTTGTGGGTGCCGGATCCCGCCGCCGCGCCAGAGGCGCATCAGAACTGCGGCCAGGAACCCGGCGGCGAGCACGCCCAACACATATTTCGCGGCCATCGCGTCCTTTCAGAGGCGTTTTCAGGAGGCGGAACGCCAGGAACAGGTCCGTCACACCGTCCTCGTCCGACCTTGATCCTGCCCCAAGATGCGACCATAATCAGCGCCAAGCACTAGATTGCCAGCGTCGTCGGATTTCGGCCCGCCTGACAGGCCGCCGGCAACTTCGAAACGCTCGAGAACGTCACATCACTAGAGAGAACGACATGGCACAGGGCACCCGCAAACTTACGACGCCCGAGCGACGCGCTGGCCGCGACCAGACCTCAACCGCCGTCGTCGACGACGTATTCTCCGACCTTGTCGTGGGACGGGACGTCCAAGGGCGTGACCAAATCACGACCGGCATCGTCGAGGACATCTCCCCCGACGGCGTCGCCAGAGTCGTTCTCAGTGGCGCCGCCGCATCGTGCGAAGCATCGAGCCTGTTGAAATTTGCCTCGCCGGCTGCGGCCGCGGAGGCCCTCCTCGGCCGCTCGGTGCTCGTACTGCTCAATGCGGCCGTCCAACCCGTCATCCTGGGAACCGTAACGCAGCGGTTGTGGGACACGCCAGAGAAAGACGAGGCCTCCGAGGCTGAGGTCAAGTTACCGGCGGACAACCCTCTGTCGGTTCAACTCGATAAGAAGTGTATCGACCTCGAGGCCTCCCAGGAGATTCGCCTGACCTGTGGCAAGAGTTCGTTCGTGATGCGTCGAGATGGGACGGTCATCGTTCGCGGCGTCAAGATCGTGAGCCGAGCGTCTGAATCCAACAAGATTCGAGGCGGGACCGTCAGCGTCAACTAACCGGAGGTCGGGATGTCGGTTACGGTCGGAGTCAATTTCCTGTCGGTCGTTCACGCGAGCAGCAGCGGCACCACGATCGCGTTTCCCGACGTGTGCAAGACCCCCTCGCCCGCCGGACCGATCCCGATTCCGTACCCGAACATCGCCAAGTCTTCCGATACCGCCTCCGGCACCACGAAAGTGAAATGCGACGGCAACCCGGTTTGTGTCAAAGACTCGAATTTCAGCATGAGCACCGGCGACGAAGCCGGCAGCGCCGGTGGCGGCGTCGCGTCCAACAAGATCAAGGGCAAGGCCGAGTTCGTCATGTTCTCGACTGATGTGAAGTTCGAGGGCAAGAACGTCTGTCGTGCATTCGACATCATGCTGCACAACGACAAGAATACGCCACCCTTCCCGCTGTTGCAGGGGCCGGTAACCTCGATGGCGAAGGACGAGTCCGTCTGCCTCATCTGCGACAAGAAGCTCTGATTGAGTTGAAGCGAACTTGGGACATCCTGCCATCGATAACGGCACTCCATTCTCGCTAGAGCCGATTTTCATCGCGGACGAAGATCTTCGCCCTGTTGTCGTCACGGTGATCAAAGCGACCTTCAGCTTCGATCTGCGCGGTGCCGTGTGGCTCGCCGATGAGCAAATCCCGGTGAGTCTGGCCGGCGAACCCACCACCGACGGCTCGGTATCCAGTTACAAGTACGAACCTGAGATTGCGTTGTTCAAGCCTGCCACCGACGTCGTGCTGATCGGTCATGCGCAACCGCCTGGTCGCGGCGCCACGCAGGTCGATGTCGGCCTCAAGGTGGGGCCGGTGCAGAAGCTCGTCAGGGTTTTCGGAGATCGATATTGGGTGATGACGGATCACGAAGTCCGGATGTCACGGACCGCTGAATTGGGGCGGGTTCCGTTGACCTGGGAAAACGCCTTCGGCGGGCGTGACCAGGCCCGATCGACGCCTGAGTGTGCGCTGCTCGAGCCGCGCAATCCGGTCGGCACCGGGTTCGGCAAACCCTTGTTGAAAGATGGCGATCATCTCAGGCTGCCAAACATCGAAGATCCGAAGCAGTTGATCAGCGAGTACGGGGCGGTCGTGGCGCCGTCAGGCTTTGGCTTCACCTCGCCGAACTGGCAGCCGCGTGCCGCCTTTGCCGGCACCTACGACGAGCGATGGGACAAGACCCGGAAGCCGATGCTGCCGGTGGATTTCGATCGCCGCTTTTTCAATGCCGGAGCGCCTGGCTTGGTCGCGCCTGGTTATCTGCGAGGGGACGAGGAGGTAGTGGTGCTTAACGCCACGGCGGTTCCTCGGCTGGATTTTCGTCTGCCCGCGGTGCCGCCGCCGGTGTGCCGGGTCGTCATGCACGACCGCTCGGACACGCAATTGGCTACACAACTCGACACCGTCATCGTCGACACGGACAAAGAGCAGTTGATCCTGCTGTGGCGCGCCTTGGTTGCAGGCGGTCCGCACGATGTGACCACGATCGCGGTCGCGCTCCCGAGCTGAGCCATGCCGACATCGACACGGCAGTTCAACATCGAGCTCTATCGCGAGCACCTCGACGAAGCGTCTTTCCTCTTTCAGCAGCGCCTCGCCTACCTGCACGACCCGGAGGTCAACTGGCCGGATCTCGCAAACTGGGAGGCGCGATTCGAGACGCACATCGATGCGCTGGTCGTCGGTGACGATCTGGCGTTGGACGTCTGCCGACGAGGTGCCGCCGAAGGCGACGCCGGCGAAAAGCACGCAGCCTTACTCGTCTTCTGTCGCCAACGGAGCAAAGACGAAGCGTTTGCGATGCTAGAGGCGTTGGACCCGGGCGATGAGGCGATCGTCCGCGCTGTCTCGCACGCGTTACGCTCTGAAGGCCCGGCGGGCTGGCGGGACGATCTGGTAAAGATGTTCGAAAGCGACCGAGCGCATCTCACACATGTGTTGGCGCATGTCATCGGATACCGGCGCCTGTCGTGCGAAGAGCAGCTTCTGCATAAGCTCGCCGCCAAGCCACAGTTCGGAACAGCCGAAATCGCGTGGGCGTTGGGACGGGTCGGCACGCGGAAATCGATTCCAGCGCTCTGGATGCTTCTCGACAGCGATCACGAGCCGACGATCGACGCCGCTGCGATTGCGTTACTCCGCCTCGGGGATGAGCGGGTGGTAGAGCGGGCGATGCAAGAGGCCCCAGACCGCGCGTGGGCGCGCCGCGCGCTCGGGGTAGGGGGCGGGCCAAAGGCGGTCCGACTGCTCCTCGACATTCTGAAGACAGACGCACTCGACGCGAATGGAGTACTGGCTCTCGGCATGTTGGGCGACCTGGCCGCCGTGATCCCGCTGGTCGACCTCCTGGAGGACGATACGGTCGGGGCCAGTGCCGCGGTGGCACTGAACACCATCACCGGCGCTGGTCGTTACGGCAGGACGTTCGTACCCGACACGTTCGACGCCGACGAGCTCTCAGACGAGGAGCGGGAGGCGTACGAGCGGGACGGCACAGTGCCGACGCGCCAGGGGGAACCGTACGGTAACTGGGAGCGCGGGCCCGCTCGGGATCAGGCGGGCTGGAGAAAATGGCTCGACGAGAACAAGCAGAACTTCAGGCGAGGCTATCGGTGGCGCATGGGCCGTTTGTACGGACCGTCCGCACTGTATGAGTGTCTTTGTTGTTCGACCAGTCCGTACGCGATCCGGGCGGCCAGTTACGAGGAATTGGTGGTCAGATACGCAATGGACGTTCCATTCGAGGTTGAACTGCCGGTCAAACATCAATCACGATTTCTGCAGCAAATTGCGCAATGGGGAGCGGCGAAGGACGCTCAGTCCACCCCTGGTCATTGGTATTTCGCGACTCAGCGGCGATCCTGAATCAGCGGGCCGACTGAAGCAGAATGGCCGATACCTGACCGCGGTCGCCAATCGACAACACGAGCGCACGATCGCCGACCGAATATCCTTTGACGAACGCCCGCGCGCCCAGGCAGAGCGCCGCGACGGCGCTGGCAGCCCCAATTTCTCCAAAACTAACGCAGGGATACTCGAGAGTCGAGTGATCGAGATTCATCAGCCCCTGCAGCTGCGTCAAGGCAACGCCCCAGGCCACGGCTTTCCACTCCTCGCCATTGAGGTCGAGAAAAACCGTGCCCTCAAAGGAGTCGCCGTTCAATTGCTCGATTACTGTCCCGACAACGGTCGCGAGATTCCTTCCGACGCTGACCGCCATCGCCCGCCGCGCGGCTGACACGTCCTCATCATCGAGCGGCTGTGACGCGTCGAGCACAGCGACCGCAACGATTCGGCACTGCGCGCCGCATTTGGACGAGGACGTGGCGCTCGGCTCGAGCAGGATTGCGGCACCCGCCTCTCCAGGGATCAGTCCAGTCGGCCTCTCGGCCGACTTCACGCGTCCCTCGTCCAGCAGAAGACGCAGCGCCATGTCATCCAGGTAGGAGTCGGTGGCGAGCAACACCAGGCGTTCAACACCGGCCTCCTGAGCCAATTGATCAATCCGGCTCAGGGCAGTGGCGGCGCCGACATGGCCCAAGGGCACTTGACCACCCGGAAAGACGGCGAGAGCTACTCCAGACACGTCGGAGAGACGCTCCGCGCATGCGATCTGTAGAATCTCGGCAACCTCTTCTTCGGGCCACATGAATCGCTCGACCGTGATCTCTGGCAAGCACCAGACGAGGCCCGTCCTTTGCCAGAATCCCCGATCCTCGATTGCCGGAAGGCCGCCGTATCGAATGAGATCCACGAGGGCTGCCTCGCCCAGGCGAACGAAACCTCCGGTTGCAGCGAAGCCTTCTGTGATGCCCACGATCGGTGCGCCAATCACAGGAACTTCGAGGACGTCCGGATCAAACGCAGTGAATCCAGTGATCGGCGTCAGTCGAGAGATTCCGGCGCGAGCGGCGGCGCACACAGTCCGCGCGTCACGACCCAGGTTCGTGACCATCCCGAGACTGGTGACAGCGTCAAGTCGCATGCCGGAGCCGGACCTCATTCGCGGAGGGACGAGAACCCTGATGGACTCTGCCAGGCATCTGCGGACGGAAAAGCGATCCGGTGGAAGCGGCGCGCCAGGCTCGGCGCGAGTCGGTATTCCGGTTCGATCCTCAACCCCACGCGCTGCGCGAACTCGAGCCACGCCAGAACCTGGGTACTAACGTGACACGTGGTCGACGCCTCGTCCGGGTCAAGCATGTCAGCCTCGCGGAGCCGCTCCCATTCTGCGAGTTTGGCGTCAATCGCGTTAGAGACCGCCTCATTGAAGCCCGCTTGGTCGGCTTCGACGAGCGCCCGGCATACGCCGAGTCGAACATCGGGATTGGCCGCTGCGTATCCTTCCCATTCCTGCAGCATGGGCTGGAGTTCTGCCGCACTGGCATCCAGATAGAACCGTCTCATGAGTAGAGAGACGTAGATGAAGTCTTCCTCATACTCCTTGCCGGCATTGATCGTATGCGGCGACAGCCTGGACATCGCCCGCGCGCCGTCCTCGTCGCGGCAGGCCACTGCGTCGAAGAAGGCTTCCGCCTCGGAGGTGACCTTCTCGTCTTCCCCGGCCAGATTCAAGAAATGGAGGAATGCGCGGCTGCTGTGAAACAAGTTCGCGTAAAAATCGAGCGGATCGCCGGAGACGAGCAGGATTCCCGCCGCGATCCTTCGGTAGAGATTTGACACGTGCACGTAGTGCATGCGCACAGGCCTCTCCCGCAACACCTCTGGGACAATCACTTCAAGCTGGACGCCGGAATTCTTGATCGCAAGCGGCGCATAGTTTGGCTGCATCGCGCCTCAACCGATCGTAACTTCAAAATAGTCCAGATAGTGCCTGTTGGTATTTGGCGGTGACAACTTTCGAAGCTCTGTCGCGATCCTTTGACTGATGATGTAGGCCTCCGGATCCTCCTTCGGCCTGAATAGATCTGGCGCCTTCTTCAGTTTCTTCGGATCGAGCACCATTTTTTCAACATGCACCACGTCACCATCGTCCCATTCGATGGTGGATTTCTTCAAATCGAGCACGTCATGAGTGCCCAACGGATTCACGATGAAGTATTCGGCCGAAGCGAGCCTGCGTTTGTGGTTGAAGATCGCCAGTGGAATGTACTCGGCGTCACCGCGGTTGACACGCTCGAGGATCTCCTTCACGCGCTTGTGCACGATGAGAAACCCTTCCGTGTTGGACACGAAATCCGCCAACTCCCTCCCGCCGAATTTCGGCGACATGAACACACGGGCGTCGGCGGGGTAAAGATGTGCGGCCGGCTCGCCGCGAGTGGGGTTGGCGGCGGCCACTCTTTCGAGACCTGTGCCGCTCGGCAATTCGTCGATCATGCAGAACTGCCGTTCCTCCGCGCTGCCGACATCCAAAAGACCGTATAGCATTGTCGTACTCAACGTTCGACTCCTAGAGGCCTGCTGCTTTCGCATTCGCGTCGAGTGAAAATCCAGGTTTGGAGGGGAGAATCCATTTCAGCAATCGCTTCGACAGGTTTTCAAGTTTTTTCTTCGACAGTTGTGCCTTTGGAGTCTTGTGCTCGGGTTTCCTCGCCCTGCTTGCCTTGTCGATCGCGTCCTGGCAGATCTTTGCGTAATCCTTAACGATCGAGTTCAGCCCCCGTTTGGCATCAAGGACCATGTCGTTGTAGACCTGATGGTTCCCGATGGCCTTGGCGACGCCGCCATCTGTGTGATCCAGTTGAAGGTGCCGCGGAATCTTGAGAACGTTCGCCACCTCCCTGTCCTGCGGCAACAGCACCATATTGATCTTCTGATTGATGTTGTATTTGGCCTCCAACAGGCATTGCTGGATCAAGTCCGAGACGAGGTTGCTCTCCTGGGTAATGCGCTCCTTCAGCGTGCCTTTCGGGATGATGTGATGCGCGTTGTTCCAATAAGGCCAGGTATCCTGGGTGAAGTTCATGCCTTTGGGCACGGTGACCGCGCCGCGCCTGAAGCTTTTACGCTTAATCGGAGCGGTAGTCGGTCCTCCGATGTCCCAGTCCCCCGGCCCGGGTGGAGCCAAATCCGCACAATATTGCGCAGGGAATCGCCCACTCTTGCCGGTCGGCGCCGATGTCGGGATCGGCGCCGTGCGCCGGGTGCTATAGCCGTGCAGCTTGTGCTTGATCGCGCCGTTCTCGTCCGAATGTCTGTACGCCTGGTAACGATAGTTGCAGGTGTGCTCAGGCTTCTTCTTCGAGTAGCTCGCGTGGTGGCCAGTCAGGCACGCGCCGCCCTCGGTGGTACCGCCGATCTTGTCGTGTAGCTTGTTAAGCTTCTTGGCTCCGTAGTGGCCTTTCTGCTCCGTAGACATGTCGCTACCCGTTCTGAAATCACGCTATTCCGCCACCAGCGATCAACTCAATCGAGCCGATCTCGCGCGTCAATTACCCTTGATGGTGCTGCCCTTGAGCACTACATCACTCGATGCCTTGACGTTGACCTTCCCACTGGCATCGAGTGAGATGTCTTTCCCCTTGATGACGATGGTGCCGTCTTTTTTCATCGTGATGCTGGCGTCTCCAGTTGTCAGCATGATCGCGTCGGCGGCAACGATTGTCAGCTTCTTCGCAACCTCGAGAGAATCATCCTTGCCGATCTTCGTCACCCGGCCCTCGCCGACCGTCCGCGTTTCATCCTTGCCGATAGTCACCGAGATGGCCTTGCCGGCCGTCA
>Ga0105242_10000897_pt1 | contig 23106 bp, 17 predicted proteins | sample KBSM24metaG_FD_81521 | JGI IMG/M metagenome (GOLD analysis project Ga0105242, IMG submission 81521) | Miscanthus rhizosphere microbial communities from Kellogg Biological Station, Michigan, USA - KBS M2-4 metaG | ecosystem: Host-associated > Plants > Roots > Rhizosphere > Soil | place...
TAACCGAACCTCGTCGCGGCCTCGCGGGCTTCATCGTAACTCTGCAACGCTTCAGTGGTTCCGGGCACAACGGGGGCGCCTGCTTTAATCGCTGCGCGGCGTGCGCTGGTCTTCGACCCCATGACTTCCATCGCTGCAGCGGTCGGCCCGATAAACGTGATTCCCGCCTTCGTGACCGCGCGCGCGAATTCTGCGTTCTCAGCCAGGAAGCCGTAACCGGGATGGATCGCGTCTGCCTGCGCGCGTTTGGCGGCGTCGATGATGGCTGAAATCTTCAGATAGCTTTCAGTCGAAGCGGCGGGACCAATACAATGCCCCTCATCCGCGAGACGCACGTGCAGTGCGGCGGAGTCAGGCTCGGAGTAAACCGCTATGGGCGAAACACGCAGATCGCGGCACGCGCGGATGATGCGCACGGCAATCTCACCACGATTTGCGATTAGAATCTTGCGAAACACGGCTTGGTACTTAGTACTTCGTGCTTTGTACTTCGTTAGTCGCTAATCAGCCATTTACTGCAAATGGATGAGCAGAACAAAAGTACCAAGGACAAAGGACAAAGTACAAAGCACTAAGAACAAAGCACGTCGTTTCAGACAACAAAGGAATTTGTCGGCCGTCGTGGATCGTAACGCAGGGCAACGCGCGCGCCCGGAAGGTAATCATGCTTGCGATCAATCTGTTGTTCGTCGAGCCGCTGCGACGTCTGATAGTCTACGCCGCCGATTGTGTAACTGTAAGTCAACATCACGTTGCCATCGTCATCCGCGTTCGTTTCGAGCACGGTGGCTTCCCCCAAACGTCCGCCTTGTAGTAACAGCTTGCGACGAGCAACTTCAGGATCTTCTTTTTTACGACGGAAGCGAGCCAGGAAGGACATAACTCTATGGCCCGCTGGAACGTGAAGCTCGGTAGGATGCGAATTCAGCTGCAGTCATGACCAGACCGTCACTCACGATCAAGTCGTCGTCCGTATTTAGCTTTTTGTCTGCACCCGGAAGTCGCAATTCGTAATTTGTGAAAGAGACGGACGGTGGATCGGGGACGGTATTCAAAGACGCATTGCGAATCGCCCCACCACGCGCGAGCGTCTTTGTTTTTGGAGCTGCTGCCGCGAGCACGCTAATCGGCTGATAACCATTCGCATCAACGTAGAGTAGCGCCTCGGCAATTGAGCCGTCCGGGTCCGGCAAGGTTCGCAGCTGAGAAAGCATTTCGTCTTGCGGCGGCACCGTGCCATGCAGCGCTCGATATTCCAGTATTGCGCGAGCCAGTGTGTAACCGCGGACGTTGTCTGCGGCTTCCAGCCCCCATTGATGATGACGCAGGCGCTCAGGAACAGTAATTCCAATCAGTGTACCAACAAGAAGCGTCGTGACGATCGCGCCGGCATAGCCCGCGCGCGCAACGCGCAGTCCGCCGAATTGTCTTGGCGTCATCTTGATTGCATTGACTGACTTGTTACCCACCCAAATTCCCGCGACCGCAACGGGCAAAGCAACCCACTTCAACTGCCACGCGGCCGTCTCGCCAGCGCTGACAATATTCCAGAATCGCGGAAGCGCGCCCATCTTTGTAATCCACGCCGCGACGGTCAAGGCCGCGAAGCCCATGGTCATCAAGCCGCCGCTAAAAGCGGTCAGTCCGGCAGCGCTGTAGGAAACAAGTTGGTGTTCGGGTTTGGCGAGCGGCGGCCCAACGGCGCGCGCGCCGCAACTCGGACAACCAACACTAAGTTGTCCGTCGACAGAAGAGCCGCAAGCCGGGCAGATGATCAAGATTGCTTACCTCGAAAAAAAGTGCGCGAATTAAATTAGACTGAGACCAATCCTTCGTCAAGAGTCAGACTGCAGAAAACACAAAGACGTGAACTCTAGCCGGTTTTTGCCGCCAATGTTGCCTCAGGACGGCGCTCCGCATGGGGCTGAGACGCCGATGAGACTGCATCCTCTTTCTGTCCGGTTTCCAGCTTCGCGCGATTCAGCTCTACCCACGTGTGGTACATGCGATGGGCAAACGTCCAATAAGATCCAACCGCCAGCACCCACAACACCGCGGGCATGCGATTCAGGAAAAAGTTGTGCGAACCCGGATGCGTCGTCAGGGCGCCGATGATAAAGAGCACCACGCGTTCAGGGCGGCGCAAGAACCCGACGTCACACTTTGGAATGATGCTTTCCGCGCGCGCGCTCGCGTAACTCACCATTATCGATCCCATCAACCCCGCGCCGGCGAGAAACACATTCAGCGTCGAATGAAATTCAGTGTCCCGCGCGTAAAAAACCATCAGGCCGACGAACACGACCATGTCCGACAGGCGATCGAGCGACGAATCGAGAAAACCACCGAAACTCGTCACGCGACCCGACAGACGCGCCACCTGGCCGTCGAGCATGTCAAACAAGTTGGCTACGATCAGGATGACGCCGGCCCAGAAGAATTGTCCAAAACCGAACAGCAGTCCCGACGCGACGTTTATAGCTACGCCCACGAATGTCAGGATGTTCGGATTAATATGACCGCGCGCCAGCCAACGCACCATCGCATCGATGATCCGCTGTCCTGCTCGTCCTATGCTCGATCCAAACATTCTACGCCGCGTTTTCTAATCGGAAAGCAATAACCAAAACGAACTTATTGAATGATAAAAATGCTCGTGAGGGGTGTCAATGAAACCGCTGCAACGAGTCAAAGAGCGCACTGGTTCAGCCTTGCTGCGCATCGTGCAACGTTTTGAGGTTTTTGATTTCAAAAGTGCGCGACCCGGCGGGCGTTGTCACACTCACTTCGTCGCCCTCTTCTTTCCCCATCAAACTGCGACCTACCGGCGAAACGGTCGAGATCAATCCTGAGGGGGGATCGGACTCTTCAGGTGTCACCAGACGGTAAGTCACTTCTTCTTCACGCTGGCCATCGTAGAGCACCACAACTGATCCGTAACCCACTTTGTCGCGCGGGACTTTTGATAAATCGATCGATGCAACTTCGCTGAGTCGCTGCCGCAGCTCACGAATGCGCGCCTTAACCATCGTCTGGCGTTGCAACGCGGTCTGATACTCCGAGTTCTCGCGCAGGTCACCGAATTCGCGCGCCCGTTTGATCTCTCTTGGCAGATGAACGCGTAACTCAGTTTCCAGCTCGTCCAGCTCCGCCTGAAGTTTCTGTTTGACGTCGCTACTCAAGTGTCATCGCTCTCGATCCAAAATAAAACCACCCGCTCGTCGCAGGTGGCCTTGATTACCTGCCGACTCTTTTTACGCTTTGCCCTTATCGGCTAAGGCGTCTTCGACCGCTTGGCGCATCAGCGTCGGGGTGGATACTGAACTGAAACCGGTAAAGTGTTTGGTGATCTTTCCATCACGCGAGATCACAAAACTCTGTGGGATGTTATTGCGGCCATTTACGCTTTGCACCAATGGCTGCGCCAACGTTCCATCATCCCAAAGAACCTGGTAGTCAATCTTCTGGGTCTTAACGAACTCTTTCACCCCATCGAGATTGTCACGTTCGTTGTAAGTCGTCGCCACGCCGATTACAACCAGTCCACGGGCTTTGTATTCATTGTTCAACTTCACGAGGTCAGGCATTTCCATGCGACACGGCCCGCACCACGTAGCCCAAAGGTTCACGACCACTACCTTGTTCTTGAAATCAGCCAGCTTCAAAGAACGGCCATCGATCGTCTTCACTTTCGTTTGCCGAATACTGTCGGCAAGGGGCACAGCCGCAACCACAGGCGGCGCAGCGTTCGGAGCTGCGGCATTAGGCGGAGCCGTAGTCGCAGGGTTGGAAATACGCTGCGGATTAGTAGATGCTACGCCGGCACCCGTCGCTACGTTTGGTTGCTGATTCGTCTTCGAACTCGAAATCCAAATAGCAATACCAATCGCCGCGACCGCGCACACGGTCACAATTCTCATCGGCGTGAAAAAGCGGGAACTCTGTGGATTTGATTCAGTCGTCATCTCTACAGCTCTACGATTAGGGCATCGACTCTGCTGCGACATGAAACGTCGCGATACGTGTCAGGTCATCGCCAATAATCGCATATTCACCCGGCACAAGCGAGGTCCGCGGCCGCAGCTCCATAAACACTTCATCGCCCGACTTAGAGAGCACGCGCACCGTCGGCTTCACGATTTCCGCCGAATCTATCGCAAATCCCGACATCCCGGCTTGAGTTATGGCCGTGGCCCGCCGGACCCCGCGTCGCGATTCCATCCATACAATGAACGGCGGGTGTGTCCCTTGACGCTCGTTTGTGAACAGAAAAATTCGCGGCAGGGCCGGAAGCGTAGTCGTTGCCTTTTCACCGGTAATTTCCAGGTAGCTCGTTTTCGAATTTTTTGCCGTTTCAGTGATTTTTAGTGGCGTTCGACCTATTTCGAAAGGTAGCGCCATCAGATTGTTTTGACTGTCCAGGGTATAAATTAGCGTCTTGTCGGAGGGCGGAGATGGCAAGAATTCCTGCGCCCGAACGTTCCAGACATTGGCCGCGACGCTGAAGACAAGAGCCACAAAAATGCGCTTTCCGGTCACACGGTAATCCATGAAGCCATTAAATGTCCGAGCGGACAGCAAACGCAAGTTCACGAGGCCTGAGTCTAATGCTTGTCGCCGCGCGACGCGCAAAGTAGACTGGCGCATCGGCCAACTGGCCAGAATCAAATGATCGTCTCTTCGAAAACGTCTCGATTAGCCGCACTGGCGCTGGCGCTACTTGTGTCAGGAATGGCGCCGGCGATTGGTTCCCTGGCTCAGGACATCACCGGCGGTTCGAGTTCAGAACTCGCGAGCGCGGCGGACGTTGAATCTCGATCTGGTCGTGGCGTCTTCACAACCCCGAAGAGTGTTGCGCATCATGCGCGACCGCTGGAAAAGAAAACAGTCGCGCGCGTGACGGTCGCGCGCACGCAACATCAAACCGGCGGGCAAACGGGAACAGGTGGCGGACGCCAAACAGGCGGTAGCCGCGAGACGACCGGCGGCGGCGGCAGCGGTAACACTGATCTCGGTTCGACTCCGCCACTCGGGGGCGCACCACGTCGCGTTGCGGGCGCAGAGGATCTCAACAAGCAGGGCGACGAAGCTTTCGATGCTGGCCAATACGACAAGGCGGTCGAACTCTACCAGAAGGCGATCAAGCAAAAGCCGACATATCCCGAAGCGTTTCTGAATCTCAGCGAAGCGTATTTCAACCTTGGCAAGTTCAACGAAGCGGTACAGGCAGCAAAAACTGCGGCCGAGCAGAAAGCCGACTGGGCCGATGCCTATGTCGCGCTCGGTAACGCGTATCTGAAGTTGGATCGTTCGGCCGACGCCATCGAGCCGCTGAAAAAAGCTCTGACCATCGAGCCGCAGAACACTGAAGCGAAGAACGCGCTAAGTCTTGTCTACTTCGATCAGGGCGTCGAGGCCTATAACGCGAACAAGTACGACGAAGCGATCGCGGCTTACCAGCAAGCCATCGCGGTTAAGTACGATTACGCCGAAGCCTACAACAACCTCGGCGACGCTTATCGTCGTCAGGAAAAGTTCGCGGAAGCGGCTGAAGCTTACAAACAGGCGGTCCGTTACAAGTCCGACTATGCCGAGGCGTACGGAAACCTCGCCTGGATGTACGATCGTGTCGGGAAGTTGCCGGAAGCGGTCGAGGCGTATCGCCAATCGATTCGTTTGAAGCCCGACGACGCCGAAGCCAACAACAACATGGGTTACGCGCTCGGTAAGCTAAAGCGTTGGACGGAAGCTGAGGCGCCCCTCAAACGCGCAATCGAACTCAAGCCTGACTACGCTGAGGCCTACAGCAATCTTGGCTGGGTCTACAACAACCTCGGCAGATTGAATGACGCTCTGGCGCCATTAAAGAAAGCGGCGGAGCTCAATCCGAAATTGCCTGAAGCGCACTTCAACATCGGCATCACCTACAGTCGCTTGAAACAGAAAGACGAAGCGCTCGCTGCGTTCAAACGGGCTGTTGAACTGAAACCTGACTGGCCGGCGGCTCACAACAATCTTGGGTTCGCGTATGGCCAGCTCGGCAAATGGAAAGAAGCAATCGCCGAGCATCAGGAAGCAATCCGCCTCAAGCCTGATTACGCCGGCGCGCACTTCAATTTAGGATTTGCTTATTTGAATGCCGGAAATAAGAAAGCGGCCGAGGAGGAATACAAAATCCTGAAGCCGTTGAGTTTGGGTTTGGCGAATCAGCTCTACTTCTTCATCTACAAGAAGCAACCGCCTAAATAGGTAATGGCCTTCTCTCCAGCTGAAAGCACTCCTTGGCAATTGTCTAATCCGGGGGTTGAGGCTGACCTAAGAAGCCCGCAATGATAGTGCGCTGCCATTGATGATCGTACTGATTCGGAAACGTCTTCGAAGGGTCATTCTGCGGTGAGTAAGTCCACTGCTGAATGTCCTGCGAAAACGTAAAGATCATCATGCCGAGAATCGGGGGAGTGGTTTTATTCGGGGAAACAGGGGCAACGCACCACTGGGCCAGTTGATATACTTCGTCAATCGGGGTCATCCAACCTTGATCCGGAGGACCGGCTTGCACGCCGATCGCAAGTTGGTTCCAACGCAGCCCGAAGTTCCCTCCGTTTATAGTCACATTGTGGTACCACTGAAGGTTTGAAATCTGCTGGTCATAATTCCACCCATACCCCATCAAACAACCAAAATCGAGCAGCTGCCCAAGGTACGCGGTTGCCCAGGGAAATCCATCCGCCACGGGCGTCGTGAAATATTCATGGTCGTCCCACAGCGCCTTCGAGATCAAGCTTTTGCTCAACGTCCCGCGCAGTGTTCCGATTGTGTTCATGAAATTTTGCACATTGTAAACGTTGCTGAATTCGTTATCGATGTCAATGCCGTCCAAGCCGTACTTGGCGATGATGTTCGTTTGCACCCACTTGGCAAAATCCAGCGGGTCCCCGATGCCGTCCCATCCGTATCCCGGTGAGCCAAGGATCGAGAGCAACACCTTAATGCCGGCGGCCTGCAATCGCTGGACGTTAGTTTGCGACTGGCCCGGTTGCAGCGTCATCTGCTCGACGATCGGGTTGGGAATGTCGACATATGGCGCCTGGTTCGCGACGAACGTGGCCGAGAAGAGAAAGACGACATTTGTCTGCGGCTGTCCGTCGGGCAAGCTGTACTTCAATACATCCGTCAGCGGCACGGTGACCCACTCCTTCTCTCCGTTCCCGCCAATGCCAACCTGCGGAATCCAGTAAGATGCGAGCAGGCCTTCGGTTTTTAACGTGCTCATATTTTGCTCTTCCTCTCTCGGCAGGGAAAATCTTTAACACTAACCGGTTAGATCAAGTCCAAAACGTTCATTCAACTCACAGCAGCACTTAACATTCAATCCATCGCGAATTCGTTACGCATAACAAGCGCAGGACGGTAGGACTTGGCTCTGGAGCCGAAGATGAATCCGTCAATGGAAACAGACTTGGTACGCGCGGGCGCGCCCGAACTCAAACTAATATTTAGTGTCAGGTGGGTCTAAGGATCTCGGAGGATCGGGAGGCCCACCCTCCCCAGAACTGGCGCTAGATATCAGACTTATGAGAGTGTGTCAATAGATTTGCAAGAGGTCATTGAGGAGGTCACGGATTCGCAATTCATAAAATATCCTGGGCCTTCAGCGTAATGATCGTGGCGATCACGAGCGCGAAGAACATCAGCAGCAGCACAAACGGATCGAGAAACCAGAAACCCCACGGGTGCAGGAAGCTGATGTAGTTGCTCAGGTTTTCGGGGATTTTGTCGGCGCCTTTCACTTCAGGCACCGGCTTTAGCTTTGGGACCTCTGGTTGATCCGATTGGCGACCCGACTTTAAATCCTCGACGTAGTCCTTCATCTTCTTTTCGTAATCCTTCAGATCCTTTTCGGCGTCCTTTTTGTACTGCGCCACATCGTTGCGGGCCTTGTCGATGTTCTGGTCATTCCGGTCTTCGTAGTGCTTGAATACGCCGCGGCCCTTGTTTTCGCCGTCTGGATCTGATCCCTCTTCATCCAGCGTGTCGAGTGTCGAAAACTGTTTCAACCCATCGAACGCCCATGTCGCGGGCATGATTGCGCCGACGGCCTTTGCGGTGCCCTGCGGCACACCGACGAGACCGCAAAAGATTATCTGCGGGATCAGGATGAGTGGGACAAGGCTCGTCGCCATCTCGGAAGTCTTCACAATTGCCGAAATGAACAGACCGAGCGCGATGCCGACGAGCGAGGCGATGATCATCACGATGAACTGCGGAACGAACCATCCGGGCAGACTCATCAATCCGGTGTAATGCAGAAACTTTACGCTGAAGAACAGTAGCGCGCACTGCAGCGACACAATCATCGCCAGCACGAACATTTTCGATGCGACGTAAGGAAACAGCCGCAGATTCACCATGCGCTCGCGCGTGTAGACGGCGCGCTCGCGAATGATTTCGCGGGAAGCGATCGAGGTGCCGAACCAAATCGACACCAGTCCGAGCACGAAATAAGGAAAATCACGTGGCAGCTTCACGCCGACGACCAGGTAAGTAAGAAAAGCTATGATTGGCGCCTGGCCAAAAAGAATCAGCAGATTGAATCTGTCGCGACTGAGAACTTCGAAGTAGCGACGCGTCAACGTCGCCCACTGCCGAATTGAATCGGCAGGACTTGTGCGCCGTTTCGGTGGCGCGAGCGCGCGACCGTCGCGCGGCAGAACACTCAAAGGCTCGATGACGTTACGACGATACTGATCTGTCGACTGGAACTTGCGCTTCCATTCGTCCGCGACACCTTCGGCGATCTGTTCGCGTTGTTTCTTGAATTGCTGCTTCTGAGACTTCGGCGCGTTGGGCGGCAGCGCCGGCAGCGCGGCGATTCGTTGGTCGACCGGATCTTCGAGCTTGTCGTAAAGATCTTTGAAGCTTTCCGCGTTCACGTGCGCGAGTGCTTCCTGCGGCGCGCCATAGAACACCAGTTTGCCGCGCATCAACACGACGATCTTGTCGAACAATTTCACGTTCTCCATCGCGTGCGTAGTAAGAATCACGGTGCGGCCGCTCTCGGCGATTTGCCGGAAGAGCTTCATGATCTTTTCTTCCGTCGCCGGATCGAGACCTGAGGTCGGCTCGTCAAGAAAGATCACCGATGGTTTTGTGATCAGCTCGACGGCAATCGAAACCCGTTTGCGCTGTCCACCCGAAAGCTGGCTCACCGGCACGTCGCGACGTTCCGACAATCCGGTGACATCCATGACTTCGTTGATGATTTGATCGATCTCTTTGGTCGAAACGTCGCTCGACAGACGCAGGCGCGCGACATAGTACAGGGTGCGATAGACGGTCAGCTCGCGATGGATGATGTCATCCTGCGGAACATAGCCAATCGACTGTTTGAGCGAATCAAGATGCCGGTATAGATCGAGATTGTTTACCAGCACGTTGCCACTCGTTGCCGGACGCATGCCGTTCAGCGAGTCCATCAAAGTCGATTTGCCTGCGCCCGATGGGCCGAGGAAGCCCACGAATTCATTTGGCTGAATCGTCAGACACACGTCGTCGAGTAACTTGATCGATCCGCCGCCTGATCGATTCGGCACAACCTTGACGATGTTGATGCAATCGATCCGCGTCTTCGAGCGCGTGTCATAGACGGCGACGCCGTATTGCGCGTCGGCCTGCAGCACGAACGGCCCGATTTGAATAACATCAGAATGCTGAACCGTCTGACGACCGCTGATGCGTTGGCCATTAATGTAAACGCCATTCGTTGAGCCGGCATCTTCCACCACCACGTTGCCGTTGTTGCGCGCAAACCGCGCATGGTGATTCGAAATCTGCAGGCCGTCGAGCCGAATGTCGTTGTCGCCTGCGCGTCCGACGGAAAGTTGCGCGCGGTTGTCGAATGCAACACGCGCGAGCAGTTGCGACTGGCCCGCGCCCGGCAGTGTCTGGGGCGGCAAAGAACCCGTGGACGAGACGATTGTTTGCCGTCGCGCCATCGCGGCAATCTGGCCAAACTCAGATGGGATCGGTTGCGGTGTCGCCCTGGCCCCCGGTTGCGCAGCGCGCGACGCCACCGGATGCCCGGGATCGATCACACGCAGCAGCGGGCCACCGGTGCCGAGTTGAATTTGATCTTTGTCGAATAGGCTCGTCGTGCCGCTGATGCGCTGACCGTTGACGAGGGTTCCGTTGAAACTCTTCAGGTCGACGACCGCAAACTGATTGTCGACGCGACGTATCTCTGCATGACGTCGCGAAACAACTGCCGCGGCTGCATCAATCACGACGTCACCTTCCGGATCGCGTCCGAGGCGGATGACGTCTTTGTTCAAGTCAAAGCGGTGCGCCGGGGTAGCTTGCGGATCGACTAACTCAAGATATGCAGGTGTAGCGACCGGATGAGGCACCGGTGGTGTCGATTTAGACGCGGGAACGGCAGGCGGTGAAACATCCCGCACAGTGGGTGCCCGATCGACTTCAGTCGCTTTCGCTTCAGGTTTGGCTGACGCTGGTTGTTCAATGCTGACGATGCGCAGAATCGGTCCTTCCGGCCCAAGCTGAACATGCGAACCGACCCGGGCTTCGACGGCACCGGAAATTTTTTGTCCGTTTACGAAAGTGCCGAATCGTGAACCCGCATCGGAAACTATCCAGTGTCCGTCAGCGAAGCGGAACTCGGCGTGTTTCCGCGAGACCATCGGCCACTTGTTCTGTTCGAAAAAGTAATGACAATTGGCCGGATCACGACCGACGAAAACAGAGTCGCTGGTGAAGGCGCGCTCGTCCAGCAGTTTTCCGCCACGATCTTCTCCGAGGACAATCTTCATAGATTGGGGTTTAGGCTGTTGGGTTTAGGATGTAGCGCGCTGCGTTTAGAGTATGAGTTGCTCTTCATAGATCAGGGTATAGCGTTGGGTTTAGGGCATAATCTGTTGCGTTTAGGGTACGGGATGGATCAAGAAGCGTTCATTACCTGCACCTTACACCCTACGCGCTTCACCCTCACGCTACTTCCCGAAGCGGAATGATTCGAGCAACATCGGCAACTCTCCCTTAACGCCCACGTCATCCATGCTCTTCAGTTCAGGCGCCAGGGAAGTTGTGAGAATCAAAAGCTTCACGCCGGTCTTTTCACCCTCGCGCGGTGGGAAAAAGATCTCGCGTCCCCATATCGTTAAGTCGCCTTTATCTGTGCCTCTGGACGTCGATTCGAACCGCAACTCGTAGCCGTCGTAGGAACCAACTTTTACCGGGCCTTCAGACACTTTGCGGTACTCGGGATAATTCTTTGCGAAGTTTGCATCGTCTTTCGCCACGAGTGTCTCAAAAAAAGCGTCATCGAAGGTCGTGGTGTCTGCGGGCGCGTGCCATGGCGCGACCCCGAATCTCTCCTGTGTAAAATCGGGCGGAAGGCGGCGCTCGACCGTCACAAAATTTTCTGCGCTCGGCACTTTCACCCAACGGTTGGGATAATAAAAGTTGAAGGCGACAAAGTTCTCAGCCAGTTTTCCGCTTAACTCGTCTTTCGAGTTTACGAATTGTAGAGCATCAGCCGGCGCGTTGTACGGCGGCGGTTCGTTCGAAGGCTTTGAGGCCTCGGCAGGGGTTGCCGTGTTCGTCGGTAGCGATGGCGCAGTCTCTGTTGGCTCCGTGACTGTCGGTGTTTGTGCGTTTTGTGTTTTGTGCTGCTGTTTCCACCAGAGGTACCCGCCAACTGCGACAACACCTACAAATAAGACAAGCACCACGGCAATCAAGCCAAGAATCAACGGCAGCTTCGATCTCTTTTTAGCTGGGGCTGCCACTGCCAATGGCTGACTTGGATGCGCCGCCGCAACCGCAGGCGGTGGAGCAATCGGTCCTGATGGTGGCGCTTGCGCAGGCGGCTCGATTGGTCCGGATACTACTTGCGTGGGCGGTAAAGGTGCGGACGTTTGCGCTGGGGCCGGCGCTGAAACAGGTGGCGGTGCAGGGGGTGCCACCGCTTCGCTCGGCGCCTGTGCTGCTGGCGGCATAGAGATCGCGTGTTGCGTCGGCTGTGGCGTCAGGCTGCCAGTGTCGCGCGCTCGCGGGTGTTGCGTCCCAGTCGGGGCAGGCCGTTGGGACACGACGGTGGCTTCAGGATCAAAATGAGGAGTTTGCGCTCCCAAATCTCGCGTCGTTGGTTTCTGAACGGCGTCCCGAACTTTGGATGAATCGAACTGAACTGTTTTGTCGAGATCGTTCTCGATCAAAAACAACAGTCCGCCATCATGCGTGCAGAATTTTTGGGTGTCGGTTGAATAAGTTCGGTTACATTTGGGGCAACGTTTCATTTGTCTTGTCTCTGATAGTTCGAGTTTTAAGAGCGCTCGCTATGCCTTGGCACGGGCGGCAGCGATTTTCGCCGGCAGATCAGCGTTCGCCGGATCCAGTTCCAATCCCTTTTGGTAGGCACGCAGGGCATCGCGTGCGCGGCCCATCGTCATGTAGCCATCGCCGACACCAGTGAATCCGAATTGACCTGCGAGGCTCTTACGATCCGCATCCGAGGCGAGAGGCACCGCCTGTTCGTAAGTGCGGAAAGCATCGTCATACGAGCCGGCTCCCAGATAAGCGCGTCCCAACACGGCGCGAACGATAAAGCTTTTGGGATTCACCTCTGCGGCCTGTTTCAAAACGCTGGCCGCCTCAGCATATTTCTGATTAACCGAATAATAGCGGCCCATCAAAAACAGCGCGCCGGGATTTCGCGGATCCATTTCCAGCGCCCGCCGCAAAAGCGGTTCAGATTCGTTCCATCTTTGAGCTGCCTGGATGGCATCCGCAATCAAAACGAGTGTCGGAGCATCTTTTGCGTCCGCCGCGGCCGAACGATACAGCGCGCCCGCTTCATCGGCGCGATTCATTCGAAACAGCACGCCTGCCAAATGAATCCGCGCGACGACAAAATTCGGATCAAGTTCAGTCGCGTGGCGAAACGCAGTTTCAGCATCGCTGTTGTAAATCCCACGCGCCGTCAACGCCACCCCGAGGCGATCCCACGCGATGGCATTTGTCGGCGCCAGTTGCGTCGCACGCTTTGCGAAGTATTCCGCGTCCGCAAAGCGCTTCGCGTTCGCCGCGCCTGTACGCGGTTGCACCAGCGCAAAACTTAACGCTATCAAAATGTCCGGATCATTAGGTGCCGTCGCGTAAGCGGCGCGATAAGAAGTCTCGGCGTCGTCCCATCTTTGCTGATCGACGAACACATTCCCAATCGCGTATTCCGCGCGCGCGTCGTGCGGCTTCACCGTAAGGGCTCGACGATACGCGGCCTCAGCTACAGCAAACTTGCGGTCGTCGCGGGCGTCGTTCCCGTCAGCGAGCGCGTCCTGAAAGTTCGCTTCGATTTCGGCCGGGCTCATGCGCGGACGAACCGGCTTTGGCGTGCCGCCGCTACGTTTTGCCGTCGGATTCTTCGGACGGAAGATGCCGGCGCCGCCGCCCAACTCGCCACCAGTCTCCTGAGCAAACGCTACCGTCGCGAACGCTAATATGCCTGCGATAACTAGCGTCGCGCTTAAGAGAAAGGTGATGATTGCATGTTTGCTAGAGGGTCTGTTCATGATTTCTAAGACTCAACGTCTCCCGGTTTTTGCGGGTGATGATACTCGGTGAGTTAGCGAGTCTCAAGTGCCAACATCCGCAAGGGGGTCAGACGGACGGTCCTCATTCCGAGCGAACAAGTCGGAAGCCGAGGACGCCGACTTTCGTGTTCTCGTTAAACCAATCGCGACGGGTCGCCGAGATCGGTTTTGGATCCATCGCAGTGCTGAATGAAGCGCCACGGACGACATACCAGTTCTTCTGCTCGCCTTCGACTTGCTTCGTGCTGCCGGGATAGTAACTAGCCTTAGTAGAAGTCCACTCGTAGACGTTGCCCATCATGTCCATCACGCCCCAACGAGTCTTGTCGTTCGTGGCGGAACCAACGTCCTTTGGCATAGTCGCGCCTGAAGTCTTGGTGATGGCATTTTCGTCCGACCAGTTGTTGCCCCAGGGATAGATGTTGTCCTGATCACCACCACGCGCGGCATATTCCCATTCTTCTTCGGTCGGGAGTCGCCACTGAACTCCATCACGTTTCGAGCGCCAGTCAGCAAATGCTAACGCATCGTGGTACGAGACGAACGTTACCGGCAGAAGTTCCTCACCCTGAATCGGCTTGCCTCGGACGAAGCCGGACGGCGATTCGTGACCAGTCGCCTCGACAAACTGCGCGTACTCATAATTAGTGACTTCCGTCTTATCGATGACGAAGGATCTCACCTTCACGCTGTGCACTGGAAGTTCAGCCACCGTCGCGCCGTTGCGTCCCATTTGGAATGTGCCGCCGGGAATGTTGATGTACTCCGGATTAAATGTAACCGGCTTCGGTGCGGGGTTGTTTGGCTTTTCAGCTACAGGCTTTTCCGGGTTCGGATTCGCCGGAGTGGGTTTGCTGGGCCATAAGACCCAAGCTCCGACGCCACCTCCGATTAACACCAACACGATGACTGCCGCAATCACGTACGGCAACATGTTCTTTTTCGCGCCCGCTGCAGCCGGCTGGGCGATCAATGTCGGATAACTATTTTCAGTTAAGGTCGTCGCCCCCAACGGACGAATGTGAGTTGCTTCGGGATCGACTGTTTGGGTTGTCTTCGGCGGAAGACTCGCCGCAAGCTGCGCGTACTTTTGTTCGATCGCCTTTGTCTGTTCCGCGACTAACTGTTGCACGCGCTTGCTTTCTTCTTCCCGGCGGCGTTCTTCTTCTTTAAGGCGTTCCGCTTCGCGTCGTTCGTCTTCAAGCCGTTTTGCCTCGGCGAGCTTTTCTGCAGCCAGTTTCTGTTCGGCTAATCGCTTCTCTTCCGCGCGCCGCGCCGCTTCTTCGCGAACTCGTTGGGCTTCAGCTTCTCGCGCCAATTGCGCTTTTTCTTCACGGGCGCGATGTGCCTCGGCCTCCCGTGCTCTTTGCGCCTCGGCTTCACGCGCAAGTCGCTCCTCGCGTTCACGCTTTTCGGCCGCCTGTCTTTCCTTCGCTTGCTCCGCCTTTAGTTGGTGTTGCCGCTCAGCTTCGCGCCGCTGTTCCTCCTGCATGCGCTGACGTGCGGCTTCCTCCGCTGCCAGGCGTTTGTTTTCTTCTTCACGCTGCAACTCTTCACGCGCCAGTCGCAACTTCTCCACCTCGTCATGCAGCGAAGAACTGCTAATGGCGGCCGCGACCAATTCAGACGTTGGGCGCACGTAACTCGGCGCGCGCGTTGATTGTGGCGGCGGAGGCGTGGAAATCGTCTTGAATGGATCGACCTGCGCGTCGCCGGTCGTCTTCAACACAGCGCTCGCGGCTTCCATTGCATCTCGCAGCTCTTTCAAAAACTCTTCGGCTGAGGCCGTGCGGAACTGCGGCTCTTTTTCGAGGGCGTGACGGACTACTGCTTCGATTTGCGGCGGCACAGAAACACCACGCGATGATAACGTGGGCACGTCTTCCGTGAGGTGCTTCTTCATAATCGCCGGAATCGCGTTGGCTTTGAACGGCACGTCACCCGCAAGCATCTGAAACAACATCACGCCGATGCTGTAGATGTCCGCGCGCGCGTCGGGCGGATCATCCGACCACTGCTCGGGCGCCATGTAAAACGGCGAACCCATCAACCCAGTCGTCTGCGCCGCGATGAATGATCCGAGCAGCTCGCCTGATTTAATTTTGGCGAGACCGAAATCCAAAATCTTTGTGCCTTCGGGGATCGGCATGGCGGCTTGAATCATGACGTTCAGGGGCTTCAGGTCGCGGTGCACAATTCCCTGTCGATGCGCCGCGGCAATACCGGCGCAAATTGGCTGCATCAATTCAAACGCCCGCACCGGTCCAATCGCGCCTTCTTCCGCAAGGATTTCCTGCAGCGATCGTCCTTGCACGAACTCCATCACGAGAAATGGCATGGTGCCGCGCACCACGCCGAAGTCGGTCACCGCGATAATGTTCTGGTGTCGAATCGCGGCCGCCGCTAAAGCTTCTTGACGAAACCTTGTGACTAAGTTCGGATCGTTACCAACGAGATCCGGAAGGATGATTTTGATCGCGTGCTGAGTTTTCAGAAAGATGTGCCGCGCCTTGTAGACGATACCCATGCCGCCCTGGCCCAGCCGCCGCTCGAGGTTATAGCGTCCGTCGAGAATCGGCTCGCCGGCGATGGAGGCAGTCGTGGCCGCGCCGTCATCAGGACAAAACGCAATTTCGTCGGGAAAGCAGGCGCGACAGGTTGGACACTCTTTCATTCAGGGTTCGATTTACAGCACATTATGACTCCGTGCGAGTCTGGGTTCACGACGATTTTAGCGGTTAAAGACGGGCACAAGCAAGAAGTTACTTGACGACCACATTGACCAGCCGCTGCGGGACGACAATGACCTTCACAACCTGCTGCCCGTCGATGAACGTCTGCACTTTGGCGTCAGCGAGCGCCAATTCGCGCAGATCGGCTTCGGAGATGTCGGGTGAGACAATCACACGCGAGCGCAATTTACCGTTGACCTGGACGGGAATTTCCAGCTCGTCCTTCTTCGCCAGCTCCGGATCGGCCACCGGCCATCGAGCTGATTTCAACAAGCCGTCGGCGTGACCCAAGGCTTCCCACATCTCTTCCGCGACGTGCGGAGAGAATGGCGCCAACATGATGACCAGGGCTTCAAGACCTTCGCGAATGGCGAATAGATCAGATTCGCGGATCAATTCCGAAGAAATCCGATCCTCGACGGGTTGCTGTAGGGCTCGCGATTCGCGGACCGCCAATGCGTCCTCAAGCGTGAACCTCAACGCGAAGTCATTGATTGCATTCAACAACTCCATCAGAGCAGCGACATTCGTATTTAGATCTAGCTTCTCGAAATCGCTCGTAATGCGCGCGATCGTCTGATGTGTTTTCCGTCTTAGAGCGCGTGCCGGTTCGCTGAACTGTAGATCATGCTGGTTTGCGTTCCCCGGATAAATCCCTGTGGTCCTAAACGTAGCGACTCGCGAACGCACATCATCGCGCCATTTGTAAACCATTGTCCACACGCGACGCAGGAAACGCACGGCGCCTTCAATTCCGGTTTCTGACCAGCGCAGTTCGTTCTCAACCGGCGCCGCGAACAAAACGAACAAGCGCGTCGCATCAGCGCCGAACGCTTCGATCATTTCGTCCGGATCGACGCCGTTGCCGAGCGACTTCGACATCGCTTTGTATTCATTCGACCCTTCGACCTTATTGGTCACCATGCCCTGCGTCAGCAAACGCTTGACCGGCTCGTTGAATTTCACCAAACCCAAATCGCGCATCACCTTGGTCCAAAAGCGCGTGTAGATCAGGTGCATCACCGCGTGCGAGTCGCCGCCGATGTATTGATCGACCGGTGTCCAATGCGCGGCGATCTTCGAATCGAACGGCATCGCTTCGTTACGGGGATCGCAGTAGCGGAAGAAGTACCACGACGAATCGACAAATGTGTCCATCGTGTCGGTCTCGCGCGTTGCTGCTTCGCCGCAATTCGGACACTTTGTGTTTACAAACTCAGGGACAGTTTTCAAAGGCGATTCGCCGGTGCCCGTGAACTCGGCTTTGTCAGGCAACATCACGGGCAGATCTTTTTCCGGGACCGGCACCATTCCGCACTTCGAACAATAGACGACGGGAATCGGCGCGCCCCAAAAACGCTGGCGCGAGATGCCCCAATCGCGAATGCGATAGGTCACGGCGCCGCCGCCAAAATTCTTTTTCTCGGCATGCTGCGCCATCTCGCGAATCGCGTTCGGCGAGAGCTTGCCGCTCCATTCGCCGCTATTCACCAGCACGCCATATTCGGTGAACGCATTCTTCATTTCCATCGACTGATCGCCGCCCGGCGCCTGGTCAGCGGGTTCGCTCTGTTGCCCGTGGACCACCGGCGCGATGACCTGGCGAATTGGCAGAGTGTATTTCTGGGCGAATTCGAAATCGCGTTCATCATGCGCCGGCACGCTCATCACCGCGCCCGCGCCGTAATCCAACAGCACGTAGTTCGCGACCCAAATCGGCAACAACTCGCCGTTGAACGGATTTATGGCCAGCCGCCCCGTGTTGATGCCGAGTTTCTCTTCTTCCTCAGACTGGTCCTCAGTCTTTATCGCGCGCGATGCTTTAATCTGTTCCGCGAACTGAACCACCTCATCCTTCAAGGCCGACTCTTCCAGCAACTGCGGCAGAATCGGATGCTCGGCCGCAATCACAACAGCAGTCGCGCCATAGATTGTGTCGATGCGCGTCGTGAACACACGAATCTTTCCGTCGGCGTCCTTAACTTTGAAATCGATGTAAGCGCCTTCACTGCGGCCGACCCAATCGCGCTGTCGCTTCAAAACCTTTTCCGGCCAGCCAGCCTCGATCTCCTTGATGTCCGCGACCAGTTGCTCGGCGTATTTCGTGATGCGCAGATACCACTGCTCGATCTCTTTTTTGGTGACTTGAGTGCCGCAGCGCCAGCAGACACCGCCGGACGACTGTTCGTTGGACAGAACGGTCTCTTCTTTCGGACACCAGTTCACCGCGGACCTACGCTTATACGCGAGGCCCATCCCGAGCATCTTCAAAAAGAACCACTGATCCCATTTGTAGTAATCAGGTCGATGAGCAGCGATCACGCGGGACCAGTCATAACTGATTCCCAACCGCCGCATCTGCCCTTCCATGTGCGCGATGTTTTCTTCGGTCCAATCGCGCGGTTGAATGCCGCGTTTGATGGCCGCTTGTTCGGCCGGCTGGCCAAAGCTGTCCCAGCCAATCGGATGCAGCACGTTGAAGCCGCGCAGGCGCTTGTACCAGGCCAGCGCGTCGCCGATTGAATAGTTCCGCACGTGGCCCATGTGCAGAAAGCCCGACGGGTACGGCAGCATCTCGAGGGCGTAAAACTTCGTTCGCGGGTCATCCTCGCGCGCTTCAAACGCGCGCTCGTCGGCCCAGCGGCGCTGCCATTTCTCTTCGATGTTTTCCGGGAAATACTTCTCGTCCATACGCTTAACTCCTCTTAAGTTACAAGCAATTAACTGATTGCACAAAGCGACTTGTGCAGTCGATTCAAGTTGTGTTTGGAGTTCGCCGCTAACCGCACGCGCGCTATCGAGCGCTACTGGGCAGCGGCAGCGTAAGGAGGAGTTTCGTATGTTGGGAAGTCGTCCGAATCATTGTGTCTTCCTGTGAGGCCAATGATAGATCAGCAAGGTTGCAAAAGTCGAGAAGGTCCAACCAAACGCTTGACAGCGAGCAAAGCTACAGTTTAGCCTGTGCCTGCTTTCAAGCAGTATTCGGAATCCTCCCTGGCTTCATAATCTTGCAACACACTTGCCAGGGTCCTTAGGTCAATGAGAGATGTTCGAAGTCGCTCCTCTCGCGCGGAGATTAGTGTGCTACTGCACATTCGAAACCTTGATTGCAAGCTAGTGGAGAGAAGATTCCTTGCCTCAACCAACTAAAACCGACATCGCAGTTATCGGAGGAGGAATAGCAGGGCTCTACACTGCCTTTCGGTTGACCGATCCCCGGAGTCGTGCGCGTGGCAAGGCCGGTCCAAAGGTGACACTTTTCGAAGCGACTAATCATCTGGGCGGAAGGCTCAAATCGATCGATGTTCCAGGAGTACATTTTCCCCTCGAATTAGGCGCAATGCGCTTAAGAAAAAGACATCGGTTGTTATACCAATTGATGGAACATCTGGGAGTAGAGATGGGCTTAATCAACATCCCGCCGGAGAAATATTTTCTTAGGGGAAGACGCGGTAAGACATTGGAAGAGTTAGCGGCAGAAGCCTATCTGCTGCCTGACGAGGAGAAGCCATTTGCATCAGCCCCGGATCGGCTTATCGCGTTTGCCATTCACCAAGCACTGAAGAAATTGGAGTTCCCCGCGCTTGAAGAAGATGAACGACCAGAAATGCGCCGACAAATCGATTCATCGACACCTGATCCGCTTTCGATGATCCATCTGGATTGGTTCACTATAGCTTCGCAAGGCTATCTGAACCTCGGGCCAAAATCCGTTTACCTGTTCACGGTGGGCTTTTGGAATCTGTTGGCACACTTTTTAAGCAACCAGGCCATGCGTTTGATCGAAGACAGCCTTGGATATCATTCTATAATCGGAAACTGGAACGCCGCGGTGGCTTTACCATGGTTTATCGAGGATTTCAGCGACGCAGAGTATTACGCGCCTCTCGACGGGTTTGGGAACTTTGTCAGTAAGATTTGTAGGAGAATTAAAAAAAACGGAGGCGTTATAAATACGGCGACGCAGCTGACTAAGGTTTCGGCACTTAATGGTCCCCAAGGTTACAAGTGGAAGCTAACGTTCAAGGATGGGAAAAAGAATACGTACCTCTGTAAGAAATTGGTGTTGGCGTTACCTCGAGCGGCACTGGAAAGACTGCGCGTCGAAAAAGTTAAACCGTGGCAAGAACTTAGGAAGACTCAGCTGTCCTCAGTAAAACCCCATAACCTTTTCAAGATTCTACTGGTTTATGAGACACCGTGGTGGAAAAAAACGCCCAACCCAGGCGGAGACGCGGGAAAAGTAATTACCGACCAGCCGTTGAGACAGATTTATTACTACGGACCAAAATGGATTAACAAGCATACCTCGACGGCCGGCAGAAAAACGCCCAGTTGGCCCTTCATCATGGCCTCGTATTGCGACGAATACTATTCCGAGTTTTGGAGCACGTTTTTTTCCACACATTGGCGGTTAGGGGAAGCATATTTTGAGGAACCACGAAACGTAAACCTTGACGAACCAACCAAGCGACGGCTCATAGAGATTGCAAGACAGGATGGCGTGCACTGGCGCATGGTCAACAAGATTCATCGTCAGCTTTCTGACTTGCACGAGTTGCGGCCGGAAGAAATACCGAAACCGGTAGTGGGCGTTTTTATGAATAGGGATTGGGAGCCATACAGTGGAGGCTGGCACACTTGGGAGGTCAGCGTGCGAAGCTGGCTGGTGACGAAACGGATGATTCAGCCTTTCGCAGACACTTATCCAGATATATATATTTGCGGTGAGGCGTATTCAGTTGAACAAGGGTGGATTGAGGGCGCTCTAAACACTGCCGAACGAGTGCTGTTTCAAAAACTCAACCTTCCACAGCCAAAATGGTTTGCGGGCGACGACTTCAAACACTACCTCTTACGTGCCACAGCTCGAGGTGCAACCGCGCGCGCGGCCGGCAATGTCACAGCTGAATAAAAATAGGGATCGTCTCGTTCCAGCATGTCCGCGATTTCGTTCGGGTGCATCCCGATACAGGGACCCTCAAGATCGCCAATTCGCCTGACCACCTTCTTAGGCACACTAAAGAATTCTGCCGTCGCGCCAAATGGATCTGGGGATTCGTGAATCTTTTCCTCCAACTGAGCGATGCCTTCTTCTAGGCTGCCCACTTTTCCCAGAAGAGCGAAACCCAACGTATACAGAGAAAGGGTGTACTTGCCGTTTTCCACCGGCAGGTACCGATATCTGAACTTGTCAGCTTCTTGCCGTCGCCAACCCTTCCTGATCCATTTCGCCAACTCTTGGCAGTTTCTGTTTCCGTTGGTGTTCATTTTTCCTCCTAGGACTTTCAGCTACCCGCACAAGCCGACGAGAATAGAATTGCCAAAACCCCAGGGTTCCGTCTTAACTGCGCACCTATTGCGATTGTATAAGGGACTGCGAGTCCAGTTGGTGCCAATTCCATCTGATAAGAAAGAATCGAACGAGACTAGTCATTTATTCCAACTCGCCCCGTAGTGGGCCACCAACTCTTTCAATCCGAGAACAGCAATCCAGAGGCTGCCTCGAATTAAAGGCTATACAGCAATTTCTCTGACCTGTCAACCACGTCCCTCCAACGTCCAACTGATGTCACACGAGGGGTTAAGACAACTTCCATTCCCCCGAGCACAACTGAGATTGGATTCGCTCGTCATACAAGCTTACCCCCACTTCTTAACAATGAAACTGTAACTTTTGACAGGGAGACGTTCAGTTCACAGGAAAGATGCGCCGCTACGACCGAGTATCCGCCCGACCGCCAACGGCGTCGTAAGTGGAAGCTTCCGAACTTGGCTATTGGATAACATTTCGGCCGTTCGATGCCGCAGACATGACCAAGGTTGGCCGAATTCAGAGGCTAGCTCCAACGAACGTCCGAAGAGCCTCCAGATTCTTCACATCAGCCCGTGGATCGTCGTAAGGCGTTTCGAGAATGAATGCGCAATGTGACAGTTTGGGATGCTGGGCGAATCGTCTCAGCGCATCAGCGCCGATGTGGCCTTCGCCGATGTGCCAATGCCGATCGACGCGCGAGTTAAATGGCGCCTTTGAATCGTTGAAGTGCACGGCGCGCACGTTCTTCAGACCGACAGTCTTCCCGATCATCGCAATCGTGGCTTCGAGCCCGCCTTCTTCACGAATGTCATCGCCGTCGGTGAATGAATGAGCGGTATCGACGCAGACACCCAGCGGCAATCTCGGACATCGTTCCATGATCGCGCGCAAATGCTCGAACCGATGGCCGATGCATTCGCCCTGTCCGGCCGTGTTTTCGAGCAGAATGCGCAACTTACCGAATCGCAAACCTTTGCAAGCCAGTTGCAGACTCAGCGCGCAAATCTCGAGCGCATCTTGCTCAGGACAGCCACGCGCGCTTCCCGGGTGCACGACGAGATAGTCAACGCCGAGCGCAATCGCGCGTTCGACTTCTTCACGAAATGAATCAATCGATTTAAGCAAAATGATTTCGTCGGCCGCTGCTAAATTGATCAGGTAATTCGCGTGAACGAGAACGGGTGAAATCTTTGTCTGTTTGCGTGCTTTACGAAACAGCGCAATCGCATCATCAGTCAGCGGCTTGGCTTTCCAGCCGCGCGGGTTGCGAGAAAATAACTGCACGGCATCACATCTCAACTCGGCTCCAAGTAGAAGTGCCTCGTGTAATCCGTGTTTAATGGGAAGATGGGCGCCAATCTTTGGAGATTTCTTCATTGATTTATCGGCTCATTGATTCAATGACCACGTCTGCTCCTTGCGGTGTGTTGCGAGGCCGCAAAGATTGCCA
>Ga0105242_10000901_pt1 | contig 23051 bp, 19 predicted proteins | sample KBSM24metaG_FD_81521 | JGI IMG/M metagenome (GOLD analysis project Ga0105242, IMG submission 81521) | Miscanthus rhizosphere microbial communities from Kellogg Biological Station, Michigan, USA - KBS M2-4 metaG | ecosystem: Host-associated > Plants > Roots > Rhizosphere > Soil | place...
CGCGTGGGCGTTCACCTGGGTGGTCGACCCGCCGCTGTTCGAACCCGCCGACGAGGCGACCGCACACGGCGACGTGGCCGTCGGGTCGGGCGCCTGGACGGCGGTGCACCACGCGTTCACCGCGCCCAAGCCGGAGTTCGAGGACAGCATCGACACCGATCCTGGCCTCGTGCCGGCCGACGCGTACGACGTGGTGTGCAACGGCAACGAGATCGGCGGCGGCTCGATTCGTATCCACCGCCGCGACATTCAGGAACGGGTGTTCGCGGTGATGGGCCTTGACAAGGCCGAAGCCGAGGAGAAGTTCGGATTCCTCTTGGAAGCGTTCACATTCGGCGCGCCGCCGCACGGCGGCATCGCGTTCGGGTGGGACCGGATCAACGCGCTGCTGTCGGACATGGATTCGATCCGTGAGGTCATCGCTTTCCCGAAGTCGGGCGGTGGCGTCGATCCGCTGACCGGTGCACCCGCGCCGATCACGCCGCAGCAGCGCAAGGAGTCCGGAATCGACGCCAAGCCCGCGAAGGACGGCTAGGCGGCCGTTTCCGGCGTGCGCGTCGGCAAGAAGAAGCCACGCAGCGCGTTGGCAATTCGCGCGCGGACGGGCGCGCCGGAGAGTGCCACGTCGACCATGGTCAACGACTGGTGTGTGTGGCCGCGGGCACGGACGTGCTCGACTGGGACGCTTGCCGCATCGAGTGCAGCGGCGTACGCCTTACCTTCATCCCGTAGGGGATCGAACTCGGCCGTGACCACGATCGCAGGCGGCAACCCGGACAGATCGCCCGCGCACAAGGGCGCGAAGCGGGGATCGCGTCGATCGGCCGGGTCGATGTAGTGGTCGTAACACCACTGGGCCAGCGCGGTGGTGAGACCGTAGCCGTCCGCATTCTCGACGTAGGAGGCGCGTGTCAGGTCGCCGTCGGTTGGCGGCGTCAGCAATACCTGCCCGACGATGTGTGGTCCACCCGCGTCCCGGGTGAGCCGGGAAACCACCGCCGCGAGATTGCCACCCGCGCTCCAGCCGCACACCGCGAGCCGTCCCGGCATACCGCCGAGTGCCTCGGCATTGTCGGCGACCCACCGCACCGCGGCCATGGCGTCATCGACTGCGGCGGGGAATCGGTGCTCCGGCGCATGACGGTAGTCCGCCGAGATGACGATCGCGTCGCTGCGCACGCACAGGTCCCGGCACAGCGGATCGTCCGAGACAGCGTCGCCCACAACCCAACCCCCGCCGTGGAAGAACACGACGATCGCGTGCGGGCCCGGGGTCGGCGGCCGATAAAGCCGGTACGCCAGGTCGCCTGTCGCTCCGGGTAGTACACCATCGACGATCTCGCCGACGTCCGGTCCAGGCGGACGAGTCGTTGACATCTGAGCGTAGAAGGCGCGGGCCTCGTCAACTGGCATCGAATCCAGGGTCGGCAGATTCATTGCCGCCATCTGGATGAGGATCATCTCCACGTCCGGTTGCAACCGGCGCACCAAGCCGTCGTTGCACATCGAGCCCTCGGGGCCGGACAGCTTGAAGCCCAGATAGTCACGTGCGACCACCTCGTCACAGGTGGCCCGGTAGAAGTCGACTCCCGCAGGGTAGGGCAGAAATACCCGCGGTTTGCCTGGCACGTTGGCACCCATGTACCAAGAGTTGGCGGCGGGGAAGAGCGTGATGTCGGCGCAGTCGTTGACGTGTTGCGTCCACCCCGCTTCGGCCGTTGCCGTCGGCTCGATGGCGGCGAAGCCGTGTGCGCGGAGGTGACCGAGGCAGTCGAGCACCCAGTCCACGTGCTGCTCGATCGAGACGGCCATGTTCGACAGCACCGAAGGACTTCCGGGTCCGGTGATGAGAAACAGATTCGGGAAGCCGGCCGTGGTCAACCCGAGATACGTCTGCGGCCCGTCTGCCCATTTGTCCTTCAACGCCGCGTCGTCACGGCCCGTGATGTCGACGGCCGTTATCGCACCCGTCACGGCGTCGAAGCCGGTGGCGAAGACGATCGCGTCGAAGGTGAAGGCTTCGTGGGCGGTGTCGATGCCGGTTTCTGTGATTTGTCGGATCGGATGCTTTCGGACGTTGACAAGGCGCACGTGCGGCAGGTTGTAGGTGGCGTAATAGTTCGTGTCCAGGCACGGCCTCTTTGTCGCGACGGGATAATCCGTCGGGCACAGATCGGACGCCGTCTGAGGATCGTCGACGATGGCGCGGATCTTGTTCCGGAAGAACTCGGCGAACTCGTGATTGGCTGCAGGGTTGCTCAGCACATCTGCGTAGACGTTGATCGCCTCGAACAGCTCGCCGATCCCCCAGGCGCGCTCATAGCGTTGTTGCCGTTCCGCCTCGGAGACGCTGAACGTTGGGGTAATGCTGCGCTCCATCGGGATACCGCCAGGGGACATCCTCGCCGCGCTGCGGTAATCGGCCTCGTTCGCTGCGAAAAGTGCGAGCCTCTCGGGCGACACCTGGCCGTTGCGCGCCGGGATCGAGAAGGTCGGGGTGCGCTGAAACACCACCACCTCCCGCGCCTCCTCGGCGATGACCGGAATCGACTGCACCCCAGAGGAACCCGTGCCGATCACCGCCACGCGCTTACCGGTGAAGTCGACTGGATCATGCGGCCATCGGCTGGTGAAGTAGACCTCGCCGGTGAAGCTCTCGAGTCCGTCGACCTCGGCTTGTTTGGGCATGGACAGACAGCCCGTGGCCATCACGACGAAACGAGCGCTGACATCGTCGCCGCCATCGGTGCGCACTCGCCACAGCGACGCACCGTCGTCCCAGCCGGCCTGACGCACTCGTGTCGAGAAGGTGATGTGGCGCCGTAGGTCGTGCTTATCGGCGATATGGTTCAGATAACGCAGAATCTCCGGCTGGGTGGCGTACTTCTCCGACCACTGCCAGTCGCGCTGCCAGTTGGGATCGAAGCTGTACATGTAGTCGATGCTGGGTACGTCGACCCGGGCACCCGGATACCGGTTCCAGTACCACGTGCCGCCGAGGTCGTCGCCCGCTTCGAATACGCGCAGTCGATGGCCGGCGCGGCTGAGCCGGTAGGCAAGGTAGAGGCCCGCAATGCCCGCGCCGACGACGACGACATCTACATCGGGAGTCGGCCGGTCTGTCCTGGCTGAATCAGTCACCAGCCGATCATCACGTGCCTCCAAACCCGCGTCTTGAGTAATGGGATACTCCATTTCGGCCCACCCGCGGGAATAGACGCCAATTCGCCGGAGGCTTCAACGAGCATGACCCGACAGCCACCCGACATCGAGACGGCCAACGCGTTCAACGCCAAGGTCGCCGAGGAGTTTCGTGCCAACAACGGGAAGGTCGGTGGCGCATTCAAGGGTAATGAGCTGTTGCTGCTCACAACGACAGGCGCCAAGTCGGGTCAACCGCGATTGTCCCCGCTGTCCTGCAAGCGCATCGACGGGAAGCTGTTCATCATCGCCGGATACGGCGGTGCAGACGTCAACCCGGCGTGGGTGCACAACCTGCGGGCCGACCCGCGTGCTCGCGTCGAACTGGCAGGCGAGTCCTTCGACGTGACGGCCCGTGAACTGCCGCCTGACGAGCGCCAGGACATCATTCCCAAGGTCAACGCCCTCGGCTCCGCCTTCGCGGAGTTTCAGGCCAATACCAGTCGAGTGATCCCGATCTTCGAACTCAACGAGGTCTGAGCGGCGATGCCGGTGAGCGTCGGAATCATGCTGCCCAGTAGGGAAACCGCGATGACGGGCCGGCATGACGCGCGCGGGCTGATTGAGTTCGCAAAGGCTGCAGAAGAGGCCGGCTTCGATTCGGTGTGGGTCGGTGACTCATTGCTCGCGCGGTCGCGGGCGGAACCGTTGTCGGTGCTTTCCGCGGTCGCGGCGGTGACGAGACGTTTGGCGCTCGGTACCGCGGCGTTGATCGGTCCGCTGCGTCATCCGCTGCTCGCGGCGGCGCAGGCGGCCACCGTCGACCAGCTCTCCGCCGGGCGACTGATACTCGGGCTCGGTTCCGGCGCACCGCTGCCGGAGAGCCGCCGCGAATTCGACGCTGTCGGAATGCCGTTCGCTGGTCGCGGCGGCCGGCTCGACAAGACGGTCACGCTGTGGCGCGAAACATGGCGCGGGCGGGGCGAATTCGCCGACGCGCTGCCGCCGGCGCGGCCGGGCGGGCCGCCGGTGTGGCTGGCGGGTGGCGACACGACAAAAGTTATCGAACGGGTGGCGGCCACCTATGACGGCTGGCTGCCCTACTTGCCGGACGTGAATGCATATGCACGGGCGTGGGATCGGATCCGTGCGAAAGCCGTCCGTGAGGTCACGCCAGCGTTGTATGCGACGGTCAACCTTAACGGCGCGCGTGCCGGCGCGGAACTCGATGAGTATCTGCGGGCCTACTACGGCCAGCCACTCGACGTGATGCGCCGCGTGCAGGCGATCCGCGGCGGCACCGTGGACGAATGCCTGGACTGGCTGGCGCGCTACGTCGATGCGGGCGCGCGATACCTGATCCTGCGGATAGGGTCGCCGACCGCGCGCCCCGAAGCCGTGGCCGAACAACTGTTGCCGGCACTGAAGGAGATTGCATGACTGAGATACCTGACGCGGAAACCATGAAGGCGTTCAACAAGAACATCGTCGACGAGTTTCGGGCCAACGGCGGCAAGGTCGGCGGCCCGTTCGAAGGCGCGACTCTTCTGCTGCTTACCACCACCGGCGCCAAGTCGGGTCAGCCGCGGCTGGCGCCGCTGGCCTACCTGACGATCGACGGGAAGATGATCATCATTGGGTCGAAGGCCGGCGCCGAGACCAATCCGGACTGGGTGCACAACCTTCGGGCAAATCCGCACGCGCACATCGAGGTGGGGATCGACGCATACGACGTGACCGCCCGCGAGCTGCCGCCCACGGAGCGCGACGAGGCGTACCCGAAGGTGGTCGCCGCGGCTCCGGGTTTCGGTGAGTACCAGGCCAAGACCAGCCGCATCATCCCGCTCTTCGAGCTGCAGCGCGGTTAGCCCGGGCTTGAGGTTGCACTCAGGGTCGTGAAAGGCACCAGATCACGACCCTGAGTGCAACCGGGGGAGGCAAGCCTTAGAGCCGCTCGATGATGGTGGCGTTGGCCATGCCGCCGGCCTCGCACATCGTCTGCAGCCCGTATCGGCCACCGCGCTGCTCGAGCGCGTTGACCATCGTCGTCATGATCCGCGCACCGCTGGCGCCCAGCGGGTGGCCGATCGCGATCGCACCGCCGTTGGCGTTCGTCTTGGCCAGGTCGGCGCCGGTGTCGTGGGCCCATGCCACCACCACGGGTGCGAACGCCTCGTTCACTTCGAACAGGTCGATGTCGGCGAGCGTCAATCCCGCGCGCTGCAAGACCTTTTCGGTCGCCGGGATCACGCCGGTCAGCATGTACAGCGGGTCGGACCCCACCACGGTGGCGGTGTGGATCCTCGCGAGCGGACGCAGCCCCAGGCGGTGTGCCGCCTCGCTGGTGGTGATCAGCAGGGCCGCGCTGCCATCCGACAGCGGCGACGAGTTGCCCGCGGTGATCTCCCACTTGATCTGCGGGAAGCGGGCCTCATATCCCGGGTTGTAGAACGCGGGCTTCAAACCGGCGAGCTTGTCGACCGTGGTGCCCGGACGGATGATCTCGTCCGTCGACAGGCCTGCGATCGGCGCCAGTTCGTTGTCGAACCGGCCCTCTTTGGTTGCCGCCGCGGCCTTTTCGTGACTGCCCGCGGAAAACTCGTCGAGCTGCTGGCGGGAAAAGCCCCACTTCGCGGCGATCAGCTCGGCGCTGATACCTTGCGGCACAAGGCCTTCGGGGTAGCGCTGAGACATCTGGCCGAACGGGTCGCTGCCCGGCAGCACACTCGAGCCCATCGGGACTCGGCCCATCGACTCGACGCCCGCGGCGATCACGATGTCATAGGCGCCCGAAATGACGCCCTGGGCGGCGAAGCTGATGGCCTGCTGGCTGCTGCCACACTGGCGGTCGACGGTCGTGCCGGGCACGCTCTCGGGGAAGCCCGCGCCGAGGACCGCATTGCGTGCGATGTTGACCGCCTGATCGCCCACCTGGGTGACCGCGCCCGCGATGACGTCGTCGAGCTCCACCGGATCGATTCCTGTCCGGTTGACGAGTTCCTTCAGGCTGTGTGCCAGGAGATCGACGGGCAGCACGTCGTGCAGCGCGCCGCCGGCCTTCCCCTTTCCGATCGGGGTGCGTACCGCTCCGACGATGACCGCGTCCCGGCCAACGTATCCGGCCATTGCTGCCTCCTGAAGACTCGACTCTGAGTAGTGCTCGCTATATCCAGCTATAACACCTAGGTATAGTGATAACAACCCAGGAAAGGAGTGACTTGTATGACAGTGCTGCAGGGGCGGCTCGCCGACCGTGACGCCTGGTCGGCGGTGGGCAAGTGCCCGATCGAGAAGACCATGGCCTTGCTGGGCACCAAGTCGGCGATGCTGATAATGCGGGAGGCCTACTACGGCACCACCCGGTTCGAGGACTTTTGGCGGCGGGTCGGGGTCACCAAGGCTGCCGCATCGGCGCGCCTGAACGAGCTGGTCGACGCCGGGCTGCTCGAACGCCGGCGGTACAAGGAACCCGGTCAGCGAAGTCGCGACGAGTACGTCCTTACCGACGCGGGGACCGACTTCATGCCGGTGGTGTGGGCGATGTTCGAGTGGGGGAGGCGGCACCTTCCGCACAGCCCCCAGCTGCGCCTCGCCCATAGGGACTGCGGCGCCGAGGCCGCCGTCGAGATCTACTGCGAGCGCGGCCATCACGTGCCGGCCGACGAGCTCGTGGTGCAGCTGGCCAACAGCTGATCCGAAGAGGATTCACAGCCGAAGGTAACTGGACCGCGGTTGCCCATCGCTACGGTGAGCCATGTCAAACACCACGGCTGACCGCTCGGTGCACCACGGGTTCGTACCCCCGAAGCTGCCCAAGCCGATCAATCCCGCGCTCGCCAAGCACTACGAGGCCCGTGCCGCCAGCGTCCAGAACCGGATAGCTGATGCCATCACCCGATTCGCCGGTCGATGGCGTTCGTCTACTTCCACGTCCTGTGGTTCGCGGTCTGGATCAACTTCGGCATCGAGGGTTATCCCTTCGGGCTGTTGACGATGATCGTGTCGCTCGAGGCGATCTTCCTGTCGACGTTCGTGATGATCAGCCAGAATCGCGCCGACTTCAAGCGGCAGGCCGCCGCCGACCTGCAGTGGAAGATGGTCCAGGAAGAGGATGACCAGAACAGGCAGCTGATCGAGTTGTCGAATCAGATTCTCGAGTTGACGAAGCTGATCCACGCCCGGACGCAGGCGCCTCAGTCGGTGAAGCAGTAGGAATCGCTCGACGCGTCACCGCCCTGCAGCCGGGTCTGGTGCACCCGCAGGCCGCGGAAGTCGTCGCCGTGCGGGAAGAACCCTGGGTCGGGAACCAGCCCGCCCGCGTCGACGTCGGCGTCCAGCTTGGCCATCCACGCGCCGACACCGTCTGGGTAAAACACCTCGTCCCATGCCGCGTACAGCGAGTTTGTGACGTATACGCGGCGGCCGTCGCGGCTGATCTCGATCATCTGGGGGCCGCCTGCGAGTCGTAGTTCCGGGTCCGCAGGATGGGGCTCCCGCCGGATCACCCCACCGAGGCGAACGGACGCCGTCTCGCGCGGGCGGCTGGGATCGCTGACGTCGAACTGTTTGAGTTCTCCTGTGCCCCAACACGATACGTAGAGCCAGCGATCATCGACCGATAGGTCGATGTCTGACACCAGCGGCGGCACAGCGCCGAAAGGTTTCAACGCAGGCGGCAGGTCATCGGCGTCGGCCGGTTCGGCAGGGATCGTGACGACCTTGTCGACGGCCCACTGCTCGCCGTCGCGGTGCCACAGCCACACTGAGGCGGACAGATCTTCGACGCTGATCACCACGCCGGCGAACCCCCACGTCTTCGACGGATCATGAGCGGGCCGCAGTTCCAGCACCATCTGGTGAGCGTCGCCGAGATCGATCCGTTGGGTCAGAGTGCGCTCGGACAGGCTCCAGAAGTTCAAGTGGTGCCCGAACTTTCGGCCTAGCAGGTCCTCGGGGTTCAGCCCGTTCTCGATCATCGACGGCGAGGCCCACTCCGACGTGATCACGGTGTCGTTGCGCAGATGCCACCACACGTCGTAGGCGAATTGTTGCGGTCCGCGGTCCTTCTCCCACGGCCCGATCACCTCGAACGTGTCATGGTCGAGCAGCGCGACGCCGCCGGGACCGTCGTCGCCGTTCGGTCCGCCCAGTGCGGACATGAAGATGCCACCCGGCCCGCAGTGCACGGTGTGCGGGCGCGAGTATCCGGCCTTGGACGCGAGTTCGTCGGCGTCAATCGTATGCGCCAACACCGGGTTTCGCGGGTCGGGTTTGGTGTCGAGGACGTACGTGTTCGACGACCGGATGCCGGGGATGACGAGGTAGCGCCGCTCGATGTCATGACCCTCGTGGCCGTCGTGGCACAGCGCGCTCGAGCAGGCGTTCCAGCCGAAGTGGTGCAGTTCGTTGCCTGCCGTCGGAAGCTCCGACCAGCCGACCACTCGGCCATACGACGACGAAGCGGAATCGCAGTCCACCACGGCAACCGCGTCTTTCGCCTGGCCGGCCGGGTCGAATGCGACAACGTAAGCAAGCTGCTCGGGTGCTGCGGCGATGGCGGCACCCGGGCTGCGGTAAAAGGTGGGATCTGTTGCAGCCATGCCTGCAGATCATCCTCCGCGGCGTCGACGCGGGGGTAAAGATTCACAGCAGTCGTGCAGGAACGTTTGACAACACCACTAATGGTTCGTTCCCGGCTGCCCCAAGAAGTCGGTGGTTTCCTGGGGGAACGGCCGATGCGTCGGCTCGTTTGCTTCGGCCGAGGCTGCGTCGCGCCGGGTTCGACCGGCGCCGGCGGGCTTGCTCACGGGGTATAGGCAGGCGCTGGTGACGCGGCTTCGATCCTGGTCGGTGCGATCGTCGGCGCCATGGTCGGGGCCGGCGGTGGCGGTGTGATGGTGATCGGGATCGTCGGCACGACCGCACCTGTCTGCCCCACCGGTTCGCGCGATACGACGAGATCAGCAGGGTTCGCGCCGCGGCTCATCGATGGCGTCGGAGAGCTCACGATCATCGTCGAGGACGATCACATCAGAACTTTTCGACGACGGTGGCCTGGTCGCGCTCGGGTGGACCCGTTGTCACCACGGTGAGGATCAGCCCGACACCGCGGGCGTAGTACTGGTTCTCGCCCGGCCCCGTGGGATCGAGCAGGTCGGAGTCCTTCGTCACCAACAGATCCTTGGCGGGCCCGGTGAATGGGGTCGTTTCACTCCCGGTGAGACTGAGCACCTCGCCGGTATCCTCCGCGACGCCCTTCGCGTACTCCTGCCGGTACTGATCGCCGACCTGCGGGTGCGCCGGCATGATGATGCCGGGCAGGGCGCCGTTGACGCCGCCCTCAAACGAGCCGGCGGTGTCCACGCTGCCGTCCTTGTATTCCTTGGTGACTTCGCCGAAGTACCAGACGTTGCCGTCGCGGTCCTGCGCATACCAGTCGAAGGTGTCTTCTAGCGGCTCGTTGTCGACGGTGACTGTGTCGTGGACGACGACGGTGTCGACGCCCATGACCTTCCTGGTGTCGCGGGTGACGTCGGTGGTTGTGCGCTGCAGCCCATCTGCGGTGGCCGCCTCAGAGATCGTGCGGGTCCCTGGCGTCAGCGGGAAGTACGGATTGTCGATCTTGGTCGTGAAGACCGACGGGACGATCGTCGGAGAGTACGGGTCGGTGATCTTCATCGGACCGGGAGGCGATGCGGAAGCCGAGACCGAGGGGTTGGGCGCTGCCGACGTGGTCGCGGTCGGGGGCGCGGAGGGGCCGCTCGAGCACGCTGCGCTCGCCGCGAGAAACGCCAACGCTGTGGTGGTCGTGAGAAGCGAAGTCCTCACCTCGTAAAGCGTATCTCCGCCGGTGGCCCGTTGTCTGCCAGCGCTTTTCAGCTTCCGTTAAGGAACTTTCTGCTGAGCGTCTTCGGTGCCTGCGCCAGCCAAGCCTCGGTGATCAGCTCTTCTAGCTCCGGCACGCCGATCTCGGCCAGGCGCACCAGCACCGCCGGGTAGCCGTCGAAATGGGGGGTGGTGAAGTACACCCCGGGTTCGTCGGCGACGAGCGCGAACTTCACGCCCTCGTCCGCGACCCGGGCCCCGAGAATGTCTCCATCGGGGGCGTCCGCGCCCAGCGCAGCGTAGTCCGCCTTGCGCAGCGGCCGTTCCCACGCGATCAGCTTCTTGCGCACCCGCCAGTTACGCGGCGAGGCCTCCGCGGTTTCGGGAAGCTCACCGACGATTCGCCCGACGTCGTCCCACGTGGCCACACTCCCGATTCTGCGCCCGGCAGTCCGCTGCGCGCGATGAAACCTTGTGATGGGATCAGCGGATGGGCATCAAGGTGGCGCTGGAGCATCGCACCAGCTACACGTTCGATCGGCTGGTGGAGGTGTACCCCCACGTTGTTCGGCTGCGCCCCGCGCCGCACTCGCGCACTCCGATCGAGGCCTATTCGCTGCAGGTCGAGCCGGCAGATCACTTCATCAACTGGCAGCAGGACGCGTTCGGCAATTTCCTGGCCCGCCTGGTGTTCCCGAATCGTGCCCGCAGCCTGACCATCACGGTCGGGCTGATCGCCGACATGAAGGTGATCAACCCGTTCGACTTCTTCATCGAGGACTGGGCCGAACAGATCGGCTTCGAATATCCCAAGGCGCTCGCCGAAGACCTCAAGCCCTATCTGCGGCCGGTCGACGAGGCCGGGGAAGGCTCGGGGCCCGGCGACCTCGTCCAGGCGTGGGTGAAGAACTTCGCCGTCGCCCCCGGCACGCGCACCATCGACTTCCTCGTCGCCCTGAACCGGGCGGTGAACGCAGACGTCGGCTACAGCCTGCGGATGGAACCCGGTGTGCAGACGCCGGATTTCACGCTCCGCACGGGAATCGGCTCGTGTCGCGACTCGGCGTGGCTGCTGGTGTCGATCCTGCGCCAGCTGGGCTTGGCCGCCCGCTTCGTGTCCGGTTACCTGGTGCAGCTGACGTCCGACGTCGAAGCGCTCGACGGGCCGTCCGGGCCTGCCGCCGACTTCACCGATTTGCACGCCTGGGCCGAGGTGTACATCCCTGGCGCGGGCTGGATCGGGCTTGACCCGACGTCGGGGCTGTTCGCAGGCGAGGGCCACATCCCGCTGTCGGCCACGCCTCATCCCGAGTCGGCAGCCCCGATCACCGGCGCGACCGAACCGTGCGAAACCACGCTCGACTTCTCCAACGTCGTCACCCGGGTTCACGAGGATCCCCGCGTCACCCTGCCGTACACCGAGGCGGCATGGGGCGCGATCTGTGCGCTGGGTGCCCGCGTCGACGAGCGGCTCGCCGCCGGTGACGTGCGCCTCACGGTCGGCGGTGAGCCGACATTCGTCTCGATCGACAACCAGGTCGACCCGGAATGGACCACGGACGCCGACGGGCCGTACAAACGCGAGCGGGCGTCCGCGTTAGCGGCCAAGTTGAAGAAGCTGTGGGCGCCGCAGGGACTGGTGCAGCGCAGTCAGGGCAAGTGGTATCCAGGAGAACCCTTGCCGCGCTGGCAGATTGGACTGTTCTGGCGTATCGACGGCCAGCCGCTGTGGATCGACCAGGCGTTGCTGGCCGACCCTTGGCAGGCCGACGGCGAACCGCCGGCGCTGGCGCATGACGTGGGCGGCCAGGTGCTCAATGCCGTCGCCGAGGGCCTTGGGCTGCCGGCTTCGCAGGTGCGGCCGGCCTACGAGGACGCGTTGAGCAGGCTGGCCGCCGCGGTGCGGCAGCCCGAAGGTGAACCGGTCGCCGCGCCAGACGATCTGGCGGCCGATGCGCCCGACGCCCGCGCCGCGCTGATGTCGCGCCTGGAGGCGCCCGTCACCGAACCCGCCGCCTACGTGCTGCCGCTTCATCGCCGCGCCGACGACTCCGGCTGGGCCAGCGCCGACTGGCAGCTGCGTCGAGGGCGCATCGTGCTACTCGAGGGCGATTCGCCTGCCGGGCTTCGGCTGCCGCTGAACTCGATCAGCTGGCACCCGCCGCCGCCCTCCCATCACGCCGACCCGCTGACCCGGTCCACCACCCTGCCCATCGACACCGAGGCAGCCGCCGCGGCGGTTGTCGAGGACGCCGATGCCGCGCCTACCTCCGCGATGGTCGCTGAGATCCGCGACGGGTTGCTGTACATCTACATGCCGCCGACCGACGAACTCGAGCACTTCATCGACCTGATCAGCCGGGTCGAAGCGGCCGCCGCCAAGGCCGAGTGCCCCGTGGTGGTCGAAGGCTACGGCCCGCCGCCCGATCCCCGGATCGGCTCGATGACGATCACGCCCGACCCGGGCGTCATCGAGGTCAACGTCGCGCCGACGGCCAGTTTTGCGGAGCAGAAGCAGCAGCTGGAGACCCTGTACGAGCAAGCCCGGCTGGCTCGCCTGTCTACGGAGTCGTTCGATGTCGACGGCACACACGGCGGCACGGGCGGGGGCAACCACATCACGCTCGGCGGCACCACGCCCGCCGATTCGCCGCTGTTGCGCCGCCCCGACCTGCTGGTGTCGCTGCTGACCTATTGGCAGCGCCATCCGTCACTGTCGTATCTGTTCGCAGGCCGGTTCGTGGGCACCACCTCGCAGGCGCCGCGCGTCGACGAGGGCCGCGCCGAGGCGCTCTACGAACTGGAGATCGCGTTCGCCGAGATCGCGCGGCTCGGCCAGGGCGCAGGCGGCGCGAAGCCGTGGGTGACCGACCGCGCGCTGCGCCACCTGCTCACCGACATCACCGGCAACACCCATCGCGCCGAGTTCTGCATCGACAAGCTCTACAGCCCCGACAGCGCGCGCGGCCGGCTCGGGCTGCTCGAGCTGCGCGGCTTCGAGATGCCGCCGCACTATCAAATGGCGATGGTGCAGTCGCTGTTGGTGCGCTCGCTGGTGGCCTGGTTCTGGGACGAGCCGCTGAGGGCCCCGCTGATCCGGCACGGCGCCAACCTGCACGGCCGATACCTGTTGCCGCACTTCCTGATTCACGACATCGCCGATGTCGCCGCCGATCTGCGCGCACACGACATCAACTTCGACACCAGCTGGCTGGACCCGTTCACCGAGTTCCGGTTCCCTCGCATCGGCACCGCGGTGTTCGAGGGCGTCGAGATCGAACTGCGCGGTGCGATCGAACCTTGGAACGTCCTCGGCGAAGAATCCACCGCAGGCGGCACCACCCGTTACGTCGACTCGTCGGTGGAACGCATCCAGGTGCGGCTGATCGGCGCGGACCGGCACCGGTATGTCGTGACCGCGAACGGTTACCCGATCCCGCTGCTGGCCACCGACAACCCCGACGTCCAAGTCGGCGGGGTGCGGTTCCGGGCATGGCAGCCGCCGAGCGCGCTGCACCCAACCATCACCGTCGACGGGCCGCTGCGCTTCGAGTTGGTCGACACCGTGACGGGAGTCTCGCGCGGCGGTTGCACCTACCATGTGTCGCACCCGGGCGGCCGCGCCTACGACTCCCCGCCGGTCAACGCCGTGGAGGCCGAGTCCCGGCGGGGCCGCCGCTTCGACGCGACGGGCTTCACCCCCGGAAAGGTGGACATGTCGGACATCCGCGAGAAGCAGGCTCGGCAATCCACCGATGTAGGCGCGCCGGGCATTTTGGATCTGCGCCGAATGCGTACCGTTCTGCAGTAATGGTCCTTCCCGCGCCTGAAACGCACGACATCGACCAGCTGCTCGCCCGGTACCGCACCGCGCGCGCCCAGCAGGCGCTGTTCGACGTGCGCGGCGAGCGTGCCGGGACCGGTTATGACGAATTCGTCGACGCAGCAGGCAATGTGCGACCCGCCTGGCAGGAACTCGCCGAATGTGTTGGCGAGCGGGGCCGCGGCGGACTGGAACAGCTGCGGTCCATCATCCGGAGCTCGGTCGACAACGACGGGATCACCTACATCCAGGTCGACCGGCACGGCGATGCGGTGACCAACGGCGACGGGACAGCGCAGCCGGGGCCGTGGCACCTCGATGCGCTGCCGCTGCTGCTATCCGCGTCGGACTGGGACACGCTGGAATCGGGTCTTGTGCAACGCTCCCGGCTGCTCGACGCCGTGCTGACCGACCTGTACGGCCCGCGTCATTCGATCATCAGCGGGGTGCTGCCACCTCAGCTGTTGTTCGCACACCCGGGCTATGTCAGGGCCGCCCGCGGGATCGAGGTGCCGGGCCGGCATCAGTTGTTCCTGCACGGCTGCGACGTCAGTCGAAGTGGATCCGGGGCCTTCGTTGTCAATGCCGACTGGACCCAGGCACCGTCGGGGGCGGGCTACGCACTGGCCGACCGGCGAGTGGTCGCGCACGCGATCCCCGACCTGTACGAACGGATCGGCCCGCGGCCCGCCTCGCCGTGGGCGCAGGCGCTGCGATTGGCGCTCATCGACGCGGCCCCCGAGTCGGCCGAGGAGCCGGTGGTCGTGGTGCTCAGCCCAGGCATTCACTCCGAGACCTCGTTCGACCAGGCCTATCTGGCCAGCGTGCTCGGCTTCCCACTGGTGGAGAGCGCCGACCTGGTGGTGCGCGACGGCAAGTTGTGGATGCGGTCGATGGGCACGCTCAAGCGTGTCGACGTGGTGCTACGCCGCGTCGACGCCGAGTACGCCGATCCGCTCGACCTGCGCGCAGATTCGCGGCTAGGTGTGGTGGGCCTGGTGGAGGTGCTGCGCCGCGGCGCGGTAACGGTCGTCAACTCGTTGGGCAGCGGCGTTCTGGAAAGCGCTGGGCTGCTTCGCTTTCTGCCCGAACTGGCCGAGCGGCTGCTGGGTGAGACCCCGCTGCTGCAGACGGCACCGATGTACTGGGGTGGCATCAACACGGAACGTTCGCACCTGCTGACCAACTTGTCGTCGCTGTTGATCAAGTCGGTGACGGGCGGGGACGCGATCGTCGGGCCGGCTCTGTCGTCCGCGCAGCGCAAGGAACTCGGCGTGCGCATCGAAGCAACGCCGTGGCAGTGGGTGGGCCAGGAGCCGCCGCAGTTCTCGTCGGCGCCCACCGACTACTACCCGGGCGGGCTGTCGTCGGCCAGCGTCGGGATGCGGTTGTTCACGGTGTCGCAGCGCAGCGGGTACGCGCCGATGGTCGGCGGCCTGGGTTACCTGCTGGCCCCCGGTAGTGCCGCTTACCGGTTGAATAACGTTGCGGCCAAGGATATCTGGGTGCGCACGCCGACACGCGTCACCACCGTCGAGCGGATTCCGGGCGCGGTCGAACTGCCCGCGATGACGCCCAGTCCGACCAGGGCCGTCAGCTCCCCGCGTGTGCTGTCCGACCTGTTCTGGATGGGCCGATACGCGGAACGAGCCGAGAACATGGCGCGGCTGCTCACCGTCACCCGTGAGCGCTATCACGAATACCGCTTCCGCCGCGAGATGGAAGGCAGCGAGTGCGTGCCGGTCCTGCTGGCCGCGCTCGGACAGATCACCGGGACCGACACCGGCGCAGGCAGCGACTACGCGGAGATGGTCGCGACGGCCCAGACAACGCTGTGGTCGTTGACCGCCGACCGGCACCGCGCTGGCTCGCTGGCGCAGTCGGCCGAGCGACTCGGGCTCGCCGCGCGCGCGGTGCGTGACCAGATGTCGAATGACACGTGGATGGTGCTGGCAGCCGTCGAGCGCGCTCTGCTGCACGCGCCGGACACACCGCCCGAGTCGCAGACGGAGGGTGACGCGTTCCTCTCGTCGACGAACAACCTGACGCTGGCCGGAATGCTGGCGCTGTCCGGCGTCGCGGCAGAGTCGATGGTCCAGGACGTCGGCTGGACGATGATGGATATCGGCAAACGAATCGAGCGCGGGCTGGCGTTGACGGCGCTGCTGCGTGCGACCCTGACGACGGTCCGCAGTCCGGGTGCAGAGCAAACCATCACCGAGTCCACGCTGGTGGCCTGCGAATCGTCGGTCATCTACCGGCGGCGCACGCTGGGCAAGGTTAGTGTGGCTGCTGTGGCGGACCTGGTGTTGTTCGACACCGAGAACCCGCGCTCGCTCGTCTTCCAACTCGAGCGGCTGCGGGCCAACCTGAAGGCGCTGCCGGGATCTTCCGGGTCGTCGCGGCCGGAGCGGCTGGTGGACGAGATCGCAATCCGGCTGCGCCGTCTCGACCCCGCCGACCTGGAAGAGGTCACTGCCGACGGCGAGCGCGCAGAGCTGGCCGATCTGGTCGACGGGATGCACCGCGACCTGCGTGAGCTGTCCGGCGTGATCACCGCGACGCACCTGTCGCTGCCCGGTGGCATGCAGCATCTCTGGGGTCCCGACGAGTTCCGAGTCGTGCCGTGACCGACGGGCCCATCGCCTCGGCAGTGAGCCGGTGTTATCAGATCGCGCACCACACGGTGTACCGCTACTCGGACGTGGTCACCAGCTCCTACGGCCGGGGTTTTCTCATTCCGCGCGACTCGGCACGGCAGCGCTGCCTGTCGCACGAGCTGATCATCGAACCCGAGGCGGCCGACAGCTCCACCAGCCGCGACGCCTACGGCAACATCAGCTCTTATTTCCATGTCACGGAGCGCCACAACACGCTGTCGATCACCAGCAAGTCGGTGGTTGAGGTGGATCCACCGCCGCCCGAGTTGTATGGCGGTGGGTCGGCGCGGGCGCCGTGGGAGATCGCGCGGCCCGTCGGTCTCGACGGCGCACTGGCCACCGAGTTCACCCTCGACCTGCAGCCAGCGGAGCTTACCGACGAGCTACGTGCTTACGCCGCACCGAGTTTCGAGCCCGGCAGGCCGCTGATCGAGGTGCTGCGCGACCTGACGTCGCGAATCTACTCGGACTTCACGTACCAATCCGGGGCGACCACGGTGTCCACGAAGGTCAGCGAGGTTTTGGCGGCGCGCGAAGGGGTATGTCAAGACTTCGCGCGGCTCGCAATCGCCTGTCTGCGCGCCAACGGATTGGCGGCCAGTTATGTGTCGGGGTATTTGGCGACCGACCCGCCGCCGGGGAAGGAGCGCATGATCGGCATCGACGCGACTCATGCCTGGGCGTCGGTGTGGACGCCGCAGAACCAATGGCTGGGTCTGGACCCCACCAACGACCAGATGGTCGACGAGCGCTACATCTACGTCGGGTTCGGCCGTGACTACGCGGATGTGCCGCCGCTGCGCGGCATCATCTACACCGATTCGGAGCGCAGCGTGATCGAGGTCGCCGTCGATGTGGCGCCGTACGAGGGTGGCGTGCTGCGTGCGTGATTTCATCTGCCCGAACTGCGGCCAGCACCTGGCCTTCGAGAATTCGGTCTGCCTGAATTGCGGCAGCGCCCTTGGCTTCTCGTTGGAAGACACGGCGCTGCTGGTGATCGCGCCGGGGGAGCAGAGCGACCACGGCGGCGCAGTGGATTCCAACGATTACCAGTTGTGCGCGAATCTGCATCTGGCGGAATGCAATTGGCTCGTCGAGAAGGGTCCCGTCCCTCGACTCTGTGCATCGTGCGTGCTCACCCGCACCCGCCCCGGCGACAACGACGTCAAGGCGCTGGCGGCGTTCGCGGCCGCCGAGAATGCCAAGCGGCGGCTGATCGCCGAACTCGTCGACCTGAAGCTGCCCATCATCGGCCGCGACGAGGACCCGCAGTATGGCCTGGCGTTCGACCTGCTGTCCAGCGAGCACGAGAAGGTGATGACCGGCCACCACAACGGGGTGATCACGCTGGACCTCGCCGAGGGCGACGACGTGCATCGCGAGCAACTCCGGGTCGCGATGGCGGAGCCCTACCGCACGCTGCTCGGCCATTTCCGCCACGAGATCGGGCACTACTACTTCTATCGGCTTGTCGAGCCGTCACCGTCCTACGCGACGAGATTCCGCGAACTGTACGGCGACCCCGATGCCGACTACCAGGCCGCGCTGGACCGTCACTACAACGAGGGCGCGCCGCCCGGGTGGGAGGACAACTACGTCTCGACCTACGCGACGATGCACCCCGCCGAGGACTGGGCCGAGACCTTCGCGCACTACTTGCACATCCGTGACACGCTGGACACCGCCGCCGCCTTCGGCTTCGCGCCTGCCGCCGCGACGTTTGAGCGACGGGCGTTGGGCCCCAGCGGGTTCGACGCGATCATCGACATGTGGCTGCCGCTGGCGTGGGCGCTGAACATGATCAACCGCTCGATGGGCAGGGAGGATCTCTACCCGTTCGTGCTGCCTCCCATGGTGCTGGACAAGATGCGGTTCATCCACACCATCATCGATGAGATCACCTCGGACCCTGCCAAGCTCGCCGAGATCAGCAGCCTATAGCCCACCTCCGCGAGCGACCGTGTCTCTACACGACACGCCGATCACTGCTGTACAAAAAGGGGTCGCTCGCGCGGTGCAGGCTGCCGAGGACGGCGGTTCAGCTCCAGTACCGCGCCGTGGTGGCGTACAGCCGGCCGATCAGTACGTCGACGGGCTGCTCCCGAAGTTCCGCGCTGAGCACCTCGACGCTGACCGTGCCGTCCCAACCACGGTTGAGAAATGCATCCGCGAACCGGTGTAATTCGAGAATGCCGTCGCCCGGCAGCGCGCGACGGTGCAGGCTTTCGCGGATCATGCGGTCTCGATACTCAGGCTCGAGTGCGTCGGTGAACTGCAGATAGGCGATGTCGTCGAGCGGCACCGCCACTAGGTCCTCCCATGTGTTCTCGCTGAACCCGAAGTGCCAGGAGTCGATCATCAGACCTGCCCGCCCACTACGGCTCGCGACCCGCACGTACTCCATGCCGTCGCCGATCGTCGGAATTGCGCCCAGTGGGGTGTACTCCACCGCGATGCCCGCGCCGGCGCCGTCGAACATCTTGGCGCAGTGCTCAATTCGCGCAAGTGGCACCTTCTCCGTGAAGACCGTCAGCACCCATTCCGCGCCGATCGTCTGTGCACGGTCGGCCAGCCCCTCGGCGCTTGCCACCATGGCCGATTCGTCGTCGCCGACCACGAGGGCGAGCAATTCGTGACAGCGGATCCCGGTCGCGGCGTAGGCGTCGACGGCAACGGCGTCGACCCGGTCGGCATTGATCCCCACCGCGGTGAAGCCCGCCGCGCTCGCCGACGAGACCAGGTCGGCCGTCGGGTAATCCCAGCGGCCGTCGGGGGTCAGAGCGAGCTGCACAATCGCAGGACGCTACTCCGCGTCCAGGTCCGGTGCCCATGCCACACCGTTGATGTGGCTGCCGCCGTCGACGAACAGCGGGCGGGCGGGATGCCGGGAGCACGTCAAGATGGGCAGCGTCGACGACTAGCGCGCCAGGAATGCCTTGCCGCGCGGCGACAGCCGGTAACCCACGTCGAGGCTGATGGTCAGACCCAGTCCTTTGAGCTGACGCACGCGGCGCTTGAAGCGGGGTACCTCCAGTCCGACGCGTGCGGCCAGATCGGGTGCCCGCACCGCCTCGTTCGCGCCTATCATCTCGAGATACTCTCGCGTCCAAGGGGTTTCGGCCGCCGCGTCCCAACGGGCCAGCCGGGCGGCGATCAGATCGACGTCGGCGGCAGACAGCCGATCGTCGGCGGCCAACTCCGGACGCTCGTCCGGTGCAAGGTAGGACACCGTGATCACATATGTGTGCTTGGCCGGCCTGCGGTCGAGTTCCCGCTGTGCGGTCTTGGCGTCCGGATACCCCGCGGCGCGCGCCTGCGCGGCCGTTACCCGGTAACTCCTCGGGTGCTCGGCGACGTCGTCGATGCGGATCGTGCCCGCGACGGTTCGCTGAGTGCCACCCGGCATGGCCCGCGGCGCATCCCACCGCCGCAGCACAAGTGTGATGCTGCCGTTCGCAATTCCCTCGGCCGTGTCGCGGGTCAGCAGCACACGTGTGACCCTACGATCTCCCGGTGGCTGATCGCTATGGAGCCGACGTCCTCGCCAACAACCCGCACCGAAAGCCCCGTTCCACGGAGCGGCCGGTGGAAATCGGCATGGTCGTCGAGGACGCCCAGACCGGTTACGTGGGCGCGGTGGTCCGCGTCGAGTACGGGCGGATGGAACTCGAGGACCGGCACGGCAGAAGGAAACCGTTCCCGATCGGACCCGGCTACCTGATCGACGGGCGGCCGGTCATCCTGACTGCGCCACGACGGGCGGCGCCGGCGGCACCGGCGCGCACCGCATCCGGTTCGGTGGCGGTACAGGCGAAGGCGAGGGTCGCACTGCCCAGCCGGATCTATGTCGAGGGCCGACACGACGCCGAACTGGTCGAGCAGGTGTGGGGCGACGACCTACGGGTGGAGGGCGTGGTGGTCGAATACCTCGGCGGCGTCGACGATCTCGCAGGCATCGTCGAGGAGTTTCAGCCCGGGCAGGGGCGTCGCCTCGGAGTGCTCGTCGACCACCTGGTGGCCGGCGCCAAGGAGGCCCGGATCGCCGAAGCCGTCCGCCGCGGCCCACGAGGCGAGCACACGCTGGTCGTGGGTCATCCCTTCATCGACATCTGGCAGGCGGTGAAGCCGGGCCGCCTCGGCATCTCGTCGTGGCCGGTGATTCCGAAGGGCATGGACTGGAAGAAAGGCGTGTGCAAGGCGATGGGCTGGCCGCACAGCCAGCAGGCCGACATCGCCAGAGCGTGGCAGCGGATCCGGGGCCGGGTGCGGGACTGGAACGACCTCGAGCCCGCACTCATCGGCCGCGTCGAGGAGTTGATCGACTTCGTCACGCAGCCCTAGGGGCCGAGGGCGTGGCCCGTCGTGCTCTCCACGTGCTCAGGGATTTCTCCCTCGTGACGATCTCCGGTAGACGAGGTTCCGCGCGGCTCGAACATCAGGATCGATCCGCCTGGCGAAGATGGTTTGTGCTCGGTGCCCCTCGGCACGACAAACGTGTCGCCCTGGCGCAGCACGACCGTCGACTCCGTTCCTTCGGGATCTCGCATCGAGACGTGAAACTCACCGTCGAGCACGAGAAAGAATTCGTCGGTGTCATCGTGGACATGCCACACATGCTCGCCATTGGCGTGCGCGATCCGAACGTCATAGTCGTTCACCTGCGCCACGATTCGTGGGCTGTAGGTCTCGTCGAAGGACGCCAGAGCGGCGGTCAGATTCACAGGTTTCGTGCTCACCAATCGATCGTATGTCCGCGCCACGTGGTAAGCAGAGAGCGTGTCCGACGGTCTGTTTGACGTTCCCGGCGAACCGACCGCGAGCGCGGGCGGACCCGTCGGCGCGTCGGCGCCGTTGGCGGTCAAGATGCGGCCTGCCACGCTCGACGAGGTAGTTGGGCAGGATCACCTGCTGAAGCCGAACTCGCCGCTGCGCAGGCTGGTCGAAGGGTCAGGCGCGGCGTCGGTGATCCTCTACGGCCCTCCCGGCACGGGCAAGACGACGCTGGCGTCGCTGATCTCGCAGGCAACCGGCCGCCGGTTCGAGGCGCTGTCGGCGCTGTCGGCGGGCGTCAAGGAGGTCCGCGCCGTCATAGATCTCGCGCGCCGGGCCGCCGCGCACGGTGAGCAGACCGTGTTGTTCATCGACGAGGTGCACCGATTCTCCAAGACCCAGCAGGACGCATTGCTCTCGGCCGTCGAGAACCGGGTCGTGCTGCTGGTCGCGGCCACCACGGAAAACCCGTCTTTCTCCGTCGTTGCTCCGCTGCTGTCGCGGTCGCTGATCCTGCAGCTGCAGCCGCTCGACACCGCCGCGGTGCAGACCGTGGTGCGCCGGGCCATCGACGATCCGCGCGGTCTCGGAGGCCAGGTTGATGTCACCGAGGACGCCGTCGAATTGCTGGTGCAGCTCTCTGCGGGCGATGCGCGGCGCGCACTGACGGCGCTGGAGGTGGCGTCTGAAACCGCCGGAGCGGCCGGCGAGCAGGTGACGGTCGCGACCATCGAGCAGTCGCTGGACAAGGCCGCCGTGCGTTATGACCGCGACGGCGATCAGCACTACGACGTGATCAGCGCTTTCATCAAGTCGGTCCGTGGCTCCGACGTCGACGCCGCGCTGCACTACCTGGCCCGGATGCTGGTGGCGGGGGAGGACCCACGCTTCGTGGCGCGCCGGCTGATGATCCTCGCCAGCGAGGACATCGGCATGGCCGATCCAACCGCGCTGCAGACCGCCGTCGCTGCGGCGCAGACGGTACAGCTGATCGGCTTGCCCGAGGCGCAGCTGACGCTGGCGCATGCCACGGTTCACCTCGCGACCGCGCCCAAGTCGAATGCCGTCACGACGGCGCTCGGCGCCGCGCTGAACGACATTCGGGAAGGCAAGGCCGGGCTGGTGCCCACCCATCTGCGCGACGGCCACTACTCGGGCGCGGCCAAGCTCGGCAATGCCATCGGCTACAAGTACAGTCACGACGACCCGGATGGCGTTGTGCCGCAACAGTATCCGCCCGATGAGCTGGTCGGCGTCGACTACTACCAGCCCACCACTCACGGCGCCGAGCGCGAGATCGCCACCCGACTGGACAAGCTGCGCGCCATCATCCGCAAGAAACGCTGACCCGCCGAGATCGACGTTTTGGTGGGACCTCACGATTTCTCGCCCGAACGTGAGTTTGGGCGAAATGAGCCCTTGACAGCTTTCGCCAGGCTGGCTAACTTTGTAGTCAATCGATTGGTTGATCAAATACAAGGTTGACAATTGGGGAGTGATGGAGATGCGGACGCCTGGCTGGACCGTGCCTTCATGGCGCTGGCCGACCCGGTTCGGCGCGCGATCGTGGCGCGACTGTCCCGCGGACCGGCCACGGTCAATGAGCTGGCCGCACCGTTCGACATCACCAAACAGGCAGTGTCCAAGCACATTCAGGTGCTCGAGCAGGCGGGACTGGTCACCAGGACCCGCGATGCGCAGCGACGGCCGGTCCATCTGGACGTCGCGGCGCTGGAGCGGCTGACGGCGTGGATCGACCGATATCGGCTTGACGCCGAACGTAGCTACCGCCAATTGGACGCCCTGTTGGCGCGAATCTCCGACACCAAGGA
>Ga0105242_10000902_pt1 | contig 23046 bp, 21 predicted proteins | sample KBSM24metaG_FD_81521 | JGI IMG/M metagenome (GOLD analysis project Ga0105242, IMG submission 81521) | Miscanthus rhizosphere microbial communities from Kellogg Biological Station, Michigan, USA - KBS M2-4 metaG | ecosystem: Host-associated > Plants > Roots > Rhizosphere > Soil | place...
CAAATTTTCGGTTCTTTTTTGGGGGGTAATATCAACATGCGTATATTACCCCCCAAAAAAGAACCGAAAATTGGCCAAAAATCTTCAGAAAAGCGACGAACCCGAAGTTACGCAAGAGGTCTAGTATAGATCGCCGAGCTGCCATTTCCGGAGGAGCGCCTGCATCCTCTTTTTCTGCTTGAGCACAGCCAGGCTCTTGTTGAATTGCGCGATGAGGACCGGTTGCTTTCCTTTCAAAACGATGAGATGAAGTCCTGCATCGCTCAACGGCAGCCCAGAGATCTTGAGCTTGCCTGCAAAAAGGTCTTTGACATAGCTGCCCGCGACAACTCGGTCGAGGAGCGCTCCTTCGATTTCCCCATTCGCTACCGCTTCAAGCAAGCCGGCGACAGAGGGATAATTGCGGATGATCAGCCCCTCGTGTTTTTGAAGGAGGAGTACCGCAGGATCGCCGGCAATCACTCCGATGTGCTCGCCGCTCATTTTTTTCAAGTCGGTTTGATGACCGCCTTCAGGGACGATCAACACAGGACCCGTATCGAGAAAATTATGAGAAAAATCGTAGATGGCCATGTTGAATTCATAGGGAGGGAGAGATGAGAGGACCGCTTGATATTGTCCCAGTTTCATCCCCTCGAAAAGATTGTCCCAACTCGCAGGAACCCGCTCGAATTCCATTCTGGTTTGCTGAGCGACATCGAGAAGAAGCTCTTCCGTGAAGCCATTGACATAGGAATTTTGCGCCCCGAAATCGATCGGATACCAATTCGCGTCGATTCCAATGCGGATCGTTCCGCGGCGCCCTACTCCATGGTCACAGCCGCAGCCATAGAGAAACAGCGCACATAGGACTGCAAAAATTAAACAACGAGACATTGCAAAGATTCTACTAGATCGCCTATCAGTATGCAAAGAATAAATGCTTCAGCGTGTTCTTATGACAGCCTATCTTCTCGTCAATTTCGGCGGCCCTCGGGAAGTGATAGAAATAGAGCCCTTCCTCAAAGCGCTTCTCTCGGATCGCGATGTCATCCGCACTAAATTTCCCACATGGCTGCATAATTGGTTTTTCGGGCGAATCGCAAAAAAAAGGGCTCTCGAAATACGCGAAGACTATGAACGGATCGGATTTTCTCCTATCTATAAGGATACGGAAGCTATGAGGGAAGCATTGGAGTCTGCTTTCAATTCCCCCGTTTTCACTTTCCACCGCTACCTTCCCGCAACACACGCAACCTCGCTTTTCAAGATCGAAGAGTGCAAACAAAAAGAAATCCGCGTCGTCCCCCTTTTCCCCCAATTTTGTTATGGAACGACTGGAAGCATCGCACGATTCTTCTCTAAGAGGCTCTCTTTGGCCGCCGCTCAAAAACTCCGTTGGATCAAATCGTACGCAGCCCATACTGCTTTTATCGGGTCATGGCATAAACGGATCGCAAAATTTCTAGTCGAAAAAAAGCTCGAGGAAAAGAATACAATTCTATTTTTTTCGGCCCACGGAGTTCCCAAAATTTTCATCGACGAAGGAGACCCGTACGAAGAGGAATGCGAAGGGTCGGTTTCCGCATTGATGGAGCGCTTTCCGAATATTCCGAGTCGGCTCGCCTATCAATCCAAATTCGGACGAGGAGCATGGCTGCTACCTAGCACCGAGGAAGAGTGCAAAAACGCCTTGGCCTGGGCTCAAGGAAGAAGAGAGATTGTTATTGTGCCCATCAGCTTTACCTCCGACCATATCGAAACTCTTTTCGAGATCGAAGAACTTTATTTGCCGATCATCCGCTCCAGCGGACTCAATGCCCATCGATGCCCAGCTTTGAATCTTGAACCCGAATGGATCTCGGCTCTTCAGACAATCGCGAGCGAGCGGGATCTTTGCGAAAACCAAAGGCTCGTGCGTATGAAATGTAAAAAAAAACCAATCAAACAGTCTATACTGATGCCACTTCAAAGTTGAGGAATTTGGCAAGATGGCGCCCTAAATTTGAATCAATGAAATGGCGCCGAAGTAGCTCAACTTGAATAAGTTGAGCGATTCAGGCGGATTTAAATTCAGTGGCTGCCGACGACGCCAAAACCACAACTTTGAAGTAGCATCAGTATATATTGCAATCTTTGACACCTTAATGTAGATTTCCTTGGAGGCTTATGATCCCATCCAAGATTATCCTTCAGTCGGGAGAGCAATTTCCCGGGTTGTCGCCTCAATGGCAAAAAGGCGACTTTTTTGGAGAAGTAGTTTTTACGACCGGCATGACCGGTTACGTCGAATCGCTCACCGACCCCTCTTATGCAGGTCAAATCCTCGTTTTCACTTATCCTCTCATCGGCAATTACGGCGTGCCCGATAAAAGTTTATGGGAATCGGAAAAAATCCAGGCGAGCGGAGTCGTCGTCGGCACGGCGAGTTCCTCCTTGGAACACTGGAATGGAAAGCAAAGCTTCCTCGAGTGGCTGGCCACAGAACAGATTCCCTTGCTCTCGAATGTCGACACCAGAGCATTGACGAAAGTTCTAAGAAAAAATGGGGTAGCCTTAGGCGCGATCGCTACCTCCGGTAAAACACCCGCTTCTTATCGGAACCCGAACGAAACTGACCTGATATCAAAAGTCACCTGTAAAGAAAAAAGAATCGTGAACAAAGGTCCTAAAAGAATTATCGCGGTCGATTGTGGGATGAAGGAAAATATCATACGTTGCTTGTCCCGCTATCCTTTGGAAATCGTCCGCGTACCTTACGACTTCGATTACTCCGCTGAAGAATTTGACGGCCTATTCATTTCGAATGGCCCCGGAGATCCGGCTCAGGCAAAAGCGACAATCGCCATCTTGCAAAAAGGACTTGCCCGCAAAAAGCCGACATTCGGGATCTGCCTAGGAGCCCAGATCATGGCTCTTGCAATCGGCGCGAAAACATACAAATTGAAATTCGGCCATCGGGGGCAGAACCACCCATGTCTCGATCTCGAACAAAAAAAAGCGATCCTCACCTCGCAAAACCATGGCTACGCAATCGAAGGGATGAGCTTGCCCGGCGATTGGGAAACCACCTTCATCAGCCTCAACGACAACTCCGTAGAAGGAATCGCCCACAAAACTCTGCCCTTTTTCGCTGTCCAATTCCATCCAGAGAGCCATCCCGGCCCGACAGATGCCGCCTATTTGTTCGATAAGTTCTATGAGACACTATGACTGGTCAAATTCCCAACTTTTCAAGTTGTTTGTGTATCGATCCAACTCGGAATATTAAGAAAGTTCTGATTCTAGGTTCGGGAGGGCTCCGCATCGGCCAAGCCGGCGAGTTCGATTATTCTGGCTCGCAGGCGATCAAGGCTTTGAAGGAAGAGGGATTGAAAACCATCTTAGTCAATCCGAACATTGCGACTGTGCAGACTGATTTTGATATGGCCGACCAAGTGTATTTTCAACCGTTGAACTCCGATTCGATCGAAAAAATCATCGCGAAAGAAAAACCAGATGGCATCCTACTCGGTTTCGGCGGTCAAACAGCGCTGAACCTCGGCCTCGAATTGGATGAGCTGGGTATTTTAAAAAAATACGGCGTCCAAGTCCTCGGAACGCCCATCGAAGCGATCCGCCTGACCGAAGACCGGGATCTCTTCAAACAAAATCTTTCACAGATCGGCATCGACACCCCGAAAAGCTTCGCCGCAAAGACTGTCCCGGAAGCTCTAGCCGCGGCAAAAAAAATCGGATACCCGATAATGATGCGCTCGGGATTTTCTCTCGGAGGCCTCGGTTCCGGCAAAATCGAGAGCGAAAAACAGCTGGAAAGCCAAGCTGCCAGCTCGCTCCAGGGCGCGCCTCAGATCTTGATCGAGGAATATCTGTTCGGATGGAAAGAGCTCGAATATGAAGTCGTCCGTGATTCCAATGACCAGGCCCTTGCAATCTGCAATATGGAAAATCTCGATCCGATGGGCGTGCATACGGGAGAAAGCATCGTCGTCGCCCCAACGCAGACCTTGAACAACCGCGAATATCATTTGCTTCGCGAGATCGCAATTAAAGCCGCACGCCATTTCAAGATCCAGGGAGAATGCAATGTCCAATTCGCCCTCGATCCGAAATCGGGAGACTACCGCGTCATTGAAATGAACGCGCGCCTCTCCCGTTCCAGCGCCCTTGCCTCGAAAGCGACCGGCTACCCGCTCGCTTTCATTGCCGCCAAGCTCGCCCTCGGCCACCGCCTCGAACAGATCTCCAATGGGATCACAAAGAAGACGACCGCGTTTTTCGAGCCCGCGCTTGACTACGTCGTAGTCAAAATCCCCCGTTGGGACACGCAAAAGCTAAAGACCGCCGATCGTTCGATCGGCACCGAGATGAAAAGCGTCGGCGAAGTCATGGCGATCGGCCGCACCTTTCCTGAGGCGTTGCAAAAAGGGATTCGGATGCTCAATATCGGATCATCCGGTCTGGATGACTCTCCTGAAAAAATCGATCATCTCGCCGAAGAAATTCGCAAGCCGACCGATAGGAGGATTTTCGCGCTCTACCAATTTTTCAAGCAGGGAGGCAAGGTGGCCGATGCGCAAACGATGTCCCAAATCGATCCATGGTTCCTCAATCATATCCACAACCTTGCATCATTCGAGCAGACACTCAGGAAACAAACATTGGATTCTCCCCTTTTAAAACAAGCGAAGCAACTTGGATTTTCCGACCGCTCGATCGGAAAAATCAAGGAGACTTCAGAAGACAAGATCCGCAACTTCCGTTTGAAACATAACATCGTCCCGTTCGTCAAGCAGATCGATACGCTTGCAGGAGAGTTCGATGCCGAGACGAATTACCTCTATATGACCTATCAAGCGACGGAACACGACATCCTCCGTTCCAAGAAAAAGCCCCTATTTATCCTCGGATCAGGCCCTTACTGCATCGGCTCATCGGTGGAATTCGATTGGTGCGCGGTCAATATGGCTAGACATCTGCGGCGCATGCAGAAAGAAGTCGTCCTCATCAACTCCAACCCAGAAACCGTATCGACCGACTTCGACGAATCGGACAGGCTCTATTTCGAAGAACTGACGCTGGAGCGCGTAAGAGATATTGCCGATTTCGAAAAACCGAAAGGAATTATCGTTTCAGTCGGAGGCCAAATTGCAAATAACTTGGCCTATCCTCTGTATCTGAAACAATATCCGATCCTCGGGACTCCCGCAGCGATGATCGATTGCGCTGAAAACCGAGACTCTTTCTCTTCCCTTTTGCGGAAATTAAACATAGACCAACCCCAGTGGCAGCGGGCCACGACCCTTAAGAAGGCAGAGGAGTTTGCCAAAGCAGTCGGTTATCCCGTCCTGATCCGTCCTTCATACGTTCTATCTGGCGCTGCGATGAACGTCGTTTGGAACAGAATCGAACTCGAACAATACCTAAAGGAGGCGACCGTCATCTCTCCTGACCACCCGATCGTTCTCTCTAAGTTCGTCGAAAACGCCAAAGAGTTGGAGATCGATGGTGTCGCGCAAAAAGGAAAAGTCGCCGTCTCCGCCCTTAGCGAGCACGTCGAAAATGCGGGCGTCCATTCGGGCGACGCGACCATTGTTCTCCCTCCTCAGCGGCTCTATCTCGAAACGATCCGACGCGCAAAGGCGATCACTGCCGACATCGTCCAATCCCTGCAAATCTCCGGCCCTTTCAACATCCAATTCATCGCCAAGGACAACCAAATCCAAGTCATCGAGTGCAACATCAGGGCATCTCGTTCTTTCCCGTTCGTATCGAAAGTTACGCGGACCAATTTCATCAAAGTCGCGGCGGAAGCGATCCTTGGAAAACATAAGCCCAAATCATTTGAAACGCTCGAGCTCGACTACGTCGGCGTCAAGACGCCCCAATTCTCTTATAAGCGGCTCAAAGGGGCCGATCCGGTCGCCAATGTCGAGATGGCATCGACCGGAGAGGTGGCTCATATCGGAGATTCATACTACGAAGCCTTTTTCGCCTCGTGGTTATCGACCGAACAAAAACTCCGAGGTAAGCGGCTTTTGGTGACCGCGAGCATGGAATTCAGACCAAAACTTCTGGCTCCGCTCATTGCTTTGGAATCCCAAGGCTGGGATCTTTATGCTACGGAGGGAACCCATGCCTTCCTCACGAGCCGAGGCGTCGGTTCGGTATCCGTCTACAAGGTCGGCGAAAAATACGAGCCCAACGTAGTGACTCTGCTATCGCATCAAAAAATCGATCTGATCATCAATTTGCCCCGGGCGCAAGAAAAGAACGAGGACGCAGGCTTCAAAATCCGCCGTCTGGCGATTGACCATCATATCCCTCTGATCACCAATCCCCAAATCGCCCAGATTTTCCTGCAATGCCTCGTTGAAATCGATCTCTCCCGATTGCCTATCCGGTCTTGGGCCGAAATCGGATCATGAACCGAAAAATCTCCACCGTGTGATAAACTTCCTCGCCATGCTAAAAAACACTCTGCTGAAAGCTGCCATCGCCGTTGCCCGCTCCTCCATCCTTCCCCATCCCCAAACTGATCAAAAGCGCATCTTATGCGTAGCTACGACCGCTCTTGGAGACACCCTTTGGGCTACTCCCGCCCTGGAATCCTTACGCAAATCATTCCCCCAATGTTATCTCGCCGTCCTCACCTCTCCCATCGGCATGCAAATCTTAAAGCACAATCCCCATGTCGACAAACTCTACTTGGCCGAAGAGCCTTTCTTGCCAAAATTTTTCCGACTCAGACAATCCCTCTATGCGGACAAATTCGATACGGTCCTCCTTTTCCACGCATCGCAGCGCCTGGCCCTGCCTCTTTGCGCTACGATCGGAGCTTCTCGGATCGTCGGCACTGAAAAGATCAACAAAGGCCTCGACTTCCTGCTCACCGATCCTCTTCCCAACATCCGGCAGCATGAAATCGTCCGCCGCCTCAAAATGGTCGAACGGATTGGGGGCGCCGTCCATTCTGAAACCCTCTCTCTTTTTTTGCAGACCGAACGGCTTCCCAAGCGGAAAGGCCAATGGGTAGCCATTCATCCGGGATCGAAAGATCGATTCAAAAGGTGGCCAGAGAAAAATTTCGCGAGAGTGGGTCGAATCCTGAAAGAGAAGCTAGGCTGCGAAATTCTCATTACCGGCACAAGAGATGAAGAAGAGCTGATGCGGCAGACAGCATCTATGATCCCTGGATCGCAAATTGCGGAACGGAACCTCCCTTTTCGTCATTTTGCGGCTCTTCTGGAGCAGATGGACCTTCTCATCTGCAACGACACAGGCCCCGTCCATGTCGCTTGCGCCTTGGGAATCCCTGCAATCGGACTCTACGCCGCGACCGATCCATTTCTTTGCGGACCGCATCGCGCTGAGAGAGTGGTTGCGATTGCGAAAAAAAGCTCCTGCACCCCGTGTCTCAAAAGAAAATGCCGCTCTCCCTTTTGTCTTTTGCAGATCGGGGCTTGCGAAGTAACCGATGCTGCGCTAAAAATGTTACTAGAGCCTGTCGTCAATAGTCAGATCGAAGAGAACGCACGACCGACGAGTAAAGATCGAGCCTATCCGCAATGTTAAGAAAAAAAGATGAGCAAGATGTTGAGATGATTTTTGAGATTTTCGACGAGAGAATATTCTTGAATATTTCCGAAGAGAAAAGCTCTCAAAAGATCCCTCAGCTTTTTTGCTCCACATTGCGGATAGGCTCTATGCTGCAAGCCGTTTGTCTCATTTTTTCCGGGTTCATAACGTGACCATTTCCATTCAAAATGCACTTAAGGGTTCGGATCTGATTTCGATTGCCGACCTTTCTCGGACGGATCTGGAATTGATCATCCAAATCGCCGAACAGCTCGATCGGGAGCTGCCGCCCGACCTGTTCAAAGGAACGATCCTCGCCACCTGTTTCTTCGAGCCTTCGACCCGGACCCGGCTCTCGTTCGAAGCAGCGATGCTCAAAGGCGGCGGCTCCGTCATTGGTTTTTCAGATGTCTCCAGCACCTCGACAAAGAAAGGAGAGTCTCTCCCCGATGCCATCCGCGTCATCGGTTCCTATGCTGACATCATCGCCCTGCGACATCTGAAGGAAGGTTCCGCCCGGGCCGCGGCCGACGCGACGCCAAAACCAATCATCAACGCAGGAGACGGAGCTAATCAACATCCGACACAGACGCTGATCGACCTCTTCTCCATTCTGAGATGCCAAGGAAAAATCGACACGCTCCACATCGCGGTTGCGGGAGACCTCAAATTCGGCAGGACCGTCCACTCTCTCTGTCAAGCCCTTGCTCATTACAGCGTCCGCCTTTACTTCATCTCTCCCGAATCTCTTTCCCTTCCTGATTCGGCCCAGCATGAACTGAAGAAAAAAGGAGTGAAGTTCTCTTTCCATTCCTCTTTGGAATCTGTGCTGCCGAAAATCGACGTCCTCTATATGACACGGATCCAAACAGAGAGATTCTCCACAATGGGAGAACTCATCCCTAACCCTTGCCTTCTCAAAAAACGGCATCTCGAGAAAGTCAAACCCAATTTCCGGATTCTCCATCCCTTGCCCCGGGTAGATGAAATCGAAGGATTAATCGATCCAACTCCTTATGCCTATTATTTTGAGCAGGCGGCGCACGGGATTCCAGTCCGGGCTGCTCTATTAGCCCTTATGCTGGGTCGAATATGATTGAAAAAACACTTTCCGTTTCTGCGATCAAGGAAGGCACCGTCATCGATCACATCGCTGCAGGAAATGCCTTGAAGATCATCAGCCTCCTGAAATTATCCGACAATGAAACCCCGGTGACTGTTGGGCTGAATCTGAAAAGCCAGTCGATGGGGCTGAAAGACCTGATCAAAGTCGAAAACTTTTGCCTCATTCCTTCTCATGGGGCTCAAATCGCGATTTTCGCACCGCAAGCCACAATCAACGTCATCGAAAATTACAAGGTCGCTAAGAAATTTCAAGTACAGATGCCCGAGGCTGTCCACTCAATCCTAGCATGCCCGAACGCCCGATGCATCACTCAAAGCGAACCGATCCAAACTCTTTTCATTGTAGAGGAAAATCACAGTTCCGTCTTTCTTCGCTGCCGGTTTTGCGAAAAGCTCTTCTCTCAAGACCTTTTCCATGAAAAATAACGTCTGTAAAGATTCTTCTCAGAGATGGAAAGACGCTTAGAGGGTGACCCTCTTAGAAAAATTCGTCAAAAATGACCGCGCGCAGTATAACTAAAGCCATGATCGAAATCAGAAAAATCCAAACAACCGATGGCCACCGGATCGATCATTTTGTAGAAAGCGATTCCCAAGTTTCGATCGAAGCACAAGATCTGATGCTTTTTCCCGCTCTGATCGATCCGCATGTCCATTTCCGTATTCCTGGCGCGGAGCATAAGGAAGACTGGGAAACGGGTGCGCGCGCGGCGATAGCAGGCGGAGTCACCACCGTTTTCGACATGCCGAACAACGATCCTCCATGCACAAGCGCCGATCGGTTGGGGGAAAAAAACCAGCTGATCAAAATGCAGATCGCCCGGGCCCGCATCCCCTTGCGCTATCGGCTATTTTTTGGAGCCGATGCAGAGCATCTCAATGAATTGCCCAAAGTAAAAGATCAGATTGCAGGACTGAAAATCTACATGGGCTCATCGACTGGCAACCTCTTGATGTCCGACAGGCAAGCATTGGAAGAGGCATTCCAGATCGCAGGCCATCATGATATTTTGGTTGCCGTCCACGCCGAAGATGAACATTTGATCCAGATCAACCGGGAAAAACATGGAGAACACTCCGATCCTTCCGTCCATTCCGCTATTCGAAATCCCTCTGTAGCTGCACGCTCGGTGGCGCTTGCCATCGAACTTGCGAAAAAGCATAAGGTAAGGCTCTACATCGTCCACGTGAGCAGCCGCGAAGAGATCGACCTGATTCGCGACGCGAAAAAAGAAGAGCTTCCGGTCTATGCCGAAGCGGCTCCCCATCATTTGTTTCTTTCAGAAGCCTCTTATGCCAAATTGGGAACAAAAGCCCTCGTCAACCCGCCCCTCAGGTCCTCGAAAGATTGCGAGGCGCTATGGGAAGCCGTACACGATGAAACGATCGACACGATCGGAACCGACCATGCCCCTCACACTCTCGAAGAAAAAAACCGCCCTTACGGCTCCGCCCCTTCGGGCTTTCCTTCGATCGAACTCTATTTCCCCCTGCTTTTGAATGCCTACCATGAAAAAAAGCTCTCCCTCGAGCAGATCGTCTCGTTGACCCATACTCGCCCTCAAGAAATTTTCGACCTTCCAATCAATGAAGACATCGTACTCGTCGACATGAACAAGAAAAAAAGAGTCGAAGATTCCCAACTCAAAACAAAAGCAAAATGGTCTCCTTATGCCGGCTGGACAATCCAAGGCTGGCCCCGTTATACAATCTTAGGCGGAACGCTCTTTGACCTCGAGAAATTTTAAAATGGCCATCTACGATATTTTCAAGACTTACCTGGAGAATGCAACGGAAGGTCCCTTTTTTTCGGCAAACATCCCGAAAGCGGCATTCGCAGGTAAGCCTGTAGACTTCCTTGGATTCAAACTCAACTCGCCTATAGGAGTGCCAGCGGGCCCGCTGCTTAATTCGAAATGGATCGCTCTCGCTGCGGATCTAGGGTTCGATCTCCCCACCTATAAAACCATCCGGAGCTTCTCCCTTCCCGGCCATCCCCTTCCCAATATCATCTTCGTGGAGCGGCTTTCCAAAAACGAGGCAAGAGCCATCGAGCGCTCGACCCACCTGGCAGAGCTTTCGATCACCAACTCTTTCGGGATGCCTTCGATGTCTCCTGAGTTTCTCATGCAGGACATCCAAAAAGCCAATGCCTCGCTAAAATCCGGGCAAGTGATGATCGTCTCAGTCGTAGGAACGGCGAACAGAGGAATCAGCTTCCTCGACGATTTCGTCCTCGCCGCCCGATTGGCCAGGGATGCAGGCGCGAAAATCATCGAGGCAAATTTCTCCTGCCCGAATGTCGACAAGGCCGAAGGCTGCCTCTATGTGAACAGCGAAACCGTAACCGAATATGTCAAAAAAATCGCATCCGCCATCCGGCCGGTTCCCTTATTGATCAAAGTAGGATCTTTTGCAAACCGAGAACAGATGCGAAGCGTGATGATAGCCGCCGCGAAAGCCGGCTGCGATGGAATCTGCGGCCTGAATTCCGTCAGCATGAAAGTCATGGATGAAAAGGGAGATCCTGCTCTCGGATCTTCGAGAATGACAAGCGGCGTCTGCGGCGGCGCGATCCGGGAAGACGCGCTCCGGTTCATGAAAGATGCTGCGGCCATCAAACAATCTGAAAAATTGGATCTCGTTCTGCTTGGATGCGGAGGACTGATGCTTCCCCAGCATCTTGCATGGATGCTGGATGCTGGAGCCTCCATTGCAATGAGCGCGACAGGCATGATGTGGGATCCCTTTCTAGCCACGAAATACCGAGAAATGCATGCAAACGTTCATTGAGGAACTCTATGATTTAGGCGTTTTCAAATTCGGCGCCTTCACTTTGAAAAGCGGGATCGTCTCTCCTTTTTATCTCGATTTGCGGCTTACCATTTCCTCTCCTAAACTACTCGTCAAAATCGCCGATGCGATCCAGGCCGCTATCCACCCTTCGGGTACGATCTCGGAAAAAAACGGCGCAATTCTCTCGAAATTCTCTCTTGATGCTAAGAGAGGCGAACCCAAAACTCAGGATATCCAAGGCTGCTCCTTCGGCCTCGTATGCGGCGTCCCTTATACCGGGATTCCTTTCGCCACCGCTTTCTCGATCCGGCAAGAGATCCCGATGATATTGAAACGGAAGGAAAAAAAGCAGCACGGGACAGGAAAGATGTGCGAAGGGATTTTTCGGGAAGGGCAAAAATGCCTCGTCATTGAAGATGTCATCACTTCAGGCCAAAGCATCTTGGAAACCATAGCGGCGCTTGAAAGCGAAAGGCTGATCGTCCAAGATATTGTGGTCCTCGTCGACCGCGAGCAAGGCGGACGCCAGCTTCTGGAGAGGCAAGGCTACCGGCTTCACTCTATTCTTACAATCCGACAAATTGAAGTCTCTCTTTCAAAAATAGGAACAATCGATGCAGCCGCAGCTTCTGCGATCCGCAAATCACTTAAGACATAGGGCTCTTCTCGCCGCTCACCCGATAGCGAAACGACTCCTTTTGCTTATGGAGAAAAAGCGGACGAACCTAAGCCTTGCCTGCGATGTTTCGACCGAACAAGAACTGCTCTATTGGGCCGATTTGATCGGACCCTTTATTTGCGTTTTGAAAACGCATATCGACATCCTAGAAGACTTTACTCCTCATACGACTGACGCGCTTAAAGGTCTTGCAGACAAACACAATTTTCTTCTTTTCGAAGACCGAAAATTCGCCGATATCGGCCAGACAGTTTCGCTCCAATATGCCAAAGGCATCTACCGGATTGCCGAATGGGCCGATCTGATCAACGCCCATATCATTCCCGGTCCCGGCATCATAGAGGGTCTGCGTCAGGTCGGAGGTCCGAAAAAGAGCGGTCTTCTCCTTCTAGCTGAAATGAGCTCAAAAGGCACTCTCGCAAAAGGAGCATATGCCGAAAAAACGCGTCAAATGGGAGAAGCCCACTCCGATTTCGTCTGCGGCTTCATCGCGCAAAGACGCCTGAGCGATCAACCTGGAATGATCCATTTCACTCCCGGCGTAAAACTGGAAAAAGGGAATGACGCCCTTGGGCAAAGGTATCGGACGATCGAAGAGGTCCTCCTCAAAAATGGCAGCGACATCGTCATCGTAGGCCGGGATATCCTGAAAGCGGCTGATCCGATTGCCGCAGCGGACCTCTATCGGCAAAGGGCCTGGAATGCGGTCAACTAAAATCTACATTATCCTTCTGAACTGGAATGGAAAAAAAGACACCATCGAGTGTTTATCATCCCTTGCCCAAGTCGCCTTTTCCGGGTTCCAGTCCCTCGTCGTCGACAACGGATCGACCGATGGCTCTATAGAAGAGATCCGCGCCGCATTTCCCGACGTGCCGATCTTGCCAACCGGTGCGAACCTCGGCTTTGCTGGAGGAAACAACCCCGGGATCAAATGGGCCCTTTCAAAAGGAGCCGAATGGATCCTCCTCCTCAATAACGACACCGTCGTCGCCCCCGATTTTTTGACCGCATTCATGCAGGCTGCACAGCAGCAGCCGAAAGCCAAGATCTTAGGAGCCAAAATCTACCGATATTCGGAGAAGGCCACGATCGACCACCTCGGCGGATTTTGGAATCAGAAAATCGGCGAATTCGAATCGCCCGCTCAAAATCGGGTCGACGACGGCGTTTCATTTGAAGCAATGGAAAAAGTCGATTATGTATGCGGCGCTGCTCTCCTGATGCATCGCTCTGTGCCCGAAACGATCGGCCTTCTCGAACCCCGGTTTTTCCTTTTCTGGGAAGAGACCGATTTCTGCATGCGCGCCAGCCGCTCCGGATTCGAAGTCTGGACTGCGCCCAAGGCGAAGATCTGGCATAAAGTCTCCTCTTCATTTATCGGCGGGAAACCCCATATGCACTATTTTTGGTGGAGAAGCCGGCTCCTTTGGATCGAACGGAATTGTCCATTCCATGAGAGAAAACACCTCTATTCGAAAATCATTTTCCCAGAACTTTGGAAACATCTCCGCCATTTCGCTCTGAAATCCACCCAGAGTTTCTTCACCCGAGATCTCGCCAGCTCTCAGAAAGCGCTCCGATACAAAGCGGGTCTTGCCGGCGCTCTCCATTATCTTTTCGGCCGCTTCGGCAACTGTCCCAAGTGGCTTTTAAAAAAATTTTAGGGATAGGTTCCACTTCAAAAGTTAGGAGCTGCGGCTGTCCGCCTACTCAACTAACTCGTTCAAATTAAGAGACTTAAGAATCATCTTAACTCCAAATCAAATTGGGATAATTATATAAAATTAATTTTACAAAAAATACAATATGTAATACAATTATAATAAAATATGGTTCTTTCGTAATGGCTCCTAACAGTAAATATATTTCTAATTCGACCCTGGGATTAGGCCCGAAGAAGGTCAATAAGGTGAGCCTGCCTATTTTGCAACGCACTTTTTCCCGCGCTAACGCCACCCCTATTCAAAAAGCCAACGTAATCGAAAACAATCTCGCAAAGGCTCAATTGCCCTCTAAAAAGAAAAGCAGATCGACTTCGGAACCTCTTGAAGAGTCCAAAGAGATCGCGGGGATCGATTCTCAACTATGGGAATCTTTTTCTGCAAACCCCTTGTACAGAACACCTTCCATACAAGCCATCCTTCCCCTTTACCAACCTGGCAGTCTTCCCGCCCTTTACCAACCTGGCAGCCTTGCCTCAACCTCTCAGGGAGGGATGCCGTTTTCGAAACCCTCTCCCGATCGCCAGGTCGCGCCTGGATCTCCAGGACAGAAAGAAAATCTTACAAAAGCAAATCCGGGTTTTGTTGATATAAAAGACAATCCGGGATTTGAGCGCCAAGCATCCCTGATGCTCAAACCCATTTTACCGACGAATCCTTCCAATATTCCTATCTCTCCGCCCGGCGATTCCTCTTTCCGAAAACCGGATCTGGACCGCACCGTCCTACCTATGGACGCTTCGTCCCCTGAACCCACTTCCCCAGCAATCCCCCAAATCAAAGAACCAGGCACAGCCCCGCTTTTCCTCTCCTCTTCCGAGACCAGCGAAAAGGAATCGATGATTGCTGCGCAACCTCAGGTGCAAAACCTCGGGAACGCACCTGTTCCTCCAACCCAAATGGAACCGGTTGAAACCGGGGCCGTCATCGTTTCATTCAGCCAAGCTGCCCCAATCTTCACTGACAGAGAGCAACCTGTAAGACAATTAGTGGACCCCATCCTCACTGACAGGGACAACCCATCAGGCGAAAAACCGCAAGTAGAGAGCCACGCATTCATTCTTGCAGCTGCTGCTGCCAAGAAAGAATCCGTTCTTCCTCAATCCGAACCTTTGCCAACAATTCCACCGGAGGAAATTTCAAAATTCGAAACAGGACAGAAAAGCGGCCCACTCACCATCTCCCAAGCCGAACACTCTCATGCTCTCCCCGCTCAGGCAGTACAAATTTCCGATCGGCCGATTCAAAACATCGTCACTGAAAAGCTAGATCTGAGATCCGCGATGGACAGCAGCAAGCAGCAGATTCCCATTCACGCTATTGTTGAAAAGCATAAACATAACGTCCCGGCATCTCTTCATTTGCCGATTCAGCCAGCCGAAACTCAAAAACCCTTGGCGCCTTCAGCTCCTCCCGCGCAACCCATCGAGTTCTTTCCGTTGCCGCAAGAAACGCCAATTGACGCCCCCTTGCAATTAGATCGCCAGACAGCCAGTACAGCGCCGGAGCCTGTCAGATTCGGCAGTGCACTTCCCATCCAGCACGCATCTCCTCATTTCATTCCAAGCTATTCGGCAGCTCAGCCCAGACCAACCGCCACTGTGGAAAGAAATCATGAAGAGCTCTCTTCCCTGACCGAAGTTGAGAAAGTTGATGTTGAGCAGCCTGTCAAACGAGATCAGATACTATTGGAAGACAGGATCAACGACGTGTCAAATGTCGCAGAGCCAACGATCGCTCACACCGCGAATCTGACGATGGAAAACCTCGAGCCGAATGGACCTTCGTCGTTGAGTGAAAAATCGCTGGTCATTGAACATCTTAACGTGGAGCCATCTGCGCCCCCTGCTCCGCCGGAATGGACAGTGATCTACGTCCAGCCAGTGGCCTACAATATCCAGCCGATGGGTGAAATCAAATTGTTCTAACCATCTCATTGATCGTCCAAAATTGTCCCTAAGTTGTCGAAAATCGACCAAAACAATCCAAAAACTCGACGAAACGTTAATTCAGAGAGGTCTCTTAAAAGAACCGGAACATCGACTGAAATTTCATTCAGAGACGATCTCTTAGCTTTTCTCTATTGAAATACTCACCTCCCAGATGATATAAGATGTGTAGGGCGGTTCATCCATGAAAAAGCAGTTCTTCCGATTCGCAACGCTCTTGGCACTCCTAGTACTCGCCTCATGCGAAACAAACCAGACGATCGTAAATAACATTTCCGAACGAGAAGCGAACGAAATCGTCGTTTTTCTCGCATCCAAAGGCGTCGAGGCTCAAAAAGTCGTCGCGCCCACCACCGGAGTCGGCGGCGGGGCCGCGACCGCCAGCCAATACATGATTACCGTAGCATCGGACAGGGCCGTCGATGCGATGTCCATTTTGAATAAAGTGGGCTTGCCGAGAAAAAAGGGAACGACTTTATTGGAACTCTTCGCAAAATCAGGACTCATGTCTTCCACTCTGGAAGAAACGGTCCGGTATCAGGCGGGGCTTGCTGAAGAACTGAAAAATACCATCCGGAAAATCGACGGTGTGATTGACGCGGATGTCCAAATTTCATTCCCGAATGTCACGGGAGGAGGAGGAGGCGCCGGAGCACCCGTTCCGGGAGTGGTGCAGCCGAAAATCACGGCCGCCGTCTATGTAAAACACCAAGGGGTTTTAGAAGACCCGAACAGCCATATCGAGATCAAAATCAAACGACTCATGTCTGGCAGCGTCAGCGGATTAAGCTATGACGACGTAGCGGTCATCTCCGACCGGTCGAGGTTCGCCGACATCACCCTGACCCCGGAAGGCGAACCGATTGGGCCAAAGGCGCTGCAAACGCATGTCAGCATCTGGGGCCTGGTCATAACGCAAAGCTCGATCTCCCGATTCCGATTCATCTTCTTGCTCTTTACGTTCCTCCTTTTAGTCTCTCTCGGCTTGACAGGGTGGCTGGTCTACCGGTTTTTCCCCTACTTGCGGATCCCTTTTCTGAAGAAAAAAGAACCGGAAGACCTTGAACTTCCTCCTAAAATCCCATGATGAACTCCAGCGAATGGGTGTTGAAATCCATCTTGAACCGCTACCCCGAGAACTATAGAGAATCGCTTCAGCGTTTTTTGCCAGAAACGACAAGGGAGCGGCTCGACGCCATACCCACGTCGGAAGTAGAAACGGACATAGAAGAACTTCCTCTTTTGGAACGGGTTCATTGGTCGTGGCTCCTTCCCGCATTCGAAACCCTGACACTACGGGAACAAAAGCTTTTTTTGAGCGCGCTTTCCCCTCTGTCGAAGGAAAATTTGTGCCGCGAGCTAAAAATCAAAACGATTCCACATGAAGAATTGAGCAAGATCGTAAAAGAGTTCGCAGTGCAAACCCTCGAAGAAAGTTTGACTGGGGAACCGGTGCAGCTCCTGCCCGTCTACTTTCTTCCACCGACCCCAATCGCCTCAATGCTGCGCCTCGACAAAAAACAGCTCGTCAAGCTGATCGATGCTCTTTCTCTGAACGACCTCGCTTCGGAACTCAGGCAAATTGTAGAGACAAAAATCCTGAAGAAAATCTACAGTTTCTTATCTGAGGAAGAGAAGAAGTCTCTGAAAAAAGCAGCCAATATTAAACAACCTTTCACTGCGATCCGCCTCCCATTGGAAAAATGGGACGGCACCGAAAATTCATTTCGGCTTCTCTTGCATAAAAGAGGGCTGGCCCGACTTGGCGCCGCCCTTTCCACGCAACATCCCGATTTCATATGGTACGTAAGCCACCAGCTCGATATCGGAAGAGGCAAAACCCTTGCGAAGCTAGTAGAGTCGGAAGCCGCTCGGGGCGCAAGCCAGCCGATCGTGTCTCAAATCGAAGACTTGCTGAAGGAGATAGCATGAAGTTATTTTCGCTGATCTCCGGCAAAGAAGTGCGGATCGCTCCGGGGGAAAAAAAGATTCCCGCCAAAGAATTTTCGACCCTCCATAAAGCGGTCGAAATCCTCAAACAAGTAGAAGAAGAAACAGAAGAACTCAAAAAGCAAACCGAACTCGATGTCGAAGAGCAAAAAAAATTGGGATTCGAAGAAGGATTCCAAGCCGGGTTAGAATCGTTTAACAAACATCTATTGGCCCTAGACGAGGAATTGAAGCAGCTGCGGGTCGAGATTCAAAAAAAGATGCTCCCCTTGACCTTGTCCGCTGCGCGCAAGATCATTGGAGAAGAACTGAAGATTCATCCCGATAGGATCGTCGATATCGTCCTCAATTCTCTCAAACCCGTCACTCAGCATAAAAAAATCATCATCTATGTGAACAAATCCGATCTTGAAAGCCTGGAAGAGTCAAAGCCGAAAATCAAAAAGATCTTCGAGCACCTCCAGAGCCTCTCGATCCAAGAACGGGACGATATCGAGCCCGGTGGCTGCATCATCGAGACAGAAGCAGGAATTATCAATGCGCAACTTGAAAACCAATGGCGCGCCCTCGAATCGGCTTTTGAATCCTTTATGGGTAAGTAAGTAGGTCTGATGTTTAAGTGGTTCATTTTTTTTATTTTTGCGGCTGCTCCTCTCTTAGCGCAAAACGCGCCTCCACCGCAAACGCCTATAAGCAAAGCGGTAAGCCAGGCTGTTCAGACTGACGAAAACGGCCATCCAAATCCGTCGCTCGTTACCAAACTCGCTGTCCTAGCAGGACTATCGCTTTTGCCCTTTGCGATCATGCTCCTCACCTCGTTCATGAAGATCGTCGTCGTTTTATCCATGTTCCGGCAAGCGCTCGGGGTCCAACAGACACCTCCCAACCAGGTGCTTAACGGCGTTGCCCTGCTCATGACTATTTATGTGATGTTCCCTACCGGACTTGCCATGTACACCGCAGCGCATGACGTGATCGAAAATACGGGGGCGCTCCCCGTCATGTCGAGCGCCTCCGCATTCTTCGTCGTGAATGTCGTCGAGCAGGCGAAAGAGCCGCTTCGGAGTTTTCTACAGCGCAACTGCGGAGCTAAACATATCCAAGGTTTTTACCAGCTAGCTTACCGTATCTTTCCCGAACCCTATAAAACCCAGTTGAAGACCGACGATTTCATCGTGCTCATCCCCTCTTTCATCACGAGCCAGCTCAAGAGCGCGTTCGAGATCGCCGTACTGATCTATCTGCCGTTTTTCGTGATCGACATGGTGGTCTCGAACATCCTCCTCGCCATGGGTATGATGATGCTCTCTCCTCTCACGATCGCGTTACCTATCAAGCTGCTGCTTCTCGTAATTGTAGACGGATGGACAGTCTTGATCCAGGGTCTTGCGATGTCGTTTAGATAGGGGAAAGGATAGATGTTCCAGAATGAAATTTTCCAACTGAGCTATCAAGCGCTGATGCTCATCCTCATCCTCTCGGGACCTCCCATCATCATCAGCATGATCTTGGGTCTTCTCGTGGCTATTTTTCAGGCCGCGACCCAAATCCAGGAACAAACCCTTTCATTCACCGTCAAGCTGTTCGCCGTCGTCTTCACCATCATTCTCTTGGGAGGATGGCTCGGGGCCCAGGTCATGCAGTACACCAATGCAATCCTCACTAGCATCCCCCGCTGGGCTACGCCATCGTGAACACATTATCAGCCACCGAAAGCTATCTTTCGATGCTCCTTTCCCTTCCTAACTTACAGCCCATGACCGTCCTCTCCATTTTCTTTCTGACCCTGGGAAGGGTTCTGCCTATTGTCGGACTCGCGCCCTTTCTAGGCTCAAGCAATGTGAAGGGACCGATGCGAATCGGCTTTGCCCTCTCCCTCGTCGCAATTTTTCTTCCTCAGAATCTTATGGTTGTCCATGGGGAAATTCCTTTTTCGCCGGCATTCATCGGATACTTTCTCAAAGAGCTCCTCGTCGGATTTATTTTGGGTTTTCTCGCTACGGTCCCCTTCGTTATCGCGCAGATGGCAGGCAGCTTGGTCGATTTTCAGCGGGGCGCATCCTCTCTTCAAGTGTCCGATCCCACCACGCAAACTCAAACAGGACCCATTGGCCTCCTTGCCAATTTCATCCTCATCGCCCTTTTTTTTACTTTTGACGGCCCTTTTATCTATCTCAACGGAGTCGCTGATTCCTATCGGTTGATTCCGGTCGACGCGATCATCAGCTCCTCGATCATGCACGCGCAAAATCCGTTTTGGGTACAGATCTACGGCTTGACCGGCATGATGATGAGAATCTCCATCCAACTTGCAGCCCCCGCCCTGATAGGGATCCTGCTCACCGACTTATTCCTTGGAATCGCTAACCGCCTTGCGCCCCAAGTACAGATCGTGTTTCTCGGGATCGCGCTCAAATCTTGGGTCGGTATCGCCTTATTGACCGCTGCTTGGAGCCTGATGCTGCGGGTCATGAGCGAAGAAGCGGTCAGTTGGTTCCAGGCGCTGAACTGGATGATCCAATCCATCGGTCAATCGTTCGTAACGCCACATTAACACATAGCTCTCCTGCAAACCGACTCGATTTGCTCGTAATTCTCTTTTATACATGGTATTACTTACGTTAAACTATTGAAACAGGGCACTAGCGTTATGTCAAAAACAGTTGTAACTCTCGACCTTCCTCCTCTAAAGACGCAAGTCGAGATCGCCATAGGAAAAGGTCTTCTAAAAAGCGACCTATCCAAGATTTGCCGCTCCGGAGGCTGTCAAATCGCAATCGTCGCGGACTCGAACATAGCTTCTACTTATGGGAAACTGGTCGAAGAAATGACAGGGGGGTGCATTTTACCCTTGGTCGGCGGCGAAGAGGCAAAGACGCGACAATCCAAACAGAAATTCGAAGATGAGCTTCTCCGGAGAAAATTCGGCCGCGACACCCTCCTCATCGGCCTTGGCGGCGGCGTCGTCACCGATTTTACAGCTTTCCTCGCCTCGACTTACATGCGAGGCGTACCCTTCATCCTCGTACCGACGACCTTGCTCGCTATGGTCGACGCCGCAATCGGCGGCAAATGCGGCGTCGATACTCCCTTTGGCAAAAACCTGATCGGTGCCATCTATCATCCCAGCCATATCCTCATCGACCCTGCTTTGCTGGCATCTCTTCCCGATCCGGAATGGACTCATGGCCTGGCCGAAATCCTCAAATACGGCCTCATCGCCGATCCTTCGATCTGGGAACTTTTAGAACGGGACCCTTTGCATTGGAAACAATCGCTCTCGTCGCTCCTTCTCTCTTCGATCCGAGTGAAAAAAAACGTGGTCGAACAAGACCCTCTGGAAACCATCGGTCCTAGGCGGATTCTCAATTTCGGCCACACAATCGCCCATGCATTGGAGGCGCTCTCCCAATTCAAAATGCCTCATGGAGAAGCAGTGGCTATCGGTTGCATTGCGGAAAGCTGCCTCAGCCATCGGCTCGGATACCTGAGCAAGGAGGACTTTTCCCGCATCAAAACCCTCTTCCGGAAATTCTCTTTTTCCTTCAAACTACCAAAAGCCTTCGCCTTAGAGCCGATGATCGATGCGATGGTGATCGATAAGAAAGCAAAAGGCCGAGAACCCCGATTCGTCCTGATCGACCGGATCGGCCACGCTCTTCCCTTTGAAGGAGACTATTGTCGAACTGTGCCAGCGGCTGAATTGAAAGCGCTGATCCAAGAGGAATTATGTCTAAATACCTGATCAAACCGAGCCGGCTGTCCGGCCGCCTCGCCATCCCTTCCTCCAAATCTCATACTTTGAGAGCTCTTACGTTCGCCCTCATGGCAAAAGGGGTCAGCCATATTCACAGCTATCTTCATTCTCCCGACACCCAGGCTATGATCAAAGCCCTGCGGCTTCTCGGAGCTGTCGTCGATGTATCCGAAACCGAAATCGCCGTCGATGGGACAGCAGGCAAGCTTGCAAGCGCCGAAGACGTGATCGACTGCGGTAACTCGGGCCAAGTCCTCCGTTTCATCGGTGCTCTTGCCGCGTTGACGCCGAGTTATACTATCCTTACCGGCGACCATTCGATTCGGCATAACCGCCCCGTCAAACCTCTTCTCGATGGATTGACCCAGCTAGGGGCTCTCGCCGTCTCCAGCCGGGGCGACGGCTTCGCCCCCGTCATCATCCGCGGTCCCCTCATCAAAAATAAAGCGGCGATCCAAGGCGTCGATTCCCAGCCCGTCTCAGGCCTCCTGATCGCTGCCAGTTTTGCTCCTCACCCGATCGAGATCCATGTGGCGAATCCTGGTGAAAAACCCTGGATCGGACTCACTCTCCACTGGTTCGAACGGTTCGGCATTCCTTATGCGAATGAAAATTTCGAGCGCTATGCCCTGCAAGGCAGTGCAAACTTAAGCTCTTTCGATTACACCGTTCCCGGGGATTTCAGCTCGGCCGCATTCCCTATCGCCGCAGCCCTATTGACCCACTCGGAACTGACGATCTATCCGATCGACATGGAGGATCCTCAAGGAGATAAAGCAATCATCCCTCTTCTCCAACGGATGGGCGCCCGTTTTGAAATCGATTCCTCTCAAAAAACATTGACCGTAAAAAAAGACGGACATCTCAGAGGAACTCGGATCGATTGCAACGATTTCATCGACGCCCTGCCGATCCTCGCCGTCATCGGCTGCTTTGCCGAAGGAGAGACCGAGATCGTAAATGCCGCGATTGCCCGCAGCAAGGAGTCGGACAGGATCCACTGCATCGCCCAGGAACTCAAAAAAATGGGAGCCGACATCGATGAGAGGCCCGACGGTCTCCTGATGCGTCAAGCGAAGCTGAAAGGAGCCAAAGTCCAAACCCATCACGACCACCGGCTCGTTCTTTCGCTATCGGTCGCTGCCATGGCCGCCTCATCCGGGGAGAGTGTCATAGAAGGAGTAAGCGCCGCGGAAAAAACCTACCCGGGATTCCTGAAAGACTTCCTATCTATCGGCGCTCAAATCGAGTCATTGACATGAACCTGATTCTCTTCGGATTCAAAGGTTGCGGCAAAACCCATTTCGGCAAGCTCCTCGCACAAAAAATGCATCGGCGCTTCATCGACACCGATGACCTGATCCTCGAGTTCTTCGCAAAAAAAACCGGCCAGCACACCCTTGTTCGCGAAATCTACATCCAGCTGGGTCCCGCATCGTTCCGCGCGCTAGAAAAAGAGGTCCTGCACTCTCTGAAGACCATGAAAAACGCCATCATCGCGGTGACGAA
>Ga0105242_10000904_pt1 | contig 23037 bp, 18 predicted proteins | sample KBSM24metaG_FD_81521 | JGI IMG/M metagenome (GOLD analysis project Ga0105242, IMG submission 81521) | Miscanthus rhizosphere microbial communities from Kellogg Biological Station, Michigan, USA - KBS M2-4 metaG | ecosystem: Host-associated > Plants > Roots > Rhizosphere > Soil | place...
CTCGATCCGCCAGGTGGTGGCGCCGAGCAGGAAGGTCTGGCCGGGGCGGGCCTCGTAGACCATCTCCTCGTCGAGCTCGCCGACCCGGCGGCCGTCCGGCAGGTGGACGCCGTAGAGGCCGCGGTCGGGGATCGTGCCGGCGTTGGTGACGACCAGGGTGCGGGCGCCTTTGCGGCCGTGCATGGTGCCCTGGGTGCGGTCCCAGACGATCCGCGGCCGCAGCTCGGCGAAGCGGTCGGACGGGTAGCGCCCGTCGAGCATGTCGAGGACGTTCTCAAGCTGTTCGCGGGAGAGCTCGTGGAAGGGCTCGGTGGCGGTAACGAGTTGCTCGACGTCGTCGACCCGCCACTCGTCCAGGGCCGCCATCGAGACCAGGTGCTGGGCGAGCACGTCAAGCGGGTTCTGCGGGATCGTCGTCTCCTCGATCTCGCCTTCGCGCATGCGCCGGGCGACCACCGCGCACTCGAGCAGGTCGCCGCGATATTTGGGAAAGATCCGCCCTTTCGAAGTCTCGCCAATCCCGTGCCCAGCACGACCGATCCGCTGCAGCCCCCGCGTCACCGACTTCGGCGACTCGACCTGGATCACCAAGTCCACCGCCCCCATATCGATCCCCAGCTCCAGCGAGGAGGTCGCAACGAGGCACGGCAGCTCCCCGGACTTCAGCATCTCCTCCACGAGAGTCCGCTCCTCGTGACTCAGAGACCCGTGGTGAGCGCGGGCTATCTCTACGGGGACCTCAGGGTGCTCGGGGGAGGGCTCGACCGAGCCTCCCCGCTGTTGCGAGGGCGAGCCCTCCCCCGAGTGCCCCCCATGCTCCGTCGCTGGAAGCTCCTGCTCCCCTTCCCCGTTCGCCAACTCATTGATCCGCTTGGCGAGACGCTCGGCGGCCCGCCGGTTGTTGACGAAGATGATCGTCGAGGTGTGTTCCTGCACCAGCTCGACCAGCCGCGGGTAAATAGCCGGCCAAATCGACCGCACATGCGCGCTCGGCTCGATTTCAGTAGGAGGAGGCCCATCCTCACTCGGATAAGCAGGAGCCCCCGGATCCGCCATGTCCTCCACAGGAACCACGATCTCGAGGTCCAACGGCTTGCGCCGCCCAGCGTCCACAATTTCGCACTCCCGCTTCGGCCCCACCAAGAACTTCGCGATCCGCTCCAACGGCCGCTGCGTAGCCGACAGTCCGATCCGCTGGACACCGGACGAGGAGGGAACACCGGGTGCAGAGGAAGACGTCGTGGCCGGGGGTGGCGCCGGGGAGGGGTCTTCCCCGCTGCCCGAAGGCTCCGGAGGGGGAGAATCCGAATAGCCGGGCGCTCCGTCCCTTCCCCCGGAGGAGCGCGCAGGGCGAGGGGCAGGCCCCTCCCCGGCGACAGGACCCGCGGCCCCGAGCGCCTGCCTCCCCACCAGCTCATCCAACCGCTCCAGCGTCAGCGCCAGGTGGCTGCCCCGCTTAGTTTGAGCAACCGCATGAATCTCGTCGACGATCACCGTTTCGGTCGTGGCGAGGATCTCGCGCACGCTCGAAGAGAGCATCAGGTAGAGCGACTCCGGCGTCGTGATCAGGATGTCGGGCGGCGTTTTTGCCATCGCCCGGCGCTCTTTCTGGGGCGTGTCGCCAGTGCGCAGGCCGACCGCGATGTCGGCGCCGATCCCGCGCAAGGGCGCTCGCAGGTTGCGCTCGATGTCGTAGGAGAGCGCTTTCAGGGGCGAGATATAGACCAGCCGGACCCCGGTCCCAAGTGGCTTGCGCCCGTCCTCCCCGGCCCGCACCAATCGATCGATGCCCCAGAGGAAGCTGGCCAGCGTCTTCCCCGACCCGGTCGGCGCGCAGATCAGCGCGTTCGAGCCGCCGGAGATCGCCTCCCAACCCCCCACCTGCGCCGCCGTCGGCCCCTCAAACGAGGCCTCGAACCACCGCCTTACCGGCTCGCTGAACGGCCCCAGGGGGTCAGCTTTTGCACTCTTCTTCGCCTTGGTCGCCAACCCACCGATCTTACGCAGACCAGCGGGTTAGCAAGGTAAACGGGTAGTGCGGGCCGCTAGGGGGTGCCGCCGGCGTACTTCACGTACGCGTACCAGGACTTCTTAGGGATGAAGCCTTCGGCGAAAAGGCCGGAGCCGTCACAGAAGTTGCAAGAGGCTTTCTGGTCGTCGACCGAGAACCAGTAGAGGCGCTGGATGCGCCATTTGGCCTGGTTGCGCTCGAGCAGGGAGAAGGCGCCCTTGAGCTGGGCCGCCTGGCCGCTGGGGCCTTTGTTGAAGGTGTTGGACTGACCGGGCACCGGGTTGGAGGAGCTCCAGCCGAGCTCGGTGATCCAGAGGCCCTTGCTGCCGTCGTGGTTGGCCTGCAGGACTTTGCGAACTTCTTCCACCCGCGGCCCGACGCTGTTGAAAGAGCCGGTGTAAGGGTGCAAGGCGACGCCCTGGAACTTGGACTTGATCCCCGGGGTTTTTTTGTACATCTGTTCGAGGAAGTCCTTGGCGAAGTAGGCCTGCGGTGGCTTCTTGTTGTAGGTCGCTTCGATCGGCCGTGCGAAGAGGCCGCCGAGGATGATCTTGGCGCCGGGGTCGGCAGCGCGGATCACCGACGAGGAGAGGGTGACGAGCTTGCCGTATTCGGCCGGGTTGGGCCGGGTCACGAAGTACTTGAAGTTGGGCTCGTTCCAGATCTGCCAGTTGCGGATCGGCCGGGCTTCGATCTGCGGGTTTTCCGACCAGAGCGTGCCGTTCGGCCCGTAGCGCGCGACCGCGGCCCTGAGGAAGTTCGACCAGCCACTCGCTGCCGGGCCCGAGACAGGCAGGTGCGAGGGCGCGTGCAGGCTCGACCCCGGCACCGTCCCCCGCGGTACGGCCCAGTTCGGGGCGTCGGTTAGGAAAGGCAAGACGTCGATGCCGGCGGCGCTGGCGCGCTTGACGACCTGGTCGACACCGCCCCAGCTGAAGGCGCTGCCGCGTTCGGGCTGCACGGCGGCCCAGTCGACCGGCAGGCGCATGCTGTCGACGCCGCCCCGCTTAAGGCGCTGGAACTGGATTTCGGTTGGTTCGGCCTGGAAGACGACGCCCCAGAAATTGGCGGGCAGCGCCTGGGCACTCGCCGCGAAGCAGAGGGAGACCGCGAAGGCGGCGATGCAGGCACGGAGCATTCTCGTCATGCGCTTCCTCTCTTTCCTCATGGGGGCTAGCTCGCCTTGGGCGAAACCGTGCTGCCGCCGGCGTCGTCGCCCTGGCGACGCTGCCGGTACATGACCGCGGCGATCGAAATCGCCGCGAGGACCGCTATCGCGATCAGGATCGGGACCAGCGGCGAGGAGCCACCCGATGACGAAGCGGAGGCCGGATTGCCGGTGGTAGCGCCCGACCCGGAGCCCGCCTGGGTACCGGTCGAGCCGTTGCCGGGACTACTCTGGCCAGAGCCCGAGCCGACGCCCGTGCTTGGATTCCCAGCCGATGAGCCGTTCGACGGAGAGCCACCATTGCCCCCAGGGCCATTTGAGCCGCCGGAGCCGCCACCCCCGCCAGGAGCGTTCGAGGCGTTGCCTTCCGCTTCACTGGTGTTCTTGCCGGGTTGAGACTTATGCGCCTTCTTCGTGTTCCCCGGAACGGTGATTTCAGGCGGGGCTTCCTGGTACTGGACGCTCGAAGAGTCTTCGGCCTGAGCCAGAACCGGGAATGAAGCCAATGCCAGCAGAGCAAGCACTGACAGCAGCGAGAAAACGTTTGGGGCCGAGCTACGGCTCGGGTGGTGACGGGTCTGAAACATGGCGCGCAAGATTAGAGCAAGGAGCGGCGTTGATCGCTCCGCCCGTCCTGATCGTAGGACTGGCGCTGGCCGGCGGCGGCTTCGACGTGAGCCCTCGCCACATCGCCGGCTTGGCGGTATGGCTGCTGATTGTGGCCCTGCTGGCGCTCGGTGCCGCCTCGCGGGCGACGCTTGGACGACCGTTCTACTGGGGGGCCGGACTGCTTGGCGGTCTCGCATTGTTGTCTGCCCTCTCGTCTGTCTGGTCGGGGTCGATTGAGCTCAGCGTCATCGAGGCAGACCGCGTTCTCGTCTACCTCGCGTTCTTCCTAGCCGCGTTCCTGATCGCCCAAACCGACCAAAGGCGTCAACGTTTCGGCGAAGGCCTGGCAATTGCCATTGCCGTAGTGGCGCTTCTCTCGTTGGGAAGCCGCCTGCTACCTCATCTGCTGGAGGTTGGAAACTCGCTCGGAGCGGGGCCGCGGACCCGCTATCCGCTCGGCTACTGGAACGCCAACGGGGTGGCCTTCGGGATCGGCGCCGCGATGCTGCTTTGGATGAGTCGCCGCTCGCTGTTCCCGGCGCTGCGCTGGCTCGCGGTCGCGGTGCTGCCGCCCTTGCTGCTCGCCCTCTACCTCACCTACTCGCGCGGCGGCCTGCTCTCGCTGCTGGTCGCCTGCGGCTGCCTGCTGGTCCTCTCGCATGACCGCCTCTGGCTACTGGGGACGCTGGCGATCGGCGCCGTCGCTGCACTGCCCGCGGTCCTCTCGGTGCAGGCTCACCGCAGCCTGGCGGAAAACTTCGACGTCCCGCAGGTGACCGGCCAGGGCGTCACGGTGCTGCTGATCCTGCTCGCCGGCACCGGCCTGGCGCTGCTGCTGTTCGCCGGGCTGCGCAGAATCGAGCGAGGCGCCGGGCCGTTCACTGGACGCGCTCTCGAGCTCTCGCGCAACCCGGTCGTGCTGCGGCGCATGGCGCTCGCCCTGGCGGTGGTTGGGATCGCCGCCACGGTCGCCGTCGCCAGCCGCGCCTGGGATCAGTTCACCAGCTCCGACGTCGAGTTCCCGGCCCGAGCGGAAAGCCACTTCACGCAACTCTCCAGCGCCGGCCGCGACGAATTCTGGCGGGTCGCCCTTGACGCCTTCTCCGAAAAGCCGCTACTCGGCCACGGCGCCGGCACCTACGTCTTCTCCTGGGACCAGCTGCGCCACATCTCGATGCCGGTGCACGATGCCCACTCGCTCTACCTCGAGGCCTTTGCCGAGCTCGGCCTCCTCGGCGGACTCTTGGTGCTGGCTCTCGTCGGGACCCTGCTCTGGACCGGCTTCGCGGCCTGGCGCGACGCCGGCGGGCCGCGCCGGGAGCTGCACGCCGTCCTCCTCGCGGCGATGCTGGCCTTCGCCGTCGGCGCCGCGATCGACTGGCTCTGGGAGATCGCCGCCCTCGGTGCGGTCTTCTTCCTCGCCGCCGGCGCCGTCGTCGCCGCTCGAGTCCAGCAGCTGGCGCAGACTCGGAAAGCTGCCGAGGGCGAGCGCGGTGCCCAGCGCCGCTTCGGCCTCGCCGTCGCCGGGCTGGCGATCGCCTGGATCTCGGCGATCGCCCTGGTCGGGCCGCTGCTGGTCGACCGCGAGCTCGACTCGGCCGAAAGCGCCGCCGCCCGCGGCGACCTCAGCTCCGCCGTCAACCACGCCGACACCGCCCGCTCGATCGAGCCCTGGGCCGCCTCTCCCTACGTCGTCCTCGGCCTTCTGGCCAAAGCGCAGGGGGAATACACGACCGCCTCCGGCCGCTTCGCCCAGGCAATCCACCGCGAGGACCGCAACTGGCAGCTCTACTACCTGCGCTCCCAGGTCGAAGAAGAAGCGGGCCACCCGGCTGCTGCCCGCGCCGATCTCGAAAAGGCGCGCCAGCTCAACCCCCTGGCCCCTGACCTCCAGGGAGAAAGCGAATGAGCCAGAGGACGAATCGGACAGCCTCGCCGCCGGCCCCCACGCCGCCTGGGACCGAACCGAGCCCGGGAGCGGCCGACGGGCGGCGGGCGATTTCCCCCGGCGCCCTCGCCTCGCGCCGGCGCGGCTCGGTACTGCGCCGGCTACTGGCGATCGGCGACTGGACGGCGCTGATCGGCTCGCTCTGCCTGGTCACCGCGACGACCAGCACCACCGACATCGCCACCCTCTTCTGGGCGGTGCTGTTCAGCCCGGTCTGGATCGCAGTGATGAAGCTGCACGGGCTCTACGACAACGATCACCGGCGGATTCGCCACAGCACCCTCGACGAGCTGGCCTCGCTGGTCTCGGCGGGCGTCTTCGGAACGCTGGTGCTGGACGGCCTGCTGGCACTGAGCCCGGTCGGGCCGCTCTCGCCGGCCAGCGCAATCGCGGTCGGCACCGTCGCCACGGTCGGCAGCTTCGTCCTCCGCGGCGTCTTTCGCTTCCTCTGGCAGCGCCTCACCGGCGTCGCCGCAGGGATCGCGGTCGGCCCCGCCGCAGCCGTCGACGTCGTCGCCCGACGCGTCTCCACCCACCCGGAGGCACGGCTGGCGCTGGTCGGCTACCTGGCACCCGAGGGCGCCAGCGAGGCGGGCGAGCTGCCCCGCCTCGGCCGGGTCGAGGACATCTCCCAGGTCGCTCGCGAGTACCAGATCGAGCGGGTCGTGGTTGCCGAGCAGAAGATGAGCGCGCCAGCGGCGGAGCGGCTGATCGAGGAGTGCAAGGCAGAGGGGCTGGCGCTGACCTTCCTCCCCCAGCACTACGGGCTGCTCGGCCCCGGCATCGAGCTCAACCGCCTCGCCGAGCTGCCGGTGCTCGACTTCCGCTTCAGCGACCCGCCGCGCTCGACCCTGGCAATGAAGCGGGTAATGGACGTACTCGTCTCGGGCCTGCTGCTGGTCCTGCTCTCGCCGCTGCTACTGGCGATCTCGATCCTGATCCTGCTCGACACCGGCCGCCCCGTCCTCTTCCGCCAGCGTCGGATCGGCCGGGACGGCGAGCCGTTCACGATGTTGAAGTTCCGCACCATGGTGGTCGGCGCCGAGGAGCGATTGGGCGAGCTGGTCGACCTCGAGAAGCTCGACCAGCCCGCTTTCAAGATCCCCAACGACCCGCGCGTCACCCGCACCGGCCGCTGGCTGCGCCGCAGCAGCCTCGACGAGCTGCCGCAGCTGTTCAACGTGCTCGGCGGCAGCATGTCGCTGGTCGGGCCGCGGCCCGAGGAGGAGAGCGTCGTCAAGCTCTACGACGAGCGCCAGCGCCAACGGCTGGCGATCAAGCCCGGGGTGACCGGGCCGATGCAGGTCTACGGCCGCAGCGACCTCACCTTTGAGGAGCGGCTGGCGATGGAGCGCGACTACCTCGACAACCTCTCGCTGCTGACTGACCTGGCGATCCTGCTGCGCACGCCGCGGGCGATCGTCCGCGGCGAAGGCGCCTATTAAGTGAGCCTCGAGGTCGTCGTCGTCAGCCACGGGGCGGAAGCGCTGCTGCGCCGCTGCCTCGCCTCGCTGCGCCAGCACCCGCCAGCGACGAAGCCGATGCGGGTGACGGTGGTCGACAGCGGCAGCCCCGACGGCACTCCGGAAATGGTCGCCCGCGAGTTCCCCGAGGTGCGGCTGCTGCGCGAGGGCAACATCGGTTTCTCGGCCGCCAATAACCTCGTCCTCCGCGAGGACAGGGCCGAGGCGGTGCTGCTGCTCAACCCGGACACCGAGGTCTACGCCGGCACCCTCGACGCGGCCCTGGCGCGGCTCGCCGTCGACGAGGGGATCGGCATGGTCGGGGTCAAATTGGTCACCGAGAGCGGCGAGCTCGACCACGCCTGCAAGCGCTCCTTTCCGACCCCACTGGCTGCGGTCGCCCACTTCACCGGGGTCGGCCGTCGCGAGGGCGCCGGCGGGGCGCTGAGCCAGTACCGGGCGACCGAGCTGGGCGACGACGAGCCCGGCGAGGTCGACGCCGTCAACGGCGCCTTCATGCTCTGTCGCGGCGAGGCCGTCCGCGAGGTAGGCCTGCTCGACGAGGGCTACTGGCTCTACATGGAGGACCTCGACTGGTGCCACCGCTTCTGGGACGCCGGTTGGAAGGTCTTCTACGAGCCGTCCGGTGTGGCCCTGCACGTCAAGGGCGGCTCCAGCTCCAGCCGCCGCGCTGCCCGACAGGAGATCGCCTTCCACCGCGGCATGGGCCGCTTCTACCGGCGCTTCGAGGCGCCCGAACGCAACCCCCTCCTCAACGCCGCCGTCTACACCGGGATCGGCGCCAAGCTGACGATCAGCCTGGCGATCACCGCGCTACGCGGCCGCTGAGAGGGGCCGGCGGGCGATGTAGGCGTCCTGGAGGACCGCCTGGGCGGCGGAGCCCAGGTCGAAGCGGCGGACCTCGGCGAAGTCGGCGAGCAAGCCGCCGGTGACGTGGGCGCGCGGGTGGTAGACGGTGCAGAGGTTGCGTCCCGCCAACCGAGGCCGCTGCACGACCATCTCGCCGCGATCGAAATGGGCGCGCTCGGCGGGGCCGAGACGGTGACGCAGGGAGTCGCCGATGACGCTGAGGACAAGCAGGCCGCCCGGTCGCAGCAGCCGGCGGAACTCGGCCAGCCACTGGCGCTGCAGGGGCGGGCCGAGATGGCTGAACACGGAGAGGGCGTAGATCAGGTCGAAGCTCTCGCTCACGTACGGCGTCGGCGGCGTCAGGCCGTTGCGGGTAACCCGGGCCGGGGCGAGGTTCTCGGCGCACCAACCGACCAAGCCGGGGTTGTAGTCGCAACCGTGCACCTCAGGCCCCGCCGCCGGCCAGTGCCGCAGCACCCGGCCGCAACCGCAGCCAAAGTCGAGGACCGCCCGCATCTCCTCGGTCGGGTTGCCGGACTCGGCGCAGGCGTCGTGGATCGACTGCCACATCTGCCGCCCCAGCCGCAGGTGGGCGCCAACGTCGGGGCTGCGCCCATCGACCAGGAGGCGGAGCCGGGGCGGTGGCAGCGGTGCCCCCTCCGCCTCGAGCGCCACCGGCTCCCCGGCCCGCAAGACCAGCCAGCTGGCCCGCACGCAGTCAACCGGCCGCAGCAGCCCCGTCCGCTCCAGCCCATCGGCGATCCGACTCCGCACCTGCTCCCGCATCTCGACCCATCAACCAAAGCCGGGCTTGAAAGTCGCGGTCAGCCGGCCTGCGAGTGGCCCGGCGCAGCCGGGGCAGGCCGCCGCGTGATCGCCGGCGAGCGGCCCTGCGAGGCGAAGACCCAGCGCGAGCGGCGGCTGAAGATCGGGCCTTTGTGAATTCGGTCGGCACGACGGACGAGCAGCAGCGAGACGAGCGCGCCAAGCAGGGCGATCCCGGCCGAGACGGCGAAGGTGACCTGGAAGGCATCGACGTGGGCGGCGACCACGAAAGGCTCGATCTGGCGCAGGATGCCGGACTCGGGGATGTGGTGGAGGCCGGCCTGCTCGGCTTCGACGATCAGCTGATGGCCCCGTTCCATCTGGTGGGGGGTGGGCCGGATCCCGTGCTCGGCGAGGTGGGAGTCGAGGCTATGGAAGTTGACCGCGAGCTCAATTGCGGAGAGGCCGGCGATCCCGATCGCGCCGCCGAGCTGCTCGGAGGTGTTGATCATCCCCGCCGCCTCGCCGCTGTCGCGCTCGGGCACCGCGGTCAGGCCGGTCGGGTCGTTGACGGTGAGGACGATGCCGAGCCCGAGGCCCTGCAGGAGCAGGCCCGGGATCAGCGCCGCCGCCGATTCGCTGGAGACGGAGAGAGCGAGGACGATCCCCGAGGCGGCGAGGACGAGGAAGCCGACGACCAGCGGCCAGCGGCCGCCGAAACGGTCGAACGCTTTGCCCGCCAACGGCCCGGCAAGGATGATCGGCACCGTCGCCGGGATCAGGGCGATGCCCGCCGTGGCGGGCGAGACGCCGACCACCAGCAGCAGGAAGAACGGGGTGAGGTAACCGAGCCCCAGCTCGATCATCCCGGCCAGGAACTGGCTGAGGTTGGCGGCGAGGAAGTTCTCGTGACGGAGCAGTGAGAACTCGATCATCGGGTTGGCGGAACGTCGCTCGATCAGGATGAAGACCGGGACAAGGACGGCGGCGAGCGCCAGCGGCACCACGGTGATCGGGTCTCCCCAGCCTTCCGTCGCCCCCTGGCTGAGCCCGAAGACGAGGGCACCGACGGCGAGCGCGAAGGTGATGACGCCGGGCAGGTCGAGATCGCGCGAGGCGTCGGGGTCAGGCTGCAGCGAGGGCGTTGCCCGCAGCGTGATCGCGATCGCCAGCACCGCGAGGGGGACGTTGACGAGGAAGACGAGGCGCCAGTCGATCGTCGTCAGGGCGCCGCCCAGGACCGGTCCGAGGGCGGCGAAAAAGGCCGAGGCGCCGGCGAGGATCCCCAGCGCGGTCCCCTTCTCCTCGTCCGGATAGACGGCCGAGACGATCGCCAGCGCGGTCGGCATCATCAGCGCCGCCCCCACCCCCTGCAGAGCCCGCGCCGCGATCGCCCAGACGATGTCCTGGGAGGCGCCCATCGCGGTCGTCGCCAGGGCGAAGACGACGGCGCCGAAGAGGAAGACCCGGCGCATCCCGAAGAGGTCACCGAGGCGGCCGCCGAAGACCATCAGCGCCGCCAGCGGCAGGATGTTGGCGGTCATCAGCCACTGCCCGTCCTCGATCGAGGCGTGCAGGCCGACGACCGCGTGCGGCGCCGCCAGCGGCACTGCGGTCTGGTCGACCAGGATCATCGAGCTGGACAGCGTCATCGCCGCCAGCGTCCACCGCATCTTCCGCCTCGAGGTCATCGGGGCGGCCCGCCCATCAGAACTCGAAGGGCAGCGTCTCCGCGACTTCGGCCAGCTTCGGGGCGCCCTTGTCGCGCTCGGAGAGCAGCGGCTCGTCAACCGGCCACTCGACGCCGACGTCGGGGTCGTCCCAGGCGATCCCGGCCTCGGTCAGGGGGTCATAGAGGCTGGAGAGCAGGTAGGTGACATCGGCGAGCTCGCTCAGCACCGCGAAGCCGTGGCCGAAGCCGACCGGGACGTAGAGCTGGTGGTGCTTCTCGTCGTCGAGGACGTGCGCCTCCCACTGTCCGTAGGTCGGCGAGCCGCGGCGCAGGTCGACGGCGACGTCGACAATTGCCCCGCGGGGGCAGCGGACCAGCTTCGCCTGGCCCGGCTCAGTCTGGAAGTGGAGGCCGCGCAGGGTGGCCTTGGAGGAGCGGGAGTGGTTGTGCTGGACGAAGTCGGCGTCGACGCCGAGCTCCTTCCAGGTCCCCTCGGCGTAGCTCTCGACCATGAAGCCGCGCGAGTCGCCGTGCACCTCGGGCTCGATCAGGACGACGCCCGCGAGCTTCGTCTCCAACCGCCGCGGCATCAGTGACTGTCCCAAGATCCGCGCGTGCGGCTGGCGAGTGCCGCACCGAGCGGGGGTAGGACGCAGGAAGGCCTAATGGCAGCGCCATTGGGCCGACCGAGGACGAAGCCCCGCGAAGTGTGTGCGGCGCCGCCAGGCGTGCGTGGGGATCTTGGGACAGTCACTTAGCCCAACGCCTTCCCGTACTGCTTTTCGTAGTACTCGCGGTACTCGCCGGAGCGGATCGGCTCCCACCACGCCTCGTTCTCGCGGTACCAGCTGACGGTCTTCTCGAGGCCCTCGGCGAAGTGGACCTGCGCCTCCCAGCCCAGATCGCGCTTCAGCTTCTCGGAGGAGAGCGAGTAGCGGCGGTCGTGGCCGGGGCGGTCCTGGATGTACTCGATCAGCGACTCGTCGCCGCCGGTCAGCTCGATCACCCGCTTGACGACCTCGATGTTCTCGCACTCGTCGGGGCCGCCGACGTTGTAGACCTCGCCAGCCTTGCCCTTGCTGAGGACGGTGTGGATGCCACGGCAGAAGTCCTCGACATAGAGCCAGTTGCGGACCTGCTTGCCGTCGCCGTAGACCGGCAGCGAGTCGCCGTGAACGGCGTTCAGCACCATCAGCGGGATCAGCTTCTCCGGGTACTGGCGGGGGCCGTAATTGTTGGAGCCGCGCACGATCGAGGCATCGATCCCATAGGTGTGGAAGTGGGCGGAGACGAGCAGGTCGCCGGCCGTCTTGGTCGCCGAGTAGGGCGAGGACGGGTCAAGCGGCGAGGTCTCCGTGAAGGAGCCGGAATCGATCGAGCCGTAGACCTCGTCGGTGGAGACCTGCAAGTAGCGGGAGACGCCGAGCTCGCGGGCGGCATCGAGCAGGGTGCCGGTGCCGATCACGTGGGTGCGGGCGAAGGCGTCCTGGTCGTCGATCGAGCGGTCGACGTGGGACTCGGCGGCGAAGTTGACGACCGCGTCGGCGCCCTGCATCGCCTCGCGGACGACCTTCGGGTCCTCGATCGCGCCGACGATCAGCTCGGTGCCCTCGGGCAGGTTCTCGCGCCGACCCGCGTAGGTGAGCTTGTCGAGGACGACGACGTCGTGCTCGTCGCCAACTAGGCGGACGTAGGTGGAACCGATGAAACCGGCGGCGCCGGTGACCAGGAGCCTCAAGATCCTTCCTCCCTCTCAGCTTGTCTTTGCGCCAGGTAGCCGGCCAGCCCGTCCTGCCAGGAGGGCAGGAGGATCGCATGCTCGCGCTGGCTTGCCATGACCGAGTACGGCGGCCGCGAGGCGGCGCGCCCAAACTCCGAAGCGGTGGTGGAGAGCACTTTGCACTCGACCTTGGCCTGCTCGAAGATCTCGCGGGCGAATTCGTACCAGGAGCAGTGCCCCGCAGCCGCCATGTGGTGGATGCCGAACTCGACGCCCTCGATCAGGCGGACGATCCCGTAGGCGAGGTGCCAGGTGTAGGTCGGCGAGCCGACCTCGTCGCGGACAACTAGGACCTCGTTCTGGGTCGAGGCGAGGCGCAGCATCGTCTCCACGAAGTTGCCGCCGCCGATCCCGAACAGCCAGGAGGAGCGGACCACGAAGTGGCGCTTGTTGGCGGCGGCGGTCGCCTCCTCGCCGGCCAGCTTGGTGCGGCCGTAGGCGGAGAGTGGCGCCGGCTGGTCGCTTTCGACGTAAGGCTCCCCCTTGTTGCCGTCGAAGACGTAGTCGCTGGAGACATAGACGACCGAGGCGCCGACCGAGGCAGCCGCGGCGGCGACGTTACCGGCACCGCCGCCGTTGATCGCGAAGGCGCCCTGCTCGTCCGCCTCGGCGCCATCGACATCGGTCCAGGCGGCGCAGTTGATGACCACGTCGGGGCGCTCGAGGTCGAACTTCTTCTCCAGCGCCGCGGCGTCGGCGACGTCGAGCTCGGTGCGGCCGAAGCCGACCACCTCGTGGCCGGCGTTGCCGGCGGCGAGCATCACGTCGCGGCCGAGCATCCCGGCGGCTCCGGTGACGAGCAACTTCACCGCCGACCCCCCACTAGACGATTTCGATCTCGGACTTGTCGCCGACCAGCAGCCGCAGCGTCTTCGGCATCCCGTCGCTGCGAGTCAGCTTCACTTCGCGGCCCAGCAGGCTCGCCTCCATGCGGGTGCCGAGGTCCTCAACGACGGAGTCGGCGAGGATGATCGAGTGCTCGACCTCGGAGCGGCGGACGTGGACGCCGTCGCCGATCGAGGTGTAGGGGCCGATGTAAGCGTCCTCGATGCAGGCGCCCTTGCCGATCACGGCGGGGCCACGGACGACCGAGCGGGTCAGGGTCGCGCCCTCCTCGACGATCACCCGGCCCTCGACCCGGGAGCCCTCGTCGACCTCACCCTGCAGGTCGGTCTCGATCTCCTCGAGGACGAGGCGGTTGGCCTCGAGCATGTCGGCGAGCTGGCCGGTGTCCTTCCACCAGCCGCGCACCACCTCGGACTGGACCTGGCGGCCATCGTCGATCAGGCCCTGGATCGCCTCGGTGATCTCGAGCTCACCGCGCCAAGAGGGCTCGAGCGCTTCCGAAGCGGTGAAGATCAGGGGGCTGAACAGGTAGACGCCGACCAGGGCCAGGTTCGAGGGCGGGTCTTTCGGCTTCTCGATCAGGCGGACGATCCGCTCGCCGTCGAGCTCGGCGACGCCGTAGTGCTCGGGCTCCTCGACCGGGGTGAGCAGGATCAGCGCATCCGGTTCATGCTCGCGGAAGCTGGTGACGAGACCCTTGAGGCCGTCGCGGAGAAGGTTGTCGCCGAGGTACATCACGAACGGCGAGTCGCCGATGAAGTCCTTGGCGGTCAGCACCGCGTGGGCCAGCCCGGCCGGCGAGTCCTGGACGATGTAGGTGATCTGCGCCCCGAAAGCGGAGCCGTCGCCAGCCGCCGCTTTGATCTCCTCACCGGTCTCGGGAGCGATGATGATCCCGACCTCAGTGACGCCGGCCTCGACCAGCGCCTCGATCCCGTAAAAGAGCACGGGCTTGTTGGCGACAGGCACGAGCTGCTTCGCCGAGGTGTGGGTGATTGGGCGTAGCCGGGTACCGGCCCCGCCCGAGAGGATCAGTCCCTTGAGGGCGTCCATGCGAGGGGCAGCCTACTGGGCCTGCACCCAGGTGGCGACCCGAACCGATAGAACGGCGGTCGATGATTTCCTTTCAGCGTCCGGCCCTGCCCGCTACCGACGAGATCGACCGCTATCTGAATCGCTCCCGAGCCGAGCACTGGTTCAGCAACGGCGGGCCCTGCTGGCGACTGCTGCGCGACCGACTGGGGGACCGGGTCGGCGCCTATTGCCTACCCGTTGCCAGCGGCACGGCCGGGCTGATGACGGCATTGGCCGCCCTCGGCGCCGGACCCGGGGCTCGCGCGCTGCTGCCCTCCTTCACCTTCATCGCCACCGCCCAGGCGGCGGTCTGGTCAGGCTTCAAGCCCCTGCTGGCTGACCTCGACCCCGAGTCCTGGCACCTCGACCCGGAGGCAGTGGAGGAAGTAGTTGGCAGCGGTGCAGCCGAGGCCGTGATCGCTGTCTCCGCGTTTGGGACGCCGCCTCCGCCAAGTCTGCGTGAGCGCTGGGAGCATTCCTGTCGGCAGGCCGGCATCCCACTCGTCGTCGACTCGGCGGCCGGCTTCGGTGCCGTCGCCGAGGACGGGGTGGCGGTCGGCGCCCAGGGCGATATAGAGGTGGTCTCCTTCCACGCCACCAAGCCGTTTGCGATCGGCGAGGGCGGGGCTGTGTTCACCCGCGATCGCCAGCTGCACGACCGCCTCGAGGAGATCGTCAACTTCGGCCTGCGACCCGACCGTACGATCGGGTCACCGCGCGGGCTCAACGCGAAGATGAGCGAGCTGCATGCCGCCACCGCCTTGGCCGTGCTCGATCGTCTCGACGAGATCCTCGGCCAGAGGCGCAACACGGCCGGGGCGCTGCGCGAATCAGCGTCCGCAAACTGCTCATGGCAGCGATCGTGCGAGCGCTCGACCTGGCAGTTCCTCCCGGTCGCGCTCGATAGTCCCGAGCACCGGGACCGGCTGCGAACCGCTTGTGCCGACCGGGTCGAGGTCCGCGTCTACTACGAGCCACTCCATGAGCTCGCGCCCGGGCGCTGGGAGTCGGTGGACGACCTCATGCGGACGACGGCCCTGCATCGACGCCTGCTCTGCCTGCCGATGGCCAACGAGCTAGAGCCAGGCGAGCAGTCCGAGATCGCGGCGCGGCTCAGCGCGGCCTGAGGCTCAGCGGCGCAGCGGCCGTGCCGGGACCCCGACCACGGTGTCGCCGGCGGCAACCGTCCGCACCACCACCGCCCCGGCGCCGACGACCGCCCCGGCGCCGACCTCGACGTCGGGAATGACGATGGCGCCGGACCCGATCTCGGCTCCTGCGCCGACTCGGACCCGACCGGCAAGCACGGCACCAGGATCGACGACAGCTCCCGTGTCGAGCACGACGTCGTGCTCGACAATCGCTCCGGTGTTGACCATTGCACCTTCTCCCAACTTGGCTCCGGGGCCAACGCTGGCGTTGGGAAGAACCTGCACGCCGTCGCCAAGACTGGCCCCGGGCGCAAGATGGGAAGCCGGGTGGACAAGCGGGGGCAGCTCCAGCCCGGCCGAGCGCACAGCAGCAACGGCCTCTGCCCTCCCCTCCGCGGCTCCGAACCCAAGCAGCACGCCCTCGATTCCCGCCTCTTGGGCGAGAGCCTCCAGCTCGGCGACCCCACCGATCACCCCGAGCGAGCCGATCGTCCGCTCGGCGTTCTGGGGCAGGTCGTCGAGGAGGCCGACAGGCTCGAATTCCGAGCCCGCGCCGGTGAAGAGATCAAGGACGACGTTCGCGTGACCGTCCGACCGGGATCCGTAGATGGCTACGCGCAAACGCCTCACTCCTCGCTCGGGACGAAAGCGCCCCGCTGCTCCTGGCGGCCTTTCCAACTGTCAAAGCTCGCGTCGCTGCGGTCCACGTAGTACGCGGTGACCACCTCCGGGATGAAATCGAAGCTGACACCCGCCTCGAGCATCCGCCGGGCGAGATTCCAGTCCGCCGGCTCGCCGACAAGATGGCTGTTCGCGTCATAGAGCATCGTCGCGAGCCCGCCGTGGTAGATCGCGGTCTGGAAACCAAAGTCGCCGAGCACCGGCGGCCAGGTCCCGAAGAAGGTCTCGCTGCCATCGTCGAGCAGCACCCGGCCGACCCCGTAGACGACCTCGGCACCGCTGCGGAGGGCTCCCCCCAGCAGCGTCTGGAGATGGTTTGCCTCCCACTCATCATCCTGGTCGATGGGCGCAATCCAGGCTCCTCTCGCCAAAGACACCGCCAGGTTGAACGGGTGCGTCCCAGCCACGTGCCAGCGCGCCTCATCGTCGGCCGGGTAGGGACCGTTTCGGGGACGCTGCACGCAGCGCAGCCGCTCGTCACCAAGCGCAGCGATCCGTTCCGCGGTCTCGGCATCCTGTCCATCGCAGGCGACGATCGCCTCCCAGTTGGGATAAGTCTGGGCTCGCACCGAGGCAAGGGCGCGATCGAAGAGGAGGTCGCCGCCCCGGTAGGCGCCGATCCTGACGCTGATCAGCGGCTCGTCTGAATAGGCCCGTCGGTAGTCCGCCTGTCGACGGAGCCGCAGCAGGTCGGTCGCGGCGCGTGGCGTGTCCTCGTAGGCCCGGGCGACCAGCTCGCGAAGGCGTCGGACCTCCCCCTCTACCGCGGCCAGACGCTGCGCTAAGTCGTCGGAAGTCATGCGCGACTGCAACCCTACCGGCCAAACCCGTGCGTCCAGCCGTCTACATCCCCAACTTCAACGGTGCCCTGCGACTCGGCGCCGCGCTCGACAGCCTGCGCGAGCAAACGCGCCCGGTTGACGTGATCGTCGTCGACAACGGCTCTGCCGACGATTCGGCGGAGCTGGTGCGGGAGCGCCATCCGGAGGCGATGCTGATGGAGCTGGGACGCAACCTCGGCTTTGGGCCGGCGCTCAACCGGGCCATCGCCGAGCACCCAGGTGATCCAGTGATCTTGCTCAACAACGATGCCGTCGCCGACCCGCGCTTCATCGAGGCGCTGCTCGACGCGCACGCGACCGGCGCCGAAATGGTTGCCGGGGTCCTAACCCAGGAGCTCCACCCGGACTTGATCGACTCTGCGGGCGTGGTCGCAGATTGCACTCTGATGGGATTCGACTACCTGCACGGTGAGCCGCTCGCGGCGGCGCCCGAGGCCGCCGACCCGCTCGGCCCGACCGGAGGCGCCGCCCTCTACGCAAAGGCCGCCTTCGACGCGGTCGGCGGCTTCGACGAGCGGATCTTCCTCTACTACGAGGATCTCGATCTCGCCCTGCGGCTGGCCGCCGCCGGCGCCCGCTGCCGGCTGGCGCCGGCGGCGACCGCTGCGCATGCCTACTCGGCCAGCCTCGGTGCCAGCAGCAGTGCCAAGTACGAGCGCACCGGCTGGAGCCGCGGCTACATGCTGCGCCGCTATGGGGTGATGTCACGGCCCCGAGAGGCCGCCCGGACGCTGGTCGCAGAGGGTGCGATCTGCATCGGCCAGCTGCTGATCGACCGCACCACGGCCGGCCTGCGGGGCCGGCTGCGCGGCTGGCGCGACGGCGGCGGCCTCGAGCGCCGCAAGCTCGGCGATGCCGAGCTGCTCAACCTCACCCCGGGCGCGGCGCTGCGCCTGCGGCGCCGGCGGCGCTCCGGCTGAAGCCCCGTTCTCTGACGAGTTCAACCGTCACTATGCTGCGCGGCCATGCTCAAGGTAGGTAGGTCAGGCCAGCAGCTGGCTGCCGTGACGCTGGTGCTGACGGTGGTCGCCGCCGCCCTCTACGGCCCGAACGCGATCCACGGTGGATTCCTCTCGGACGCCTGGAGCAACCGCGCCATCTACGCGTTTGCCCCAAAGCCTGGGTTCTTTGCCGGGATCACCCAGTACATGGCGCAACCGAACATTGCCGTGCGACCGCTGCTCGCCGTCTATCTCTCGGCGCTCAACGCCGTCTTCGGCGGCCACATGGGCGTCTGGCTGTGCTGGTTGATCGCGGCCAACGTGGCGATGTGCCTGTCTCTTTACCTGCTCCTGCGGCGCCTCTCCCTGGCGGCAATCGACGCGGCCGCGATCTCGGTTCTGGTGCTGGTTTTCCCCGTCTCGGGGTCGCTGCGCTTCTGGGCCGCGCTGGTCGCCTCACCGACGACGATCACGTTTGCGTTGGTCGGCTTCCTGCTCGCTCTGATCGCCTTCGAAAGCAAGGACCGCAGGGTGAGCTTGGCCCTGCACGGCGCTTCGCTGCTGCTGTTCGCCGCGAGTCTGCTGCTCTACGAGCTGATGCTCCCGGTGATGCTGCTCTCGGTCTTGATCTACCGCCTCCGGGTGCCGTGGCGGGCGGCGATCTTCCGCTGGCTTGTCGACTGCGCGGTACTGCTGACGCTCGCCCTGACGATCACCCGCTCATCGGACAGCGGCTTCAAGCAGAGCGGCGGCGGCATGATCGGCCACGCCGGTGAAATCTACGACCAGGCCCGCACCCTCCTCGCCACCGCGGTGCTGCCGTTCGCGTCGGCCAACTGGCACATCCTGCTGCTCGTCGCGCTCATCCCGGCAACCGGGGCAATCGTCTACCGCCTCCTCCCGTCCGACAAGGAGCTGCGGCTCGAGCTGCGTCGCTGGCTGACGGTGATGGCGGCAGGGGCGATCGTCGTGGTGGTCGCGTACGCGCTGTTCATTCCCGGCATGGATTACTACGTCCCGCTCCAGCCGGGAATGGGGAACCGCGTCAACGCGGTTCCGTCGATCGGTTGGGTTCTGCTGCTCTACGGCGGCGCCAGGATGATCGGGGCCCTCGTCTTCCGAGGCGTGCCGAGAGCCCGCCGTCTCGCCCAGGCATTCGCGGTGCTCGGCTGTGCCTTGCTGGCGATCGGTTGGGTCAAGACCCTGCGAGCTGAATCGCACTCCTACACCAATGCCTTCCTGGAAGACGAACGAGTGCTCAACGCGACCCAGAGCGCGATCCCACGCCCAAGCCCAGAAGGGACCATCTGGACCTTCGGCCAGCCCGTCCAGATCGCTCCGGGGATTCCGATTTTCGGCAACACCTGGGACATGACTACGGCGATCCAGCTGCGCTATGACGACCCGACGCTGCAAAGCTACGTCGCCTATCCCGGCACCCTGTTCAACTGCCTCGCGCAGGCGGTCGAGCCCGGGGGGCCCTACCAGGAAGGCGAAAATCCCTGGAACAACGCCCTGCGCTCGCCCTACGGCCGCACGTACTTCATCGACACCGGCAGCGGCCACGCGGTGCGGATCGACACTCAGGCGGAGTGCCGGCGGGCGGCCAGCTCCTTCGTGCCCTCGCCGGAGCTGCCGACCGGCTGAGCGGCAGACGGCGTCGCCCCGAGCTCCCAGCCGTGGGTGAGGACCGAGTCGATCACCCTCAGGACCCTTTCCTCGCCGATGCCGGCCCAGAGCGGCAGCCGCAAGAGCCTGCCGCTCGCAGAGGTCGCGACGCCGACCGGGCCCGCGGTGCGGCCAAAACGCCGGCCGGCCGGCGAGTCGTGCAGCGGCACGTAATGGAAGACGCTCCTGACCCCGTCCCCTCCCAGGCGCCTGATCATCTCGTCGCGCTCGGCCTCGCTGGGCATCAGCAGGTAATAGAGGTGGCCACTGTGCTCGCAGCCAAGGGGAACCACCGGCCGTCGCAGACGGCCCGCGTCCTCCAGGGGCGCGAATGCCTCGTGGTATTCCGACCAGGCCCGGCGACGCTCAGCGGTGATCTCGTCGAGCCGCTCGAGCTGCGCCCACAGGAACGCGGCGCAGACCTCGCTGAGGAGATACGAAGAGCCAATGTCCTGCCAGGTGTACTTGTCGATCTCCCCTCGGAAGAACCGGGAGCGGTCGGTCCCCTTCTCCTGGATGACCTCCGCCCGGGCGACCATCTTCGGGTCGTTGATCGCGAGCGCTCCCCCCTCGCCGCAGTGGACATTCTTGGTCTCGTGAAAGCTGAAGGTGGACAGGTGGCCGATCGATCCGAGGGGCTGGCCGTCCCAGAGTCCCGGCAGTGAGTGAGCGGCATCCTCGATCAAGATCAGGTCGTGCTCGTCGGCGAGAGCGCGAAGCTGCTCCATCTCACACGCGACGCCCCCGTAGTGGACAACCATGATCGCCTTGGTCTTCGCCGTGATCGCCTTCGCCACCGCGACCGGGTCGATGTTGAGCGTGTCCGGCTGGCTGTCGACGAAGACCGGAACCGCGCCCCAGAGGGCCACCGCGTTTGCGGTCGAGACGAAGGTGAAGGTCGGCACGATCACCTCGTCGCCCGCCTTCAGGTTGGCGAGCAGTCCCGCCATCTCGAGGGCAGCGGTGCAGGACGGCGTCAGCAGGACGCGCGACGCGCCGAGACGGCGCTCCAGATCCTCGGTGCAGCGCCCGGCGAAGGGGCCATTGCCGGACAGCTTGCCGCTCATCAGCGCCTGATCGATGTAGGCGTGCTCGTTGCCCGCCAATCGTGGCCGGTTGAACGGGATCTCGTCTCTCACCCGCAGCCATGTTAGTGATGGCGGGGGGCCGCTCCGAAACTCGATAGCGTGGGTCGCGCCGATGGACTCGATCAAGCATGGCGGTGGGCGGGAGGCAGCAGAGGATCGGCCGGCACTGAGCATCGTCATCCCGCTCTATCGCGACGAAGATGCGCTGGAGGAGATCTTCCGCCGCTGCCTCCCGATCCTCGACGCCGACGGCGGAGGCGAGCTCGTCCTGGTCGACGACGGGGGGCTCGACGACGCCACCCCGCTGGCCCGTCGGATGGCCGCGGACTTCCCCCACCCGGTCGTGGTCGTCCGGCTCGCTCGCAACTTCGGCCAGCATCCGGCGGTTTTCGCCGGGCTCGCCCACTCGACCGGCGACCGGGTTGCGACGTTGGACAGCGACCTCCAATACCCGCCGGAGGAACTGCCCGCCATGCTCGCCGAGCTGTCGGAGCGCTATCCGGTCGTCTCCGGCTACCGACAGAACCGGCGCGACCCGCTCGGGCGACGCTTGATCACCAACCTGCTGACCCGCTGGCTGAACAAACGGACCGGGGTCGAGCTGAACGACTTCGGATCGATGTTCCGCGTCTACGACCGGCCCACCGTCGAACTAATGCTGACCTTCACCGAGCGGCACCGCTATGTGCCGGCTGTCGTTGCTTGGCTCGGGGTGCCGATCAAAGAGGTCCCGATCGAGCACGAAGCCCGGGGGGAGCAGGGCTCGCGATACCGCCTCTCGAGCCTGCTCGACCTCCTCTTCGACCTGATCACGGGCTACTCGGTCTTCCCGCTGCGAGTGCTGACCGGGGTCGGTCTCGCGGCGGCCGGCGCCGGCTTTCTCGGCACGCTCTTCTTCCTCGTCTACCGGGTGTTCGAAGGAAGTGGCGTCTCCGGCACGGTCTCGGCCTTCGCGCTGGTGTTCGCGCTGCTGGGCGTACAGCTCCTGATCATCGCGATGATCGGCGAGTTCGTGGGCCGGGTCTACACCGAGGCCAAGGGCCGGCCGTATTACGTCGTCCGCGACGTGACGCGAACCGACGTCCCGGCGCCCTGAGACGGCATGGACGCGGCGATCGACCAGCTCGAGTGGGACAGCCGCCACTTCGGCGTCACGATCGCCCGTCTGCGCGAGCCAAGCGACCCGCAGCGCATCGAGGAAGGCGTGGCGGCCGCGGAGAGGGCCGGCGTGCGCTGCCTCGTCGCCCTCGTCGACCTCGACCGGATCGCGGCGACCGTTGCCGCGGAGGAGGCCGGCTTCCGCTGCTATGACGTGCGCATCGAGCTCGATCGCGAGCTCGGCGAAGTTCCCTCGCTGGAGCCGATCGCCGCGACGGAGGCCGACCTGCCGCACCTGGAAGGCATTGCCAGGACCAGCTTCACCGACTCGCGCTTCTACGCCGATCCGAACTTCGCCGACGAGCGGGCCGCGGAGATGTACGCGCTCTGGGTGAGGCGGGGCGTCGCCGACTCCGAGCGCCTGCTTCTCACCACCGAGCGCCGGGAGGGCTTCGTCGTCTGCCGCCTCGACAGCGAGACGGCGACCGGCGCGATCGAGCTGATCGCCGTGTCCGCGGCAGCCGTCGGCCGGGGCCTCGGGACCGAGCTGCTGGCGGCGGCGGACTCCGCCTTCGCCGCGGCCGGCCTCTCGCGCGCCAGCGTCGTCACGCAGGCTCGCAACATCGCCGCGCAACGCCTCTACCAGCGCTGGGGATACCGGGCGCAGGCGGCGTCGCTCTGGCTGCACCGCTGGGCCGACCAGAGAGACGCCTAGGCGCCAAGCCAGCGTCGGGCCGCGCCGACGTCACCCTCGCGACGCAGCCGCCGGCGCTCGCGCAAGAGGGAGGGCAGCCACCTCAATGCTTCGAGCTTGCCGCCCAGCGTGGCGGCAAGCCGCCGCTGCCGCAGCGCTCGCAGCAGTGCCCCCGCCTCGACGGCGGCGATCCTCGGCAGCGCCCGGGCGGGCATGAACTTGAGCTGGGTCGCCAAACGATTGCGGCCGACGAGCCGGGCGTTCTCGCTGCCGGGCGAGGCGAAGCCCACCAGCCAGGCGGCGTTGCCGACGTGCCAGACGACCGCCCCGGGGACGAGCGCGAAGCGCCAGCCGGCGATCCTGGCGCGCACGTTGAGGTCGACGTCCTCGTAGAACGACACGTAACGCTCGTCGTAGCCGCCGAGCTGGTCGAAGAGCTGGCGCCGCAGCAGGCAGGCGGCCCCGCAGACGCCGAAGACCTCGGCCTCGCGGAGCAGCTCCGGCCCCTGCGGCTGTCCGGCCCCCAGCTCGAAGGCGCGGCCGTCCCGGGTCAGCGCCTGGCCAGCGCTGTAGAGCGGCGCCGCCACGACCTCGCCGGGAGAGCCGTCCTGCAACTGCAGGATGCGGGGTTGGACCCCGCCCAAGCCCGGATCGGCCGCCAGCGCCGC
>Ga0105242_10000908_pt1 | contig 23020 bp, 21 predicted proteins | sample KBSM24metaG_FD_81521 | JGI IMG/M metagenome (GOLD analysis project Ga0105242, IMG submission 81521) | Miscanthus rhizosphere microbial communities from Kellogg Biological Station, Michigan, USA - KBS M2-4 metaG | ecosystem: Host-associated > Plants > Roots > Rhizosphere > Soil | place...
CCCCCGAAGACGCCACGCCGAGGCAGAGACCCTCGCCACCGGCGTAGTAGACGCGCTCGCAGGCGATCTCGCCGGGCAGCTGCCGTACCTTGCCGCGATCAACGACGAAGACGCGCCCGTTCAGGGTCGGCTTGCTGGGCTCGACGGCACGAACCATCACGTCGGTGTGGTCGAGCACGTCGGTTGCCTGCGGCCGCGCGTCGGTGGTCGTCTCGCTGGGGCCAAGCGCGGCGATGGCAACGTAGCCGCCGCCGATCACCAAGCAGACCACCGCCAGCGCGATGAGGATCTTGCCGCTGCGCCTATCCATGCGCCGGCGTCCGCTGCGCCCGGAGCAGCAGCGGTGCCGCGATCGCCATCGCCACCAGCAGGGCGGCGGCGAAGATCGTCACCGCGTTGTGCAGGCCCAGCTCCAGCCAGAGCGCCCCGAAGGCGAGTGAGGAGACGAGGCGGCCGAGGCTGACGACGGTGATCAAGATTCCGATCCCGCTCGCCTGCAGGCTCTCCGGCAAGACAGCCCCGGCGAGCGCCGTGATCACCCCTTCCGTGGCGGCGAAGTAACCGCCCAGCGCCAGCAGGCAGAGGATCAGGAGGATGTATCCGACCGAGCTCATCAGCAGCACCGCGTAGACGACCAGCAGCAGCGCGTGGCCGGCAAGTAGCACCGGAACCTTGCCAATTCGGTCGGCCAGCTGCCCGGCCGGGATCGCCAGACCCATGAAGGCGATCGCGGTCATCACGTAAAGGAGCGGGAAGAGGGCCGGCTCGAAGTCGATCGTGCGCTGCAGGCCGACGTAGATCAGCGCGTCGGAGACGCTGGCGATCGAGAGGCCAGCGGCGGCCAGTAGCAGCGGCGCGAAGCTACGGTCCTTGAGGAGGCCGAGGGCGGCACGAAAGCGCGGCGGCGTACCCGTGCGCGGGGCGCGGCGCGGTTTGCCTTCGACGTTGAGGAAGAGGACGGCCAGGCCGAGCACCGCGAACAGCGTGCTGACCACGAAGACGGCGTCGAAGCGGGCCGGTGCGGCGATCAGGATCCCGAAGGCGAACAGCGGGCCCAACATCGCCCCGACGCTGTCCATCGCCCGGTGCACCCCGAACGAAGTGGCGAGCCGGTCCTTGGCGCTGGAAAGCGAAATCAGGGCGTCACGCGGTGCCGTGCGGATGCCCTTGCCGACCCGGTCGACGGCGACGATCGCGCCGATCCCGCCGATCGTGTTGCCCGCCGCGACCAGGGCCACCTTGCCGAGCGCCGAGAGCCCGTAGCCAAGCCCGGCGACCTCCTTGTGACGGCGCCAGCGGTCAGAGCTGAAGCCGCTGATCACCTGGACCACGGCGGCGGCACCGCGGTAGGTGCCGTCGATCGCGCCGAAGACGAGCGGACTGGCGCCAAGCGTGAAGACCAGATACATCGGCAGCACCGTCGCCACCATCTCCGAGGAGATGTCGGTCAAGAGGCTGACCATGCCGAGCATGACAACGTTGCGCGGCACTTTGAGGCGGCTGGCGCCGCGCGCCCAGAGGCGCGGTTTGAGGAGGGCTTTGGAGGCTTCTACCTGGTACATGGCTCAGAAGGAGAGCCAGACCGGTCGTCGGCGGGACCCTCAGTTACTCAACGCGCCGACTTGGCCTTTTTTCGCACTCTCGGCCACCGGATTCCCGTCCAGGCCGAACTTTGCAGCGACTTCGGCGGCGACCTCTTCGGCGAAGCCCATCACCGAGTCGCCATTGAGAAGGTAAGGGTAGATCTGGGCGTTGGACGCGAGGGCAAGCCCCTCCACCCCGGGCCAGACCGGGGCGACACGCGTACCGGCATCGCCAGCGCGCAGCTGGTGCACCGGCTCGACCAGCTTCGCCCGCTGCACCGTCCAGTCGACAACCTCGTCGCGGCTAAAGCCGGGCGCCAGCCGGGCCAGGTAGTCGGTGAAACGGCGGTACACGGACTCGTCGTCCTCACTCTGCTCGGGCGCCTCCGGATCGCAGTACTTAGGCAGGTAGACGAGGTGGAGGCCGTCGGTGTGCTCGGTGCCCAGCACCTGGGTCGTCTCGACGGCGCTGGTCAGCGGCGTCGGCTCGACAATGTTGACCGCGTAGTAGGGCATCAGCGGCCGCCGCAGCTTGATGATCGGGCAGACGCAGCCGAGCCAGCGCCGCGGGTAAGGCTCCAGCAAGGCGCTGTGCCGCTCCGGCAGCAGGAACCGCAGCGCCGGCGGCTGCAGGGTCGGAATCGTCAGATCGAACTCAAGCGTCTCCCCCTCCAACTCGACCCCGGTGACGGCCCCGTCGGCCCGCGTCGCCAGCCCGCTGACGGGGGCGTCGGTACGGGCCTCGACGCCGAGCTCCTTGGCCCGCGCCACCATCGCGTCGATCAGGCGCTGATGGCCGCCGACGATGTGCCCCATTTCCTCGCCGCCCCGCCCCTTGCCCTGGCGCGCGCCGGACATACGCCGGGTCCGCGCCCACAAATAGGTAGCCGGCAGGCCCGAGGGATCGCCGTCGAAGCGCGTGTCGAGCAGCGGCTTCCAGATCTTCTGCCAGACCTCGTTGCCGCAGATCCGCCGCAGCCAGGTCTCGAGCGGAATCGACTCCAACTTGTCGTAGCTGGAGCGAACCTGACACTGAGCGACGAACAGGCCCAGTCGCAGCCGCGCCGGGGGGCTTAGCGGCGAGAAGCGCAGCAGGTCACCGACACCGTTGAAGTCGTGCATCTCGCCATTGGCGAAGAAGCCCGCTCCGACCGGGGTGAAGCGCAGCTGATCGCCGAGCCCCACCTCCTCGGCCATCGCGATCATCCGCTGGTCCGATGGGGTGATGACGTGGTAGAAGCGGTCGACCTCGTGACCGCCGAAGTCGAAGGTCCCGGCGAGGCCGCCGAGGCTGGGCCCGCGCTCGACCACGGTCACTCGCGCCCCGGCCTGGGCCAGGCGCAGGGCCAGCGAGATACCGAGCACGCCGCCGCCGACGATCCCCACGCGGGGGGCGCCAGCGGTCATCAGGCCGAGGCCAGCGGGGTGTGACCGTTGCTGGGCGCGGCTTCGCCCTCGACCGCGGTCGCCGCGGCCGGCTCGGGCACGCCGATCGGCGCGGTCGCCTCGGAAAGCGGCGAGACGGGCGGTGGCTGGATGCGGCCGACCATCTGCGCCGCCATCACCCGGAAGTAGGCGAGCACGGTCGGTTTCAGCTGCATCTTCGACTCGCCTTTGCGGGTCGTCCAGTCGTTCACGGTCGGCACCTCGGCCACCGTGGCGCCAGCGTTGTAGAGCTTCAGAAGCAGCTCGACGTTGGCGGCGAAACCGGGCTCGCGAACCAGCAGATAGCCGTAGGTGTCAGCAGCTCGCCGCAGCGTCCCCGCCCGATAGATGCGGTAGAGCGAGGAAAGCGTGTGCATGTCGCGCAGCCCGCCCAGGTAGCGGAAGGTGTTGGAGACGGATTTGCTGGCCAGCAGCCGCCAGCCGGCGACACCGACGATTTCACCGCCGGGCGCGTAGACCGAGGCGAGGACGACGTCGGTCCCCTGTTCGAAGAGCTCCAGCATCCGCGGCAGGTCGGCGAGGCGGGAGGTCGTGTCGGCCTCAAGCGTGACGATCGCGTCGTCATCGGAGGACTCCTTGAGCGCCGAGCGGATGCCGGTGTTGATCGCGGTACCGAGGCCGCGGTTGACGGTGTGGGTCACGACCGCCAGGTGCATGTCCTGGGCGTGTTCGCGGATCACCTCGCCGGTGCCATCGGTGGAGCCGTCGTCGACGATGATCACCCGGGCGCCGAGCTGACGGGCCACCGGTGCCAGGTCGGCGAGCAGGCGGGGGATGTTCTCGGCCTCGTTGTAGGCCGGGATGACGAAGCGGATCATGCGGCGACCTCCAGGGGTCGAGGCGTGGGTGCGGGGATGTCGAGTAGCTCGACGGGTCGGCGCACGGCGGCCGACTCGCGCACGGCCAGCGCCGCGGCCAGGGCCTTGACGCCGTCGTGGGCGCTGATCGGCTCCGGAGTGTCGTCGAGCACGCAGCGGCAGAAGGCTTCCAGCTCGGCCTGCAGAGGCTCAGCCTTAGCCAGCGAGAACCGCACCGCGGCCCCCTCACCGTCGCCGCGCAGGACCGAGAGGCCATCCCACTGCAGCGGTGCTGTAGCCGACTCGACGAACCAGACGTCCTGGGTGATGTAGCTCGCCCGCAGCAGGCCGTTCTCGCCGATCAGGGCGATCTCCCGCTTCTTCTCGGGGGTCAGCCAGTTGACGTCGAGCAGCCCGAGGGTCTCCCCCGCCTCGCCGAAGCGGGCCAAGCAGGTGAGTAGATCCTCCTGGGAGCTGTGCAGGAAACGACCGCCGTCGGCGTAGATCTCGTGGATCGAAAGGTCGAGGACGTGCTGCATCACGTCGAGGTCGTGAGTGGCGAGGTCGATCGCGACGCCGGTGTCCTGGATCCGGGTCGGCAGCGGCCCGACGCGGGTCGTGTGGGCGCGGTAGACGCGCCCGAGGCGGCCGTCGGCGACCAGCTCGCGCAGCTTCGCGACCGCCGGGTTGAAGCGCTCGACATGGCCGACCATCAGCTTGCGGCCGGCCTCGAAGGCAGCACTGCGCATCCGCAGCGCGTCCGGCAGCGTCGTCGCGATCGGCTTCTCGACGAGGACGTGCAGGCCCGCGGCAAGTGCCTCCAGGGCGACCGTCGCGTGGTACTCGGAAGGGCAGGCGATCGAGACCGCGTCGAGGCTGTCGGCGCCGAACTCGATCAGGTCACGCCAGTTGGAGTACTCGACCACGCTGGACTCGCCGATGGCACGGCGGCGTGACTCCGGGTCGGGGTCTGCGACCGCGACGAGGCGGGCGCAGTCGATTTGGCCGTAGTTGCGGACGTGGAAGGCGCCCATGCGCCCGCAGCCGATGACGCCGACTCGCAGCTGCTCAGACAACGGACTTCTCCCGCGCGGCCGGCTGCTTGGCAGCGGCGAGGAACTCGACAGCGAGGGCGGCGATCCGCTCAGCGGCGTGACCGTCGCCGAAGATCGGTGGCCGTTCGCTCGGCAACGGCTTGGCGAGGGCGGCCCGGAACTGCTCGGCGTCGACGCCGACCAGCGTGTTCCAACCGGTCGAAACGGTCTCGATCCACTCCGTCTCCTCGCGCATCGTCACGCAGGGGACACCCCAGAGGTAGGCCTCGCGCTGGACGCCGCCAGAGTCGGTGGCGATCGCCCGGGCACCCCGCTCCAGGGTCAGCATCTGCGTGTAGGTGAGCGGGTCGCGCACCTCGACGTTGGCGGGAACCTCGAGACTCCAGGTCTCGATCCGCTGCCGGGTGCGCGGGTGGACGGGGAAGATCACACGGCACTCGGCGGCAGCCAGGCAGTCGAGTAGGGCGCGCAGGCGCTCGGCCGAGTCGGTGTTGTAGTTGCGGTGGGCGGTGGCGAGGATGTACTCGCCCTCCTCACGCCCCTCCGGCAGGCGCTTGCTGGTCGCCAGGAGGACGTCGGCGAGGACATCGCCGGTGACGTGAACGGCCCCACGTACGCCCTCCTCGACGAGGACGTCACTGGCATGCTGGCAGGGCGCGAAGAGCAGGTCGGAGAGCCGGTCGGTCTCGATCCGGTTGGCCTCCTCGGGCATGTCGTCGCGGTAGCTGCGCAGCCCCGCCTCGACGTGCAGGAGCGGCAGGCCGGCGGCAACAGCAGCCCGGGCGCCGGCGATCGTAGCGTTGGTATCGCCACGAACCAGGACGGCGTCGGGCTCTCTGCGCTCGATCACCCGGGCGATCCGATCCTCGGCGACGAGGACGGCGGCATCGTTGGGGAGCGAGCCAACGCCGAGGTTGAACTCGGGCAGCGGCAAGCGCAGGTCGGCGATCTGCAGATCCGACATCCCCGGGTCGTAGTGCTGGCCGGTGTGGACCAGGATCTCCTCGACGCAGGTCGAGAAGGCCAGCGACAGCGGTGCCGCCTGGACGATCTCGGGACGTGAGCCAATGATGGAGAGGATTCGGGGAGCCATTTGACAAACCAACGCACGAAGAGGTCGTCTCTTTCCGTCGCCCCGAAACTTTTCCGCCCTTTAGTTAGACCGACCCTTTTTCAGCCCCCTCAACGCCTATCCGACGCAAGTGTTCCCGGCGTTCGGGCGTTATTCGGATGATCATGGAGGCACACGGACTCACTCGCGAGGCACAGGCCAGAGCGGCAGCGACCGCGGTATTGGCGACCGAGCCACGCTTGCAGGCGGTGGCGCGGCGGGGCATCAACCTGATCTTCTCGACCGCCCTGATCCTGATCTTCTCGCCGCTGCTATTGGGCACCGCGATCGCGATCCGGCTCGATAGCCGCGGCCCCGCCCTCTTCCGCCAGCGCCGGGTCGGTCGGGGTCAGAAGGAGTTCACCCTCTACAAGTTCCGGAGCATGCGCCTCGACGCCGACCCGCGCGGCCACCGCGAGTACGTCACCGCGCTGATCAAAGGCCAGGCTGAAGCCGCCCCCGAGAGCAACCGCAAGGACCTCTACAAGCTTGCTGTCGACGATCGGATCACCTCGGTCGGCCGCTGGATCCGCCGCTGGAGCATCGACGAGCTGCCCCAGCTCTTCAACGTCGTGCTCGGCGACATGAGCCTGGTCGGACCACGGCCGGCGATCTCCTACGAGGTTGCCGAGTATCCGAGCTGGTACCTGCAGCGCTTCTCCGTCAAGCCCGGACTGACCGGCCTCTGGCAGGTCAGCGGCCGCAACGAGCGCACCTACGAGGAAATGGTCCGGCTCGACGTCGAGTACGTCGAACGCCGATCGCTCTGGCTTGACCTATCGATTCTTTTCAGGACCCCATGGACCGTTCTCAGCAGAAAGGGAGCAGCGTGAACCCAGCAGGACAAATCGGCACGATGGTCGTCGGCTACGGCTACTGGGGGCCCAACCTGGTCCGCAATGTCGTCGAGCGGCCCGAGTTCCGCCTCATGTGCCTCTGCGAGAAGGACGAGGCCCGGGGCGAAGACTTTCGCCGTCGCCATCCCGGCGTCTGGGTCGAGCGCGACCTCGACGCGGCCCTGGCCGACCCGCGGATCGAAGCGGTGGCGATCGCCACCCCGCCGCACACCCACTACACCTTGGTGCGCCGTGCCCTCGAGGCCGGCAAGCACGTGTTGGTCGAGAAGCCGCTGGCCCGCACCGCCGACGAGGCCGCGACCCTGGTCGCCCTCGCCGAGGATCTCGGTCTGGTCCTGATGCCCGGCCATACCTTCGTCTACAGCCCCTCGGTCAACACCGTCCGCGACCTGATTCAGTCCGGCGAGCTCGGCGAGATCTACTTCGCCACCTCCTCGCGGATGAACCTCGGCCTTTACCAACAGGACGGAGTCGTCCTCGACCTCGCCCCGCACGACCTCTCGATCCTTCTCCACTGGCTCGACAAGCCGCTGGTCGAGGTCCTCGCGACCGGTCGCAGTGTTTTCCAGGAGGGCGTCCACGAGACCGCCTTCCTCACCCTCCGCTTCGAGGGGGGCGCCCAGGCCAACGTCCAGCTTTCCTGGCTGGCACCGCGCAAGCTGCGGCAGATGGTCGTGGTCGGCAGCAAGCGCATGGTCCAGTACGAGGACACCGCCGCCGACGACTCGGTGCGGATCTACGACCGCGGCCTCGACTTCGCCGAGCCGCCGGCCAACTTCGGCGAGTACCGGCTCACTTACCGGACCGGCGACATGATCGCCCCGCGGGTTGACGCCGTTGAGCCGCTGGGCCAGGAGCTGCGCGACTTCGCCTCGGCGATCAGCGACGGCACCAAGCCGATCTCCAACGCCCATCTCGGCCTCGAGATCGTGCTCGGCCTCGAGGCGCTCGAGCAGTCGCTGGCCAGCGGCGGCAAGCCCGTCGCGGTTCGCTCGGTTGCCGAGGCCCTCGCCGCAGCCGACCCGCAGGGCCTCCCCAGCGCCAACGGCGCTCGCTGAGCGGCTTCCTCCAAGAAAGAGATGCCGGCCGCTGAGCCCGGCCGCTAAAGGGCGCGTAGGGCGCGCGAAGAGCCGAGAAACTCGATCTCGGCCAGATAGGTGAGCACCGTATGCGAGACCAGCCTTGTGGTGGTCGTCTGCTGGCGACGCGCCTCGCGCTCCAGCATCGCCTCGGTCTCGGCGTCGACGATGAGCTCGAAGGCCACCGCTGCCTCGGTCGGATCCTGCTCAGACAGGAAGCGGGGCACCGCGATCGGCGAGCGTCCCGCCTTCAGCTTCGCGGCGTAGTGAAACAACGCCTTGCGAACGCCGGCGGGAATGTCGTCGCCGATATGGGTTTCGATCCCCGTGCAGGCAAATTGGCCGAGTGCGACTCTCATAGCTTCACCTCAACAACTTCCCCGAGATGCCCAAGATTGCGGCGGCAAGACCGAATCCTCCTAACTTCAGACTCTCTCTCCATCATTTTTCACCCACCTAATTCCAGTACGAATCAGCCCAAATTAGTCCTCTGATTTGGCTCCCTTAGCCAAGAGACTGAAATTTGGACAAATATTGGGCATTGACATCCCCTGCGAATGTCCATAAACCTCTCGCCTAGCTTCAACGAATGCCACCGGGTTACCGCGACAGACTCCCCAATTTGGGAAGAAGTTCTTTTCCAAGATTTCTCAAATTGGGGTTCTGAGAGGGCTTCAATGCGGTACTCGGAGTTTTTACAAAACCAGTAGCTGTAAGCATGCGGTGAGCATGCGGGAGATTGAAAATGACCGGCCCCAAGGAATTGCAAAGGGCTAGCGGTAACAAAGGACTCACCCGGGAGGCAATCGCACAAGCAAAGGCAGGGGATTCAGAGGGACTGCATTACCTCTACGTCCGCTTTGCGGACGACGTCCTCCGCTACGTCAACAGCTTCGTGCACGACAGTCACGAAGCGGAAGACATCACGCAGAACGTCTTCGCCAAGCTGATGACGGCAATCCGCAAGTACGAGGAACGGGACGTACCGTTCGACGCCTGGATTCTCCGGGTCGCTCGCAACGCCGCCCTCGACCACCTGCGGGCTCGCCGGGCGATCCCGACCGAGGAGGTAAGGATCGCCGATACCGGCCGCGCCGAGACCAGCCTCGACCGCGGGCAGGCCCTGCGCCAGGCGCTGGAAGATTTGCCCGAGGATCAGCGCGAGGTGCTGGTGTTGCGGCATATCGTCGGCCTCTCCCCGGTTGAGATCGCGGGCACTCTCGACAAGAGCGAGAGCTCGGTGCACGGCCTTCATCACCGTGGCCGTCGCACACTGCGCGCCAGCCTCGTCGAACTCGGCGCCGCGCCGGTCGTCGCTGCCGCGCCCCCCGCTGCCTAACCAAGCAGCCGCCGCTCCCACTAGGGCGGCTGCACGGTTAGGGCCTCGCGGGACTAGGAGTCGGCCGCGGCCGAATCGCGGGCCTCGAGCTCGTCGAGGATCCGCTGGGTGATCCGCCCCGTGTCGAGCTCCGCGGCCAGATAGAAGGCTGCGTGCTCGGCCAGCTGTTGGGTGGACACGTCCTGGCGGGACGCCTCCGCCTCGAACTGCCGCCACAGCCTCTCCTCGAGACCGAGCCTCAGCTCCACCTCTTCGCGCACCTCCGCCCCCCGCAGGAAGTCGGGGTAGGGCCAGGCGGTGACACCGCCGTCCCGGTCCCGCAGATAGAAGCGAATCGCCCTTTCAATTCGCGCCTCCCGGCGCTGCGCGCCTTCCATCTGACCCTGGCCGAGGGCCTCGCAGGCAAGGCGGCTGATGCTGATCGTTACGAAGCGCATCCCGGGCTCGGCGACGCGATGGGCACTGTCCTTCCCAATCTTCGCTGTCAGCTCCATTACCCCTACTCCGTTCATACTTGGGCAGGCACTACCCAGCCGGAGACCCAGCCTAACGGATGAAATAAGTACCTTACGAACTTTTTATGGCGCCGGGGTGATCCGGTAGGCGTCGAAGACCGACTCGACGTTGCGCAACCGCGAGATGCAGGTCTTCAGCTGCTCGGTGTCCCCCACCTCGACCACGAAGCGGTTTTTGACCATCGGCGGATTGGTCGTGCAAGTGGCGCCGATGATGTTGATCCCGACCTCAGAGAAAGTACGCGAGAGGTCCTCAAGCAGGCGAGTGCGGTCGTAGGCGTCGATCTGCAGCTCGACTCGGTAGGAGGACTCGTTTTCGCCTTCCCAGGCGACCTCGACGAAACGCTCGGGGGCCTTCTTCAGCGCCTTGACGTTCTTGCAGTCGCCCCGGTGGATGGTGATGCCGCGACCGAGCGAAACGTAGCCAGCGATTTCATCGCCGGGGACCGGCCGGCAGCACTTGGCCAGCCGCACGGCGACGCTGTCAACGCCCTTGACAACGATCCCGTAGTTGGAGGCGTCCTTGGTCCGACGGGCGCGGTCCTCGCGGCCGTCACGGCCGGTGACGATCTCGCCGGGCGCCTCCTCGACGGCCTCCCCCGCCTTCAGCCGCTGCATCAGCTTGCCAGCGGCGGTCTTGGCAGAGACTTTTCCCTGACCGAGGGCGATGTAGAAATCAGTCGCTTTGCGGTAGCCCATCTCCCGGATCACGTCCGCCAGAAGGGCCGAGCCAGAGACCTTCTGGATCGGAATCCCGCGCTGACGCAGCGCCGCCTCGAGGCTCTCGCGCCCCTTGCGCTCGGCGTCCTCGCGTTTTTCCTCTTTGAAGAAGGCCCGGATCTTGTTGCGGGCACGGCTGGTCCGCACCAGTTTCAGCCAGTCGCGCGAGGGCCCACGCTTCTGTTTCGCCGTCAGCACCTCGACGATGTCGCCGGACTTCAGCTGGTAGTGCAGCGGCACTATCGAGCCGTTGACCTTGGCGCCGACGGTACGGTGCCCGACGTCGGTGTGAACCGCATAGGCGAAGTCGAGCGGCGTCGAGCCGGCGGAGAGATTCTTCACTTCGCCCTTTGGCGTGAAGACGAAGACCTCATCCTCGAAGAGGTCGACCTTGAGCGACTCGAGGAACTCGGCCGGGTCCTGTTCGCCCTCGGCCTCGACTAGCTGTCGCAGCCAGGTCATCTTCTCCCGCCGAGGATCGCCGTGGCCGCCCTCTTTGTAGGTGACGTGGGCAGCGATCCCGTACTCGGCCAGCTTGTGCATCTCCTCGGTGCGGATCTGGATCTCGAGCGGCTTGCCCTCGGGCCCGATCACCGTCGTGTGCAGGGCCTGGTACATGTTGGCCTTGGGCATCGCAACGAAGTCCTTGAAGCGACCTGGCAGCGGCTTCCAGAGCGAGTGGATGACGCCGATCGCGCCGTAGCAGTCCTTGACCGAGCCGACGATTACCCGCATCGCCGTGAGATCAAAGATCTCGTTGAACTCACGGCCCTTTTTGGCCATCTTCGTGTAGATCGAGTAGAAGTGCTTGGCGCGACCGGAAATCTCGGCCTCGATGCCGACTTCCTCCAACTCTTCGGCGAGGAAATCACCCGCTTCGGAGACGTAGCTCTCGCGCTCGTCGCGCTGTTGGGCGACCAGCTGTTTGATCTCGGCGTACTTGCGCGGGTGCAAGGTCGCGAAGGCGAGATCCTCGAGCTCCCATTTGATCGCGTGGATACCGAGCCGGTGGGCGAGCGGGGCGTAGATCTCCAGCGTCTCGTGCGACTTCGCCATCTGTTTCTGCTTCGGCAGAGCGCCGAGCGTGCGCATGTTGTGGAGACGGTCGGCCAGCTTGATCAGGATCACCCTGATGTCGGTGGCCATCGCCACCATCATCTTCCGGTAGTTCTCGGCCTGCCGCTCGTCGCGGCTCTCGAAGGTGATCTCGGTCAGCTTGGTGACACCGTCGACCAGCTGCGCAATCTCCTCGCCGAACTCGGCCTGGATTTCCTCGAGGCTGGCGCTGGTGTCCTCGACCGTGTCGTGGAGCAGCGCTGCGCAGAGGGTTGCGGTGTCGAGTCGCATCCCGGCGCAGATCTGCGCTACCCCGACCGGATGGGTGATGAACTCGTCGCCCGAGTAGCGCCGCTGATCGGCGTGACGCTCGAGGGCGAAGTCGAAGGCGCGCTCGACCGCGGCGCGGTCGATGGTGGCCACGGCGAGAACCGTGGCGCCGCCGCCGTTTTCGCTCGGCACCGAGTCGAACTCCTCGACCACGGCGAAGAGGTCGGCGAGGAGCTCGCTGTGAGCTAGGGCATTTTGCGGCTTTCCAGGAATCGGGTGGCCTCCGCGTGCTGGTCGGTGTAGGCGCGGAACGCAGCTGAGCGCTCCAAGTCCGTTCCCTCTGAGGATACGACCCCGACCCGACCGCCGCCCGCGGACGGCTCCCCCGCGACCAAATCGAGCTCCCCCAGGACCCGCAGGCAACGCGCCGCCGCCTCGGGGCTGAGCGGTCGTGGCCCCTCGCCCGCCAGCGCCGCCCGCAGCTCGAAACCACCGCACTCGCCGCGCTCGCGCAGGCGCCGGAAGACCGCGGCGATCGTCTTCCGGGAAGGCAGGTCGGCGGCGAGCACCTGGGCGGCGAAATCCACCTCGGGGGTCGACCAGAGGCGATGCAGGTAGCCAGCATCACCTCGGTCCCACGGCAACGAAGTCAGCACCTCGCCGCCCTCCGACGCCGGCGGATCGACAAGGACGATGTGCTCGAAAGCGGCCGCGAGCTCCGACCCGCCCCGCTCGAGCGTCGCGTAGTCGGTCAGCGCCAGACCGCTCGCGGCTTTTGTCGCCAGTCCCGCAAAGGCCTCGCTGCCGCAGCGGCTGCAGGCGACGCGGCCGGCGCCGCCGTTGAAGCGGGCGAGCCCGGTGGCGCCCCCGGCCAGGCCGGCCCTCCGCGAGGCGTCGGCACAGACCACCAGGACCCCGGCACCGCTGGAGACAAGCTCGGCGATCCGCGCCGTCGGCGCCCCACCGCCGCGGACGACCGTGCGCTCGCCAATCGGTTGGTCAGTTGTGCATCCAGAGGATGTAAAAGCCACCAAGCGATCTACGGCGTCGCCAAGATCGCGGGCGAGCTCGGCTTCGAAGCGCTGCCACCACTCCGCTTCGTCGCACTCGCAGGCGTGAAGCGGGGGCGCCTCCGCCTCGGCAGCGGTCTCGTCGAGCGGGTAAACCTCGCGGAGGACGACACGCGGCTCGACGGCGCCGTTCCAGTGGTTGACCTCCAACCGCACGGTCGCGTCAACCGGCTCGTCCTCCTCGACGCCAAGGCTGGAGCGGCCGAAGGCGACGCCCAAGGCGCGATGGCCGCCGCTGTGGAGGCTGAAGCGGGCGTGCTTGCCCTCCTCGCCCATCGTCCGCACGTCAGCCACCTTGGCCGAGGGAACCATCAACCGAATCCCGGGGTTGCCCATCCCGAAGGGGGCGAGTTGACCGAGTTCCTCGGCGAGGTCGAGGCCGATCCCGACGCCGCCGACCATCGCGTCGATGCGCTCGGTCCGGCGCAGATCCTCGGGGCTAAGGATCTCGTTGGCGTGGGCGGCAAACGCGGCGCGGAAGGCGTCGAGATCCTTGGCCCGCAACGAGAGCCCGGCCGCGGCGCGGTGACCGCCGAAGCTGAGCAGATGCTGGGAACAGGCCTGCAGCGCCGCATGCAGGTCGAAGCCGGGGATGCTGCGCCCAGAACCACGCCCCTCCCCCGCCCCGTCGAGCGAGATCACCACTACCGGGCGGTGATGGCGCTCGACCAGGCGCGAGGCGACGATCCCGATCACGCCCGGGTGCCAGCCCTCGCCGGCGACGACCAGCCCGCGCGCCTCGCGCAACCCCTCGGGCAGCTCCCGCAGCGCCGCCTCCGCCGCCGCGTCCACCTCGCGCTCGGTCGCCCGCCGCTCGGCGTTGGCCTTGCTCAGCTCGATCGCGATCTCCTCCGCCCGGGCATCGTCTCGGGTCAGCATCAGCTCCACCCCCGCATCCGCCCGGTACAACCGCCCCGCCGCATTGATCCGCGGCGCCAACCGGAACCCCAGGTCAGACTCATCCAGACGAGTGGGCTCGCATTTCGCCGCTGCGATCAACGCCCGCAGCCCCGGCCGTCGCAACCGCCGCATCTCGGCCAGCCCCTTCTTCACCAGCGCCCGGTTCTCACCAACCAGCGGAACTACATCGGCGACCGTCGCCAGGGCCACCAGGTCGAGGTCACCCCGCGAGGAGGCAGGCAATGGGTCTCCAGGAACGGCGCGCGAAGTCGCGCCTGGCGACCCATTGCCTGCCTCCTCGCGGAGGGCTACCGCCAGCTTCCAAGCGACCCCCGTCCCGCACAGGTGCTCGAACGGGTAGCCGTCGAGCGCCGGGTGCAGGACCGTGCAATCCGGCAGCTCCTCCCCCGCCTGATGGTGATCCGTGACGATCACCTCCATGCCAAGCTCCTTCGCCCGCGCGACCTCCGCCACCGCGGTGACCCCGCAGTCGACGGTCAACAGCAGCGAGGTGCCGCGCTCGGCGAGCAGCTCGACGTTGGCGGCGCTGAGCCCATAGCCGTCGCCGATCCGGTCGGGGATCAGCCAATCGCACTCGGCGCCCAGTGCCCGCAGGGTCGAGACCATCAACGCCGTCGCGCAGACGCCGTCGACGTCGAAGTCGCCGTGGATGGTGACCCGCCGCTGCCCTCGCACCGCGGCGAGGACCTGGTCGACCGCCGCCGCCATCGATGCAAAGGCGGCCGGCGGGTGCGACTCCTCGGCGGCTAGAAAGACACGCGCCTGCTCCGGCGTGCGGTAGCCGCGCCGTACCAGCGTCACCGCGACCGGCTCGCTCACCTGCAGACCCCCGGCGACCGCCCGCACGTCGGCGTAGGAATACGGCTCCGCGGTGAAGGCCTTCAGCGCATCGGGCATAGGGCCAGGCTAGGAGCCCTTGCGGCGGCAAATCGCCTGGAAAAGAACGCAGAAAGCGGAAAGCAGGCAGCCGTCAGCCGGCCCGCGACTCCTCGCGGATGCCGATCGCGTAGACGACCGCCAGTCCGATCGCAACCCCAGGAATCGCCTCCAGGGCGGTGGCGAGGGAGGTATTCCCTAGCCCTTTGTCGGTGATCAACTCGAGGATGCCGCCGAAGACCACCGCGCCGATCACCGAACCGAGGAAGGCGCCGACGATCCCCTGCCAGAAGCGATCAGGCAGGAAGACAGTGAAGTGCCAGAGGGCGATGCCCATCGTGAACCAGACGACCAGAGCCATCTACTTGCTCCTCCCGTGCTTGCGTCGCTGCTGGCGACGGGCACGCCGCTCGGCGTTGCGGGCACGCCGCTCCGCCGAGGCGGCCTCGGAATCGCTGCGTCGCTCCGGCGCGACGCCATTGCCACCGTCACCTTCACGCTCAGCGGTTGCCACGGCACCCGGCTGCGGCTCCGCAGCGGCCTCCGCTTCGACCGGGGCCGCGGACTCGCCTTCGGTTTCGTCGTCGGCGGCGAGCTTGGCGGTCTCGACCTCGTCGGCGTAAGCGGGCACGACACCTCCTCCGACTTCTGAGATTCGCAGCCGTCGCCGCACGAAGCCCGGCTCGCGTTCTTTCCAAGCGGTCAGGACCGGCGTGGCGATGAAGATCGACGAGTAGGTACCGGAGGCGATCCCGACCAGCATCGCGAAGGCGAAGTCCTGCAGGGTCGGACCACCGAAGACGAGCAGCGAGGCGACCGCGAGCATGGTCGAGAAGCTGGTCGCCAGCGAGCGGTTCAGCACCTCGCTCATCGAGCGGTTGGCGATCTGCGAGAAGGCAGCGCGGGGCATCCGCGGCACGTTCTCGCGTATTCGGTCGAAGACGATGATCGTGTCGTAGATCGAGTAGCCCAAGATGGTGAGGAAGGCGGCGACCGTCCCGCTGCTCACCTCTTTTCCGGTCAGGGCATAGACACCCGCGGTGATGAGGATGTCGTGGAAGATCGCGATCAGAACCGGCACCGCGAACTTCGGCTCGAAACGGAAGGCCACATAGGCGCAGATCACCAGCAGCGAGAAGATCAGTGCCTTGAGGGCGCTGTCGGCCACCTGCTGGCCAAAGGTCGGGCCGACGCTGGTGCTGTCGAACCCGTTGGCGATGATCCCGTATTCGCTGGCGAGCGCCTGCTCGGCCCCACGGACCTCACCGGGTCGCAGCTGGTGCGACTGGATCTGGAAGACGTTGCTGCCGAAGTTCGGGTCGGTGACCTGTTGCACCTCCTCGCCGTTGATCCCCGCCGAGTCGAGCGTGTCCCGCACCCCTTCCTCGTCGGTCGGCTTTTCCAGTGCGACGGTGATCCGGGTGCCGGACTCGAAGTCGATCCCGAAGTTGAGCTGGTTGATCGACAGGGCGAGGGCGCCGACGAGCAGGATCATTCCCGAGACCGAGAAGAACCAGCGACTCGCCCCCATGAAGTCGAAGTGCCACTGTTTGCCGCGTCCGCCAGCGCCCAGCGCCGAAGGTGAGCGCAGCAGCCGCGAGCGGCTCATGCTGCCGAGCAGGGCCTGGGTGAAGACGACCGCAGTCAGCAGCGAGACGATCGTGCCGACGCCGAGGGTGAAGGCGAAGCCTTTGACGCCGGCGGTCGCCAAGACGAAGAGGATGAAGGCGGTGAGGAGGGTGACGACGTTGGCGTCGATGATCGTCGCGATCCCGCGTTTGTAGCCAGCGCTGATCGCGCTCGACATCGAGCGCCCGGCCCGCACCTCCTCCTTTATTCGCTCGAAGATGACGATGTTGGAGTCAGCAGCGACGCCGATGGTCAACACCAGGCCCGCGATCCCCGGCAGGGTCAGGGTGATCGGGATCAGTTTGATCAGGGCGAAGAAGATCACCCCGTAGGCACCGAGCGCGACCGAGGCAATCAGCCCGAGGAAGCGGTAGTAGACGAGCAGGAAGATGACAACGAGGGCGAGACCGATGATCCCGGCCTTGATGCCGTCATGAAGCGCCTGGGTGCCGAGCGTCGCCGAGACTTGGGTCTCGCTGATCAACTTCAGGCTGATCGGCAAGGCGCCGATTTGCAGCGTCGTCGCCAGGTCCTGCGCCTCCCCGACATTTTTGAAACCGCCGGAGATCTGGGCGCCGTTGCGGCCGTCGATCCCGTCGGGGTTTTCGGAGAAGTTGATGATCGGCCGGGTCCGCACTTCGTTGTCGAGGACGACCGCGAAGTGACCGGAGAGCTGGGACGCCTGTTCGCCGCTGACCGGGCCGATCGCCTGCGCCTGGCCGCGCTGGGCGATCGCGCGGGTGACTTCCTGGAAAGCGTCCTGGCCCTTACCGGTGAAGCCGAAGGTGACGATCGGTTCGTTGAACTGGCCGTAGCCCTGTTCCGGGTTGGTGATATCGGTCCCCGAAAGGGCTGGGTCGTCCTTGAGGACGTACCAGCCGGGCTTGGCCGTCTCGTCGACTTTGCCGGTTTCGTCCGACGGGAATTCGGAGACGAGGACGAAGCCTTCGGGGATTTCAACGACGATCCCGTCCTTCGGCCGTTTTTTGCCGGTCGGGCTGACGTAGAGGTCCTTGCGGGATAGCTCCGGGCCGGCGATCAGTTCGTGCGGCGCTTCCTTGTCGAAGAGGTAGAAGCGCGGGTGGGCGACCGAACAGTTGTCGCAGTTTTTTGCTGGCTCCTGTTCGGAGGCAAGTTTCGCCGCTTCGTAGGCGGTCGGGTAGGCGCCGGAGATGATTAGCTGCTGGTTCTCGGCGCTTTTGACGTTGCGGCCCGCGGCTTCCCAGCGTTTTTCGGACGCTTTCAGCGGTCCTTCGGGCGGCTGCTGGCCTGGGTGACCGCCGATTGCCGCCTCGGGGCCGACCAGGTTCGGCTCCCAGTCGTAGAAGTAGAGCTGCGCCGTCGTCCCGACCTGCTCGGCGGCGCGATTGGCATCGGTGACGCCGGGCAGGGCGACCGTGATCTCCTTTTCACCGAGACGGGCGACTTCCGGCTCGGAGACACCGAGCTTGTTGATCCGCTGTTCGATGATCGAGATCGAGTCTTCGATGTCTTGGCCGCTGACCGAGGTCGCGGTGCCGGTCGGCTGGCCCTGGTAGACGAGCTCCAGGCCGCCCTGCAGGTCGAGGCCGAGCTTCGTCTCCTTGTTGGCGATGACCAGACCGGAGACGACTACGAGGCCGAGCACGAACAGCAGGACGAAGAGGTGGCGGCGGCGCGTGCCCATCTCCTAACCCTCCGGGGTGAGGACGAGCAGAAGCCCGCCGTCATCGTCGTAGGCGGGGAAGACGTCCGCAACCGCTCGGGCGGGGAGGTCCCCCTCGGCGTTGACGCGTACGCGCTTGCCAAGCGAGCGGACTCCCCACTCCAAGGAGGTCTCGATCGGGTCGGTGACACCGTCGCCGTTGGTGTCGGCGGTATCGCCACCTTCGCCCTCGTCGACCCAGTCGAGACCGAGCACCTCGCGCACGGGCCGGCCGATCACGTCCTCATCAGTAAGGCCGGTTAGCTCGTAGCTGCCTTTGCCGGCGTCGATCACGCGTTCCTGCTTGTCGCAAACGAAGAAGGCAGCATTAGGAGCCGGATAATAATCATCGAGTAATTCGAAAACGAATCCAAAACCGCATTTGGAGCAGCCCTTGGGGCGCGAGCTGAACCCCGCGGTTCGCTCGCCGCTCACCTCCCGGTGCCCGCAATTCGGACAGATGAAGAACGGCATCTCCGACAGGCTACAAAGGCGGGCTCAGAAGAGGCTCGCCGCACCTTCGGGCACCGGCAGGCCGAGGTGATCGTAGGCACGCTGCGTCAGCACTCGCCCGCGCGGAGTCCGCTTCAGAAGGCCCTGCTGGAGCAGGTACGGCTCGAGCACATCCTCGATCGTGTCTTGCTCCTCGCCGATCGCGATCGCCAGCGTCGAGAGCCCGACCGGGCCGCCAGCGAACTTGACCGCCACCGTCTCCAGCAGGGCGCGGTCGGCGCGGTCGAGGCCGCCGGCATCGACCTCCAGCATTTCCAGGGCGGCGGCGGCGACATCGGCGCCGATCACGCCCGAGCCCTTCACTTGAGCGAAGTCACGGACTCGCTTCAAGAGCCGGTTGGCGACCCGCGGGGTGCCGCGCGAACGGGAAGCGATCGTGAATGCGCCCTCGGCGTCGATCTCGACATCGAGGATCCCGGCCGAGCGGCGGATGATCTCCGCCAGGTGCTCGGGGCTGTAGTGCTCGAGCCGGTGGCTGACGCCAAAGCGATCGCGTAGCGGCGTCGTCAGCAGGCCAGCCCGGGTCGTCGCCCCGACCAGCGTGAAAGGAGGTAGCGGCAGGGTCACGGTCCTCGCCCCCGCCCCCTGGCCGAGCACAACCGGCAGCTCGCCATCCTCCATTGCCGGGTAAAGCGTCTCCTCAACGGCGCGGCCGAGGCGGTGGATCTCGTCGATGAAGAAGACGGTGCCGGGCTCCAGGGCGGTGAGGAATGAGGCGATGTCAGCCTTGCGCTCCAGGGCCGGGCCGGCGGTCTGCACCATCGGCACGCCCAGCTCGGCGGCGACGATGTGCGCCAGCGAGGTCTTGCCGAGTCCAGGCGGACCGGCCAGCAGTACGTGGTCAAGCGGCTCGCCGCGCCGCTTCGCCGCCTCGATAAAGATCGCCAGCTGCTCGGTGACTTGGGTCTGGTTGACAAAGTCGGAGAGGGTCGGCGGCCGCAGCGAGCGATCGAGGTCCTCGTCGGGCAGGTCGGCGCGGGCGTCGTGGACGCGCACCTCGGCGTCGACCGGCACCGGGTCGCCATCGATCCCGGGAGTGCGGATGCGGTTCACGCCGAAGTCGGGAGTCTCGCTCATGCGCCGCTCCTCGCCGCCGCCGCTTTGCGCAGCGCCGCCGCAATCAGCTCCTGGGGATCGGCAGCCTCGACGCCGTCGAGCAGCTGCTCGGCCTCCAGCGGCGCGTAGCCGAGGTTGACGAGGCCGTCGCGGGCAAGTGCTCGGGCGTCACCGCTCTCCGCCGCCGCCAGCGCCACCTCCTCCTCCAGCGCCCCAGTCACCTTCTCGCGCAGCTCGACGATGATCCGCTCCGAGGTCCGTTTGCCGATCCCGGGCACGGCCTGAAAGCGTTTGGCGTCACCAGCGGCGATCGCACGCAGGAGGTCGCGGGCGCTGCCACCAGATAGCACGGCGATCGCGACCTTCGGGCCAACGCCCGAGACGGAGATCAGCTCACGAAAGAGGTCGCGCTCCTCCTCGGAGGCGAAGCCGTAGAGGGCGAGCGAGTCCTCGCGGGCAATCAGCTCGGCGTGCAGGAAGGCCTCGCTGCCAGCCGCCGGCACAACCTTCAGCGTCTCCGCTGAGACGGTGAGGCGGTAGCCGACGCCGGCGGCGTCAATCACGACGTGATCAGGACGCCGCACCATCACCTCGCCGCGGACCGCAGCGATCATCCGGCCAGGCGCTCCGCGACCGGGCCGGCGGCGACAACCGCCTCGCGGTGGCCGCTGCCGCCGCCGTGACAGATCGCCACCGCGAGCGCGTCGGCGGCGTGGTCGGGCGTCGGCGGCTCCGGCAGCCCGAGCAGAGTGCCGACCATCCGCTGCACCTGCCCCTTGCCGGCACCACCCGAGCCGCAGACCGCCATCTTGATCGCCTGCGGCGTGTAGGAGAAGCAACCGATGCCGCCCTGCGCCGCGGCCAGCATTGCCACGCCGCTGGCCTGCCCGACTGCCATCGCAGAATGGACGTTTTTGCCGAAGAACACGGACTCAATCGCCATCGCCTTCGGCTCGTGCCAGGAGATCAGCTCGCTGAGCGCGCCGTGGATCCGGTTGAGGCGCCGCTCCATCGGCTCCTCCGCACTCGTCTCGACCACGCCGCCGTCCAGGGCCACCATGTGGGTGCCCTCGACGCGCACGATGCCGAAGCCCAGGTTTGCTGCGCCTGGGTCGATGCCCATGACTACCTGCATGGGGATTGATTCTGGGAATAGGGTCGGATGCCTTCTGAGAGACGGGAGGCACCTGCAGGTGGGGGTGCGGGGGTCCCTCGCGGGAATTCAGTCGCGCGCTCCCTATGGGAGCGCAGCTCCGGATGTTGGAGCGCGAGCTAAAGCTCGCGCAGAAGACAGATTGCATATCGCGGCCTGCGGCCACACTCCCGCGAGGGACCCCCGCACCCCCACCTCCCAAGCGCTTCGCCTCAGGAAGGAGCACGGCCCTGGGGGTCTGAGTCACCCCTCGAAGCGAGTGGGGGGCGCCGCGGCCGCGGCCACTTCGGCGGTGTGGGTTACTCCCCGCGGAGCGTGCTGCGAGTACTCGGGCAGAACCGTGGCGCTGGATGCTTCTCGCTCGACGGATGCTGTTGGTGGGACCGGAGGTGGGGTGCCTCCGCGGGAATGTGGCCGCAGGCCGCGGAAATGCAATCCGGTTATTGCGCGGTCGTTTGGCCGCGCTCTCACATAGGGAGCGCTGGCCCCATAGGGGCCACGCGACTGAATTCCCGCGGAGGCACCCCACCTCCGGTCCCGCGACCACCAACCGAATCTAAGCGGCCAGCTGCTCCATCACCTCAGCCGGGATGTCGAAGTTCGCGAACACCTCGTCGACATCGTCCTGATCGTCCAACGTGTCCAGCAACTTCAGCATCCGCTCAGCGTCGTGCCCTTTCAGCTCGACCGTGCTCTTCGGTTCGGTCGCGATCGTCGCCGACTCGATCTCGACGCCTGCTGCCTCGAGGGCTTCGCGGACGGCGGTCAGGTCGGAGGGCTCGCAGAGCACCCGGAGGCGGTCGTCTTCCTCGCGGACGTCCTCAGCGCCGGCGTCGATCGCCGGCATCAGGTCGTCCTCGCCATAACGCTTGCCGTCGACGACGACGGCGCCCTTTTTCTCGAAGATCCAAGCCACCGAACCGGGCTCGCCGAGGCTGCCGCCGTGACTGGAGAAAGCGTGACGAATCTCGGCGCTGGCCCGGTTGCGGTTGTCGGTCAGGGCTTCGACCAGGACCGCCACCCCGGCCGGGCCGTAGCCCTCGTAGAGGATCCGTTCGATCGCCGCGGAGTCGGCACCGGCGCCGGTGCCGACGTCGATCGCTTTCTGGATTTTGTCCTTCGGCATCGAGGCTTCGCGGGCCTTCTGCACCGCCGTCGCCAGGGCTGGGTTGCCAGTGGTGTCGCCACCTCCGTCGCGGGCGGCAACCGTGATCGCCCGCGCCAGCTTGCTGAACAGCTTGCCCCGTTTGGCGTCGGCGGCACCCTTCTTGTGTTTTATTGAAGACCACTTGGAGTGACCGGACATGGGTGGCATTCTATGAGTAGGCAGATGTCGACCAATGTCCACACCCATGTCCACGGTCGCAGCTTCGCCGCGGGCCTCGTCTTCCTCGCGATGCTGCTCGCCGCCTTCTCACTCTGGACCGCGATCCCGCTCACCTGGGTCTACGTCGCCTCCAAGGTCTCCCAGACCCAGTTCCCCAGTGGCGGGCCCTACGCGGTCGTCGCGGTCGGCTTCGTCGCCACGGTGCTGATCGTCGCCTGGCTGATCGGCCGCCTCAACAACCTCTATATCCGCCTCACCGGCACCAACAGCGTCGCCGCCGTGCGCCCGGCCTGGCTGAGGAGCATGCGCGACACGGGCTCGCTGCCGAGCTCGGTAACCGTGGTCGAGGCGGTGCTGATGGGTTCGGTGCTGCTTGCCGCGCTCGCCCTCACGATTTGGTTCTTCTTCGCCGCCGGCTCGCCGATTCCGAACCAGTAACGCGGGCGTCACTCTTGCGGCGCGCAACTTTTGCGCTGCGCAGACATTACGTTACATTCATCTCGCTAAGCTGCCATCATGGCCGTGGTGATGATTCCGCGAGACAAAGAGAGCTGGAACGACGACCGCCTCGACGACCTCAAACAGACAGTCGACGATGGCTTCAGGGAGATGCGCGAGGAATTCCGCGCTGTCCGCTCCGATATCTCCGCGACGAACCACGCCATGATGCGGCTGTTCGGGGCGATGTGGGCGACTACGGTCGTCGGCTTCCTCGGCGTGATCGCCACCATCCTCAAGGTCTGAGCTGAGCCCAGGTCAGGTCAGACGACGAAGCGGCCGTCTTCCTGCATGACCACACCGTCGACTTCGAGCTTGCCGCCGAGGCGGAGGTCGCAGACGAGGTCGGTGTGGACGGCGCTCTCGTTGGTGCCGCCGGACTCGGGATAGCTGGCGCCAACTGCCATGTGGACGGTGCCGCCGAGCTTCTCGTCGAGGAGGACCTCGCGGGTGCCGCGGTCGATC
>Ga0105242_10000911_pt1 | contig 23009 bp, 20 predicted proteins | sample KBSM24metaG_FD_81521 | JGI IMG/M metagenome (GOLD analysis project Ga0105242, IMG submission 81521) | Miscanthus rhizosphere microbial communities from Kellogg Biological Station, Michigan, USA - KBS M2-4 metaG | ecosystem: Host-associated > Plants > Roots > Rhizosphere > Soil | place...
AGCGTAGTCGGGCCCCGCCCGCCGATTCCCTACGAAGTTGAGAATTATCAGCTGTGGCATCGCAAGCGGCTGGACATGAAGCCGGGCATCACCGGATTGTGGCAAGTCTCCGGACGCAATCGGTTGCCGTTTGATGAAATGGTCAGGATGGATCTGTATTACATCGAGAATTGGTCTCTGCTGCTCGATCTCAAGATCGTTCTGCAGACGCTGCCGGTGATGTGGCGCGGAGAAGCGTATTAGATTTGAGGGATGAACGATGAGGGATGAAGGATCAATCATGGGTATGAGTTATGAGTCCGGAGTTCGGCGGTTGATCTGGAATCTGGAATCTTGAATGTTGAATTCGAGTTGAGATCGTCCAATGGATAATTCAGACCCCAAACGTGATTTGCTACGGCATACGGTCGCCACGATTGCATATCGTGGCGGCAAGGCCGTCCGCGACGCGGACGATTCGTTTGCGTCATTCAAAGCTTCAGAGACCACGCGCACGCCGGCACAGATTCTGGCGCACATTGGAGACCTGTTCGATTGGGCTTTATCGATCGCGAAAGGAAACGAGACCTGGAACAATTCCGAGCCGCTCGAGTGGGGTCAGGAGATAGATCGCTTTCACGCGGCGCTGAAAAGCTTCGACGATTATCTGGCTTCTGATGCTGATCTGTCAGCAGGCTGTGAGCGACTTTTTCAGGGACCGATTGCCGATGCATTGACTCACGTCGGGCAACTGGCCATGTTGCGCCGGCTGGCGGGTGAGCCGATGAAAGGCGAGAACTATTCGCGCGCGAAGATCGAAGCAGGGCGCGTCGGCGCTGATCAGGAAAAACCAAAACGCGAGTTCGATTGAGTGTCAGAACCGAGAGCGGTAGCGACCGGATCAAGCGCGAAGCCAGGGCCACATGATCCCGTCGCTACCGCTCCGGGTTCTGACACCTCTGACACATTGCTCATTTCTCATGTCGGCGTTAGCATCTGTCCGACTCACGAAGGGACCCCGACGTCTCGTAGCGACTGACACAAGGAGACTCAGGGTATGAATAGACTGCGGTACACCGCGTTATTCTCGTTGCTGACTCTTGTCTGTGCGGCGGCACAGGCGCAGAAGAAACCTTCGACGCCGGAACAGGACGTAGAAGTCCTGCGCATTAATACGAATCTGGTAACGGTGCCCGTCAGCGTGGCGGATCGACAGGGCAGGTTCATCGCCGGATTGAAAGAACCGCAGTTTCATCTTTACGAAAACGGCGTCGAGCAAAAGATTGCGTTCTTTGATAATGCGGAGAGTCCTTTCACCGTGGCGCTGTTACTGGATACCAGCGATTCGACGAAAGCGCGACTGGGCGAGATCCAGCAGGCGGCCCTGGCTTTTCTCGATCAACTGCGCGAGAACGATCGAGTTTTGGTGGTTTGCTTTGACAACCAGATACGCGTGGCCAGCGAAATAACGTCTGATCGCCAGAAGTTGCGAGACGCAATCGGGCAAGCACGAACGGGCGGCGGCACCGGACTCTATAACACCGTCGACGAGGTCGTGAATCAGCGACTGAAAAAGATTTCGGGACGCAAAGCTGTCGTGCTGTTCACCGACGGGGTTGATACTTCGAGCACCGGAGCGACCTACGAAAGCACTCTGTATAAGGCGCAGGAGATCGACGCGCTGGTCTTTCCGATTCAGTACAACACGTATACGGATTTGACCGCGTCCACGAATATGGCCAACAGCAACATGCAGGTGCTGACCGCCAAAGGTGAACGCATGGACGTCGCTTACGCACGCGCGAACCGGTATCTACGATCGCTGAGCGACCGCACCGGCGGCCGTTTTTACAATGCCGAAAGTGTGAAGCGGCTGACTGAAATATTCTCGGCCATCGCGCAGGAACTGCGGCAGCAATACAGCATTGGCTACTATCCCGCGGAAGGTGGCAAGAACGAACGCACGATCAAGGTAAAAGTGGACGCGCCGGGTGTGACGGTCCGCGCGCGCAAGGCGTTTCGCTACAGATCGGCGAATGAACGCATCGACAAACAATACGGTTTGCTGAGTCAAACTCGCGCGCGACGTCCCGGACGTTAACGCACTGCTGTGAAGGAGAATTTATGCGATCACTTCAGATCACCACGGTCGCCGGCATTATCATCTGTTTGTTCGCAGGCATGACTATGGGACAGGACCAGGAGACGCCGGAAGTTACCAATCGGACCATGCGCCCCGTGGTGCGCGGCCAGCATTTCGCGGTCGCGTCGATGAAGGCCGAAGCTACGCGCGCGGCAGAACGAATCCTGGAAAAAGGCGGCAATGCCTTTGACGCGATCGTCGCGGGCCAGGCGGTCCTGGGATTGGTCGACGGCGCGATGAACGGCATTGGCGCCGACGCAACGCTGCTCGTTTATGATTCAAAAACGAAGAAGGTTTATTCGATCAATGCAGAAGGCACCGCGCCGAAGCTCGCAACCATCCAGTGGTACAAAGAACACAATGGCGGCAAGCTGCCGATCAGTGATTCATTGTTGGCGGGCACGGTGCCGGGCTGTATCGACGCCTGGTACATTCTGCTCGATCGTTGGGGCACGATGAGCTTCGGCGACGTGCTCAAAGAAGCGATCGATTTAGCCGAGAATGGGTTCCCCGCCGGCGATTCATTTGCCCGCGCGGCGGCCAGCACTCAGAAAATTCGCAAGTACCCAACCAGCGCAAAGGTCTATCTGCCGAATGGAGTTGCTCCGAAAGCCGGCGAGATCTTTCGTAATCCCGATCTCGCTCGCACCTTGAAGCGATTAGTTGAAGCCGAAGCGCAAGCTAAGGGCAAGGGGCGTCACGAGGGTCTGAAGGCCGCGCGCGATCGTTTCTACAAAGGCGACATCGCGCGCGAGATGGCGAAGTTCTCGGAAGAGAACGGCGGTCTGTTCCGCTATGAAGACTTCGCCAACTACACCGCGAAGATCGAAGATCCGGTATCGATCGACTATCACGGCTACCAAATTTACAAGAACGCCTCGGCCTCGCAGGGGCCGGCGGAATTATTCGCGCTGCGAATTCTCGAAGGCTATGACCTGAAGGCGATGCGCCACAACAGCGCTGACTATATTCACACCAGCGCGGAAGCGATGAAGCTGGCGATGGCCGATCGTGAGAAATATCTCGGCGACACCGATTTCATCAAGATTCCGTTCGAAGGACTGCTGTCGAAGGAATACGCCGCGGACCGTCGCGCCATGATTGATAAGACTTCAGCGTCGCTCGCATTTCGGCCGGGCACTGCGGAAAAATTTGCCAGCGACAAAACGCCGCTCGATCGGCCGGTGAAGGTGACGATTGCCGGCGAAGCCGATCACGAAGGCGATACCAGTTACATCGCCGTGGTGGACAGCGCGCGCAACATGATCAGTTTTACTCCGAGTCTGCACAGCGCTTTCGGTACCGGCGTCGTGATGGGCAATCTCGGATTCATCTTCAACTGCCGCGGCGACTACTACACGTTGAATGACGGCGAGGCGAACGCCCTGGTTCCCGGCAAACGACCGCGCAGTACTCTGCAAGGCACGCTGGTCATGAAAGACGGCCAACCGCACATGGTGATGGGAACGCCGGGGGCCGACAACCAGGTGCTTTTGACGATGCAGACATTGCTGAACATCATCGACTTTGGCATGAATGTGCAGCAGGCGATCGAATCTCCGAAATGGCTGACTCGCGCATTCCCGGCTTCACCTTTTCCACACACAATGTACCCGGGCGATTTGTCGGTTGAAGCGCGCGTGCCTGAAGACGTGCGCAAACAGCTTCAGGCGCGGGGCCATAAGCTACGGGTCACGGGTGCCTGGTCGGACGGATCGTTGGCGGCAATCGTCGTAGATCCCAAAACGGGCGTATTGAACGTCGGCACCGACCCGCGAACAGAAGCGTACGCCTGGGCCTGGTGACGTACTAATTCCCGCCGCCGTAAAATGCAGCGCGAACATCGCGCGAGAATAAAGCGCCCCACGCTGTGTTCAGATTCCAGCCGTTCCGCCGTCCTCGCGGCGGTGGAACGGTGTTTGCTCACATCCTACCCTCTACGAATGGCCACCCCGGACGGAAGACCTGAAATGCAAATCAACAAACACAATGGAGGCAAGATGAAGACAAAGTTAGCTAGAGTTAGTGAAGTCGCCATTCTCTCTCTCCTGCTTATCGGAATTGGCGTGGCCGCGAGCACCAGCGCCGCGGCGCAGAGACGAAATCGTTGGGACAGCTATCCGAATTGGGGCGGTTCGTACCAGTTGCGCGAGACGGCGCTCAACGCCGGATACAACGAAGGCCAGAAGCAGGGCCGCGATGATCGTGCGCACAATCGTTATCGCAATCCTTCGGAGTTCAGCGCCTACCAGAACGCCAATCATGATTACAGCTCGCGCCTGGGCGATCGCGATCTGTATCGCCGTTATTACCAGGCTGCGTTCGAGAACGGCTACAACACTGAGAATCCAAACAACTACAGCAACCGTAACGACCGCTATGGCCGTGACGATCGTAATCGCGATCGCAACGACCGCAATGATCGTTGGGGACGAGACTGGAACCGCTACGGCAACTGGGGCGGATCGTATGAGCTGCGCCAGACCGCTTTGAATGCCGGTTATAACGCCGGGGAAAAGGAAGGTCGCAGCGACGGTCGCCGCGGTCGTCACCGCAGCTATTCAGACTTCAGCGACTACCGCAACGGAACGACTGATTACAAATCGAGTTACGGTGATCGCGCGTTGTACCAGCGCTATTTCCGTCAGGGGTTTGAGAATGGTTACGAGGACGGGTATCGCGGATACTAAGTGTTAGCAGCCCGGCTGTTAGGAAGGGCAACTTGGGTAACACCAGTGCATTGAGCTCGGTCGTTCAGACCGGGCTCTTTTCATTTGTTTCAATTCACTAATCCCCAATGTAATATGACGCCCTCATGTCCGCCTCCAATGAGCCTAGTAAAAGCCAACTCGATCGTTTGGGCTACCGACTTCGTCAAGAAACGATTGGAGATGATGACTTACGCTTACTGGACGTATTCAGATACTCTTATCGCGAACCTCACGATTTGGTGGTCGACAAGATACGGGAATTGAACATCGAACCAGCAGTAAGATTGAAAACAACATCATCAATCATCGCTAAACTTCGGCGTGAACACGTCAGGCTTACTCAAATACAAGATATTGCAGGATGCCGCATAGTTTGTCTGAATGTTCCTACGCAGGATAGTGTAGTGGCTCGGCTGGAAGAAGTATTTGATAAGACGGAATGTGATGACCGTAGAACACGCCCAAGTCACGGCTATCGAGCGGTTCACGTCATAGTGTGGTTAGATGATAAGCCAGTAGAGATCCAGGTGCGGACCTCCTTGCAACATTGGTGGGCCGAATTATCCGAGAAGTTCGCTGATTTGATTGATCCGGCGATTAAGTATGGGGGCGGTGACCTTGAGACGTTGGAATCGCTTGCGATAGCTTCTGAAGAAATCATGAAGCACGAGGACCATGAACGGCAGTGGGATCAAATTCGAGCAGAAGTTGCTCACCGCAGCGAAATGTCTGATGATATCAAACGAACGCTCAGTGACGCGGAGGCGAGCTTAAGGCGTGGCAGGGCAAATTTAGTGAAGTTAATGGCAGGTATGGCAAACATTCCTGAGGAATAGATGATTCTTCTAATTCAATATAACCGGCCCACTGGTCGAATCGTTTCAAGGCAGACCTTTGCCGATGCGGATAGAGAGATTGCTCAAACTAAGAGGTTAGATCTGGAGCTTGAACTCAAAGCTGAAGGAATTGAAGATGAAGTCGTGCTACTCGAGGCTGTAAACGAAGAATTGTTGCACCGAACACATCGCCGGTATTTTGAAGACCTCCGCGAGTTAACTTCCTATGTACCGGATCCTGACTCGCAATTACTGCACTCCCGCTAACGCCACTTCCAACAAAATGATTTTCTTGATGCCTTTATAAAACGGTTCGATTTCGCAATTCTCAGCCAAACTGTGTGAGCCGTCGCAGGGACCAGAGCCAGTTGAAATCGCCGAGATGCCGGCCAACAGGGCGATGTTACCGTTGTTCGAGCCGGCGTTTGTGATCGGCGGATCGAAGCCCATGACGCGATGCACGGCTTCGGACATGCGGACGAGATACGATTCGCGGTGACCGGGGATTGAGGCGGCCGGTGATTTCGAGATCACATCAGTCCTGGCGGTCATGCCCGCTTTGGCGGCTTCTTCATCGAGGATCGTTTTGATCTTTGATTCAAGATCCGCGAGCACATCGTTTGACGTCGAACGCAGGTCCACCGTGAACCAGGCATCAGCCGCTTTCGCGTTGACGACTTCCGACCCGCCGAGCATTCCGATGTTCAGATTCGAAGAAGGATTCGTCGGTACGGTCAACTGATAAATACGCTCGATCGCGCGCGCCAGCGGTAACGTCGCCGAGTATGGCGGAGTGCGCGAACGCGTATGGCCGCCGGGTCCGATGAAATGATGGCGATACCAGTTGATGCCGATGCCGGCGTAGGTGAAGCCTTCGTAACCGCCATCGAGGGCCACGTAATGATCGATCTTTCCTATGTTCTCTTTGACGTAGTTGCCGACACCTTTGAAGGTTGTCTCTTCTTCAACGGTGAAGACGAAAACCAAATCGCCCCTGGTTTTGATCTTTGCCTCGTTAAGCGCGCGAATCGTCGCCAGTAGCGCTTCGACGTTACGCGTGTCATCGCCGATTCCCGGCGCGTAAACCTTTCCGTCGCGCACCGTTGCTTTGATTTGCAGGCCCGGCTGGAAAACGGTGTCCATATGCGCGTCGAAAACGATTACCGGACCGCCGCCCGTTCCTTTACGCACCGCGACCAGATTGCCGGCGGAATCGAAATGAACATCGTCGAGGTGATAGCCACGCAAAAGACCCTCGATGTATTTCGCGCGCTCCTGTTCGTGTCCCGAGGGGGCGTTGATTTCGGTAATCGCGATCCATTCACGCAAAATCTCCGCGTGATTGCGCTCGATGTAGTCGCCCGCGGTTTTCAGATCAGCACGGTTTGAAAGCGCCTGCACTTGATCAGTATATTCCGCGACAGTTTTGACCTGCGCGGTCGTGAAGCTGCATAAGATCAGGATGAAAGCCAGCAGAGAAATTCGTCGTCGCATGTGTTTCCGTTTGAGAGTCTATATAATCCGAGCTTCGCGATTCTAAACATTTCTGGCGGTTTGTAAACGGCAGGTGTCAGTACCGGGAGCGGTAGCGACCGGATCAGGAGTCAACGTTAATTTGAAGAGTGTCGATTCGATTTATTCCGCTAGGTACGTTTAATCCGGTCCACCGTCTGACACACCCCAACCCTTGAATACAAACATTCGCAGGCAATCAAAGGAAGCTAAGCCCGGCCCACTCGGCATTTGGCTCGAGCGCGTCATCCTCCTCTTCCTCTTCCTCTTCGTCATCGCCGCGCCGAACTCAATCGCTGCCACCCAAACGGCGTGGCTGCTGGGAATGTTGTTCTGCGTCTTACGGTTCCTGGTTTGGCCGCGGCCGAAACTGTATAGCACGCCGATCGATTACCCGATCTTCGCGTTCTTTTTGCTTACCGGGTTGTCGACGATCCTTTCGTACGAACCTTCCGTTTCCATGGGGAAGATGCGCGCGGCATCCTTATTCCTGATCGTTTACTTTGTCGCCGAGAATATCTTCTCACTACGAATTCTTCGTCTGCTGGTAATCGTCCTGATCGCCGCGACGATGGTTAATGTGTTTTTTGTCTTCGGCCAACTGGCGGTGGGCCGCGGCATCACTGTCTATGGTGTCAGCCAACAGAGTCCTTTGCTCGACGCGCGAATGGTTTCACGAACGCACAACCAGCCGGTGCCCATCGTCGACGGCGACACAATCGAAAAAGTCGATGGCCGGAAGATTCGCAGCGTCGATGAGTTGCTCGCTGCGGTCGAACAGGTTGAAAAGAAAGAGCCCGTCGAACTACAGATCTATCGAGTCGAGTGGATCGTGACGCTGAAAGTTCCGCGCGGTCATTTGCTGCCTGGCAATACGGCGGAAGAGCGTCTGGGAATTCAGCGGTGGTCGACCGGGCGCGATCGGCGCGCCACCGGTTTCTACGATCACTGGACCACATATGCCGAGAGTCTGCAGTTGATCGGATCGGTCGCGTTGGGTTTATTCGTGGCGCTGCCACGAAAGCGAAGCCGCAACGCCATCATGCTCGCCGTGGCGATTGCCGGCATCAGTGTCGCGCTGCTGCTGACAGTGACGCGCGCTTCCTGGCTTTCGTTTCTGCTCTCCGGAATTCTAATCGCTGTGCTTGGCCTAAGCCGCCGCGCGTTGATCGTCATCGCCGCCTGCGCGATTCCCGTCGTGCTGGCCGGCTTGTTTGTGCTCCATCAAAAACGGAACGTCGGGTTCTTCGATCAGAAGGATGATTCGATTGCCTGGCGGCAGAAGATTTGGCGCGAAGGATTTCATCTGCTCACCAGCAACCCGCGTCATCTGGCGGTCGGCGTCGGCATGGATTCAATCAAGTCGCACTGGCGCGAGTGGGACCTGTTCGAAGGCGGCAAGCTGCCGATGGGCCACATGCACTCGGACTATCTGGAGTTGGCGCTGGAGCGCGGCGTGCCCACTTTGATCGCGTGGCTGATACTGTTGGGCGCGTACGGGTGGACGCTGTGGAAGACGCAGCGGCGAGTCCGGAAAGAGGATTGGATCGAAAGAGGAATCGTCCTGGGAGCACTGGGCGGACTACTCGGCTTCATGACCAGCGGCTTGGTCCATTACAACTGGGGCGACTCTGAAGTAGTGATGATCTTCTATCTGATCATGGGATTGAGTTTGGTGGTTGAGAGGAGTGTCGGTACCGGGAGCGGTAGCGACCGGATCAAGGGCAGTCTAAGTTGATTGCGCCGCTCAATCATTTGCTGTTGAGGTCCGTCAAAACGGTAAAGACTTCCAGATTGAAGGAGTCACTTGATCCCGTCGCTACCGCTTCGGGTACTGACTCGTTGGTAGTACGCGCAAACCTTCCTGACCGGACACTTCTCACACATCGGCCGGTTCGTCTTACATAACTCTTTGCCGTGTTGTCGCAAAAGAAGATGAGCGTCGATCAACCAACTGTAATCCTCATCCAATTGGTCTTTGATCGCTTCCTGCACTGAGCGATAAGCAGCCGAGTAATTTTTCTTCTCTTCGCCGAACCCCAGACGCAAGAGCACGCGCAGGCCGTTTGATTCGAGGCCAAGCACCGGATAGCTGCGCGTGAAGAGCAGAATTTTTTCGGCGCTGGGTTCGCCGATGCTGGGGAATTTTTGTAACGCCTTCTTTGCTTTCGGCAGCGGTAACTTCAAAACCCTCCGCAGATCGCCATCAAATTCATTCATGGCGATGAGCGCCATCTCGCGCAGACGCGCCGACCGCTTTTCCGGTTGCATGCCGCCCAGCGTGGCCACTTGCAGTAGCGTCTCATTTGGCGCAGCAAGAATTTCGTGTGGCCTGGTGCCGGCAGAGTGGCGCAACAGCGCGAACGCTTCGGCGCGCCGTTCATCGCTGACCAAATACGCGACGTTCTCCCACAGGATCAATTCAAACGGATCAGTTGTGATTGGCGGCGCTGGTTGGCCGTAGAACCGACCGAGCAGATTGACGACTTTCCGCAGGCTCGCACGGGTTGACATCACGATGAAACTAAGCGACTTCGCGCGGGACTTCACTCATCAAAGCGACGAAGTTTCCTTCTGAGTCTTTGAAATCCGCGAGCCACAGATCGTAGGTCGGCATCGGCGCGACCAGGTGAGGCTTGATGATGAATTCTACCCCGCGCGCTTTGAAAGTTTCATAGACGCGCTCAATGTCATCCACCTTGTAGTAGATGATCGAAGCGGGATGATCGAGATCGGGGCGGTCCGCGGTGCCCAGCATGATGCGGATACCGCCGCAGTCGAAGAAGGCCATGTTCGGCGGCGCCGTGAACAGAAACGTCATGCCGAGCGTATCGCGATAGAACGCGATGGCCCGGTCGAGGTCTTTGACGTTCACGAAAATCTGACCAATTTGATTTAAGGTCGGCCCAATCGGGATCGGTGCGGTCAAGATGATCTCTCCTTCGGTGTAGCGCAAGTTGATAACTTGCGTCTTCGCATTTTAGAAAAATTGCGCTACCTCAGCGGCTTTCGTATAGCACGTGGAGTAACGTATTATCAACACTCTCGTTTACACGAATCAGATGAAAAACTTCGTTCGCGGCTCGCTAATTCTTATTACGCTCTGGCTCGTTTCTGGTTTCACGGAATGCTACAAGCCGGTGCCCAGGAGCCAGTTGCCCGAGCACATCAAGACCGTAGCGGTGCCGGCCTTTCAGAACAACGCGCTGCGTTACAAGATCGAGCATCGGTTCACGCGCGCCGTGATGGACGAGTTGATTCATCGCGGCCACGGCCTGCGCGTGCAGAGCGACCGCGAAGGCGCGGATGCGGTAATCGACGGCGTGGTCAAGACGTTCGGCTTTTCCGGCGTGCTGCTTGACGACAAGGGCCGCGCCCGAATTTTTGAAGTGACGATCACGGCCGCCGTCACGGTGCGCGATCAGCACGACAATCGCGTGCTTTACGACAATCAGAATTTTATCTTCCGCGGTGAATTTGAATTCGCGAACGACCCGCGCAATTTCTTTAATGAAGAAGACCCGGCAGTGTTGCGCATCGCGCGCAGTTTCGCCGAGTCGATCGTCTCGACGCTGATTAATGGATTTGGCGTCAAGAACGACAAGTGAATTTGGAGTGCGCCGGCAGAGCGTAGCGGCGACGGCGCTTTGGATTGAACTCAATCGCGCAAACGGTTTGTTTGTGGCTTTTCAAAATCGGTTTTCGTATTTTCCAAATTCCGCGATCGTTTAAGAAGTAATCCAAAGCGCCGTCGCTGCTGCGCTGTGCCGGCGCACTCCAAATTGACACCCATGCCCACACGCACGCGCAACGACCTCGGACAATCGCTGAAGAACGGACAGATAGAACCTGTCTATTTTCTTTATGGCGAAGAGACTTATCTGCGCGACGCCGCGAAAGATCAAATTGTCGAAGCGGCTCTGACCGGGACTCTGCTGCGCGAATTCAATGACTCGGCATTTGATCTGCTCACCGATGACATCCGCGACGCGATCGCTGCCGCCGAGCAACTGCCACTAATGTCCGGGCGACGCGTCGTCGTCGTCAAAAATCTGAACAAGCTCGAAGGTCGCAAGAAATTCGACGAAGAAGAAGACGGCGATGTGAGTCTGGCCGCGCAGGTGCTCATCGATTATCTGCAACGGCCGGTAGCTACCTCGGTCGTCATCTTCACCAGCGATGACATCGACAAACGCCGGAAGTACGCCAAGCTGCTGCTGGCCAGCGCGGCTTATGAATTCAAGCCACTGCAGCAGAAAGAACTGCCGGCGTGGATTCGCGATTATCTACGAGGGCTCGACACTGAAATCGATTCGGCGGCGGTTGGCATCCTCACCGCTGCGCTCGCGAGCGATCTGGTCACTGTCAAGAATGAATTGAACAAGCTTGTGGCTGCGGCTCTCCCCTCGCGACGGATAACCGTCGATCTTGTCGAGCAGCTGTCGCGGCGATCGCGCGAGCACATGAACTGGGATCTGACCGACAGCATCGTGTCGCGAAATCGGCGGCAGGCTCTGCGCGTGCTGCGTAATTTGCTCGATGACGGAGCGGAACCGGTCCTACTCACTGCCGTCATTGCCGGAACGTTTCGGCGAATGGGACTGGCCAAAGAGTTGTCGATCCGCGGCGCCTCGTCAGGTGAAATCTTCAGCGAAGTCCGGGTGCCTCCTTTCAAACAACGCGATTATCTGGCGATGCTGAATCGAATCGATCCCCACAAGTTGTCGCAAATGATTCAACGCATCGCAGAGACCGACCTGGCCATCAAGACTTCCAAAGCCACGCCGCGCATGCAGATGGAAATGCTGGTGTGCGAATTGATGATTTAGTCGGCTACCAGTACACTATTTTCATCCCTCGGAAATTTGGCCCCCTAATTTTTGGCCTGGCTGTAGTCTGGCCACGTCAGAATCCCATTCGCATCACACGTCGGAACTGAATCGTCCCTGGATTTGGCGGCCGCGCGAACCGTTTTGATTATGAGTCTGGCCAAATCCGCCTCGACCGTCGTTCTGATTTTACTGTGCGGTGTCACAGGATTTTCGCAGCTGACGCGCAACAGAGCGCCCAACAACGAACCTTCAACCCAGGCGCCCGACAGGCGAGTTACGACTTCCACCACGCGGCCCGCGCCGTCCTCGCCGATTATGAGCGCCCAACAAGTCCCCGGCGCTGCGCGGACCAGCTCAGCTGTTTCCAGCCTCAGTCTGGAACAGGCGATCTCGCTGGCCATCGATAACAACCTCGAGACTTTGTTGGCGAAGGAGCGCGAGAATGAAGCGCGTGGTTTTCAAAAGGAAGCCCGGTCGGGCCTCTTGCCGAATATATCCGGAACTGCGTATCAGGCCAGTTTGACCGAGAACCTGGCCGCGCTCGGTTTTACCGGCGCGAAATTTCCCGGCTTCACTTCGACCTTCATTGGTCCATTCAAAAATTTTGACGCGCGGGCGCGCTTTCAGCAGACGATCTTCAATTTGAGCGTGCTGCGAAATTATCAGGCGGGACGCGCGAGTGTGCGCGCCGCGCAATTTGAAGAGGCGATCGCGCGCGAGCAGGTGGCGACGGCGGCCGCCCTCGCGTATCTCGAATCGCTGCGGGCTGATCGATCGGTTGCCGCCGCCGAAGCGAATCTCAATCTGGCGCAAACTCTTTTGCAGCTGGCGCAGGACCAGCGCGATGCGGGCGTCGCCACCGGAGTCGATGTCACGCGCGCCCAGACGCGCCTGGCCCAGGAGCAACTGCGTCTGTCGCGCGCGCAAACCGATGGCGAAGAAGCGCGTTTGCAACTTGAGAGAATTGCCGGCCTGCCGTTGGGAAGTTCGTTTTCCTTGAGTGACCCGCTGCGATTCGCTACCGACGCTTTACCTGCGATCGAAACTGCGGTGGCTACGGCCGAGGACACGCGCGCTGAGATCCGCGCCGCGGAGGCTCAGCTCAACGTCAATCAACTCGAGGTGCGCGCGGTGCGGGCAGAGCAGTTGCCGTCGCTTGAGTTTCTCGGCGACTACGGCATAAGCGGCGTGACTCCGGTGACCTCGGCCTTGCCCACGCGCCGTTACGCGCTCCAGCTTGATGTGCCAATCTTCAATGGCGGATTAACGCGCGGCCGAATTCAAGTGGCCACCGCGCGCGAGCGTGAGGCGCAATTGCAATTGGACACCGTCCGCGGCCAGGTTGCCGAAGATGTGCGGCTGGCGTACTCAGCCTTGCGCACGACAGCTGACGCTGTGCGCGCTGCTGATCAAGCGGCGACGCTGGCCGAGCGCGAATTGCAGATGTCGCAGGATCGTTATCGTGCCGGCGTGGGCGACAGCATTGAATTGGTGACGGCGCAAACGACGCTGGCCAACGCGCGCCTGGATCAAGTCGCCGCGTTAGCAACTTACAACGGCGCGCGGTTGAATCTGGCGGCCGCGTTGGGTCGCGCGCAAAATTTCAGATGGTGAAGATGCTCCCTTCTCCCAAAGTGCGACGGAATATTGTTCACAATGGCAGACGAATCAAACAATCAAACGAGCGACATTCAGGAAGAGGCGGAAGAGCATCCGGCAGAACCATCATCCGCAATCGTCGATGAATACGGCGAGCCGCTGGCTGATGAGCACGAACACGTTCGCCGGCGTCCTCTTTACCGGCGGCCGGTTTTCCTGATTGCCGCCGCGGTGATTCTCCTGCTGGCCATCATCTTCGGTGGCCGTTACTGGGCGTATGCGCGTTCGCACGAATCGACGGACGACGCCTTCGTCGACGGACACATCATTCAGGTCAGCCCGAAAGTTCCGGGTTACGTACTCAAGGTTTATGTCAGCGACAATCAGATCGTAAAGGCCGGGGACTTGATTGCCGAAATCGATGCGCGAGATCTGCAGGCAAAAGTCGATCAAGCCAAAGCCGCGTTAACGGCCGGTCTGTCGCAGCAAAAGCAAGCGCAGACGCAAGTCACGCTCACGCGCGCCACGGCCCGCGCGAACGTGCGGCAGGCAAACGCCGGCGTGCAGCAAGCACGTTCGGGCGTGACGGGCGCGCGCGCCGGCGCTGCTTCCGAGCGCAGCCGCACAGCTCAATCATCTGCGGGCATAAACACCGCCGCAGCCAACATGCAGCAGGCCCGCGCGCAACTTTCAGCCGCGCAGGCCGAAGCGACGCGCGCGAACGCCGACGTGCAGCGCTATCAAGCGCTGTTCGAGAAAGACGAAGTTTCGCGACAACGGCTCGATCAGGCAATCGCCACCGCGCGCACAGCGAACGCACAGGTCGACGTTGCGAACGAAAGAATCGCCGCCGCCGAAGCGCAAGTCAGCCAGGCGCGCGCCGCCACCTCCGCGCAAGCCGCCACCGCACAGCGCGCCGAGTCGCAGGTCGGTGCTGCTCGCGCACAGGTGAACGAAGCTCTGGGCCGTCTCGATCAGGCGAACACGGCGCCGCAGCAGGTGGCCGTCAGCGAAGCGCAGGCCGCGTCAGCCGGCGCGAACCTCGGACAGTTGCAGGCGGCGGTGGACGAAGCCGAACTACAACTCTCATACGCAAAGATTTACGCGCCGGAAGCCGGCCGCGTCACGCGGAAGTCCGTCGAAGTGGGCGCGTTGATCCAGGTGGGCCAGCCGCTCATGGCGATCGTGCCGGGCGACGTTTGGGTCACTGCAAATTTCAAAGAGAGCCAGATTGGCAGCATTCGACCCGGCGAACCGGTCGAGGTCACGGTCGATGCTTATCCCGGCAAAATTTTTAAGGCACATGTTGACAGCATTCAAGCGGGCACCGGTTCGCGTTTCAGTTTGATTCCGCCTGAGAACGCGACCGGAAGCTACGTGAAGGTGGTGCAGCGGGTGCCGGTGAAGATTGTCTTCGAGCCGAATCAGATCGATTCGCAGCATCTGCTGGCGCCGGGAATGTCGGCGGTGCCGGAAGTCCGGATTAAGTAAAAAGAAGGATTATTTGCCATTTGCTAATTTGCTGATTGAAAACCAACGGAGTGATGACATCTGTGTAAGCGGGTGGAGTCAGTATGATTGCGAGTAAGCGAGTTGTGTCAGTACGAGCCGGGTAACTGGATGGAGTCAGTACACAGGCGACCAATGCTCAGCGACAAAGGCCCAATGCCGAACGACAAAGGCCTAAGGTCGAACGACGAAGCCCTAAGGTCGAACGACGAAGCCCTAAGGTCGGACGCCGAAGCGCTAAGGTCGAACGACAAAGGCCTAAGGTCGAACGACGAAGCCCTAAGGTCGGACGACGAAGCGCTAAGGTCGAACGACGAAGCCCTAAGGTCGGACGACGAAGGCCTAAGGTCGGACGACGAAGGCCTAAGGTCGAACGACAAACGGCCAATATTTGAAGACAAAGGCCTAAGGTCGAACGACAAATAGTCAAATGACAAATGACCAATGACAAATAGTCTTTTCTTCTGATCGAAATGCCCAACGGTCCACCGAAAACCTGGACTCCCGCTTTCAACCCGTGGCTAATCGCTGCCTCGGTAATGCTCGCGACCTTCATGGAGGTCCTCGACACGTCGGTCGCGAACGTCGCGCTGCCGCACATCGCCGGCAACCTCTCGGCCACACCCGAGGAAGCGACCTGGGTGTTGACGAGTTATCTCGTTTCAAATGCGATCATTCTGCCCGCCGCGAACTGGTTAGGCAGGTACTTCGGGCGAAAGCGCTTTCTGATCGTCTGCATCATCCTTTTCACTCTGTCGTCGGCGGTCTGCGGCGCAGCAGCAAGTCTCGGCATGCTGATCGTCGCGCGGATTGCGCAAGGAGCTGGTGGCGGCGCGCTGCAACCAATCGCCCAGGCCGTGTTGATGGAAAGCTTCCCGGCCGAGAAACGCGGTTCCGCAATGGCCGTTTTTGGATTGGGCGTCGTGGTCGCGCCGATCATCGGTCCAACACTCGGCGGTTGGATCACGGACAACTACTCGTGGCGCTGGATTTTCTATATCAACATTCCCGTTGGCATCATGGCGATCGTGATGTGCAATATGTTCGTCCAGGATCCGCCGTACATTCGCGGGCAACGTCCCGGCCGCATCGATTATCTTGGATTCGGATTGATGGCCCTGGCGCTGGGCACGATGCAGTTGGTGCTGGACAAAGGGCAGGAAGAAGAATGGTTCGCGTCGAACTTCATCACCGGGTTTGCCATTCTTTCATTCATCGCGGCCGTCACCTTTGTGATCTGGGAATTGAGATCAAGAGAACCAATTGTCGATCTGCGCGTGCTTGCTAATCGCAATTTCGCCGTCGGCACTTCGCTCATGATTGCCCTGGGCATCGTGCTCTACGGGACCATTGCGATGTTGCCTTTGTTCTTACAGACACTGATGGGTTATCCGGCGGTGGAGAGCGGCATGGCGGTCAGCCCACGCGGGTTCGGCGCGATTACTTCGATGCTGATCGTGGGCCGCTTGATCAATCGAATTCGCGGCCGCTATCTGGTGATGTTCGGTTTCAGCGTGCTTTCTTATTCGATCTATTTGTTCAGCAAGATCAATCTGGAGATTTCGATCAGCAGTATCGTCTGGCCCAACGTCATCAGTGGTTTCGCGATGGGATTCATCTTTGTCCCTTTAACCACCATGGCGCTCGGCACGTTAAGCAACGAACAGATGGGCAATGCGTCCGGCGTTTTCAATCTCATGCGCAACACTGGTGGCAGCGTCGGCATTGCGGCCGTGACGACGATGCTGGCGCGGGGCGCGCAGGTCCACCAGGCGATGATGGTCGCGCATCTCACCCCTTACGATCCCGCGTTCCAACAGCGCGTGGGCCAACTGGCAACGCGTGGCGTGCCGGGCATGGCGACCCAACAGGCATACGCCGGGATCTATGGCACCCTCGTGCGCCAGGCGACGCTGCTGTCGTATATTGATATTTTCCGTGTGCTGTCGTTCCTGTGCTTGTTATGTATTCCGGCGACGCTGTTGTTCGAGCGCGTGAAGCGAAAGCCGGGTGCCGTGGCCATGCACTAGGACCTCGGCGCGGCGAATGCGAATCATGAAACAAGGCGCCGCTAATCGCTCAATTCGCGCGAGCTTGATCGTCAGTCTCGTGGTCTGCCTGATTTGCGTCGACACCCTGGCGCAAAAGAAAAAGCCGAAGCCGTCGCCGGCCAAACCAAAGCCGGTCGTCGAAGAACCTCAATCCGATCTGGCCAAGCTGCGCGACCAGTACGTCAGTACGACCAAAGAGTACAAGGCGAGTTTGGAAAGATTGCTGGCCCTGTATCAGAACGCGTTGAAGAAAGCCGAGGAGAAGCGCGATCAGGCACAGAAGCTTTTTGCCGAGGGCCTGATGTCGCAACGCGAAGTCGAAAAAACTGAAGGCGACGTTACTTCTGCGCGGCTCAAGGTGACCGAAACGCAAACTCAAATCACTGGCGCAGACACGCAGATTGCGCAGGCCCTGGTCGAAGTCGAAGGCGAAAAGGAAATTGCCAGGCTTGGCCCAATGTCCCGCGGTTCGCTCATTCGCACGACGTCTTTCATCCGTTACAACGGTGCCGGCGCGTGGGCGCTGTCACAAGCGCCGAAGATCGAAACGTTTTTTCAACAGACGTTCAAGCGGCCGCTGCCCATCGCAGTTTTTGGCCAGGGAGCTATTCACAATCAGTGGCGATTGGACCATCGGAACGCGATGGACATTTCGTTGAATCCCGACGGCGCCGAAGGCCAGGCGCTGATCAATTTCCTTCAGCAAAACGGCATTCCTTTTTCGGCGTTTCGCACAGCGATTCCGGGCGTGGCGACCGGGCCGCATATTCACATCGGCCGGCCGTCTCATCGGTACTGATTTGGCTCGATAATCAAACGTCAGTTGCTCTGCCTTGAATCTCCGCGCGCTTTCCTTATATTCTCGCGTCAGGTTATGCCTTCCAGACACAATCTTTTGGCGGTAATTCTCGGCGGTGGTGCCGGCAGTCGTCTCTTTCCATTGACGTCGCAACGCTCGAAGCCGGCCGTTCCTCTCGGCGGAAAATATCGTCTGGTCGACGTGCCGATCTCGAACTGCATTAACTCGGATGTGATTCGCATGTTCGTGTTGACGCAATTCAATTCCGCTTCGCTCAACCGGCACATCGCGACGACGTATCGTTTCTCGCCGTTCGCCGACGGCTTTGTCGAGATCCTGGCGGCGGAACAAACTCCCGAACGGCCGGATTGGTTTCAGGGGACTGCTGATGCTGTCCGTCAGGTCCTGCCGCACATTCGAGACTGGCGCATCGACACGCTGCTGATCCTCTCGGGCGATCATCTCTACCGGATGGATTATCGAAAGTTCCTCACGCGGCATTTCGAGACTGACGCTGACATTACGGTGTCAGTCATTCCGATCCCGCCGGATTCGGCGAGCGAGTTCGGCCTGGTGAAGATCGACCACGCGGGCCGCATCGTTGAGTTTCGTGAAAAGCCAAAGGGTGACGCGCTGGAGGCGATGCGCGTCGACACGACGTCGCTGGGTTTGTCGGCGGATGACGCGAGCAAACGCCCGTACCTCGCCTCGATGGGCATTTATGTTTTCAAATACGATCGGTTGGAAGAGGTCTTGGCCGAGGATTCATCGCATCTCGACTTCGGCAAGGAAGTCATTCCCAACAGCATCAACAAATACAATGTGCAGGCTTATCTCTTCAACGACTATTGGGAAGACATCGGAACGATAGCGGCTTTCTACAAAGCCAATCTCGACATGACGTCGGCGATTCCGCCGTTCAATCTGTTCGATGCCGAGGCGCCGCTGTTTACGCGCGCGCGCTATTTGCCACCCTCGAAGATCGATAATTGCGAGATTCGCGAATCGATCATTAGCGACGGCTGCATTATCAACGGCGCGAAGATCAATCGCTCAGTAATTGGATTGCGCAGCCGGATCGCAGACGGGTCGAAAATCGACGCCGCCTATATGATGGGCGCTGATTATTATCAAACGCTGGAAGATATGGTCGCCGATCGCAAAGCCGACCGGCCGCGCGTCGGCGTTGGTGAGAACACTGTCATTCGGCGCGCGCTCATCGATAAGAATGCCCGCATCGGCAAGGACGTTCGCTTGTTGAATGAAGCTGGAATTGAGACGGCCGATGGACCGAACGGTACCTATTACATTCGTGATCGCATCATCATCGTCCCGAAGAATGCGTTGATTGCGGACGGCACCGTCGTCTGATTCTGGAGTGCGGCGGCTTGACGCCGCTTTCTCATTCGCGGCGCACTCTTATACACAGGACATTCACAAAGCGGCGTCAAGCCGCCGCACTCCAAACTTAGTGCCACTGCGTACCGGCGTAATCCTTCTTTAGGACTGGCGGTTTTGCCGGTTGGGTTTGTGTGGCGCCCTGGGCGGTTTGATTCACGCCGGGCTGGAACACATAACTGTCGCGCGTCCGCACTACCAACTCGGGCCGGTTAACCCGCACTCGGATGTTGCGCCGTTCCCCGGATTGCGGCACGTTCTTCGGATAGTAACCAATGCTGTATTGACGGCGCAGCTCTTCGGCGACCGATTGAAAGGCCACCGACAAGTTCGTCTGTTCCGAATCGTAAAGCCGCGCGCCACTAACACGCGCGAGGTCGTGCAGGTACTGATCCGCGATCTCATATTCGGCGCGGCTGGTTCCCGAGCCGCCGCCACCTGGCCAACCGCCGCCGTTGCGTCCGCCGCCGCCACCGCTGGGGTACACGCCGCCGTTCAGAATTGCGCCGAGTACGTCGAAGATGCTGCCGCCACTGCGGTTATTATTCGGATTGTTTCGACCATTGTTCGGATTGTTGCCACCGCTGCCGTTCGGATTATTTCCACCGTTGGGATAGTTGCCAGTGTTCGGATAGTTGCCGCCGCTCGGATTATTTCCACCGTTCGGATAGTTTCGGCCATTTGGATAATTGCCGCCGTTCGGATAATTCCGGCCCCGTCGCGAGCCACCGCCGCCGGGCCAACCGCCACCGCCGCCGCCGGGGAACCAAATCCCCATGTCCGCCGAAGTGTCGTACTCGATGGGATAGATCAATGTGTCGTTCTCTTCAGCATCTCGCAGCGTCGTCTGGTAGTCGGCGTGCTTGCTGGTCGTGTCGACTCCGTCGGTAAAGAGCACCATCGCTTTGCGGCCGTCGATGTGACTGAAGACATTGTTGATGACCTGGTCGACGGCATCGTACAGCCTCGTGCCTGAACCGATTCTCGTATCAAGGATCCAACTGCGCAGCATCGCTCGATCGTTGGTCGGCCTTCGATCCGCGCCCTTAATCTTGTCGTCGAAAGAAACGACAATGACCTTGTCATCCGGACGAAGTTGGTTCACGAACTCGATCGCCGCATCCTGAATTTCCTCGATCTTGTATCGGGTCGAAGCGCTCGTATCGATCACCAGCGCGACCGTGAACGGCTTTTCGGTTGAGGCAAAGTACGCGACCTTTTGTTCGACGTCATTCTCCCAAACGCGAAAATTGTCTTTCGTCAGGTCCGGGATGTACTTGCCATCGCGGTCCATTACCGCGACCGGAATGCTGACGAGGGTGGTATCGACTTTCACCACGTCACCTTCGCCTACCTCTTCCGGGCCGGCATCTTTCTGCGGGGTGGTCGGTTTCTGTTCGTTGGGGTCGCGATTGGCGCCACGCAAAACCGGGGGCGCCGGCGGCCGGCCTACCTGTGACTTCGCGTCGTTCGGCTGCGGCGAAGTCTGGGTTTGCCTCTGCTGGTCCTGTTCGGAAGGTGGATTCGGGTTGACCCGTCGCGGCCGAGACTGTGAATTGGCCGCCGGCACTAACAACAACGTAATAGCGAACGCTAAGGCGAGGGCAGTGAACTTCTTCATGATTAACTCCTCGGAGAGAGACCGATTACTGCTTCTGTACGAAGAATGAAACCTTCTTTGACGGGGTTTAGATGCGTTTCATCCGGACCGAGGTTGTTACGCGACCGAGATTAGGGTCGCAAACATCCCGAATTGATTAGAGGAGAGACTTAGTTGGGGAGAGAAAGCCAGCGACGAGGAGAGATTAGCACCGGCGGAGGGTGCCGGCAAGCGTCTCAGAAGCCCGTGGCGCCTCTAAAACGGACAGTCGGGGTTCTTAACTATCGCGAACTCAGATTGATCGCGTTCCAAATGAACGGAAACGTCCCCCACGTCTGCCCGCGATGTTGCGGTCGAAACGCGAAAAGGACGATGCGGCCTTTGCCCATTCCGACTTCTGCCAGGGCAATCTTGTCCTTAATCCGGTCTTCACCCCGCAGCCAGCCTGAACGCAACACGTCGTCCTTTCCATAGCGGGCCACGACTTGCACCTTGTTGTCCGTGGTTTCGAACGCGGAGCTGTTGATGAAGTACGCGTCCGTATCTTTGGACATCGCGCGCGCCAGAGGGTTTGCCGTATCGACGTTAATTCGCAGGATCGATCCCGGACAATAAAAGTCCGAAGAGCGCACTCCGGCCAGCACATTTCGCAGCGGCAACTTCATCTGTCTGATGACTGCGGCGCACGAACCGTCAAAGCAGATCAACGTACCGCCGCCTTCAACAAATTTCGCCAGGTTTGCATAGCCCTTGTCGCTGATGCCCCGCGCATTCTCGCTTTGCGTGGGCGCATCGCTGTCGGGATTCGCGCGCGTTTGTTCGGACGGCAGGATGATTGCATCGAAGTTCGCGCTCGGATCCGTGTCGTTGAGCACCGTCTCATTTGCTGATTTGAAGGGCACATTGAACGCGTCGAAGACATAGCGAGTCCATCCCTCGTCCATATTGCCGTTGCGCGAATTCTGATAGATCGCGACGCGAATGCCGGGTTTGACGGGATTGACAATGGGCGACTTGTCGCTGGTCCATAAAGGCAAACCAAAGTCTTTCCGCACATCGTTTTCAGATTTGATTAGCGTTAATTTTCTTTCGTTCGCTGGCTCGGTAAGGTTGGTTAACAACTGCGTGTTGACGCCCATTGACATTGGCAGCGTCCAGCCTGCGACATCATAGGGCCGCTCAGCTTCGCCGTTGGCCGTGGTGCGATCGGGGTAGACCTGCGGTTCGAATAGCGCGAGCACATTCTGGCGATACGGCTGATTCAAGAAGACCACATAACTGCCGGCAGGTATTTCCGGCAGGCCGCCAGTTATCGCACCCACATTGGTTATCTCATGCTTTCCATTCGGCAACTTCGCCAGGTACTGCGCGACCGCACTTCCGTGCAACTCCTTGTCGAGCCGGTAGACTTCGACACCCTGCTCAACCAACGTGCCGATCATCTTCGCGACGTTTTCATCCCGTCCCTGTCCCGCGGGAATTAGATATCCCAGGGAATCGGCACTCGTCAGTTGCGCTAACCCGGCTTTTCCCAGCTCATAAAAATTGCGCAGGTAATCGGCGCGGTAATTCGAGGCGAGCGAAAGCACAGAGTGACAGGCGATCAATTCCATTCCCATGATGTCGCTCGGACGCCACGTGCCGCCGGCCCATGGATTCGGGAAATTCGTACTGACTTCCATCGCGCTGTTCATCCCGCGGGTGCTCGAGCGGGCCAGTTGTTCGCGGGTGACGTTGCTCGGTGTCATCAGACGGGCGCTGGCGGCCTCAGTAAGGATGCCGATCGAATTGTGAAAATACGGCGCAGTGCGAAAGCCGCCGTGCCACCACGTGTCGTAAAGCGCGTTTGTCAGAATGCCTTTGTACCCGGCGGCGGTTACGTCAGCCGCCATCTTGTGACCGATCAAGCCGACTTGTCTGAGCAGCAGCGCATTGATGTGCGGGTTGGGCGGATCGTAAAACGGCGGGACGAAGAAGCGCGAACCATTCGAGCCCTGCTGATGGATGTCGTAGACAATTTGCGGAAACCATTCCTTCCAA
>Ga0105242_10000912_pt1 | contig 23008 bp, 16 predicted proteins | sample KBSM24metaG_FD_81521 | JGI IMG/M metagenome (GOLD analysis project Ga0105242, IMG submission 81521) | Miscanthus rhizosphere microbial communities from Kellogg Biological Station, Michigan, USA - KBS M2-4 metaG | ecosystem: Host-associated > Plants > Roots > Rhizosphere > Soil | place...
CCGTGCGCGAGGCCGTCGATGCCGAAGGACGTGTCCAGTGTGCCATCGCCACGCAGGCGCTGCACGCCGAATTCCCCATCGCACGTGCGCCCGAGGACGACACGGCCGGCCGTATCCTCCTCGGCCGCACCTGCGATGGACGGACAGGCCGCAAACGCGGAGTTGACGTAGAAGCCACCATTGCCGAAATTCGCCGTATCGAGCATGCCGTCGGCCGTCAGGCGCGCCACCACGGTAATGTAGCTGTTGTCATAGCATTCACCGGCGACGAGTATGCGATCGCCTCGGTCGATGGCGGCGACGTGGTACGGAACGTATGCAAAGTACGAAGTCGTGCACGGTGCCGGAAGGGGCGGCAGCACGGTTACGCCGCTGGTCCCGAAAGTTGCGTCGACCGTCCCGTCGGTGTTCAGACGCGTCAAACGGTAATCGCTGCCCTTCGTTCCGACCAGGACGATGCGGCCTGTGGATTGGACAAGAATGTCGTGTGCCTCGTCGTTGTCCCCGGTGGCAACGAATTCTCCGCCGGCGTAGACCACGGCGTTTTCCGTCGCCGCATGAAAGCTCGTGTCCAATGACAGGTCTGAATCCAACCGCGCGACGCCGAACAAATTGTCGGCGGAAACGGTGGACTGGAAGCCGTAGCCGGCCATGAAGATCTTGTTGCCGGCGGTCAGCGCCAGCGCGCCATAGTCGCTCCCGAACAGCATGCCTGACGGCGTCGCGATCTGAAATTGCGAATCGACATGACCCAGACCGCCGGTGACACCAGCAGCGTCGAAAGCGTGTCCACCGGCGTTGGTGCGTGCGAGATAGCGATTCGACAGGATAAGGATCTTGCCGTCCGGTTGCGGCAGGAAATCGAAGCGGCCGTCGGTCGGACAGCCGCCCGGCAGGAACATCTGGCAACCGGTGATGCGGCCGCTGCTGTCGGAGTCGCCGAACGTCGCGTCGAACGCGCCCTGCGAGGTCAATTCGCCGATCCACCACGATCCGCTGCCGCTCGACGTGTCGCCGGCAACCAGCAGGTTGCCGTTCGTCGTGACGGCGATCTTCGTTACCTGCGAAGTCGTCGTCGCATTGCGATTGTCGCCGACGAATGTGATGCAGCCTTTCCCCGCCCCGGCCCAGGTCTGATCGAAATAGCCGTCGTTCGGCGTGCTCGGGAGCGTGCAATCGGCCCACGCCACCACAGACCACGCCGCCAACGTGCCAAGAAGTAACGCGATGATCGCAGCGGAAAGCTTGCGCATGGCCCGCTCCCTTTGCTCTACACGGCGCGCACGCTAACAACGCTCCGCGCGCTTGCCTATCGCATGATCATGCGATGCCGCCGCACGCAACGCACCGCTGCGAGGTGCGCAAATTCTCGACGAGGTATCGAAGGCCTGCGGTCGATCGGACAACCGGCGGGCAAGAACATCCGGGACGCGTCGATCCACGCACGCGCCGCCGGCATCATGCTAATCGAATCCGTTTCGAAAGATGATGACTTCCGGACTCTGGCGTTCCACGGCGCCCATGTCGACGTGGCTGCCGACGAGGCGCGGTAGCCTGCGCTGATCCGTCAGGAATCCCTGGGAAGTTGCAGTACCCGCGTTGATTACCGGGCTCGCCGCCGCGGGCAGCATCGTCAGCGTCGGTCCACCGTTGACTGTGAGCGGGCCGAGTTGCGGATCGACTCCGCTCGTGATGTCGTGGCTACCCGTGATCGTCGCCGCCGATGCGTTCTTGACCAGGCTGTAGTCGATCTTGAAGCTGCCAACCATGTCCTGCGTCTGCTGGTACGCATTGACGTTATTCGCGATGATGCTGTTCGTGATCGTCGGCTGGCCCGCCCCGAGCAGGCCGTTGCTGTAACCGTTGAAGGTCCCGTTCTTCGCGATCGTCACATCAGTGAACTCGGCGTTGTTGCCGGTGCCCGTGTCGAAGATGCCGACGCCGCCGGCACTGTGGTAGGCGAAGTTCTGATAGAACGTGGAGTTTTCGATGTGGCTCTGACCGACGACGAACTGCAGCGCAAGGCCGCCGCCGTTTGCTCCACTCGAGAAGTCGGTCAGCGTGTTGTTGCTGATGAGGGAATAATAAATATAGACGCCGGACGCCCGCTTGATATCTATCCCGGCACCGAAATCGTACGCGTGATTGCCGGTGATACTCGACTCGACGACAGTGAGCTTGCCGGTAGGCACGAGCAGGCCGGTATTACCGGTGATCATCACCGCGCCGCCGTTGCCGCCCGCTGAATTTCCGCTGATCACGCTGGACTGCACTGTCGCCGGTGTGTCGTACAGCTGCAACGCGCCGCCGTCGCCGGTAGCCGAATTGCCGGTGATCGTGCTGTGATTGATCGACAAGCTCGAGGCCGCGCTCGCAAAAACCGCTCCGCCACTGATAGCCGCATGGCCCGAGATCGTCGTGCGCTGGATGCCGAGCTGCGCCTTGCCCTCGAGGTAAATCGCCCCGCCGGTATTGTCGCTGATCGTGGAATCGTAGATCCCCACCGAGAGCGAACCGCTGCGTCCTGCAACGCCGACCATCCAATGGCCGGGCACTCCCGTCGAATTGTTCCGAATCGATAGGTTCGTCAGTTTGGCGTAGTAGTTCACATGGTCTGCGCCGATGTAGATGGCGCCGACATAACGGCCGGAGTTTTCGCTGATCACGCTGTTCTGAAGGAGCAGCGAGCCGTCATACGCGTAGACGGCACCCCCATTGGAAAAGAATTGGTAACCTTCAGTGAGCGTCAGCCCACTGATCGTCACCGGCGATGTCGGATTGCCGGACTTGACGTTGAAGATTCGCGACGAGTTGCCGCCGCTGATCGTCAGCTTGTCCGCACCTGGACCGACGATCGCCATCGGCTTCGTGATCGAAAGTTCCCCCTGCGTCAGCGTGATCGTGCTGCCGTTGAGACCCGCATCGAAAACGATGACGCTGCTCGGAGTTAAATTCGCCGAAGATATTGCCTGCCGCAAGCTGACGCCCGAAGCACCGGGGTCGCCCGCCGATGTCACCGTAAACACGTCCGCATGGACGCTCGATGCGCAGGACAGGATCAGTCCGAGTGCCGTCGCACTCTTCAATGCGGGTCCGCAACACCTTTGGGCCAGGAGAGTGTGGATTGCCGGTGACAATCTACCCGCGCGGATTCGCTTTCGCATGCTCATCCCCCAAGATACCGCCTCGACACAACCTAGTACGTCACACGATCAGGCCAGTCCATGTCGCAAAGCGTAGGTCACTGCCTCGGCCACGCTGTGCACCTGCAGCGCCGAATAGATCTGGCGGATGTGACTGCGCACCGTGTCGAGCGAGATGTCCAGGCGCTCGCCAATCTCGCGATACGACAGGCCTTCGACCAATCCCCTCAACACCGCGAGCTGACGTGGCGACAGGCCCAGATCGCGCGGCAGACCGGCACTGCCGAAGCGCTCGGCGTGACTTTCGCGCACCAGTCGCATCATCGTGCCTGCCAGCGCCGCGCTCATCGGTGCCCCGTGATCGATGACCACGTGCAGTTGTTCGATCAGTTCCTGGCTGGACGCGCTCTTGAGCAGGTAGCCATCGGCGCCGGCGCAGATCGCCGCCAGCACGCGCACGGGCTCGTCGAAGACGGTCAGCACGACCACGCGCAATTGTGGAAAGAGCAACTTGAGTTCGCGCGTCAATTGGACGCCATCCGTGTCCGGCAAACCCATATCGGTCAGTACGAGGTCCCACGGTGGCGGAATCCCCAGCTTCCGCGCCTTGCGCGCGGCATCGAGCAACGGCTCTGCGCGCGCGTAGCTGGCCGTCAGATTGAACGCCGGCAGCCCGCTCAGCAGCAGCGTCAGGCTGCCGCGATAGCGCGGGTCGTCCTCGACGGTGGCTAGCCGCAGCGGCACGATTTCGGGAAGGATGGCCTGGCCCATGGACGTACTTTCGTCCGGCTGGCGGGCCGCGGCAACCGCATGATCATGCGATGGCGCTCGCAGCCGGACCGGGCCAGTCGAGGATCACGCGCGTGCCGTTATCCGGCGCACTGCTGATTTCGAGCCGCGCGCCGATCGCAGCCGCACGGCGCCGCATGCTCTCGAGGCCGGCACCGGTCGAGTCGCGCGCCGAATCGAAGCCGCGGCCGTCGTCGGTCACTGTCAGGTGCAGGCCGCCGCTCGGCGTCGCCTCCAGGGTCAGCGCAACATTGCGCGCCCCGGCGTGGCGTGCGACGTTGTGCAGCGCCTCGAGCGCGAGCAGCAGGATGTGCCGGCGCAGTTCCGGTGCGAGCGCCGTGTCGGGCGCCTGCGTCGGCAGTTGCGCCGTCAGACGCGGAACGTCGCCGGGGAACAGACGGCGCGCATGATCGGCAATCTGCGCGGCGAGTTCGGCGAGGCCGGCACGGCCGCTGCGCAGCGACCAGACCAGCGAGCGCAGTCCGCTGCCGAGCAGCCCGGAAAGATTCGCAACCTCGCGCATCAGGCGCCGTTGCTCGCCGGCATCGATGCCTTCGCGTGCGGCGACGCCGGCCAGCATGCCGATACTGCCCAATCCGCTGCCGAGTTCGTCGTGCAGGTCCATCGCAATGCGCGTGCGTTCGCGCTCGACGCGCAGTAGCGCCGCGACGCGAAGTCGATATATCCAGGCCAGCAGCGCGATGGCGAAGGCCGCGAAAAGCAGCAGCGACCACCATGTCCGGTACCACGGCGGCAACACGCGGAACTCGACTTGTCCCGTTGGCTCGGACCAGTGTTCGCCGTCGAGGCTGGCCGCCATTTCAGCCAGGTAGGTTCCGGGCTCGAGCGCCGCGAACTGCAGCACCGCCGAGCGCGATGGTGCCGACCATTCATCGTGGCCGGCAAGCCGCGAGCGAAACCGCAGCAACGTGCGGTCGCGGAAACTCAGTGCGGCGAACTCCAGTTCGAGGCGGTGCGCATCCGGCGACAGTTCGATCATTCCGTCCAACGGCTTTTGGGCCGTGTCGACGCTCGCGCGCACGGGCATGATCGGTGGCGGCCGTTCCGGCGCCGCGCGCGCCGCCTTTGGAATGCGCCAGATGCCGCGGTTGCCGGCGATCCACAGGTCACCTCGGGTATTTTCGCTTGCCAGAATCGCGGAATTTCCAGGCAGGCCCTGCCACTGCCCGGGTGTCTCGCGCACTTCCCAGCCGATGTCGCAACCACCGCAATCGTGCACGCGCAACAGCGCGCCGGCCCCCGCCGCCCACCAGTCTCCGGCCGTCGCCGGTGTGAGCGACTGGATGATGCCGCCGGCGAGCAGATGGTTGCCCGGCAGGCGACGCATGTGCTTGCCGTCGAACTCGAAGATGCCGTTGTTCGCTGCAATCCAGGTGCGATTCGCCGCAACCGATGCGATCGAGTTGGGCACGATCAACGATCCTATCGGGCGGCAATCCTCGCGATTTGCGCGGTCGCCGCCGGTCCGCAGGCGGCAGATGCTCGCGTCATCGAGTACGCGCAATTCGCCATCGGCATCGAGCCAGATTTCATCGACCGCGCCTGCTGGGACGATCGCGATCTCATGCGCAGACGTCTCACCGGCCGGCAGGCGCAGCAATCTCGCGGTGGTCGCGAACCAGATCGTGCCGCTTGCGTCGGCGGCACAGCTGTCGAGCAGTTCGTTCTCCGCCCGCACGCCGACGGCGGCAAATCCGCCGTCGCGCCATTGCAGCAGATGATCGCGATCGAACGCCCACACGCCGTGTCCTTCGAGCGCGCAGATGCCGGCGAAGATCGCGCGTGAAGCATCGAAGATGAAATGGTGCTCAGATGGATTCAAGTACGCCAGACCGCTCCACGTCGACGCGAACACCGTGCCCTGGTACTCGGCAAGGGAGTAGGTGTGCGCCGAGGGCAAGCCTTCGGCCTCGCCCCACTGCCAGGTATCGGGCTCGGGAAACTGCATGAGGCCGACGAAGGTTCCCAGCCACAGGCTGTTTTCGCGATCGACGAACAAGGGCCCACCGCTGGGCAGGCCTTCGGCGATGCCGAGTTTGCGCACGCTGCCATCCGTTGCGTACGCGAGCAGCAGCTTGTCCAGCGACAACCACAGTGTGCCGCCGCGCTCGCGCATATCCATGGCGCGTCCACCCGGCCGTTCGAGCGCGTGCGTGCCGCCGGTGTCGATGCGCCAAAGGCCCGTACCGTGATGCGTGGCGAGCCAGACCGTTCCATCCGGCGACGATGCAGCGAACCACAGATCCTTCTGTGCCATGAGACGCCGTGCCGGATCCGACCCATGCAGACGCCACGCCGCGAGATCCGTGAGTGCGACGACGCCGGCGCCGTCAGCGAAAACACGCAGGGGCCTTTCATCCGCCGGAATTCCATGATCGATCCGCGACCAGTCATTGCGAACGCTTCGCCGCCACAGCTGACTGCGCGTCGCGATCCACAGGTTTCCGTCGGCGTCGAGCGCCAGACCATCGACCGCGAGCAGCGGCTTGCCGTCGGGACCGGGAATCGGCTCGAGTCCATGCGCCGCGCGCCGCAGGGCCCGTCCGGTCGCCGTGCGTATCAGCAATTCATCGCCGGAACCGTAAATGATCTGCGCAACGACTTCATCGACTTCGTCCTGGTCCCAGAGGACGAAGCTGCGGCCGTCGAAACGAACCAGTCCGCGATGCGAGCCGATCCAGAGGAATCCGTGTTCGTCCTGCGCGAGTGCGACGATTTCGCCGACGTCGAGGCCATAGTCCTGATCGTAGAGCCTGAAGTAACTGCGCTGTGCAAATGCGTCCGCGCTGAACAGGACGAGGATGGCAACGACGATTCGCGTCACCCTACACTGCAGCCGATCCCGACTGCTGGCGAAACGGAATTTTTCGCGCGCCATGTACTGACTGTAGCAGGATCGCGGCGGAGACGGTTGCTTTCGCGCAATCACGATTCCACAAACGAAAAACCCCGCACGCGGCGGGGTTTCAACGTAGCCTTGAGGGCTGCGCGGTCATGCCTCAACCAGCTTTCTTCGGTGCAGCCTTCTTGACCGGTGCCGCCTTCTTCGCAACTGCCGGTTTGGCCATGGCCGGCTTCTTCGCGACGGCGCCCGTCGCGGTCGTCTTCGCCTTGTGCGGCCGCGAATTGCCGTAACTGCGGATTGCGGTCTTGCCCTTGCGTGTCTTGCGGTCGCCTCTGCCCATGGTGCTCTCCGGTTCTCTTGAAAAATCCGCACGACTCAGACGTGCGGCTCTTGATCAGGGACGATCAATTTGGCGCGTAGTTTAGCAGAACGCGTGCAGCGCAGGCGCGCGCTATGATCGCCGGCATGGCAACTCCGGCACCGACACTGCCACGACTCCGGCAGGCGCTGACGCTCAGTCTTGCGCTGCAGGGTGGTGGCGCGCACGGCGCGTTCACTTGGGGCGTTCTCGATCGGCTGCTCGAAGAGCCCGCGCTGCAATTCGACGGTGTCAGCGCGACCAGCAGCGGCGCCATGAATGCGTTGGCATTGGCGCAGGGCTGGCTCGATGGCGGGCGTGAAGGCGCACGCGCGGCATTGGCCAGACTGTGGGAAAGCGTCGCTGCGCAGAGCAGCCTGTTGCGCTGGGCGTTTGCGTCCAGCGCCGGGCCGACCGGCCAGTCGATGCTGCTCGGACTGACACATTACTTCACGCCTCAGGAAGTCAATCCGCTCGGCATAAATCCGCTGCGCGAGATCGCCGCTGGTCTGTTCGATTTCGAGCGCTTGCGCAAGGTGGCGCCGTTCCGCTTGTTCATCGCGACCACGCGCGTCCGCGACGGCGCACTCGTCGTCTTCGACGACCGCAACCTGTCCCTCGATGTGTTGCTGGCGAGCGCCTGCCTGCCGCAGATGTTCGCGCCGGTCGAGATCGACGGCGAGATCTACTGGGACGGCGGCTACGCCGGCAACCCTGCGCTCGAACCGTTGATCTACCAGCTGCGCAGTCGCGATCTGCTGTGCGTGCTCGTGCAGCCGCTCGAACAGGCGCAGCCGCCGCGCTCGGCACGCGAGATCCGCGAGCGCATCAGCGAACTGGGCTTTTCGACGACGTTCCTGCGCGAACTCGAAACCGTGCGCCGCGCGCAACAGTACCTTGCGTATACCCTTCCAATCAGCTGGATCGGCCGCCGCATCAAGCGGCTGCGCATCGCCACCGTCGAGCCCGGCGAGTCGCTCGATGCCTTCAGTGCGAAGACAAAAATCAGCCCGACCCTGGGCTTCCTGCGCGAACTGCGCGATATCGGCCGCGAGCGTGCCGATCAGTGGATATCCGCGCAATCGCGGTAAGTCAAGAAAAAGCGCAACGCGGATTGCACGGATTCGAGAGCGTTTACGCGGATAGAGCAAACGAATTTCGATATTGAATTTGGAAGGTCGTGCATCCGCGTAATCCGCGTCAAGCGCTTTGCTGCGCTCTAGTGTCGATGCTTTTCCGCATGAGCGGCATGCGCATGCCCATGGCAATCGCCTTCGGGGCACGCGCCATCGTCCTCGATCTGGATCGTGGCGTGAGCAATGTGGAAGTGTTCACGCAGCACACGTTGCATCGCTGCCAGCGCGCCGGCAGGTTCCATCTGCGGATCCAGGCGCGCGTGCAACGTCGCCATGCGGCGGCCGCCGGCCAGCTGCCAGACGTGCACATGGTGGACATTGCGCACACCCGATTCACGCTGCACGGTTTCGGCGACCAGCAGCGGCTCGATCCCTTCGGGCGTGCCTTCGAGCAGGATGTGCGCTGAGCGGCGCAACAGCGACCAGGCGCTGACGAGAATCAGCGCCGATACGAACAACGAGACGAGCGGATCTGCCGGCAGCCAACCCAGATAGCGCACGACGAGCGCGGCCATGACTGCACCGAGCGAACCGAGAAGGTCGCCGATCACGTGCAGGCGCGCGCCGGCAAGGTTCAAATCGTCGTGATGATGATGACCGAGCACACCAAGCACGATCGCATTGACCGCGAACCCGATCAACGCTACCACGAGCATGACGCCCGTCAGGATCGGCTCAGGCTGCATCAGCCGTGAAAACGCCTCGACCGCGATCCATACGACGAGCACGAACTGCAGCAGCGCGTTGCTGTAGCCGGCAAGTACTTCCAGGCGCGCGTAACCGAAGCTGCGCCGCCCATCTGCCGGCCGTCGCGCGAAATGCGCGCCGCCCCAGGCAAGCAACAGCGCGAACGCGTCGATCAGCATGTGTGCGGCATCGCTGAGCAGTGCCAGCGAACCGGAGATCCAGCCGCCGACGCCTTCGGCGACGAGCGTCGCCACGGTCAACGCGGCGGCCAGCAGCAGGCGGCTTTCGCCGGCATGATCGTGATGCGCGGAGTGATCGTGTGCGGTTATCGCCATGCTGCAAACGAGGATCGGTGATATTGGATGTGCGGCAAGTGCCGCTCGCCGTGGACTGCCGAAGAACGAGCGCCGAAGACGCCCTGTCATTCCAGGAAAATCCTTGTGCTTCCGCACCCCGGCAGGAACCGCGTGCAACTCATTCTCGGGCCCCGGATGTTAGGAGAGATCGTCGGCGTTACACAATCGCATTCGGCGGACAGCAGGCGTCGTGGGCGTGTGCCAGGCGCAGATTGATGATGTGCGCCAGCGCAACGCCAGAGCCGCCGAGCGCGACCAGCGCCGCATGCCAGCCGCCGGTCGACTCGAAGTCGTAGACGAAGCCGCCCAGCCACAGCAACACCAGCGACGGCAGCAGCAGGGCCAGCGCATACGGCACGCGATGGCGCAGGAAACCACGCACGAGCATGGTCACGGCCAGCGTCGTGGCGAAAGCGATGAACCAGCGCTCGAATCCGTGATTGGCGAGAAAGCCCAGGCCCAGCGCCGGCAACAGTGCGAAGACGAACGGCAGCGCCGCGCAATGCAACGCGCACAGGAACGATGCCGTCGCACCGACGCGGTCGGCGACCTGCGCCAAACCGCTTTGCGCGGTGGGTTCGTGCGATTGCGAGGCAGACTGTAAACGCATGGTTAAGTTATAACATAACAGCGGCGGCGAGGCAGTATTGGCGGCCAGACGCTTGGATTCAAGGGTGCGCATTGCGTGACTTCCGGCCTGTAGACATTGAAATGAGTAGTTATGTTATAACATTGCATATGTTCCTGCAAGAAGCTGACATGCAATGACCCGTACCCTGGTGCTCGCGATCGCTGCCGCCCTTTCTCCACTTGGCTCACTCGCTGCGGCAGACAGCGCCGAGCCCAGCGCTGGAACGCCTCCCGGGCCCGCCCCCACCGACCCTACGCCCGCGCCGGCAGACCCGGCCGCGACATTGAACACAGTCGAAGTGCGCGCCAGTCTCGACCGCTCGCGCGACCAGTTGTCGCCGGAAATCGGCGCGAGCCAGTACGTGTTCGAACGCCAGGCGATCGATCAGCTGCCGCTCGGCGATGCCACGCCGCTCAACCAGGTGCTGCTGCAGGCGCCGGGCGTCGTGCAGGATTCCTACGGCCAGTTGCACGTGCGCGGCGATCACGCCGACCTGCAGTTCCGCATCGACGGCATCATCATTCCCGAGAGCATCAGCGGTTTCGGCCAGACGCTCGATTCACGCATGGTCGAGCGCATGCAGCTGCTGACCGGCGCGCTGCCCGCGCAATACGGCTATCGCACTGCCGGCGTCGTCGAGATCACGACGCGCCCGGCGCCCGACACCAGCGGCGGCAGCATCGGCCTGACCGCCGGATCGTTCGGCACGATCAGTCCGGCGTTTGCGGCATTCGGCAACGAAGATCGATGGAGCTGGTTCGTCACCGGCAGCTTTCTCGAGAGCGACGCCGGCATCGAGAATCCGACCGCGTCGCGCGATGCGATCCACGATCACACCGACCAGGCCAAGGGCTTCGGCAGCGTGTCGTACACGATCAACGACGATACGCGCGTGAGCCTCATGGCCGGCGTCGCGAACAACCGTTTCGAGATTCCGAACAACCCGGGCCAGCAGCCGGCCTACACTCTCGACGGCGTCGACGGCTTCGATTCGGCGAAACTCGACGAGCGCCAGCATGAGATCACGCGCTTCGGCGTGGTCGCCCTGCAGGGCCGCTTCGGCGCGACGAACTACCAGGTGTCGATAGGCCAGCGCTATACCAGCGTGAACTACTCGCCCGATCCGATCGGCGACCTGATCTTCAACGGCGTCGCCGGCACGATCGACCGCAGCAATCGCGCGAACACGCTGCAAGCCGACTTCTCGACGCCGCTCGGCGAAGCGCACACGCTGCGCTATGGGCTGTACGCCAGTGATGAGCATCCCGTCAGCAACAGTGTCTCTCAGGTGTTTCCCGCCGATGCCGACGGCAACCAGACGAGCTCGACGCCGATCACGATCGTCGACGACGCGCCGCATATCGATGCGCGCACGTATGGACTGTACGTTCAGGACCAGTGGAGCCTGACCGACAAGCTGACGATGAATTACGGACTGCGCGCCGACAAGGTCGATGCCTATGTGCAGGAAGGCCAGATCAGCCCGCGCCTGGGGTTCGTCTACCAGGCGACCGACAGCACCGTGCTGCACGCCGGCTACGCGCGCTATTTCACACCGCCGCCGGCCGAGTTGATTTCACCGACCGACATCGCGCTGTTCCAGGGCACGACGAACCAGCTGCCAAGCAACGTCAACGCGCAGACGCTGTCGGAGCGTTCGCACTATTTCGACGCCGGTGTGTCGCAGAAGATCGGCAATGACCTGACACTCGGACTCGACGCCTACTATCGCAAGGTCCACAACCTGCTCGACGAGGGGCAGTTCGGCGCGGCACTGATCTTCTCGCCGTTCAACTACGACGAGGGCCGCGTGCGCGGTGTGGAATTTTCATCGAATTATACGAGTGGAAGTCTCAGCGCCTATCTGAACGTGTCCTGGAACCGCGCGATGGGCAAGGAGGTCGTCACCGGCCAATACAACTTCGAGCAGGAGGAACTCGATTACATCGCCACGCACTGGGTGCATCTGGACCATGACCAGCGCCTCACCGGCTCAGGCGGCGTCAGCTATACCTGGAACGGCACGCGCTTCGGCGCGGATTTCCTCTACGGCTCGGGCCTGCGCGCCGACTTTGCCAACACCGCACACCTGCCCGCCTACTATCAGATCAATCTTTCGGCGAGCCGGGACTTCGAGCTGCCCGCGTTCGGCAAAACGAACATACGCCTCGCTGTCATCAACGCGACCGATCAGATCTACCAGATCCGCGACGGCTCCGGCATCGGTGTCGGCGCGCCGCAGTACGGGCCACGGCTCGGAGCGTTTGTCGGGCTGACGAAGGATTTCTGATTGCAGTCCTGGACTCGAGCGCTACCAATGCCGCACCGCCCAGCCGAACACGCCCGCTCCGCCGCGCAGGGGCAGCCAGTCAAAGTCCGATCCGCTTGACCTGTCGTCAGGCTGGGACGTCTAGTTCGCGCTGCAGCGCTTGCACTTGCCGTGCACTTCTAGAGTCTGCGCACGAGCCTGGAAGCCGAGCGCCTTGGCCTGGTCGCTGAGCAGCCTGGCGACGCGTTCGTCGCAGATTTCCGTCGCCGATTCGCATTCATCGCAAATCAGGAACGGCACGTGATGCGCCACGCTGGGATGGTGGCAGCTTACGTAGGCGTTGATGGATTCGAGCTTGTGGATGAATCCATTTTCCAACAGGAAGTCCAGCGCCCGATAGACCGTCGGCGGCGCCGCATTGCTGCGATCGTCCTTGAGGCGGTCGAGCAGATCATAGGCCTTCACCGGCTTGTCCGAGGCGGCGATCAGTTCGAGCACTTGCAGGCGGATCTCGGTCAGACGCAGCCCGCGCTTCTCGCAGGCCACCGACACTTCGCGCACGAACCCCTTCGCATTGTGCGAATGATGGTGCTGTTCGGCGTGAGCGGCTTTGGCGGACATTGCTGAATGAACGGACCCCAAGTCCATGATAGCTCCAAACGTGGGGTGAAACGACGCCGGATCAAGGCGCCGGGCAGGAGCCCAAGTGCCGCGGAGACCATGGATGGTCGAGAGCGGCCGACGGGCAGGAGCCCGAGTGCCCCGAAGGCCATGGACGGCCGAGAGCGGCCGACGGGCAGGAGCCCGAGTGCCCCGAAGGCCATGGACGGCCGAGAGGGGCCCGCGAAGGCCATGGATGGTCGAGAGCGGCCGACGGGCAGGAGCCCGAGTGCCCGCGGAGGCCATGAACGGCGGAGAGGGGCCCGCGGAAACCATGGATCGCCGAGAGAGACCGCCGGAGAATGAGTCACGAACTTTTCAACTTCACTCCGCAATGCCGGCAATGCGCATCGCCGCTGCCGACTTCGCGCTTGCAGGCCGGACAGCGCGGCGCCGGCTTCGGCACCGGCAGACACAGCGAGACGAGCCAGCCGATCGGCCCGAGCGCGGCACCGAGAATCGCGTCGCGCACGACGGCATTCTTGCGCTTGCCGATCCACGCGCCGACGACACCGCCGACTATGGTGAACGCGATGGCCCAGAACCATAGGTGCGGGTCGAGCGCAGCGTTCCTGCACTGATCGATCACCTGCATCAGTTCGTCGATATCGTTGGTATCGACAGTCGCCAACGTGGTCAGGTCGCAGGCCATGCGCGAGTCGTCAGCCGCCGGCCTTCTGCAGCGCCTCTTCGATGCGCTTGAGGGCGCGGTCGCGGCCGGCCAGGTACACCGTGTGATCGATCGACGGAGAAACCTGCGTGCCGGTCATCGCCACGCGCAGAGGTTGTGCGACCTTGCCCATGCCCTCGCCGATCGCGACTGCGGCCGCCTCGATCGCCGCGTGAACATTTTCCACTTTCCATTCCTTGAGTTCGGCGAGCTGCTGATGCGCCGCCTGCAGTGCCGGCACCGCGGTCGCCGATTTGAGATGCTTGGTGATCGCTGCATCATCCCACTGCGTGATCGGGCCATACCAGATCGATGCCTTCTCGGCCATTTCGCGCAACGTGTGGGCGCGGTCGCGCAACGCGACAACGACGTCGGCCGGCGCCGGTCCGTGGGCGGGATCCAGGCCCTGCAGGCGCAGGCTCCATTCGAGATGCGGTGCAATTTCGAGCGGATCGTCGTTCTTCAGGTAGTGCTGATTCATCCACTTCAGCTTTTCCATGTCGAAACGTGCGGCTGCCTTGTTGACGTCGCCGACGTCGAACAAGGCCACCATCTGCTCGCGCGAGAATATCTCCTGGTCGCCGTGCGACCAGCCCAGGCGCACGAGGTAGTTCAGCAGCGCATGCGGCAGAAAACCGTCGTCGCGATATTGCAGCACGCTGACCGCGCCGTGCCTCTTGCTCAGTTTCTGGCCGTCCGGACCGAGAATCATCGGCAGATGCGCGAACTCCGGCACCGCGGCACCGAGAGCGTGATAGATGTTGATCTGGCGCGGCGTGTTGTTGACATGATCGTCGCCACGGATCACCTCGGTGATCGCCATGTCGATATCGTCGACGACGACGGCAAAGTTGTAGGTCGGAAACCCGTCGGAACGGAACATGACGAGATCGTCGAGTTCGCTGTTGCTCCATTCGACGCGGTCCTTGACCTTGTCGTTGAACACGACCGAACCGGTAGTGGGATTCTTGAAGCGGATCACGCGATTCGGATCGTCGCGCAGCGGCTCGTTGCGTTCGCGGTAGTAGCCGTTGTAGCGCGGCTTGAGACCCTGCTCCATCTGCTGCGCGCGCATCTTGTCGAGTTCGTCCTTGGTCTCGTACGCGTAGTACGCCTTGCCGGCCTTGACCATTTCCTCGGCGACCTGCCGATAGCGATCCATGCGCAGGGTCTGGTAGTAGGGGCCCTCGTCGTGATTGAGCTCCAGCCAGCCCATCCCGTCGATGATCGCCTTGACCGCGGACTCGGTCGAACGCTCGCGATCGGTGTCCTCGACGCGCAGGATGAATGTGCCGCCGCGCCGGCGTGCTTCCAGCCAGCAATACAGTGCCGTGCGTGAGCCACCGATATGCAGGTATCCGGTGGGGCTGGGGGCGAATCGGGTTCGAACACTCATGGACGGGACGGCAAAAAACGGGGCGCCAGATTAGCAGAAGCGGACAGCTGCGGCCTCCGTCGCCGCTGGTCGATGCGCATGCTGTGAAAGTTACGATTCTTAACACCCCGCACGGCGTCCGTCATGATCGTTGCGGAACGACACGTTACACTGGTGTATTCCGCACGAGGTCTTGCTCATGTTCGTACGCCGCACGATCGCCCGACTTGCTTTTCCTGCATTGCTGCTGGCAGCGGCCGGCTGCGCCGGCACCGGCGGCGACAAGGGCGACGGCCGGCCGCCGGCGACCGGCACACACCTGCAGCTGGCCCTGCTCGAAACCACCGACCTGCATTCGAACGTGCTCAGCTACGACTATTTCAAACTGGCCGAGGACAAGGCGATCGGCATCGAGCGCGCTGCCGAACTGGTCCTTGCCGCACGCAAGCAGTATCCGAACAGCCTGACCTTCGATGCCGGCGATACGATCCAGGGAACCGCGCTCGCCGATTGGCAGGCGCAGGTCAAACCTCTTCCCTGCGATCAGGAACTGGCCGTCTACAAGGCGATGGATGCGCTCGGCTATGACGCCGGCACGATCGGAAACCATGAGTTCAATTACGGCCTGAAATTCCTCAGCCAGGTCACCGGCACGGCATTCAATATCGACGGCGTGCCCGTGCAGAAGTGCAAGGGCCCGCGCTATCCGCTCGTCCTCTCCAATGTGTTCAGCGCGAAAGACGGCAAGCCGCTGTATGCGCCATGGCGCGTGTTGACACGTACGTTTCGCGCGCAGGCGCCGGATGGCGCGACGCGCGAGGTGACACTGCGCGTCGGCCTGCTCGGTTTCACACCGCAGGGCATCATGGAATGGGACAAGCGCAATCTCGACGGCAAGGTCACGGTGATGGGACCCGTCGAGGCCGCACAGAAGTATCTGCCCGAGCTGCGCAAGGCCGGCGTCGATCTCGTCATCTCGATCGTGCACGGCGGCCTCGACACCTCGCCGTATTCGCCGAAGACCGAAAACGCCGGCTGGCACATCGCCGCGGTGCCCGGCATCGATGCGATGCTGCTGGGTCACTCGCACGCGATCTTTCCAAACCCGACCGATCCGAAGTCGCGCTACGCGCATTTGTCCGAGGTCGACAACGAGCATGGCTTCGTCCGCGGCGTGCCGGCGGTGATGGGCAATTTCTACGGATCGAACATCGGCGTAATCGAACTGGCGCTGGACTTCAAGGACGGCCGCTGGCAGGTCGACCGCACCGCCTCGCACGCGGAGGTGCGCTCGGTGAGGAATGCCGATGGCAGCTACGTCGACGTCGATACCGACATTGCGCCACTGATCAGGCCCGAGCATGAAGGAACGATCGCCTATGTCAAGACGCCGATCGGCCGCAGCGATTTCGACATGAGCACCTTCTTCGTCGCTGCCGGCGACACGACGGCGTTGCAGATCGTCAATGCCGCCGAACGCGACTATGTGGAGAAGTACATCAAGGCCAACATGCCGCAACTCGCGGGCGTGCCCGTGCTCGCCTCGAGTTCGGCTTTCAAGGCCGGCTTCGGCGGCCCGAACGACTACACCGACGTCAAGGCCGGTCCTCTCGCGATCAACAATGCCGCCGACCTCTACCTGTATCCGAACACCGTAACAGCCGTGAAGATCGACGGCGCCGGACTCAAGGCATGGCTGGAAAAGTCCGCAAGCCGGTTCAATCGCATCGATGCGGCGAAATCGGAGCCGCAGGAATTGCTCAACGCAAGAGTGCCGACCTACACGTTCGATGTGATCCAGGGCGACCTGACCTATCTCATCGACGTCACCCAGCCCCTTGGCCAACGCATCAGCGACCTGCGCCATCAGGATCAACCGGTCAAGGATGACCAACCATTTGTCGTCGTGACCAACAATTACCGCGCGTCAGGCGGCGGCGGCTTCCCGGGACTCGACGGCACCAGCATCGTGATATCGGCGCCCGACATGAACCGCGACGTCCTGATCGCCTACATCAAGGAAGCCCGCGACCTCACACGCTCCCGTTTCGGCAACGATCGCAGCTGGCACTTCGTTCGCGTGAAAACGGCCGGACCGGTAACCTTCAAGTCAGCCGCAGGCAAACTCGACGTCGCGCGCGCGGCCGGCATCGACAACGTCACACAACTCCATGACAACGGTGACGGCACGGCTGTCTATTCGCTGGATTTGTCGCGCTGACGCGCGCCCGAAGGGGCACGCGACAGGAGTCGCGTGCAATCCAGTTCCTTGTTTTTCTGTTCCTCTCACGAGCAGAGCTTCCACTCGCCCTGCGGGCGAGCGGCCTACTTTTGGCATTACCCAAAAGTAGGCAAAAGGCTAGGCGCCTGATGCGGTGCCCCGCCGCGCGTCATGCGCGGCGGGGTGTTCCTGTGCTTCTCGCCTTCGCGGGGTCGCTCAGACGGCACATTCCATGTGCCGCTTCGCGATCGCGGCGATCCCTCGCCGCGCCCCTGCGGGCTTTTCCCGCGAAGGCTGCGATGCTCGGCACCGCGAACGGCGCCGGGATCCACGAATCCGTGCATCCTTGCACTACCTCGACGAATGTCCCGAGCGACTCTTGGCTTCTGCGGCAGGATGCCGCCCAAATGGGGCCCCCTGAGGCGCGGCGAAGGTGCGAAGGAAAAGTCCGCAGGAGGGCGCGCACGATGCGCGCCCGTTCGCTGAATGCACATGGACGTGCATCCAGCGAACCCCGTAGCGCCTTCGCGGACCTGGAGGGCAGGATGCCAGGAAGGCGCGCCGCCGGGGGTGTGTTTCTTTGGTTACCTTTCTTTGCACAAGCAAAGAAAGTAACCCGCTCGCCCGCGGGGCGAGTGGAAGCTTCCTTCGAAGTAAGAACAAAAGCCAAGATCAAAGTGGATTCCCGCTTGCGCGGGAATGACGACTAGAGAAATCCAAGCGCCGCAGGCGAAAGAGCCGAGCGCAGCGACTCTGTCGTTATTTGACGTGAATCGTGATCTTCTTCGAGACGATCGGTGGATCGAACTGCATGTGCAGTGCGTCGGCGAAATCGAGTTGCAGCGTGTGGTCGCCAGGCTCGAGGTGGATCGTGTCTTCGGTCTGGCCCTTGCCGTAGTGTTTACGTGTCGCGTCGTTCGGAATCGGCGAGTCGCCGGGCGGCAGGTCTTTCTGGTCGATCAACAGGTGATGGTGACCGGTACCGGGCGATGCGTCGGTGGCTGGAGCGACGGCGATGCCCTTGACGCCGAATACGACTTTCACATCCTGGCCCGCCGTTGCACCGTCTGCGGGGGAAACGAAAAACACCTCCGCGCCGGCTGGCGCCTTGGCCCGCGGCAATCCGGCAGGTTGCTGGGCGTTCGCAGCGAAACCCGCGCCCAGGGCGAGCAGGCTAAGCGATGCAAGCAATGCAGAACGACGCATGATGGTGTCTCCGTGGCTGGCCGTTGCCAAGACCGCGATCATACGCCGATGATGCCCTCGCGGCGGCGCGCAGATGGCGGCCGACTGCATTTCGGCGCAATGACGTCCTGGCGAAAGCATTCGCGGTTTGTCATTCAAGGTGGCCAGGCGAACACCACGCAACGCCAAGGCAGGAATGCGGCGCCGCGGACTAGGACAGCTATCGATCGCTCTCCGGAGACTGCGTTCTTGTTTATAACCCTTTGATCCCCATGTGCAACCAGTGACTCAGGAAACGCCTCCCGCCACGCTCTACGCAACGATGCGCCGGTTGATGCCGTATGTCTGGCACTACCGGCGTCGGGTCGTCATCGCCTTGTTCCTGCTGGTCGCCGCGAAGTCGGCGAACATCGGCGTACCGTTCATCCTCAAGCAACTTGTCGATCGGCTCGACCTGAAGCTGACTGCGTTGACGATTCCCCTGTTGCTGCTGGTCGCCTATGGTGCGTTGCGCCTGTCGACGTCGCTGTTCCAGGAATTGCGTCAGGTCGTGTTCGCGCGCGTGCTGGCGCGCACGTCGCGCGAAGTGACGCTGCGCGTATTCTCGCATCTGCACGCGCTGAGCCTGCGCTTTCACCTAGACCGCCGCACGGGCGGCGTGGCGCGCGACGTCGAACGCGGCATGGTGTCGATCACCGATCTGCTCGACTGGACCATCTACACGATCCTGCCGACGCTGTTCGAAATCATCGTCGTTTCGACCATCCTGATCGTGCATTACGACATCTGGTTCGCCGCAATCACGCTGGCAACCCTGGCCACCTACGTGGCATTCACGTTTTCCGTCACCGAATGGCGGCTGCGCTACTACCGCGCGAAGAACGACGCGGATACCGAAGCCAACGCGCGCTCGGTCGATTCGCTGCTGAACTACGAAACGGTGAAGTACTTCGGCAACGAGGAGCATGAGCTTCGCCGCTTCGACTTTGCGCTGAAGCAATACGAAGAGGCAACGGTCAAGAGCCTCAAGACCCTCGCCGTGCTGAATATCGGCCAGGCCAGTATCGTCGCAATCGGTCTGACCCTGCTGCTGTGGCGCGCCGCCGCCGGTGTCGTGGCCGGTTCGCTGAGCGTCGGCGATCTGGTGCTGGTCAACGCCTGGCTGATCCAGTTGTCGATTCCGCTGAACTATCTCGGTGTGGTCTACCGCGAGGTCAAGCAGGGCCTTACCAACATCGAGCGCATGTTCGCACTGCTCGACAAGCCGCAGGAGATACGCGACGCGCCGGACGCCGGACCGCTCGCCGTGCGCGGCGGCGAAGTGCGCTTCGAGCACGTCTCGTTCGACTACGATCCGGACCGCCACATCCTGCAGGACGTCGACTTTTCCATTCCTGCGGGCAAGACGGTCGCCGTGGTTGGCACGACCGGCGCCGGCAAGTCGACTCTGGCGCGTCTGCTCTACCGTTTCTACGACGTCAGTGCCGGCGCGATCCGCATCGACGGCCAGGACATCCGCGCGATCACCCAGGATTCGTTGCGCGCGGCCATCGGCATCGTGCCGCAGGACACCGTGCTGTTCAACGACACGATCTACTACAACATTGCCTATGGCCGGCCAGAGGCCACACGTGAGGAAATCATCGCCGCTGCGAAGTCGGCGCATATTCACGCGTTCATCGAGAGCCTGCCGAAAGGTTACGAGACCGGCGTCGGTGAGCGCGGCTTGAAACTGTCCGGCGGCGAAAAGCAGCGCGTGGCGATCGCGCGCACGCTGCTCAAACAGCCGGCCGTCGTCGTCTTCGACGAGGCGACGAGCGCGCTCGACACACGCACCGAAAAGATCATTCAAGCCGAACTCACCGAGATCGCACGCGAACGCACGACCCTGATCATCGCGCATCGCCTGTCGACCATCGTCGATGCCGACGAAATCCTCGTGCTCGATTCCGGCCGCATCGTCGAGCGTGGCCGACATGGCGAGCTGCTCGCCCAGCACGGCCGCTACGCCGCACTGTGGACCATGCAACAGCAATCGCGCGCCGAAGCATCGCCGCACGTTGCTGCCGCCGGCGCCGAAACAGTCGTCGATGCGGTTCATCTCGGAGTCTCTGAAATCGCCATATCCGAGGCGAACTGAACGACGGCGGCCGCGCGCGCATCGCTCGCAATCCACCGTCCGTCAGGAATGCGTCAGCTAACCGTTTTACGTTCGCAGCCGGTTTTGCAGTAATATCAAGACGGTAAAGGCAACTCCTGCCGCGCGAGACAGGGACGGGGACCGTCAGACGTGACCAGCGACAAGTTTCTGGTTGTCATTGGCCTCAGCGATGAGGAAGAAGCGCATTTGCGCCTGCTGATGCGGCGTGCCGCAATCGACCACCTCTCGCACATGTGGCGCTGGGACACCGAGGACAAGGCCGACCTCATCATCGTCGATCCAGCAACGTTCGCGGGACAGATGGCCCGCGGCCGCGCGTTTCACAGCGGCAAGCATTGCGCAGTTCTTGGCGACGATGAGTTGCGCGACGGCGAGCTTCGGCTTGCCCGCCCGCTGAAACTCGAACGGTTCTCCGAACTGCTGAACGAAGTCGGTGCGGCGAGCGAGTTCGAAGGTGCCGGCGCTATCATTCCGAGTGCGCAGAATTTCTACGATCTCGAGGAGCTGACGCCGGCCGAAGAAATCGAGGAAGTCGAACTGCATCTGGAGAGCGGTGCGCAGCGCGAGGCCGAACCGGCGCAGGGACTCGACGATCTGCTCAGGCCGGATTCGATTGCCGCCAAGCCGTCATCTGCGGTTCCGTTCGAGCTGAAGGAAGACACGACGATCGAAGCCAGCCACAAGATTACGGCGCGTCGCGAAAAGCGCGTCGCCGATGCCGGCGGTCTGCGCCGTCCGGACCGGGCTCCGGGTGAAATCAATCTGTCCGCGCCGCCGGCGCTCGAACCTGCGCCGAGCCTGGCGCCGACCACACTGCGCGATTACCTGCGCGGAAATCTGCTCGGCGGTCCGGCCACGCTGTCGCTGAAGGGGTCGCCGTCGCTGACGCTCGATCCGAAGTCGCGCGTCTTCCACAACAGTTCCGATTCGCTGCAGGCGCTGGTGCCGTACTGCAAGCAGGCACTGCCGCAGCGCGACTGGCACGCGCTGACGACGGCCGAACTGGCACAGATTCGTGAAAAGCATCCGGCGCAACCGTACTCGCGGTTGCTCTGGCTGGCGACGCTGGTGCAATCCGGCGGCAGGCTCGCCGCCCACCTCGACCCCGGCGGCCGCTACAAGCTCAAGGACGGAACGCTGGTCGAGGCGGAAGTGCCGGCGCACGCGCGGATCGGCAAGGTCATGCGCGACATGGCGAAGCTCAACGAGATCGCCGCGGTCAGCGGCGCATCGATGGCCGAAGTGTTCGATGTCGTCAATGCGTACGAGGCGATCCACGCGCTCGAAACCGAGCGCCGCCCGTCGCGCTATTCCGAAGCAGACAACAGCGGCGGATTGTTCTCGAAATTGCGCAAGTCGCTGATTGGGCGCTGAGCTGCACCGCCGCGTCGCGCTGCCGCACGTGCAACTGTCACAAACGCGACATTTTCCCGTAATCCACTTTTAAAATCGCGCCCTTACGCTGCACGCAATCATGGAGTGCGTGCATGCGTGTCGGCATCGTCAGCGAAACCTATTCGCCCGAGATCAACGGCGTCGCCCTGACCGTCGCCGGGCTGGCGCACGGCCTGGCCGCGGCCGGGCACGCGGTCCAGCTGATCCGGCCACGGCAGCACGCGGATGCGGTCGAAGCCGTCGCGGAGCACGGCATCGAGACAACGTTGGTCCGTGGCATGCGTCTGCCGCGTTATCCCGGGCTGCAATTCGGGCTGTCGGCCACACGCCGGCTGCGCGCGCTGTGGAACCGCCAACGGCCGGACGCGATCTATGTCGCCACCGAAGGTCCGCTCGGCTGGTCGGCGCTGCGTGCTGCGCGCACGCTCGGCATTCCGGCGAGCACGGGCTTCCACACGCGTTTCGACGACTTCGCGCGCCATTACGGACTCGGCGCCTTGACTTCGCTCGTGTTCGGCTATCTACGCCGCTTCCACCGACTCGCCGCGGCGACCTTCGTGCCGACCGTCGAACTGGCCGACTTTCTCGCCGGCAGGGGCTTCGGCAACGTCGTGCGCCTGCCGCGCGCCGTCGACACGAAACTGTTCTGCCCGTCCCGACGCAACCTTGCACTGCGCGCGCAGTGGGGCGTCGCGTCGAATCAACTCGCTGTCATCTATGTCGGCCGCATTGCGGCGGAGAAGAATCTCCAGCTCGCGGTGCGCAGCTTTCGCGCCATCCAGCAACTGGTCCCTGACGCACGCTATGTCTGGATCGGCGACGGGCCGGCCCGAGCCGCGCTTGCGGCGCAGAATCCGGATTTCATCTTCTGCGGCGTGCAGCGTGGTGAGGAGCTGGCAACTCATTACGCCAGCGCCGACCTGTTCCTGTTTCCGAGTCTCACCGAAACATTCGGCAACGTGACGCTCGAGGCACTCGCCAGCGGCGTGCCCACGGTCGCATTCGACTACGGTGCCGCGCGCGAGCGCCTGACATCCGCTTGCGGGCGCCTCGTTCCGTTCGCCGACGACAACGCCTTCGTCGACGCGGCTCGTGCCTTCGTCGTC
>Ga0105242_10000913_pt1 | contig 22972 bp, 19 predicted proteins | sample KBSM24metaG_FD_81521 | JGI IMG/M metagenome (GOLD analysis project Ga0105242, IMG submission 81521) | Miscanthus rhizosphere microbial communities from Kellogg Biological Station, Michigan, USA - KBS M2-4 metaG | ecosystem: Host-associated > Plants > Roots > Rhizosphere > Soil | place...
CGGGACGCAATACATCTGGTGGTTCAAACAGATCGCGCCCTATGTCAGCGGAATCAGCACTGAGCATTGGCAAGAGTCCGGGGGTAGCCCAGGAGCGCCCGTGCGGACGAGCGGCACGGCCTGGACCCAAGCGTGGGAGGGATGGGAGCGGCTGCCGTCGGTCGTCGCGGGTATGGGAAAAGACTTCTATGCAATCGAGACCGGTGCGCTCAGCGATATGGGGAAGGTGGCTTACCTGAGAGCGTCGTTTCTGCTCGCATGGAAGCCCGGCCGGGGAGCCTTCTTTTACACCGATGACTACGCGGGCAAGGGCGATCCCTGGGGGCGCGTGGCTACGCCCGATATCGGCCGGCCGCTAGGACCGAGACGCCGGATAGGAGTGGGCTTCGCGCGAACCTTTACCAGTGGCATCGCTCTCGTCAACCCCAGCGCATCGCAATCTCAGGCATTCGGGTTTCAGCGAAAATACTTGATGCCGGACGGGACGACGACACGTTCCATCACTCTCCCGCCGACGAGCGGACTGGTTCTTCATCGAGCAAGCCTCCGTTGACGCGAAACCCCACGGATTCGCAGCGGAGTCCGTTCCTCTCGATCTACCGGGCGTCGTGATCGAGACCGTGGACGCCCGACTCGCCAGACTCAAGCTCGAAATGCAGCACAGATGGATGTCTGGGTAGCCGCGCAAGGTCTCGACGTCGTGGGTGAGATGAGCGCCCACCTACTCGCCACGAGCCTCCGCAGGCCCCTGCCGCGCGAGGAAGCATCGGGCGGACGTCATGGTAGGCCGCTCGCTAAACTCAGTCGGACCGACACGGCCGGCGTTTTGGTTGGGGGCTAATTTCCACACGCGAGCGCACACGCATGCCTGCGATTGTCGCCGTACCTCAAGATCAGATGAAGAAAGGTCCGTTGCACGTCGCGCGCATCAAGATCTGGATTGACATCGACAACCCGCCGCAGGTCCAGTATCTCGTTCCGCTCGCAGACGCCTTCCGCGAACGGGGTGCAGAGGTCGTGATGACGGCACGCGACTACGGCAACGCGCTCGAGTTGCTCTCACAACGGACGTCGTCCTTCGCCGTTGTCGGACGGGAGTTTGGTCGGTCACGGACCGCCAAGGTGACGGGCGTACTGCGGCGCGCGCAAGCGCTCACGTCGCTGCTCCAAGGCGCGCGCAGGCCTCATGCCCTCCTGTGCGCCTCGCGATCCTCGGCGATCGCGGCGCGCCGCATGGGAATCCCTTCGTTCGTGATCGGTGACTACGAGTACGCGAACTCCAGCATTTACCGCCTGACGCGCTCGACGGTTCTCTACCCGGATGTAATAGATCCGGCGCCGCTCCTTGCGAGCGGCGTGCGGCGCGAACAGCTTGTCCCGTTTCGAGGGCTCAAGGAGGACATCTCGTTCGCTCACATCGAGATCGATGACGCCCCTCCCTATTGCTTTCCCGAAGTCCAAGACGACGAGCTTGTCCGCGTGCTCTTCCGACCTCCGGCTGAGAGAAGCCATTACTACAACCCCGACTCGCGGCGGCTCGCTCTCCGCACACTCCAGCATCTGGCCGAGCAACGCCACGCTGTCGTCATCTTCTATCCGCGCCATGGCTGGCAAGCGGACGAGCTTTTGCGAATGGCGTGGCAGAATGAACCGATTGTGCTCCGGAAGGCAGTTCCGTTCGTGCCGCTTCTGAAGGGCGTCGATCTCGTGATCTGCTCTGGCGGCACGATGCTCCGCGAGGCCGCCTATCTGGGTGTGCCCGCATACAGCATCTTCAAGAGTCGCATCGGCGGCGTAGACCGGTATCTAGAATCCAAGGGCCGCGTCCACCTGATCGAGTCGGCCGAGGCTCTGTCGGCGATCAAGTTGACGAAGGCCCCTCCACTCGCGCCGCTTCGCAGCAATCCCCATCTGCTCGATGAGTTGGTCGAGATCGTGCTAGCCACCGCTTCGCGCGGCTAATACCTCTTCTGCGCTCTCGCTCCGGTCCGACGGGACGCGCGTCGATGCTATCGCGAGCGCGGCGCCTTCGAGCATGCCTTGGGCCTGGACAGCGCGGGGTCCGTACGCCCGCTCCGGTTCGCGGTCGATGATGTCGAGCGAGGGGTGCCAAATCGGCGCACGGTCGCGCTGACGCTGTTCCGCCGTTTCAATGCCAGCCAACGCTGGCGGAATCTCCGCCAAAGCCAACGGGAGAAACGACCGAGCCGCCACGCCCGAGGCTGCAGTCATTCCGTAGGGCGGGGCGAAGGAAAACGCTGCTGGTCACTGGCCTTTCGACCCATTAGACTCTTTCTCGACGTTGGGGGAGACGTACCGGCGAGCCTCGCGATTCGTTATCTCCTCGCAAGCAATTTGAGGAGGAACGTGTGATGGCTAAGGCGGTAGGGGTCAGTTACGAATGGGTGGGATGGGCCCCGCCGCTCGGTCGCGGGCTGACAGGCCAGGGCCGCGCTGGAGGCGGAAAGCGACTGTTTCGGGTAGTGCTGGTCGTGCTTGGCGCGCTGGCGGCCTTGGGGCTCGCGAGGGCAACTGAGCACGCCCGCTCGGTGGGTCCGCGTCCGTCGGCATCATCGGCGGCGGCTACGCGCCTGCCGCTTCCCCTTCGGGCTGCACTCTCGCGTGCCGTGGGTGCAGATTCCCCCGTATATGCGGCAGTCGGAACCGCGACGGGCGCGGTGATGCACAACACGCTGCAAAGGTTGAACGGCCGATTCTCTGCCACGGGAGTCAGCGTGCAGACGCTCGGAGGCGAAACTCGGTTCCGGTTGCGGGCCTACGGGTATGGCAATGCGCTACGACGCGTCCCCATGGCGCTACCGTTTCCGCGCGCGAATAGCGTCGTCTATTCCCGTGGAGCCGTGACCGAGCGGTACACGAACGGACCACTCGGGATCGAACAGGCTTTCGTGATTGCCCGGCCGCCACAGGTTCGGACTCGAGGGATACTCAGTCTCGCAGCTGCCCTCTCGGGCACATTGTCGCCGCGGCTCAGTCGCGACCATCGGGCTGTCGCCCTTCGTTCGGACGACCGATTGGTCATGAGGTACTCAGGCTTGTTCGCTGCTGATGCCGGCGGACGCCCGCTCCGGTCGTGGCTCGAACTCAAGGGCCGAACCCTGCTAATCCGCGTCGACGATCGCGGCGCCCGTTATCCGCTTTCGATCGACCCGTTCTTCCAGCGGGCCAAACTGACTGCGTCTGATGGGGCCGCGAACGACTTCTTCGGCATCTCGGTCGCGATGTCCGGGGACACCGCAGTCGTTGGCTCGTACAAGAGTGACGTCGGAAGTAACGTCGATCAGGGAGCGGCCTACGTGTTCGTGAAACCTGCGTCGGGCTGGGGGGGTGCCTTGCTGGAGACTGCAAAGCTGACCGCGTCTGACGGCGCTTCTTTGGACTGGTTTGGATACTCGGTTTCGATAGCCGGAGACACAATCGCCGTCGGCGCACCGAATGCGGCGAACGACGGCGCGGTGTATGTCTTCAGCCGGCCTGCCTCAGGTTGGGCCCGACCGCTGACTGAGACGGCGAGGCTGACTACCTCGGATCCGTCGGAGCCGGGAACCTTCAAGAGATTCGGGCAGTCAGTGGCGACCTCGGGCGATGCTGTTCTTTCCGCCGCTCCCAACGCGGACGTGGGGGAGCATGTCTCCCAGGGTGCGGCGTATCTTTTCGTGAGACCCGCGAGTGGCTGGGCGAGCGGTACCGAGAGCGCCAAGTTGCTCGCTTCGGACGGCATAGGGCTGGACGAGCTTGGCCTCGCCGCTGGTGACCACTCTGTCGCGATCTCAGGCGACACGGTAGTCGTCGGAAATGGGTTCAAGAACAACCTCCAAGGCGCCGCCTATGTCTGGGAAAAGCCGGCGTCGGGTTGGGCCGGCACGTTGCTCTCGAATGCGAAGCTGGTGGCGTCCGATGGGCAGCCGAACGACAATCTCGGCTTCGGTGTCGCTATGGAGGGCGACACAGTGGTGGTCGGGGCGGGCAGGGGGAATGGCGGCGGTGGCGCCTACATTTTCCAGCGTCCGGCGTCCGGCTGGAGCGGCGAGGTCAGCGAGACGGCGAAGCTGACGGCGAGCGCTGGCGTGAACGGCGCCTTCTTTGGCAGGGCGGTCGGGATCTCGGGCAACACCGTAATCGTCGGCGGACCCTTCGCCGCCTCTGTCTTCATCAAGGCAGCATCCGGATGGGCGAGTGGCACCGAAACCCAAAGGCTGACCGCCCCGCCCGAGTTGGCGTTTGGTGGGTTCGCGGACTTCCTCGGCATCGCCGATGGGACAATCATTGCCGGTGCTCCGCTCGAATCGGTAGGGGACAAGATCCAGCAAGGGGCTGCTTACATTTTCGCTCCTGACGCAGCCACCGGCTCAGACATAGCCGCTCCAATGGTTGCGAATGTGGTTGCGATCCCCAACGTGATGGCTGTCAAAACGGCAGCTGCACTGCTCGCGACTGTCGACGACACAGCCACGGGCGACTCGTCGATCGCCTCAGCTGAGGTGCAGATCGATGGTGGCGCGTGGATGCCAATGAAGGCGAGCGACGGCGTATTCGACGAGCCGACAGAGAACGTCCAGGTGACCCTCGGGCCGTTCGCGAAGGCTGGCGAGCCCCAGGTGTGCGTACGTGGCACCGACGTCGCGGGAAACACCACGGCGCCGACCTGCATCTTGCTTGTCGTGTTCGACCCGAGCGCGGGCTTTGTGACCGGGGGCGGCTGGTTCGACTCGCCGGCATCGGCCTGTCCAACCTTCTGTCGTGGCGCAATGGGCAGAGCGCGGGTCAGCTTTGTGTCGCGCTACCAGAAGGGCGCGAGCATCCCGACCGGCGAAACCAATTTCGAGTTCGGGGCCGGGAAACTGAGGTTCAAGAGCAGCTCGTACCAATGGCTCGTTGTCGACGGCCAGGGTGCTGTAGCCCAATACCGAGGCAGCGGCAGCGTGAACGGGGTGAGTGGTTACGGCTTTCGACTAACGGTGTATGACGCAGCGCTCAAGGGCGTCGGGAGCGATGGCATCCGGATGAAGATCACCGACTCCAGCCGTGTGATCTATGACAACAAAGCTGGAAGTGGCGACGATAACACCCGGGCCAACACACAACGGATCGGCGGCGGGAACATCGTGATTCACCTACCGGGGTGATCGCACCGGCTGCTCTGGCTTATCTCGCGACGGGACCGACTTTCTTCATCGGCCACAGGCCGTGGTTCATTTCGCCCCTGAGGAGGGATCGAGGAGCGCCTCGACCCTGCCCGCCTTACGTTACGTTCGGGCGGACATCCATCCTCGCTCGCCGGAGGTCGCACGGGTAGACATCACCGCGATTACCTTCGAGGACGAGGACCTCGACGTCATCCTCTACTGCCGCGTAGTCGAGCACGTTTGGCGACGATCTCGAGGCCATGGCGGAGCTCCGCCGCGTACTCACGCCGGATGGCCGCGTGGACATGCTTCAACCAGCGTGGCTGGCGAGGGAAGCCGTCAGCAGACGGTCGGATTCCCTGAAGCGGATTCGGACTCGACGATACGAGAGCGGTCGATCCGGAGCGAAGGGTCCGCGTTGGTCGTTGTCGCACTTCACGTCCGTAAACTGAGGGCCCCTTTCACGGGGACGGGTAGATGCTGGCGAAGAGACTGCTATTCCAACTCCGACGGCGCACGGGCGACTGCCCCTGGCAGGGGTGCATCCCGTGCACGGCCGCCCATTCATGAGGCTCGTCACCTACACGGATACGCATGAGCTGGGCGGCGCCGACTTGAGTCTCGTGCACCTCCTCGGCAACCTTGAGCCGGACATCGACGCCACCGTCGTGGGCATGACCCAGCCGATTGTCGAGCGGATCGCGGCTGCCCGTCCGGGAACACGGACGCTCGTGGTGCCGCGCCCACACAACGATCACGATTGGCGTAACCTCGCCACCCACGTCTCGGCCCTGCGAACGCTCCGCCCGGACGTCCTCCACGCGAGCCTGGCGAGCCCCTGGTCTTGCCAGTATGCGATTGCCGCCGCGGCACTGGTCCGACGACCGCGGGTGGTGGCCGTGTACCAGCTTCCGGTGCCAGCCCTGAACTCGCGACAACGATGGGCGAAGCGAGTTACGTCGAGAGCGGTCGACAGCCACGTCGGAGTCGGCGTGCGGACGTCGGGCGAGGTCGAGGAACTGATCGGTCTCCGGGCGGGCTCGGTCCGAACGATCCATAACGGCGTGCCCGACCTCGAGGTAGGTCCGGGACCCAGGCTGGCCGCCGGGCCGATTGTCGGAGCGGTCGGAAGGCTCGCTTTCCAGAAGGGTTTCGACGTTCTTTTGCGGGCGATGCGCGACATCGACGATGCGACGGTTGTCATCGTCGGTGACGGAGAGGATCGCGAGCAGCTGCAGCGTCTGGCGAGACGCTTGGGCGTGGCCGATCGAACCATCTGGTCCGGGTGGAGCGACGAGGTCCGAGCGCACGTGCGTTCGTTCGACATCTTCGTCCTGCCCTCCCGCTTCGAAGGATTCCCCCTGGCGGTGCTCGAGGCACTTCTTGCCGAGAAGCCGGTCGTCGCGACCGATGTCGGTAGCGTCGGTGAAGCGGTGATCACGGGCGAGACGGGCTTCTTGGTGCCACCTGACGACGCGGGTGCTCTGGCTGCCGGGATCCGGCAGCTGCTCGACGACGAGGAACTGCAGCGGCGCATGGGTGCGCGCGGTCGCAACCTTGTGCTCAGCCGATTCACGGCTGCGCACATGGCGCGGTCTTTCAGCGATCTCTACCGCGAGCTTCTCGCGTGAGCCTCCGCTCCGGAAGGACGGTGGTGACCGGTGGTTGCGGATTCATCGGCGCCCACCTATGCGCGCACCTCGTGCAAAGAGGTGAAGACATCGTCGTCGTAGACGATCTCAGCGTGGGGAGCCCTGGAAATCTCGAGGCCCTGGATGTAGCGGCGGTCGACGTCCAGACAGTCGACATCCGCGACGTCGAGTCTTTGACGCGCCTGCTCCGGAAGTCTCGCCCGGAGAAGGTGATCCATCTCGCGGCCGTGCACTTCATTCCGCTCTGCGAATCCGATCCCGTCAATGCGATCAGGACGAATGTCGAGGGGACGCAGGCACTGCTCCAGGCCTGCACCGCTGCGGGCTCTGTCCAGTCGGTCGTGCTCGCCTCCTCTGGTGCCGTGTACCGGCCCGATACGACCGCGCATCAGGAGACGGATGAGCTCGGCCCGACCGATACCTACGGGCACACGAAACTGTGGGCAGAGCAGCTAAGTCAGCTCTTCCATGCGAAGACCGGCATTGCCGTCGGGATCGCCCGGATCTTCAACACCTTCGGGCCGGGCGAGACGAACCCGCATTTCATCCCGAGCGTCATCCTGCAGCTGATGGAGGGAAGCACGATTCGGGTCGGGAACCTGACAACGCGTCGTGACTACATCTATGCGGGCGACGTGGCCTCGGCGATTGCGCGGCTCGGTGACGTCTGCCTGGAGCGCGGTCTCCTGACGTGCAACGTGGGGCGAGAAGAGGCGGTGGAGGGATCGCGAATCGTGGAGCTGATCGGCAGCGCGCTCGGTCGCGACGTGAAGATCGAGGTCGACCGGCAGCGAGTTCGCGCCGACGATCGTCCGGTGCTGGCCAGTAATTGTCGCCTCGCACACTCCGAGCTCGATTGGCACCCGCAAACCGGCCTGGAAGAAGGCCTCGAAGCGGCGCTCGAGCGGCCTCTTGGAAAGGGCGTCGCTCTTGCCTAGCCGCTGGGTGATCGGCGTGCGAGCCGTTTGAGGCGACGCCGTTCGATCGGCCACGGGACGAGCTCACCGGTCAACGCCTTCCAGATCACAGCCACCGGCCCGTCCCATTCCTTGAGCTCGACGCGTCGCAGCGCGAAGCGGTCGGTGCCGGCGCCGTTCCGGCCGGTCTCGCTCGAGAAGGCCGCCCGATAGCCGGCGTCGTCGGCCGCCGCTCGCACTGTCGGGTCGTTCCGGCCGTGCGGGTAGGCGAGCAACGGCACTGCGTCCGGGATCTGGGCCCGGAGCTCCCGCATCGACTCGTCCAACTCGGCGGCGAGTGCCGTCGCGTCGAGCTCGGGAAACGGAACGTGCGTGAGCCCGTGCGACCCGATCACCCCGCCTCGTGACGCGAGTTCGCTCAGCTCCGACCAGCTGGCTACGGGCTCACCGTCGACCCACGAGGCACTCCCGCCGACGGCGGACGTGGGAATGAAGACGAAGGGCCGCAGGTCTGCGTGACGGCCGAGGGCGACCACTGCGTCGCGGAAGCCGTCGTCCGCGGCCAGCACGACCGAGTGTCGTGGCAGGGTCGCCTGCGGGTCAGTGTGGAAGGCGATCAGCGCTTCAGGCGCCAGCGGCCGGAGCCTCAGCCGGCGGAGCCAACGCATCTGCTTTTCGAAGACGACCGGCGAGACGTCGAGGCGCTCTTGTCCCGGCTTCCCCTCGCCCGCGATGCGGTGGTAGTAGAGGCCAACGTACGAATCTCGCGCCAGCCGCTGCCATTCGCGTGGCGTCGCCTTCCTCCGGACGCCGCCCCAGAAGGCGGCGTCAGCGGCGATCTCCAACGGCGCCGCCGCGGACGCGTGTGCGAACACCAGAAGGCGGCGAAGCAAGCGCCTCGTGGCGGGCGCGGCGAAGTAAGAGCCGAGTTGCAAGTCGGACAGGAGCGTGGGATCGGCGCGCATGATCTCGACGGACGACCCGCCGCGGGCGCGGAAGAAGCTCAGCACCGACCGGCCGTCGTCGAACGACTCCGGTTCTCCCCATTCGACTTCCCCTCCGCTACGCCGGATGCGGATCGCGATCGCCTCCGGGGTCGCGGCGCCCTCCGGCAGGCCCGCGCCGGCCTCGAGCAACGCGTCGCGGTCGCCGGAGACTCGCGCGACGACAGGCGGTCGCACGCCCGCGATGCCATGGAGGACGATCCGGCTCATAGGCCGACGGAAGATACAATCGCCGACTCGATGAGGCGTTTCCTGGCTCCGCCGGCGACTCGGGAGGTGGAGCCGGGGCCGGCGCCGACCTTCTCCGTTGTCGTCGCCGCCTACCAGGTGGCAGACGTGATTGGCGAGGCTCTCGATTCGATCCGGGGTCAGACGGTGCGGCCGCTCGAGGTGGTGGTCTGCGACGACGGCTCGACTGATGATCTCGAGCATGCGCTCGCTCCGTATCGGGACGAGATCGTGTTCCTTCAGAAAGAGAACGGCGGCGAGGCCTCGGCGAAGAACGCAGGAGCTGCGGTCGCGAGAGGCGATTTCGTTGCGATTCTCGACGCCGACGACGTCTACTTGCCCCACAATCTCGAGGCGTTGAGCGAGCTGGCGCAGCTGCGCCCGGACCTCGACATCCTGACGAGCGACGCATTGATCGTCGCGAACGGCATCGAGGTTCGCCGCGTCTACGACCATTCCTGGGGCTTCGAGGTGGAGAACCAGCGCGGCGCGATCCTGCAACGGAACTTCATCTTCGGGCTCGCGGCGGTGCGTCGCAGGCGGCTGGTCGAGGAGGGTGGCTTCGACGAGTCCATCCGCTGGACGACCGACTGGGACCTCTGGCTCCGGATGATCCTCGCCGGCTCGTCGGCCGGCTGCGTCGATGAGCCGCTCGCCCACTACCGGCTGCGGCAGACGAGCCTGACCGCTCAACGTCGAGACCTGCTGCTCGGCAAGCTGACGACGCTCGAGAAGGCGCGGGCGAACCCAGCGCTGCGGGCGGAGGAGCGGCCCGTGCTCGATGGGTCGCTGCGCTCTTACCGTCGGGATCTATCACTGCTCGATCTGCGAGCGGACGTCGCGGCAGGGGAAGCTGGCACGACGCGGCGCGCGCTCTCGTTGCTTCACGCGCGCGAAATACCCATGCGACACCGGCTCGAGCTGGCAGTCATCGCTGGTGCGCCGCGCATCGCGGGGCGTGTCTTGCGCCACCGCGCGGCGAGCGCGTGGACGGGCGGAGGTGGCACCCGCGTGTCGCGAGAAGCGGGCGCACCGCCACCTCCCTAGTGTGCCTTCGTCGCGCGCACCGTGACGACCAGAGGGAAGAAAGGGTCGTCTCGTTCGAGCTCGCGCGCCGACAATTCCTCCGCCGCCATCCCGACGAGGAAGGCGACGGCCGCGAGCACATTCCCTCGCCCGCGGACAACAACATCGTCTGGAGCGAACACACGGCCGAACAGCCGTGAGCACGCCGCTGCCGTCAGCCGCCAGTACTCGGACTCGAGCTCCCGACGATCGATGCGACTGACGACCGGCAGCGTGCAGAGAAGCGTGCCGCCCGGACCCAGAATTCGGTGGGCGTGTGCGACCGCTGCCTCCAGGTCATAGATGTATTGGAGCGTTTGCGTGAGGATGAAGCAGTCGAAGCTGCCCGTCGGCACTGCATCGGCGGCGGAAAGATCGGTGACGATCGTCGCGTCCGAATTGCCAGGATCGATGTCGAGGACGTCGCTGGTATCGACGGCGGCGCCGAAACGCACTGTGTAGTCGCGGTTCATCACTTCGAGGACACGGCCGCGAATCGCGGCGCGCTCGGCGGCGAGGAACTGCTCGATGTAGTAACGGTCCACCGGCGTGCCGCGGTCGCGTCCGTAGTGGTCGCTAAGGGGTTTTGTCCTGCGGATCGTCCCGAGCCAGGCAGGGCGCCGCAGGCGCTGCAGTCGCTTCCGCCAACGCAGTGGAACGGGCGTTTTCCCGAGTTCTCCCATCGTCGGGCGCACGCTCACGAGGCAGACGCTACCGCGTCCATCGAGCACGTTGGTTCGTGGGGATGTTCAGCAAGAAGGCTTATGCACGTGTGCCGTCCATTCGAGGTTGACCTCCGCGCCGAAGCGGCATCGCGAAGGAGGCTCGTCGACCCACGAGGCCAGTACATGCCGGGACCGGGGCCAGGCCTTCAGGTCGGCCCATGCGGGAGCTTCGAGAGGCCCGGAAGCGAACGGCACGGGGACCCAGGAGGGATTCGAGCGTCGACTCGCCGGAAGTCGGAGCGCCGACGACTCCGATCTGCCTCCTCGAGGCGCTGCCTGGTGTCGCGCCACTTGTGGGGGCGGTGACAGGCCGCGAAGACTGAGGCATAGTTCGCAAAAGGAAGCGCCGTCGTTCCGTCGGGAGATAGGACTAAGTGTGATAGCGGTCGTCGTGTTGACGCACAACCGGATCCACCTGCTGCGTCAATGCGTAGAGAACGTCCTGCTTCGCACCTCCTCATCGACATGCGAGATCGTGCTCTGGAACAACGCCTCGGTCGACGGGACGCGCGAGTACCTCGATTCACTCCCGGATCCGCGAATCCGCGTCGTCCACCACACAGAGAACATCGGCCAGAACGCCTACGCGCGGGCCTTCCGACTGACGAGCTCGGAGTACATGATCGAAATGGACGACGACGTCATCGACGCGCCGAACGGGTGGGATGAGACGCTACTCGAGGCCTTCCGTCGGCTCCCGGAGATCGGCTATCTCGCGGCGAACCTCGTAGACGATCCGAACGACTCGGCGAGCCAATACATGAGGTACTTGCGCGAGACCAAGAACGCATACACGCTGAAGGAGATCAACGGCCTCAGAATCCTCGAGGGCCCGACCGGGGGCGGGTGCACCATGACGTCCCGCGAGCTCTATGACCGGGTGGGCGGCTTCCGCGAGCACAAGAAGCTCGCCTACTGGCATGAAGACGCTAGTTATGTGAAGGCGATCGGGAAGCTTGGGTACCGGGCTGCGTTCTTGGCCGACCTCCGTGTCTGGCACGCCGGCGGTCGCCACTACTCCGCGCCGTCGGACGAGAAGCTGAGGTTCCACCTCCGCCAATGGAAGATCGACGAACGTAAGGATACGCTGAAGCGGATTCTCCTTCGCCTTCCTTTTGCGGCCGCCCTGAACGAGCGTTTCCGCTGGTTCGACCCACCCGACCGTAAAGAGTTTCGGGCCTGGCTGGACGCGGAGGAGAGGCGGCGCTAGTCAGATCGACAGATCCCACCCTTTCGCGGCGCACCCCACCTACTCGGTGGTCATCCCCATCTGCATTGCCTGAGTTCCGTTGAGTAGTGGCGGAAAGTCCATGAGTCGGTTCCTCGTCCCGCCGCAGCAAACGACGACGACGACCAGCGCGACGCCCACCTTCGCCGTGGTCATTCCGGCGTATCAGGCCGCAGACACGATCGGCGAGGCGGTCGCGTCGGCGCTTGCCCAGACGAAGCCCGCCAGCGAGATCATCGTCTGCGACGACGGCTCAACGGATGAGCTCGCACTTGCCCTTGCCCCCTACCGGGGCCGGATCGAGTTGCTTCAACTTCCCCATCGGGGCGCGGCGCAGGCCAAGAATGCCGGCGTGGCCTTCGCATCCACCGAGTTCGTGACGGTGCTGGATGCAGATGACATCTTCACCCCCGGCCGCCTCGCCGCGCTAGCGGAGCTCGCGGCTCACCGCCCCGATCTCGACATCCTGGCAACTGATTCCATGATCGACGTGGACGGCAGCACTCTGGGTACTTGGTCGGAAAAGGAACCGTTCGAGGTTCTGGACCAGCGAGCCGCGATCCTCGAACGCTGCTTTCTCTTGCAGCACAGCGCCGTCCGGCGTGCAGCACTCCTTGCCGTCGGCGGGTTCGATACGACGACAGAGCCGGCCGAAGACTGGGACGCCTGGATCCGGTTGATCTTCGCCGGGTCGGGAGCCGGCTTCGTCGCGGAGCCTCTAGCGCATTACCGCTTGCGGGAAGGGAGCTTTACCTCCGATCGCCCCCGCGCGCTCCGCGGACGGGTGGCGGCTCTCGAAAAGGCGAGGGAAGACCCGAGGTTGACGCACGCAGAGCGAGCGATCGCCGAACAGTCGTACTCCCGTCAGTTGCGGGGGGCCTTGTTGGTGGAGGCCGAAGCCGCTCTTCGTGCGCATGCACCGGACGCCCGCCGCCGCGCGCTGGCGCTTGGCCTCGCACCAGGATTCCCGCCCGTCGTTCGCCTGAAAGCGATGAGTGCGGTAGTGGCGCCCGGAATCGCTGCGGCGCTGCTCGAGCGGCGTGAAGACAGCACGCGCCGCCGGAAGCCAACAGCGGGTGAGGATCGGCAGATGAGTACGCGCCGGCCGTGAGGATCCTCTTCCTCTCGAGGGAGTACCGGTCGTAGGCCTCGAAGCCATGGCCGCCGGGCGACCGCTGGTCACGACGTCGAAAACCGGCGTCGCCGAGCTCGTCGGCGGAGCGGAAGCCGGAGCCCTTGTCCCGCCCCGCGACCCCACCGTGCTCGTCGAAGCTTTTCGCCCGTACCTCCTCGACTCTGCACGTGCGGGCGCGGACGGAAGACGTGCACGGAATGTGATCGAGACGCACTGCTCACCCGACCGCGTCGCCGCCAAGCGGGAGCTGGCGTACGAGGAGGCGGTCGTGCGGTGGCGCGCGACGTTAACTGGACGCACCCTCACGAGGATTGGTCAGCGGGCTCGTGCCTCGAGCAGCTGGTCGTACAGAGCGCCATAGCGAGCGACCATCGTGTCCACGGAGAAGTAGGCCCGAGCACGTTTGCGATTCGTTGTGCCGAGTGTGAGCCGCCGCGAGGGCTGATCGAGAAGCTCGTGGACGATCCGGTCGTGAGTGTGCCCTGAGCGCGTCAGGGCTGCGAAGCGCATGGTGTCTGCCGAGGGAGCTCGACCTCCGCGTACGAACAGAGCCGTAGGCCCTCGCGTTCGATCGCGCGTCGAACGCGGGGATCGCAGAGAGCTCGCACTTCCTGTTCGCGTTCGGTGCGGTACCAATCATCGAGACCATCCACGTACCCTGGATGGGAGCAGAGCTCCGTGACGTCGGCGTCGATGTTCTCGATCAGCCGAATTAGCGCGTCGACGGTGATCGATTCGGGCTCGGGACGCCCCCGACCGTCGTGGCCGTAGAACTCGCCGCAGAAGCGGACGCGCCGATCGACGCGCCGCAGAGGTATTCCCAGCTCGCCGGCGACTTCCTCGAACGTGGGGCGCACGAGCTCCGCTAGGTGGCGATGCTGGTGGGAGTCGAGGTGCGACGGATCTCGCCCGACGAGCAGTCGGAAACGGTCGAGCTGGCGCCGGAGGTCATCCGTCGCCCGCCGTCGCACGGCGGCGGCGGTCCAGGCCGTACCTCGTTTCGGGACCAGGGCCGTCCGCCAGCGTCGGATTTCGACATGCAGTCCGATGCCAAGGCGAGGTCGTTCTCGTGCTCGCTCGGCAGCGTCGACGGCCGCTGCACGCTCCACCATGAGGCTCGCGCTCGTCACGATGCCGCTCTCGTGAGCTTCGATGATTCCGCGATTGACGCCGCGGCTATAGCCGAAGTCGTCCGCGTTGACAATCAGGTAGCGCACGATGGAAGCGAGGGCATCACAGACACGTTAGGCACGTTTCTCACTATGACCGATGCGTCTCGCCGTTCGGCGAGTGCACCACGGCTGCGACACGCTACCCGCGTTAACCTGGCCAGGTGAAAGGAGAAATCGATCAGATCGTCGAGCGCGCGCATGACGCCCGCCCCTCCGGGGCGCCCTTGCGAAACGGTCTCCGTCGGCTGCTGCGGGCCGTCGACCTGCTGCGTTCGCTGACGGAAGCCGATCTCCGGTTCCGGTACGGGCGAGGGCCGTCGCGGGTCATTCGCTGGTTATTGGAGCCGTTCGCGCTAGTCGGCGTTTATCTGTTGCTCATCACTTTCGTCCTCGACCGCCCTGGGCTAGCGCCTGGATTGAGCCTCGCGGCGGTCATCGTCCCATTCCAGTTCCTGATCTCGACAGTGGGGAACGCGATGGACGCGGTGGAACTCAGGCGGCCGATCCTCCTCAACATGGCCTTCGACCGGAATCTGCTTCCAGCCTCCTGCGCGCTGACGGAGTGCGCCTCCTTCGTCGCGAGCTTATCCATCATCGTCGTGATGATGGCGGCGTATCGCATTGCTCCGACCGTCGCCATTTTCTGGCTCCCGCTCGTCGCGCTCGTGAACGTCTACCTGGCGGTGGCCGCCGCCTACGCAGCATCGCTGCTTGGGCTCTGGCTGCGTGAGCTGAAGCCGTTCCTCCTCAGCTTCGTTCGGGCGCTCTTCTTCCTAAGCCCCGGTCTCGTCCCGCTCTCCCAGACAAGCCCAGAAGTCAGGACCCTCTTGCGCCTCAATCCGCTCACCGGGTTGTTCGAGGCTTACCGGAACATCTTCCTCTTCGGCCGGGCGCCGGCGGCGTGGCAACTGCTCTATCCGATCGTGATCGCGTCCGCGATTCTCGTGGTGTTTTTGCCCCTGTACCGGACTGAGCAAACACAGTTCGCGAAGGTGGTGTGACCGCGTGATCAACGCCGAGCGCGTCGGTGTCCGTTTTCAGTTCGACCGACATCGTCGGGTCGTCACTCCAAAGGCGTCCCGCTTCCGCCCGGCCGCGACGACGACGTGGGGACTCCGCGGCGTCAGCTTCGCGGCCTCGGCGGGCGAGGGCATCGCGCTCGTCGGTCGCAGCGGCTCCGGCAAGACAACCATGCTTCGCACGCTCGCGGGCGTGTATGTGCCCGACGAGGGACGGCTGCGGGTGCATCGGCCGGTGGCGTCACTGCTCGCCGTTGACGCCGGCCTTCTAGCCTTGCTGACCGGTAGTGAGAATGCGCTCCTGCTGGGCGTGTTGGGGGGGCTTTCGCGCAGGGAGTCAAAGCGGGCGCTCGACGCGGTCAAGGAGCGGAGCGGGCTCGGCGACGCGTTCGAGTATCCGGTCTCGGCATATTCGCAAGGCATGTGTGCGAGGCTCGGCTTCGCCGTCGCGGAGGAGCTCGAGCCACGCGTCCTGCTTCTTGACGAAGTGCATGAGGCCCTCGACCACGAGTTTCGGGCGATCGTCCAGGAGCGGGCGCGGACGCTCATTGGTACGGGTGGTGTCGTCGTTGCGACCGGTCACGACCACCCTCTGCTCGAGCAGCTCTGCGACCGGGCGATCTACCTCGACAACGGAACGGTCGCGGCCGACGGACCGTTCCGCGACGTGCAGCGTGCCTACCTCGAGGACGTCCGGACCGGGACACACCACTGATCGAGCACGCAGTCGCGCGATTCGGCGAAGATTGGCTATGACTGCAAGAGGGGGTGTGGGTGACGCACTGCGCTCGACGTCTCCTCGAACGGCTGCCGCGATTGCGGTCGCCGGTGTGGCCGTCCTGCTTGCCTCCTCTCTGCCGCCACCCTCGCGCCTGTTTTCCTACCCCGATCGTGGCGACATCGCACTTTACTTCGACTATGCACAGCGGACATTCGAGGGGCAGGTGCCGTACCGCGACTTCACCGTGGAGTACCCGCCGGGATTCCTGGCCCCCCTGCTCGCGCCGGGACCCGCGGATCACGGCTACTACGACCGTTTCCGCGTCCTCATGCTTGTCCTCGGCGCAGCGGCGGTCGTCCTTCTCGTCGTCGCCCTGTTCCTCGCGGGCGCAGGCGCGGTCGAGCTTGCCGCCGGTGTGCTCGTATTCGCGACCTTGCCGCTCACGTTAACGCCGGACCTTGTCTTCGAGCGCTTCGACCTTTGGCCGGCAGTGCTGGTGTTGCTCGCGCTTGCCGCACTGTTGCGCGGACGTCGTACGGTCGGCCTCGCGGCCCTTGGCGTCGGCACGGCTGCGAAGCTGTACCCCCTGGCGATTGTCCCGCTCGCAATCCTCGCCCGGCGCGGTCGTGCGCACGTACGCCGTGACCTGGCCGTCGTTACGTCGGCCGCGCTCGTCCTCGTCCTACCTTTCGCGATCGTCGCGCCACGCGGCGTCGGCCACGTCGGCTGGCTGCTCGTGCGACGCCCCCTCCACGTCGAGAGCCTGGGAGGCTCGATCCTGCTCGTCGCGCACCGACTCGGAGTCTACGAGCCGACGATCTATCTCAGCTTCGCCGGATCGTGGGACCTCGCGGGACCCGCGGCGAAAGTCGTCGCGGTCGTCGGCTCACTGGCGGAGGCCGCCGCGCTGATAGGGGTCTGGTTCCTCTTCGCTCGCACGTCGCGCGGACCCCGCGATCTGCTGTTGGCGTCGGCCGCAGCAGTCGTCGGCTTCGTAGTCTTCGGGAAGGTCTTCTCGCCCCAGTACCTGGTCTGGGTCGCGGCAGTCACACCGCTCGCGCTTGGTCGCGTGAGGGTGTTCGCCCTGTCCGCGACCGTTGTCGTCGCCCTCCTGACGCGCTACATCTACGACGACGGGTACAACGATCTGCTGCAGGCCGGGCGAACGAGCTGGGTCATGTTCGCGCGCAACGTCGTCCTCTTCGCGCTCTTCTGCTCGCTCGTCCTCGAGCTGGCGGCGCGGGCGCGCACCAGCGCGGATACGCCGACAGACGCTGTAACGACGAGCGACACCGTGTCGCTATAACGCGCACATCCCCGGTTCGAGAAGAGCGCTTTGCCGACGATTCCGGCCTTGGAAGCGCTGCCTTCAGGCCGGCGCGCCGCCGCCGCCCGTGGGACGCGAGCCACGAAAGGGCGTCGGTTGAACTGTCAGCCGGCTCCGCTTTCGATCATGAGTTCTGCTGCAGCTCCCGCCACCAGATCCGGATCGTCCGCCCGTCGGGCATTGTGAACGACTTCACCGGGGCGAATCCGAGCGAGCGCGCCGCTCCCTCCACTTTCCCGCGTGTGACCGTCCCCCCGTTAGGAGGCGGGTCGCCGATGACAAGTGCGTTCGTAGGCTGTGGCGAGAGCAGTTGACCGCGATACGAGGAAGCGGTATCGCCGTCGGGAAACGACTGCAGGTAGTCGACGGGGAGGTATCGGTGAAACCACAGCTGAGCTGCAAGGGTGAGACGTGAGTTCGCGAAGATCCGGTCGTCGAGACCGAGCGTGAGGTTCAACGGCTCACCGCGCTGCTCCGCGCGGCGCAACGACCAGCCTACGACGTCGCGGGCGAGCGGGAGCCACTGTCGATGCATAGCCGGAAGTGGTTGCGTCAGTGGACGGATGTCGTAGCCGTCACCCGCGACCTCGCGCTGGATGAGTCCGCGGCCGTCGGTGACGGCGACTCGGCCGAGGCCGGGCACCGACACCGTTCGGACGGTCGCCAACGGCTCGAGCCACCCGCTCTTCGACAGGACCGCCCCGACGCTGACGACGACAAGGACGCCCGCCAGGGCCACGCGAATCGAGCGAGCGGGAATGCTCGCAACGGCGGTCACGCCGAGGACGACGAGGGCCGGCAGCCATGGAAGCGGAAACCCGGTGCCCTCGTTGCGCGAAGACGTGAGGAAGATGTAGCCCTCGATGACGACGAGCACTAGCGCCAGAACACCAGCTGCGCGCGGGCTCCACGAACGATTTGTTCGAATCAAGCGTGGGTGGCCTGCGACGAGATACGCCAACGCGACGCCGAAGAAGAGGAGAAGTGCGCCTGCGAGCGGAAGCCCCAAGTAGGACAGGTCGAGGCGAAGCTCCTTCGACCAGTAGCCCCAAGAGGCGACCGAATAATGGCGGCCGAAAGGTGTTGCGCCTTCGCCATAGCCCGAGCCCACAAGGCCGTCATAGACGCTGCGGGCATTTCGGATGTACCAGGGCCCGGCGACCAGGCCGATCGTGCCTACGGCGATCGCGAGATTGCGCATCCGGACCCGGAGCTCCGGCGCCCCGACCAGAAACTGCGTCCCCACGGCGAGCGCGAAGCCCGGGATGTATGCGACCGTCATCGTCCTCGCGAGTAATGTGAGCCCTACGAACAGCCCGAACGCGACGGCCCAGCCGGCACGCCGGAGCCCGTCCGATCGGACGAGAGCCCACAACGCGGCTGTCATACACGCCGTTGCCGGGAGGGCGAAGTGAAAAAGTCGCGTGTAGTCGGTAACCGCCGGAATCGCCGCGACGCCCAGTGCCGCCAGCACCGCCCATGAATCAGGTACCAGGCGACGGGCGAGACCGAAGGTCGCGCCGACGAGGCCGACGAAGAACAGTGGCAACACGAGCAAGCTGCCGAAGATGCCGCGGCCGACGATCGGGTAGGCGAGCGAGGTTACGAAGGGAAGCAACGGGCCGAATGTCCCTCGCCCTCCGACGGTCTTCGCGAAGGTCCAGACCCCCTGATCGTGGAGCGCGTCGAAGTTGCTCAACGCATACTGCAAGTAGCCGGACTCGTCCCACTCGGTTACGTAGCCACGGCGAAAGCGCACGAGCCAGGCGACGTGGAGTACGACCAGCACACAGACGATGCCGGCCACAAGAACACCGGCCGTCCTGGCCCACGCGAGACGCCGGGCCCCGGCGTCCGGAGCGACCTCGACTGTGACGTCGCTCACCGATTCCCCGTTCGACTTCTCAGGTCAGCGACGCCATCCCTGCCGCAGGATAAGGAGGGCGACTCGCGTCTACAAGGTCTCGGGTGAGGACGGCCCGAGCAGGGCACCCGTATCTCCCGACCGCAACCAGGCGGCGGCATCGAGCGAGAGCGCGCGCCGCTCACGTCGGCCGAGGATTCCGAAGACGAAGGCTCGGATCCGCATCGCCGTGGCTAGCAGCTTGCGTGCCCGCTCCGCCTCGCGCATGCCGTAGTGCTTCGCCAAGAAGCGGAGGTGCGAGCGCAGCTGTTCACGGTACATATGTGGCCACACTGCAGTCGTTGAGGCGCCGCCGACGTGGACGAACTCCGAGCCGGGCCAGTAGACGACCCTCCAGCCCGATTTTCTCGCGCGGTAGCAGAGGTCGACCTCCTCGTTGAACATGAAGAAGCTCGTATCGAAGCCGCCGATCTCGTCCAGCATCTCACGGCGCACGAGCATCACCGCGCCCACGACGAAGTCGACCTCGCGGCGCGAGCTGTGGTCGAAGCCGCTGCCGTAAAACGCGTTGAGCGCGCGGCTGCGCGGTGCCAGGTGGCGCAGGAACAGGTATTCGGTTGCGAGGCGCCAGAGGGTCGGAAAGCCGCGAACCGAAGGTTGCAGCGTCCCGTCCGGGTTCCGGAGACGCGGCCCGACCACGCCTGCTGACGGTTCGCCGTCGGCGAATTCGACGAGGCGCTCCACGGCCTGCGGGAGCGGCCACGTGTCGGCGTTCATGACCACGAGGTGCTGGCCTGACGCTAGTGCGATCCCGGCGTTCGACGCGCCGCCGTAGCCTGGATTGCCGGCGGGCGAGAGGAGGCGCGCGTGCGGAAAGCGGTCGCGGACGAGCTCTTGCGAGCCGTCGGTCGAGCCGGTATCGACGACGATCACCTCGTGCCCGCTTCCGAGCTCGGTCAGGCAACGGTCGAGATGGACCCGCGTATTGTGCGAGACGACGATGAGCGAGACGTCCGGCGGCACGCGGCTCAGTATGACCTCGGCTGCGCCGGGTTCCCCGCGCGACGGGCGTCGCGTGCTCGTCTGCACGCCGTTCACGCCTCGGCTCGACGCGCGGCACGGCGGCAAGGCCACGGCGCAGCTTCTGCTTCGGCTCGCGGAGCGCAACGAGATCGCCCTGCTCGCGTTGCGAACGACCCAGGACGATCGCGTGGATCCGGCGATTGCGGACCGCTGCGCGCTGGTGCACGAGGTCACGCCGGCGGCGCGATCGGCGCTTTCGCGACGCGTCGCCTGGAGCGTCGGGCTCCTGCGCGGCCTACCGCCGTGGGCGGCCGACTGCCGTAGCGACGAGTATGCGCAGGCACTCGAGCGCCTGCTCGACGACTGGCGGCCCGACCTCGTCGAGATCCACCTGCAGGCGATGGCGCAGTACGTGGAGGTGACCGCGCGGCGTGGGATCCCGTGCGTCCTCGTCGACTACGACCCCGCCTCTACCTGGGCGGACGAGTTGCGCGGCGCGGCGAGCGGACCGCGACGCCTGGTGCGCCGGCTCGAGGCGGCGGCCTGGCGGCACTACGAGCGCGCCACGCGGCCGCGGTTTGACGCCATCGTCGTCTTCGCCAAACGCGACTTAGACGCCGTTCGCCCGACTGCCGGCGGCGCCATCGTGACAAGGGTCCCTCTCGCCGTCGACGTCCCCGAGCGGCCGCTCGACCCGGTCGGCAGCGAGCCGCCCTCGATCGTCTTCGTCGGCAGCTTCGGCCATCCGCCAAACGTGGACGCGGCGATCTGGCTGGCGGGGACGATCTTCCCGCGCGTCGTAGCGCTTGTGCCGGAGGCGCGGCTCGAGCTCGTGGGGCATGCGCCGGGAGACGCCGTCCGGGCGCTGGCCGGAGGCGCTGTCACCGTCCACGCCTCCGTCCCCGACGTGACCCCGTACCTCGACCACGCCGCGGTCGTGGTCGCGCCGATCCGCATCGGCGGCAGCATGCGCATGAAGGTGCTCGAGTCGCTCGCTGCCGGAAAAGCACTCGTCGCGTCGCCGCGGGCTGCCGAGGGCGTTGAGGAGCTGGCGGGCGAGCAGCTGCTCGTTGCCGAGAACACGGAGGAGATGGCCGATGCGCTCGCGTCGCTCCTCCTCGACCCCGCACGCCGACGAGGCCTTGCGGAGAGCGCGCGCCGCTGGGCTGAGTCGAACCTCGGCTGGGAGCGTGGTGTCGCCGCGTTCGAGGAGCTCTATGACACGCTTGGCGGCATCCGCGGACGGTGAACCTGGCTGGTTCCCGCCCACTCTACGATGAGCTGCTCGGGTGAGCCTTCATCGCATCGATCCGCGCTTCGTCCTTCCGCATCGCGTGAGTCGCGCAGTCGTGTTGGGCGGGCTAGAGGAATGGCGGGCGGGACTCGTGTCTGCAGGGATCGAAGTATCTGACGAATCGAGCGATGGCCCGCCTCCTGATGTTGTGGTCAGCTCCGCGCGGCTCGCTGACAAGGCGCGGTACTCGAGAGCTCGGTCGATCATCCTCGAGGGCTCGCGTGAGCGACTGTTCAGCGGAGGCGACTACCAGGCCCGGCGGCTTCTCCTCCGGCCGGCGCGCGACCGCCCGACTTTGGCGCTGCCGCTCGACCAGGCGGCGCCCGTCTCGTACGCGCTGGAACGCTGGAGCGTCGTCGACCGTCCTTGGAAGACGGCGCGGATGCGGGCTGCGCGCGTTCTGCTCGCGCGAGGGCTGTTCCCGGCCTGGGCCTCGCCGGTGGTCACCGTCGCCACGCAGGCCACGGGGCCACCGACCTTGGTCGCCGCCGCGGGCGAGCTCGGCGTTCCCCGCGACGTGAGCTGGTTCCTGACGTTCGGACAGGGCGACGCTCTCAGCAGGAACGCCTTCCAGCTTTTCCGACCCGGCTCCGACCAGCCGGAGTGGGTCCTGAAGTTCGCGCGCGTCGCGGGTAATTCGAAGCGGTTCGACAACGACGAGCGAGGCCTGCAGCTAGCACACGCCGCCGGACCCGTCATAGCCGCGCACACCCCACGGCTGGCCGGCCGCTTCGACGTCGACGGACTCGATGCATCGCTCGAGACGGCCGCGGTGGGTAGACGGCTGCGCGACGTTCTTCGCACGCCGGGCGAGCGAACCGTCAAGCTGGCGCTGATCGAGCGAGTCGGCGCCTGGATACTCGAGCTCGGCCGGCTCACGCGGACTTCGCCGGAGGCAATGCGCGCAGAGCGAGAGCGACTCCAAAGCGACGTCGCGCCGAGGTGGAGTGATCTCGGCGTGCACCCGGAACTGGTGGACGAAGTTCCGCCCCTCGCTGCCGTTGCGCAGCACAACGACCTCGGCACGTGGAACGTTGTCGCGGAACACGGCGACTTCGTGGTCGTGGACTGGGAGAATGCCAGGGAGGCGGCCTTACCGCTCTGGGATCTTCTCTATTTCCTCGGCGACGCGTTCGTGCTCCTCGATGGGTCGAATGCTGCTGAACATGCTCCCGAGCAACTGCCGGCTCGGATGGTGCGACTGTTCGCCGGCGAGGCGCAGTCGTCGCCTCTGCTCTTCTCCTGGGTTCGCCGTGCCGCCGAGGAGGCGGACGTTCCGCCGGGAGCCGTCGGCACGATCGCGACGTTGTGTTGGCTGAGCCATTCGCTCTCTGCCGGCCTTCAGAACGTTGACCTCGCCGCGCTGACTCCTAAGGATCCGCCGCGATTGCACGGACTCGAGGGCATTGCTCGGGCGTGGATGGATCATCCTGCGCTCGGGCCGACTTGGA